>AATN01000069.1_pt1 | contig 27690 bp, 18 predicted proteins | sample 270648 | NCBI WGS metagenome assembly AATN01 (sample SAMN02954269, study PRJNA17659) | bioreactor sludge metagenome | biome: terrestrial; feature: bioreactor; material: sludge; isolation source: Enhanced Biological Phosphorus Removal (EBPR) bioreactor sludge | place: Australia: Brisbane, Queensland
ATCGGTAGGCCAGCCGTTTCTGGATCCCGTGCAATTTCTGCCACCATATTCAGTGCAATCGGTTTGACCGCATAGCCACAATAACCACCATGCGAACCTGCACCATCAGTATTCGGGTAGATGGCCATTTTTTCCAAATCGACGCTCATAATGGAGTTGATCGTATTGATCAATGATACTGCGTCTGCACCGCCAGCCTTGGCAGCACGCGCTGGCATACGAATATCAGTAATATTAGGGGTGAGTTTAACGATAATGGGTAAGCGACTGTATTGCTTGCACCACGCTGTTACCATCTGAATATACTCAGGTACTTGCCCGACCGCCGAACCCATCCCGCGCTCGCTCATACCGTGCGGACAACCGAAATTCAGCTCAATCCCATCACAACCTGTATCCTCCACTTGTGGCAGAATATTTTTCCAAGCTTGCTCGGTACAGGGAACCATGATCGAGGCAATAATCGCCCGATCAGGAAAACGCTTTTTCACCCGCGCCATTTCTTCTAAATTGGTGTGTAGCGGTCGATCAGAAATCAGCTCAATATTATTGAAGCCAATCACGCGCCGATCAGAGCCTAATAAAGCGGCATAGCGTGGGCCATGAACATTCACGACCGGCGGATCCTCACCCACCGTTTTCCAAACTACTCCCCCCCAACCAGCTTCCAAAGCACGTATGACATTGACTTCTTTATCGGTCGGTGGTGCAGAGGCTAACCAAAAAGGGTTGGGACTTTTGATACCTAAGAAATTACTGCTTAAATCGGCCATTCTTTGCTCCTCTCTTAGGCTGTTCTTAAGACACGATCAATGTCGATAGCAGCTAACTTGCCATGCTGCACCCCTTCCACCGTGAGATCTTTCCCACCATAACGGCAATCTCCACCCGCCCAGACTTTGTTAAGACTAGTTCTGCCATTCGCATCGGTGAGAATCTTGCCACCTTGCATCTCTAAACCTTCAACGCCATGACTACCATCAAAAGCCTGACCAATCGCCCGTAACACCATATCCGCGTCTAAATGAAAGCTTTCTGGCAACTGAGTCAGTCGACCCTCCACTAATTGGTTATATGCAAAACGTATTCCCGTCAGTTGCCCCTCTTCGCCAGTGTGTAATTCGAGGGGAGCTGCCCAATGACGAATTTTTACACCATTTCTTTTCGCCCACTCTTGCTCATATTCAGAAGCACTCATACTTTCTTGCCCACGCCGATACACAATCGTGACTTCCTCTGCACCTAATTTACGGCTTTGCACCGCCGCATCAATCGCAGTCATCCCGCCACCAATCACTACGACTCTGCGCCCAACGGGTAATTGGCTTAAATCTTCAGCTTGGCGTAACTCAGCAATAAACTCGACAGCATTGCGTAGGCCTAAAGACTCGGGTTCACTAATCCCTAAAGCATTTACACCCGCTAAACCTAAACCTAGAAACACCGCATCAAAGCTTTGCAGTAGATCATTCAAGAACACATCAGTGCCTAGACTCGTATTAGTGTGAACAGTGATGCCACCAATCGACAGCAACCATTCAATTTCTTGCTGAGCAAAATTATTCGGAGTTTTATAGGCGGCTAAACCATATTCATTTAAGCCCCCTAATTTAGGCTTCGCTTCAAATAAAGTGATTTGGTGTCCTAAGCAAGCGAGACGGTGGGCACAAGACAAACCGGCTGGCCCTGAACCAACAACAGCTATCTTCTTGCCTGTATCCGCAGCTCGTCTAAATAAAGGCGGTGCGGGTTTAGAAAAAAATGCATCGGTCGCAAAGCGTTGTAATAAACCAATTTCCACCGGCTTATCTTCGTTCGTATTGCGCACACAAGCTTGCTCACATAAAACCTCGGTCGGGCAAACACGCGCACACATCCCACCTAATACATTCTCTTCTAAAATCTTAGCAGCAGCCCCACGTGGGTTATCTTGTGCAATGCGTGCGATAAAACTAGGAATATCGATACCGGTGGGGCAAGCGGTTTGACAGGGTGCAGCAAAGCAATAATAACAACGTTCAGCTTCGATTTTGGCTTGGATAGGATTAAGCGGAGGATGTGCATCAGCGAAATTTTGTTGATACGTAGCTAAATCCAGTCGTTGACTACAAATACCCTTTCGTAAGCTCGCAAGCATAAGTCTTGTTTCCCTTTACTAGTTAGTAAGAGCTGGCAGAACTACGTTGACTTGCTGTCAAGCAGTTCTCTTGGCTGTGGTTTAAGCTGTGCTGCTTGGGTTCGTGCAAGAGTTATTCCTAAAAATTAGGATAGTTTTGAAATAATTTACCGCTAGTTGAACACTCAAAACTAATCTAACCCTAGGCAAGCAGCTTCCCGTTAACTTTTTTCATTGTGAAACAGAGCTTTGCTTAGATAAATTTCAAAAAAATTGAAATTAGTTTTATATTTACTTAACCAAGCCGCAGCAAAATTGTGCTTAAAATGCCCTATAAAAACGCCTATTTAGCGTGCTAAGCCTTACTCGATAGGGAAATCAGTAGCTTAACTCTTTCATGATGGTCTTTTTTAGAGCGTTCTCTGGCGTAGGGTTATAAACCTAGAGTTTCTAGTTGTTCGAGTAATAGAAGAAGTTCAACAGCATCGTCGTAATCTAAAGCCTCATCTTCTGCTAAAAACTTATCACGGCTATCTGCAAGAATCGCTTTGAGTTTAGTGTTAAACATTTTGTAGTACTCATGTACATCAGCTTCCCACTCTTGCAGCTCTTTTAGGAAGTTATCCACCTGCTTTGCTTGTATCGCCTGCAAGGTTGCTTGGGCTAATTGCGCAGGGATAGTATTCGTTTGCCCACCATCACGCCGATAGGCTAAATAGGCTTGTATGGCTTGTTGCCGTGCAGCTTGAGCAGCTTGCGTATTGCCACAGGCAGTTTCTAAATCGTATAAAATGTCCCATGTTGTCCAAGGCTGAGGTACATGACCAAATGCTTTTTTACACTCAATGGCTCGTTGCAATTCAATACGCGCCTCCTCATACCGCCCTAAGCCAATTAAAGTATTTGCTATATTATTCCTCGTTATACCTTCATAACGTAAATCTTGCAAAGCAACATATAAATCTGCGGCTTGCTGACAACAAGTAAGCGCTTGCTCTAAACTCCCCCAATCATGATATAAGTTACCTAACTCAAGTAAGGTAATTGCCTCGCCTGCTCGATTACCTTGCTGACTGTTAATCGCTAACGATTGCTTATAGGCGTGCTCTGCTGGTGCATAGTGCTGTTGCCGTCTATACACCATAGCGATTTGATGCCATGCAGCAGCTACTGAGCTAGGTTCATTCAGTTGGTCAAACAAATTTAAGGCTTCGTGATAACCTGCTAAAGCCTCCTCATAACGCTGTTGCTGCATGCGCACGGTAGAGAGTTGAAACTTTCCCGTTGCTATACCACGTAAATCCTTTAACTTCTCACCTAACCTTATGCTTTTTTCATAAGCCTCAGCCGCCTGATCCCATTGTCCTAAATCACGCAAACAATCCCCTTGCTCAGTTAAGCAAACAGCAGCCATACGTGCGCCGCTTTCGCCCAAAGCTGCAAAACATTGTTGAGCCGCTTGTAAATAGGGTAAAGCCGATGCAGATGCACCACCTGCTTTTAATATTCGCCCTAATAACCATTGTATGCCTGCTAAATGATAATCAGCCCCTGAATAAGCCTGCCTACCTGCTTGTTGACATTGAGCTAATAATTGCTGAGCTTGGTGTAAAGCCTGCTGCAAATCACCCTGCTGTAATAAACGCTCAATACTCATACGCTCATGCTCAAAACGCGCATGACTCCAGTCCGTCATAGTCTGCGCAATACTGTGCCGCCATTGCACCACCGCTTGCAGTGCTTGCGGCTGGTTTAAAAACTCTAATAATTGTTCAACACTACCCAACCTAGCTAATACTAAATCGCTACTCACTTGCTCTTGTTGCCATACATGAACTTGATATTGCAAATAGCGTATTAAATTAGGCAATTCCAGCAGAGTAAGTTGAGCTGATAATTGAGTATCTTGAAAACGTTGTGCATAGAGATAATCAACCAACTCCCCCATCACCTCGACCCAACGCTGTTGATAGCTTTGCCACTCTTCCTTACTCAAAGACAATTTTAAATAAGGCGCTAAAGCAGGGTCAAAACGCACATAGGTATAGGCTTGCTCTTCAGCTAGACCCACCTCAATCAGTTCGGCTAGTAGTTGTTTAGCTGGCTCAACCTCACCAGCACACGCTACTTCACAAACCGTATAAAGATTTCCCCCACCCTCAAACACCGCCAACCCTTGCACCCGCTCGCGCATCTCCGGCGACAAGCGCTGCAACGACAACTCCACACTCGCAAACAACGACCTCTCACGCCGATCAGGAAAACGCTCATGCAAATCGTGCATAATCTGTTGAATATGCTCAGTCGTCGCACTCAAGCCCGACTTTGCCAACTCCCGCGCCAACAACACCAACGCCCGCGCATGACACCCCACCGACTCCACTAATGCCTTCACCTGCTCCGGCTCATGCCCACGCTCATCATGACGCAGTTGCAAGCCCTCGGTATTCATCACCTGTAACACCAAAGCCTTAGCATCCCGCACATCCAAAGCCCCCAAGGTAATAGGACGCCCCGCAAAAGGCTCAGGCAAAGCCTCGCGGGAGGTAAAAATAATCTGCACTCCCACTCTTGCTCCCTGCCCCCATTTCGGGGCATAAGTATCTACACAAATTGTCGGACGGTTTTTTTGAGACCGTCCAATTGTGCAGGGGTGTAGGCATCCATGATTTCCAGCATAGATAACAACGTCCAAAGCCCATCCAATAGCGCTGGATAAGTAGGGGGCTGTTTCTTTCTCACTTGTCGCCCACTCAACTTGAGCAGTAATGTCCTCAAGTCCTCGGCATCCCTCCCCTTAGCAGCGGCGATAGCCCAGACCGTCACACACGCCATACTCGCTACCAGCAAGCGTTTGGCAATGGCTAAGGCGGATTCTTGTTGCCATGATTCCAATTGGTGTCCCGCTGATTTCATCAACTTGAAGAAGGATTCAATCTGCCAACGCCAGTAGTACCAGAGTGCTAGGGTAGATGACTCAACCTCCTTCACGTTACTCAGCAAGAACCACTCAGCCCGTAACGTGCCATCATCGGCTAGAATGCGGCTGATCATGAGGCGGGCTTCGACGGGATCACCCGGCACCATGGCTTTAGGCGTTTTCTTACGACTGGGTTTGGCTGGACGAGTCAGACTCACCGTGGTTTCGGCCAGCCATTGCCACTGTGACTGACCTTGGTGGGTGACTGTGCGAACTTTTTCAAACGGTAACTGTTGGGCAAGGGTTTTGCCGTTCGTCGTTTGCCCTTGATGGCTTAACCGGGAATGGCCTTTCACCCGCACCAACCAGCGATAACCTGCTTGTTGCCACTGACGGATATGTCCTACCGAATCCGCTTCCCGATCAATGATATGTACCAACGGTTTGCCGAGATCCTGCCGTTCCAAGTGGTGGATACCGTGAGTGACTTCCTCCAAGTGCTCACGGATGACGGATGAATCGGAGGAGGCCGTTTGATACGTGGCATGACTTCCCGTGCGGCTCACCAAGCGCAAGGCGACGGGGGCCAAAGGCTGACCATCCACATCACTCACTAACAAGCTGCTTTGCAGGTCGTAACCCACATCATGCTGATGGGTCATGGCATAGGTATCGGGTTTGTTGGCGTGTTTGTAGCTCAAGCGTGACCAGTCATGTACACACAGGGCATAAGCGTTACAACGCTGCCGCGCCGCTGTTTGTGCGGCTTCCGTCAACGGTTCTTGCAAGGTAGCCAAGGTAATCGATTCATTAGCATAAAAACGCCACGCCGCTTGAGTGCTGGCAAAACTGTCAATCTGATCGGGCAAGGCTTTCAGACCCGCGCTCAGCGCAGTTCCTGTTTTCATGTGTTCCGATACCAGGCGTTGGTAACGGGTGGATAGGCGCTTATCAACACCTTGAAGGCTTTTTTTGGATTCATCCCCCGATTATCAAGCAATCGGGGGGATTTGTGTAGATACTTATGCCGCAAGGGGTGAAGGGAGCAAGACGTGACCGGAGAGAGTTTCATGCAGCATTACACACTGGAATTGTTCCGCAAGGATGACACGCGCTTTGAGTTGCGGGTGTTGGATGGCACCTGGCAAACCTTTCCGCTGATTGAGCAGACGGCGATTGCTGCACTGCTCAGGTTGGCAGCGGACCATTACCGGGTGAATGCCCCCGATCTGGCACAGCGCGGGCAAGACCTGTTCAACTGGGTTGATCGGCACAGTAATGGCTGGTTACGGCGGGTACGTGCCATGCAGCAACCGATGACTTTGGTACTGGATGTGCGCGAGGCGGGTTTGCGGCATTTGCCCTGGGAATTGCTGCATGATGGGGTGCAGTTTTTGTGCGCTGACCCATTCCAGTGGTTTACCCCATTGCGGCGCGTGACCTCTGCCGAACGCCAGCACGACTGGCAGCCACAAAAGCGTCAGCTTGGGGTGCTGTTCATGGCGAGTTCGCCGGAGGATGTGCAGCCAGTGCTGGATTTCGAGGCGGAAGAAGCCGGCATCCTGCAAGCGACGGCACGCAAACCGCTGGATTTGCAGGTGGAAGAAAGCGGTTCCTTGCGGGGCTTGGAGGAGCGGCTGACGGAATATGCCGATAGCCCGGATGTGATTCATTTCAGCGGTCATGCTGACATTGATAAAGCCAGCGCTCAGCCGGTGTTTTTGCTGGAAGATGAGCTGGGTCGCTGCGCCCCCGCGACCCCGCAAGCCTTGGCGAAAACCTTGCGCGATGCCAACAGTGCGCCGCGTGTGGTGTTCCTGTCTGGTTGCCGTACTGGGGAATCCAGTCAGCAAGACGATATGTTGTCCTTCAGCGAACAGGTGGTGATGGCGAGTGTGCCGGTGGTATTGGGCTGGGCATTGCCTGTCGGTGATGTGGCGGCCTCACAAGCGGCGGCGGTGTTATACGACAAACTGGCGACAGGCTTTAGGGTTGATGAAGCTGTGGCATTGGCACGTCAGCAATTACTGGAAAACCATTCTCCCTATTGGCATTTGTTGCGCTGTTACGTGGACGGTTCGGCACTGCATCCGCTGGTGGCAAAAGGCAAGCTGCGGGTACGCCAACACAATACCCCGCAACAGTTTCTGGATGCGGGCGGGCGCGTGCCAGTGTGTGCGCGTACCCAATTTATCGGGCGGCGGCGTTTGTTGCAACGCAGTTTGCGGTGCTTGCGGGCGTGGCAGGGAGATGAGGCGTATGCCGAGGGTATCCTGCTGCATGGCATGGGCGGTTTGGGCAAAAGTAGCACGGCGGCGCGGCTGATTGACCGTTTGCTTAACAGCCACGAGGCGGTGGTGTGTTGGGGCGGGTTGGATGAAACCGTGTTGGTGGCGGCACTCGGCAAGGCATTGCCCAAGGCACAAAGCCTGCTGAACGATGCCCAGCTATCGCTGGAACAACGCCTGCGCGAACTGTTCACGCCGGAAGCCAATCCGCTGTGTACCAAGCCGTTGTTGCTGGTGTTTGACGATTTTGAGCAAAACATTCCGTTGGAGCGGCGCAAGCTGGGGCAGGCGGATTACCATCCAGCGAGTCTGGCGGTGCTGCATACCGTGTTGCAGGCGATCCACGACAGCCAGAGTGACACGCGGGTGATTGTCACCAGCCGCTTTGACGTGCCCGTGCCGCGCCCGTGTCGCTTGCATGGCGAGAATCCGCAAACCCTGCACGCTGCCGACCTGAAGAAAAAGCTGGCGCAATTGCCGGGTTTGCAGCTTGTGCAGGGGGATACCGCTGCCAATGCCTTGCGGGAACAGGCAAAAGACATCGCGGCGGGCAACCCGCGTTTGCTGGAATGGCTGGACAAGGTGCTGCGGGAAAATGCCCTCGATACCCCTACCTTGCTGGGCAAGCTGGCGCAGGAAGAGGCGCGATTCCGCGAAGACGTGCTGATCAGCGCGTTAGTGGAGGCGCAAACGCCCGCCGTGCGCCACAGCTTGGCGTGTGCCGCGCTCTACCGCCTGCCGGTGCTGCTTGCTGCCATCGCAGCCCTGAGCGCTGATCCGCACACCGCGCAACACCTGCAAACCGCCGCCAAGGTCGGGCTGGTGGAAATCACTCCTACGCCCGACGGCGACCACTATTTCGTCTCTAACCTGCTCGACAGTGCGCTCGCCGACACCCTCGCTGTGAGCGAACGCCAGCCACTCGCCGCCAAAGCCAGCCAATTCTTGTTTGCCCAAGAAGAAAATGCTGAAAAGTTGGTGTTGCGTTCTGAAATATTGGCACAGGAAATCGTGCGGCTGGCAGTGCTGGGGCAGAAACAGGATATTGCGGTGGAAGTGGGCGACCAGCTTGCCAATTATATGCTGTATTACAACCGCTACCGTGAAGCTGAAGAATTGTGCCAACTTGTACTGACACTGGGCGAAGAGTTCAGGATTTTGTCCACACTTTCCCGTGCGGAACAAAGTCTGGGGTACGGTACAAATGCCATTACCCACATTGAACGAGCGGTACAACTGCTCCCGGTTGACAAAACAACGCTTTCTGACGCGATGCTAAAGGAGACTGCCTTCACAATGGGGGCTTTTGCCGACATCCTGCAAGCCCGTGGGCAACTCGACGAGGCGCTCAACATTCGGGAGAATCATGAGCTACCCGTCTATGAGAAGCTCGGCGATCTGCGCTCCAAAACGGTGACGATGGGGAAGATCGCCGACATCCTGCAAGCCCGTGGGCAACTCGACGAGGCGCTCAACATTCGCCAGACACAGCAGCTACCCGTCTATGAGAAGCTCGGCGATCTGCGCGAGAAAGCGGTGACGATGGGGAAGATCGCCGACATCCTGCAAGCCCGTGGGCAACTCGACGAGGCGCTCAACATTCGGGAGAATCATGAGCTACCCGTCTATGAGAAGCTCGGCGATCTGCGCTCGCTACTAGTGGGGCGTACTAACCTTGCTATACTACTATGGCAAATCGATACAGTCGCCAACGCTCGCCGTATACAAGCGCTGCTAGCTCTGGCACTGAATGATGCACGGCGTTTGCAAATCCCTGAAGCTGGACAGATTGAAGGGATTATGGTGCAAATGGGTTTATCCGGTAATAACAGCTCGCCATCCACTCCAGCAAAGTCAAAATCTTGGTGGAAACGGATATTTGGCTAAAAAGCTGCTTAGTACCCCTCTATCGCAAATTATCAAACTGCCACCCCACCCTCAGCACCGACACCCGCTCGCTATCAATCAGCATCAACCACGCACTGAGCTTAGGCAAGACAGCCAGTGCGGGAAGCAGCAAATACCCCTGTACTTGCTGAATCCCTTCCTGATTAGCGTCTCCAGTGTTGATACGGGATAGTAAACGGGCTGCATTTGCTTGTGCTGCTCAAAGTCCAGCTTGAAATATTGGCAATACAACTCACGAATCACTTGATTAGGAATAGCCAAACGAATTTGAGTCATGGTTTTGCCACGATTAGTAGCAAAACCCATCGATGCCGCAAGAATAACGAGTGACTGCTATTTATTACACACCCGCTAAACTCCCCCGCCGAATCTGATCTCGCTCTAGGGATTCAAACAAAGCTTTGAAATTGCCCTCACCAAAACCTTGATCATCTTTACGCTGGATAAACTCAAAGAACACCGGCCCTAATAAAGTCTGGGAGAAGATTTGTAGCAATAAGCGTGGCTGCCCATTGGCGGTCGAACCATCCAATAAAATCCCACGCAGCTTTAATTCATTCACCGGCTCGCCATGATTCGGCAAGCGCTCTTCCAGCATTTCATAATAGCTATCATTCGGTGCATTCATCAGCGGCACACCCGCTTGGCGCAAGCAATCAACACTCGCTAGTAAATCATCCGACAGCAGCGCTATATGTTGAATCCCTTCACCATTAAATTGCATCAAGAACTCTTCAATCTGCCCTGTTCCCCCTCGCCCTGCTTCTTCATTTAAGGGAATGCGGATTAAGCCATCCGGTGCAGTCATCGCGCGCGAAGTCAGACCCGTGTATTCGCCTTTAATATCGAAATAACGAATATCCCGGAAGTTGAATAACCTCTCATAATACGCGCCCCAAAACGCCATGCGCCCGCGATACACATTATGTGTGAGGTGATCGACCAGTTTGAAACCATAGCCTTGTGGGTGACGCTCGACGCCTTCAAGCCATTCAAAATCAATGTCGTAAATCGACTTACCTTCTTCAAAGCGGTCGATTAAATACAGGGGTGCGCCGCCAATTCCTTTGATTGCGGGGAGGCGTAACTCCATCGGGCCGGTAGGAATTTCAAGCGGTTGTGCACCCAACTCCAAAGCACGCTTATAAGCTTTATGCGCATCTTTAACACGGAAGGCTAAACCACAAGCACTGGGGCCATGTTCGGCGGCAAAATAAGCCGCTAGGCTTTTTGGCTCACGATTGATGATGAAATTAATATCACCTTGGCGATACAACAGCACATCCTTGGAGCGGTGCTTAGCAACGAGGCTAAAGCCCATTTTTTCAAATAAAGGCTCTAAGACATTCGGAGTGGGTGAGGCGAATTCGACAAACTCAAAACCCATTAAACCCATCGGGTTCTCAAATAAATCAGACATGATCAAGTCTCCACAAGTATAAGATTTCGTGACAACTAAGCGAGAACTTATTTTGTGAAAGGTGGACTCACTGGCCGCCCGCGTATACTACGTGCGAGGTGTTGTCCCATGATCAAGTGAGTATTAAGCACTAAGTTGGGTTCCTTATCATCAGACTGCCTATAGTTATACAGCAGAACAGCACTAAGCGTAAAAAATATTTGTTTTCAATAGGAAAGAAGATGGGTTTACGCTCATCTACTGCGAGATGCTTCCCCGATACTTTTTCCTGTACATTCACTTAAGCCTCTTGAAAATAGACTATGCTCAAGTTGATCGTCCTTAGAAATTAATCGCTAGCTAAGCTTAACTACAATCAACAAAGGCTCAATCATGCCCCGCATTTTCATATCCTATCGACGCGATGATTCTGGTTATATTGCAGGTATGCTCGCTGAACGCTTAGAGGCGGTGTTTGGCGCTGATTCAGTGTTTATTGATGTCGATGCGATTCCTTTAGGAGTCGATTTTCGCGAATACTTGAATCAAGCCGTTGCTAAATCCGAGTTGATGTTAGCCCTGATGGGGAATGAGTGGCTGAATGTCAAAAATGCTCAAGGATTGCGCCGTTTAGATGACCCCGCCGATTTTGTGCGCATCGAAATTGAAGCGGCTTTGAAACGGCAAATTCCTGTCGTTCCTGTACTGCTAGAGCAAGCGCGTATGCCATTGGAAGCGGAGTTACCACCGAGTTTGCAGCCGTTAGCGTTTCGGAATGCGGCTGAAATTCGTTCAGGACGGGACTTGAATTACCATATTGAACAACTGATTCGGGGGATTAAAAATCAGTATGGCGGCACGGCCTCAGTGGTCGCGGCTGATACCCAAGTGCCTGAAGCTCAACCCGTCAAGGTCTCAGAGCAAACTACTAAGAAAGCTACTGAGCAGCCAGCAGAGATGACTGATCTGAATAAGACGCCTGCTCATAAGCAGCGCAAGCCTGTATTGTGGTTATTAGCTGCAGTAGGGGCTTTAGCGGTGCTAGGTTTGGCTCTCAATCTCTGGTTGAAGACAGTCTCAGATCCCCCTTATTCGACGCCTAGCTCAAATAACCTCCCCATGAATAACTTAGATGCTAGCAAGGATTTGAACAGCCTGAGTGTTCAGCAAATTCCTAATGTTCAACAATCTAAGCTTCCGCCTGTTGAGCAACTACCCCTACCTAGTTCATTTGATATTAACTCGATTACACCCAGCAAAGGCAGCAGTTTGCCAGCAGTTACCCCTAACCTGTACAGCTATTTCCAGCCTTGCCTAGCCGGTACACGGAATGTGATTGTAGGGTCTGGGTATGACAACCGTGCAGAAGCCTTGGCACGCTTGCAAAAATTTCGGGCTGCCTATCCGAATTATAAATTTAAACTGCTGAATACAGTAGCTAGTGGAACGTCCTACAGCAATGAGCAAGCCGCGATTATTGTTGGACATGGCTTAAATCTAGATAGTGCCTTGCAATTACAAGCCCAAGTACGCAATGCTGGAGTAGCAGCCGATGCTTATATCAGCAATCAGACCGTTAGTTCTGATTGTATTGATCTGTCTGGGGTTGAAAAATAGTCAGCGCTCAGTGGGCTTGTAAAATCAAGTCTGCTGCCCGCTCTGCTAACATCATCACCGGCGCATTCGTATTACCTGAGGTGACATTGGGGAATACTGAAGCATCCACTACGCGCAAACCTTGCACACCATGCACCCGTAACTGGCTATCCACCACTGAATTGGCTTCGGTTTTACCCATCGCACAACTGCCACAGAGATGATAAATCGAGCCAGCATTAGCGCGGAAAAACTCCAGCATCTCCGCCTCAGTGTGTACTTGCAGACCCGGAATAGTTTCTTCAGTAATCACAGCTTTTAAGGCGGCCGTTTGCGTGATTTTGCGCATTAATTGGCTGCCTGCAATCGCTTCTTGCTGGTCTTGTTCAGTACTTAAATAGTTCGGGTTAATCGCGGGGCGGTCTTGGGGCTGCTGGCTGATGGCATGTACACTGCCACGACTCGTCGGGCGACAAGCCGCAAACGCGAGTAATACACCGGGATAGGGATCAGTCTTAATAGCGACCTTGCCATCTTTAGGAATGGTGTAAGACAGCGGATTAAAATAAAGCTGTATATTGGGAGCGGAAAGTGTCGGATTGCTTTTAAAAAAGCCACCGGTTTGATTCACGCTTAAGGCTAAAGGCCCAGAGCGAGTGAGTAAATATTGTAAGCCCATGCGAGCTTGCCCAACGAGTGAATTGAAGCTTTCATTTAAGGTCGGTACTTTGGTTTTGTAATAGTAACTAGCACATAAATGATCTTGTAAGCGCTCGCCCACTTGCGACAAATGTTTAACCACTGGAATGCCTAAGTTTTGCAAATGTGCAGCATTCCCGATACCGGACAGCTCCAATAATTTCGGGCTATCAATTGCGCCCGCACAGAGCAAAATTTCCTGACGTGCTGAATACTGGCGCTGAGTCTCACCTTGCAAAACGTGCACCGCAATCGCCCGTTGGTGTGCATCAAAAATAATACCTTGTACTAAGGTATTCGTGAGCAGGGTTAAATTGTGTCGCTTTAAAGCAGGTTGCAAATAAGCCCGCGAGCTAGAATCACGGATGCCATTTTCGATATTGACATCGTATACCCCGAAGCCTTCTAGTTGTGCACCGTTGAAATCCATGTTTTCGGGATAAGCTAATTCGTGACAAGCACTTAAAAAGTGATTGCAAACTGGATGCATGCCTGAACGTAAAGAACTCACGTGAATTTTGCCTTCGTGTCCATGCCAGTGTGAATCGGGATTCCAATGGTTTTCTAGCTTTTTGAAATAAGGTAAAACCGAATCATATGACCAGCCAGCATCCCCCGTCGTAGTTGCCCAATCATCAAAGTCACGCGCAGCACCACGCACATAAATCATCGCATTAATCGCCCCCGAACCACCGCGCACTTTGCCGCGTGGTACGTACAACTTGCGGTTTCCTAGGTTTGTTTGCGGAGTGGTATAATACATCCAGTTATAGCGCGGGTTGTAATACAACTTACCATAACCCATTGGCAGCTTGAACCACGGGTGATTGTCCGTACCGCCCGCTTCCAGTAAGAGCACGCTAAATTCACCCGATGCACTCAAGCGCTCCGCTAAAATACACCCTGCCGAACCTGCACCGATAATGATGTAATCGTATTCAACCTTTGGCTGGGGCATGATCTTTCACGTCATAAGGGGTAGGATGCATTTGCAAATGTAAGCGCTCGCCGGTGTAAGGGCTATGGGCTTCGACCACCTCCCAGTTGACTTCAATACCTAAGCCGGGTGTAGTGGGCGGGATGATATAGCCATCTTGCCACTCTATGGGTTGATGCAGAATCTCGGCATAGAAACCGCCCCAAGTTTCGATACTTTCTTGAATTAAAAAGTTAGGGGTGGCTGTTCCTAACTGAATACTAGCGGCAGCACCCACCGGGCCGTTATACAGATGCGGCGCGATTTGCGCGTAATAGACTTCGGCTAGGCTGGCAATTTTTTTGCCTTCTAAAATGCCACCCACTCGCCCTAAATTCATCTGCAAAATACTCGCTCCACCGGCTTGTAAGAGTGCTGCGAATTCGTATTTGCTGGTTAGGCGCTCTCCAGTTGCAATCGGAATACTAGTTTTACGTGCAACCTCAGCCATCGCTTCGGGCTGTCCGGGGGGCACGGGTTCTTCAAACCATAAAGGGTCATAAGCTTCTAGACGCTTGGCAAGCCGAATTGCAGAGGCCGGTGTCATTTGCCCGTGTGTGCCAAAGAGCAAATCGCATTGATCACCCACCGCTTCGCGAATCAATTTGCAGAATAGCTCGCAGCGCTCCATCACTTCCAAGGACAGGTGATGCCCCGAATAAGCGGTATAAGGCCCTGCTGGATCAAACTTCACTGCAGTGAAGCCTTTTTGCAGATTCTCAGCCGCCGATTCCGCCGCTAAGTAGGGGTCGCTATAATCGTATTCGCCTGCGGCATTTTTTGGATACAGATAAGTATAGCAGCGCAGTTTTTCGTGTACTTTGCCACCAATCAGTTCATAGACGGGTTGATTCGCCGCTTTACCCATAATGTCCCAACAAGCCATTTCCAAGCCGCTCATAATCCCCATCATGCTTAAATCAGGGCGCTGCGTGAAGCCACTCGAATAGCATTGCCGGTAGAAACGCTCAATATGATGCGGATCATGCCCATACAAATAGCGCTGAAACACATCTTCAATCATCGGTATTTGCGCTCTGGGGTGGAAGGTCGCGGAGTAGATTTCGCCGACACCCTCAATACCACAAGCCGTTTTTAAGCGCAGCAAAATCCAATACATCCCACCAATATGGGGATAGGGTGTGGCAACAATATAAGTATTTAATTCTGTTATTTTCATCAGCTAACCTGTGTAGCAAAGCGTGTAGTTAGGCATTTTAGGCAAAGTTCAAAGCCACCATGCGGGTCTGAGTGAATTCCAACATACCATGCTTGCCATCATCCCCGCCTAAGCCAGACTGTTTCCAACCCGCGTGAAAGCCCTGATAAGGATCAGCAGGAGTGCGATTGATATAGAGTTCACCGGCTTCAATACGAGTCGCAACCCGCATCACATCTTTATAGCGCTGGGTGAATAGGACTGAGGACAGGCCATATTGATGGTCATTGGCAAATTCGAGCGCTTGGTCTAGATTGTGATAGGGCATCACACAGAGTACAGGGGCAAAAGTTTCTTCTTTTATCACGCGCATACTGTGGTTCACATTGGTGAGCAGAGTAGCTGGATAGAAATAGCCCTTACCTTCTGGTAAATAACCACCCACTTCACAGCTTGCACCCGCTTGAATGGCTTCTTGCACTAAAGCATGGGTACGTGCTTGCGCCGCTTTACTAATTAAAGGCCCCATCGCGTTTGGATTCTTGCAGCGATTCGCAAATTGACGCGCTGCTAAAGCTTGTCCTAGTAATACGACCATCTGAGGATAGATACTGCTATGGGCATAGACGCGCTCGACAGCGGTACACAATTGTCCACAGTGAGTGGTTTTTGAATTCACAATGGCAGTGGCAGCCGCGTTTAAATCAGCATCATCCGCCACAATGGCTGGGGTTTTTCCACCTAACTCTAAGGAAACTTTGGCGATATTTGTCTTGCTATAATCCAATACCTGCCGACCCGCTTCTACACTACCGGTTAGCGAGATCATGCCGACTTCGGGTTGACGACACAACGTTTCACAGACTGCGTGATCCATCACGGCTATCTGTACCACACCGGCTGGTAATCCGGCTTGTTCCACCGCTGCTGCCAAAGCGAGGGCTGAACAAGGAGTGTGATTACTCGGGCGAATTATGACAGTGTTGCCGGTGATCAAAGCCGGGGCAAGTTTACGCAGCAGGGTATAAATCGGATAGTTAAACGGAATTAAGCAAACGGCCACGCCAATAGGTTCGCGCATTAGGAGTAATCGTTCAGTGGGAGAGTCACTTGGAAGGATTTCACCTTCAATTTTGCGACTCCACTCGGCATGATACCGAGTGATTTCTGCTCCATAGCCAACTTCAGCTTCTGCATCCGCTAGGCTTTTACCGGATTCTTGCGCGAGTACCGCCCCAATCTTCTCTGCATTTACTAGGAGCTGATCGGCCAGTTTGTGTAAATAAGCAGCCCGCTCATAACTAGCTAGTTTGGCCCAAGCTTTTTGTGCCTGTTTGGCTAACTTAACGGCGGGTAGGATTTGCGCTGCGCTAGCGAGTTTAAACTCAGCAAGGATAGCTTCCGTCGCGGGATCATCAATGCTTAATAGATCACCTTCACCAACGACCCATGCTCCCCCTAGATAGTGTCTTGTCTGTTTGATTGCCATGTCTATCCCTACTAGTTGACTGGATAACACTATTACGCAAAAGCCTAGAAAAGGCTAGAGCGGTTAAAGTCTTCAGCAGATTGAAGAGAAGCTAGCCATTTTGGGGCTTACTATGACCCTTCATTTCGCTTAGCTCTATGCTTAAAAGACTTAAGCTTGATTGCTGAGTTGGTACAAGAAATGGGTACGCGCTCAGAGTTAACTCAAGCAACCTATGCACGTTTTCGAGAGGCAGCTACGCGTTATGGTAAAGATGCAGGTGAAATGACGGTCTGTAAACTGATTGAAGATGATGCGGGTGTAGCTTTACGTGTACAAGGTCAGTGGATTGCACCTTGGGAGGTTAGGCATCCCAGCGAATAAGCAGCCTTACGTAAAGATTAAACTTGAATAATCTTGCTTTGCACAAAAGATATATCTATTCATTCATAGAAAATGGCTAAGATTGTTTTAGTTATTATGGTTAAGAAACAGCATTTTGTCTTTCTTGAAGTTATAAATCTAAAGGAGTAGCATCGAGACTATCTCTCTTCTCTGCTCTGCCGTTTTTCAATTAAATTCACTCAAAGCTGAATTGGAGCATGCTATGTCTAAATTTCCGGAAGCTGATAAGCACCCCATGATTCCCACGCTTATTGCTGACCTTGATAATAAGAAAATTTCACGCCGTGAATTTTTGCGTACTACCACTTTATTAGGGATGTCAGCAGCGGCGGCCTACACAGTGGCGGGGACTATTCTGGGTGAAAAATTGATGCCATCCGCCATGGCAGCCGAAGAGACCCCAAAAAAAGGTGGGATCTTAAAAATCTCAATGCCGGTACAAGAAATCACCGATCCAGCTTTATTTGATTGGACAGAAAAATCCAATGTAGCGCGTCAATTCTTAGAGTATTTGACCATTACTGGCCCTGATAATGTTACGCGTCCAATGCTAGCAGAGAGTTGGGAGGCGAATGCGGATTTGACCGAGTGGACTTTTAAACTGCGCAAAGATGTGAAATGGAGCAATGGTGATCAATTCAATGCAGATGATGTAGTCTTTAATTTCACGCGCTGGTTAGATCCAAAAACTGGTTCTTCCAATGTCGGTCTATTCTCTGCCATGGTGAAAGATGTGGATACCGGCGAGAAGGATAAAGACGGCAAGCCAAAAATGACCAAGCAGATGATTGAAGGCGCGGTCACTAAAGTGGATGACTACACCGTTAAGCTTAAAATGAGCTCTCCACAATTGTCTATTCCGGAAAATCTCTATAACTATCCAACCGCCATTGTGCATCGTAATTTCGAGAAAGATGGCAAAGATATGATTAAGAATCCGATTGGTACAGGGCCTTATAAATTAGATAAGTACAAAGTCGGTGAAATCGCTATTCTCAAGCGCTCTGATCAACCCTATTGGGGTGGTGAGGTTTACATCGACGAAATTCACTATATCGACCATGGCCCTGCGTCTACTGCACAGTTGGCAGCCTTCGCTTCTGGTCAAGTGGATCTGATTTATGAGTTTGATATTGCCTCCTATTCTTTAGCAGAAAGCGTACCAAACTCAATGATTTACCCAGCTCAAACCGCGCAAACGGGTTGTATTCGCATGCGCGTGAGTGAAAAGCCTTATGACAATAAGAAATTGCGCCAAGCAGTACAAGCTTGTGTCGATGCAGATAAATATATTTCCACTATTTATCAAGGTAAAGGCGGTTTAGTTGGCGAGCATCATCATGTCAGCCCGATTCATCCTGAGTATGCTGAGCTACCTAAGCTTAAACAGGACTATGAAAAAGCTAAGAAGCTGTTGGAAGAAGCGGGTTATAAAGATGGTGTGGAGCTGACGCTAGATTGCGGTAATACTAATGGCCCTTGGCAGCAACAGGCTTGCGAAATCCTGAAAGAGCAATGTGCACCTGCAGGGATTAAAATCAATATTAATCTGATGCCAGCGGCTAAGTATTGGGAAATTTGGGATAAAACGCCATTTGGGATCACTGCATGGACACACCGCCCTTTAGGAACGATGGTTATGAGCGTGGCCTATCGTGCCGGTGTGCCTTGGAATGAAACCAACTATAACAATCCAGAGTTTGAGGCTGCTTTGAACAAAGCGGAAGCGCTAATTGATGTAGCCAAGCGTAAAGAAGCGATGAAGGATGTACAGCGTATTTTGCAAGAAGATGCGGTAATTGTGCAGCCTTTGTGGCAATCCAATTTCTTCGTTGCCTCAAACAAAGTGAAAGGTCTGAAGGCGCATCCAACGCAGTATCATCAATTTAGTACCCCGTATAACAAGGTATGGCTAGACGCTTAAGTCGTAGTCGCTAACTGAAGGCCCGCTTTTTAGCGGGCTTTTGGTCTTACCATCAAAAAGCCAAAGGAAGTCTAACTGCATGACCTAGCAGAGGGAGAGCAGCAGGCTGGTAGAGGAGTGTTAGCTTATGATCGTATTAGCTGCGAAACGGCTAGTGGCGATGCTGCTGATCATGTTGGTCGTGTCGTTTATTCTATTTTCCCTCTTTGAAGCCGATAAGATGGCTGTAGCCGGTAAGGTACTCGGGCCTTATTCTTCGGTTGAGCAACGTGAAATCTGGCTAAGCCAAAATGGCTATGATGAGCCATTTTTAAGTCGCTATCTGCAATGGGTGGGAGGGGCTTTACATGGTGATTTTGGCGCTTCCTTGCAATATAAAGTACCGGTCTCCGAATTGCTGGCTGACCGACTTAAAAATACGGGTATTTTAGCCCTAATCTTTTTTCTAATTATGATCCCCTTGTCCCTTACGCTGGGTGTCCTTGCAGGGATGAAGGAGGGTTCTTGGCTAGATCGGATTATTTCAGTCTTCTCGGTATTAACGACCTCGATTCCTGAGTTTGTTACCGCAACGTTTTTAACCGGCTTATTGGTTTATACCTGGCAGCTTTTACCCGGTACTTCTAGTATGACCAACGGTTTTAGTTGGAAGGAAATGATTTTGCCAGTCATGGTCTTGGTCATTTACGACTTCGGCTATGTCACACGCATGACCCGCGCCTCTATGGCAGAAGTGATGACTTCACAATATATCCGCACCGCGATTTTGAAAGGTTTGCCGTATAAGCGGGTGATTATGCGCCACGCCTTGCGTAATGCCTTAATTGCACCGTTCACGGTTATTGTTCTGCAATTGAACTGGTTATTGTCTGGCTTAGTGGTGGTTGAGGTGTTTTTTGCCTACAAAGGCTTCGGTTCTTTGCTAGTCGATGCGGCTTTATTTGGCGATATTTATGTGATTGAAGCTTGCGTGATGGTGGCCGTATTCATTGCGGTATTCTCGCAATTTATCTCTGATCTTGGTTATACCTTATTAAATCCACGGATTCGCTTTAGCTAGGAGCCTCGCCATGACTGATACTGTGAAAGTCGATAATGCCTTGCCTGCCAAACGCGAATCTAGCTTCAAACGATTTTTTAAAGCCTTGGCTTTAATGCGTGAATCACCGGTAGGCATGGTTGGCTTACTACTTATTTTGTTCTGGGTAACGATAGCGATTTTAGCGCCCTTATTACCCTTGTATGACCCAAATGCCATTATGGCGCCCTTCCAAAAAATCGGTGCAGCCGCGCCTGATGGCGGCACATTCTGGCTCGGTACAGATCACAAGGGGCGTGATATTTTGTCGCGCATTATTTGGGGCGCGCAGAAAGTCTTGATCTGGGCAACCTTCGCTACTTTTGTCGCCTATGTGGTGGGTATGTTAATGGGGGTACTGGCGGGTTACAAAGGTGGTTGGGCGGATGAGATTGTTTCCTTCATTGCCAATATTTTCTTGTCTTTCCCCTTCATTATTCTCTGCATCATTATTGTGGCAACTTTGGGGGCGAGTGGATGGACGGTGGTAGTGGCGGTCACTTTTGCTTCAGCACCACAAATCATGCGGATTGTACGCGGGCTGGTACTCGACTTAAAAACTCGCGACTATATTTTTGCCGCACAAACTCGGGGTGAATCACCTTGGTACATTATGCTGGTTGAACTATTGCCGAATGCACGCGGCCCGTTGATTGTCGATGCTTGCTTACGTTTAGGCTATACCGTAGTGGCAATTGCGACCTTGGGATTCTTAGGTTTAGGTTTGCCCCCCCCTGATCCCGATTGGGGTTTAATGCTCAAAGAAGCGGTACCTTTAGGTGCATTCGCAGGGCATTCAATGTATTTACCCGCAGCCGCTTTAGCCTCGTTAATTCTAGGTTTTAACTTATTGGCCGATGGTTTACGCGAAATTTCACTACGGGATTAAGAGGAGCGAGCATGTCGCATATCACAGCAGTGACTCCAGTTCTGGAGTGCAAAAATGTCAATATTTCGTATTACACGCGAGCAGGCGAAATTCCGGCGGTGATTGATTTCAATCTCACTGTGATGCCGGGTGAGTCGATTGGAATTGTCGGCGAATCAGGCTGCGGTAAGTCCACTGTCGCACTCGCAATTATGAATTACATGGGTAAAAACGGGCGCGTGAAAAGCGGACAAATTCTCTTCAATGGACGCGATTTGCAAACCATGAGCGAGGATGAATTACGCAGCATTCGCGGCTCACAAATCAGTATGGTGTATCAAGAACCGATGGCTTCGCTGAATCCATCGATGAAGATTGGCGAACAGTTGATTGAAGTACCACTTTATCATGAAAATGTCACTGAAGCCGAAGCCAAACAGCGCTCATTGGATATGCTGGCGGCAGTACGTTTGCCTGACCCGCAACGGATTATGAACTCCTATCCGCATCAGATTTCCGGGGGGCAGCAGCAGCGTGTAGTAATCGCGATGGCATTGCTATCAAAGCCCGCTTTATTGCTTTTGGATGAGCCAACTACGGCGCTGGATGTAACGGTTGAAGCGGGAATTGTGCAGCTTATTAAGGATATTTCTAAGCAGTTCGGCACCTCGATGATTTATATTTCACACAATCTTGGTCTGATTCTAGAGACTTGTGACCGCATTACCGTCATGTACTCTGGTGAGGCGGTAGAGGCAGGTGCGGTGCAAACCGTTTTCAATGAAATGCGTCATCCTTATACGCGCGGTTTGTTTGCCTCAATCCCGTTGCCCGGAACCAATAAAAACTCTCGTCCTTTAGTCCCGATTCGTGGTCAATTACCTTTGCCACAAAACCGTCCACAGGGTTGCTATTTCGGTCCACGCTGTGATTTTTTCCAAGCAGGTCGTTGTGATACTAAAGGTGGAATTAGTATGCGTCCGGTGTCTGACGAGCAACGTCATGATGTGCGTTGTGTACGTTTCGAGGAGATTGACTGGTCTAATTATCACCCCATTGGCTTGAGTGGTGAGCAGATTGAGATTGGTAAAACTGTACTCGAAGTTAAGCGCATGAAAAAGTATTACGAGCTGAAAGATAGCTCGATCATGGCAATGATTAAGGGTAAAAAAGTTCAATATGTGAAAGCGAATGAAGATATTAACCTCGTCGCCCATGAGGCGGAAACCGTCGCTATTGTGGGTGAATCAGGTTGCGGAAAATCGACTTTCGCCAAAGTCTTAATGGGTTTGGAAGAAGCCACTGAGGGTGAGGTAGTTTTAAATGGCTTAGACTTGAGTCATACGCCAGTGCAGGAGCGTAAAGCGCAAACGGTTGCACTACTACAGATGGTCTTCCAGAATCCTTTTGATACCCTTAATCCTAGTCATACAGTGGGTTCACAAATTGCGCGGGTGATTAAGAAATTCGATATTGAATCCGCCCCCGATAAGATTAATCAGCGCGTGATGGAGTTACTGGATTTAGTCAAATTGCCACGTGATTTTGCCTTGCGTCGTCCGCGTCAATTATCCGGTGGGCAAAAACAACGGATTGGGATTGCACGGGCTTTTGCAGGGCGACCTTCAGTCGTGGTAGCCGATGAGCCGGTATCAGCCTTGGATGTGTCGGTGCAAGCGGCAGTGACCGGCTTGCTCACGGATATTCAACGCAATCTAAAAACCACCTTATTATTCATTAGCCATGATCTATCAGTCGTGCGCTATGTATCGGATCGGATAGTGGTCATGTACCTCGGACATATTATGGAGCAAGGCACGACGGACGAGATTTTTAATCCGCCGTATCATCCTTATACTGAAGCCCTGCTCTCTGCTGTACCGATTGCAGATACGTCGGTGAAAAAACGCCATATTGTGCTTGAAGGTGAATTGCCTTCGCCAGTGAACCCACCTTCTGGTTGCCCCTTCCAAACTCGTTGTCCCCGTAAAATGGGCACGATTTGTGAAACCCAACTACCAGCACTGCAACACACCGATACAGGGCATGCGATTATGTGTCATATTCCACTAGCTGAGTTGAGAAAAGTTGAGCAAGTGTTTCAGGTAGAGGCGGCTAACTACCCTAACACCGAAAAGCTACTCTCCTGATTAATCTCCCGATTGCGGGAATAGAAGCCAATACTCAGAGATACCGATGAGAAGGTATATTTTTCTTTAGAACATTATCAGGATTAAGCGTTACTTGGATTAATCCGTCTTTTTCTGTGCAAACTCCACCGTGACATTCACTGAGCCTTCGGCTTTGCCACTGGTGATGAAGGGAATACCAGCTTCCCCGCCGAGAGTAATCCCAAACTCCAGTGTTACCTTTTCTACATTGCCCAAAGCGGAATGCTGCAAAGCTTTGGCAGCAGTGTTGGACATGGCGCGGATGACGTCGCCGAGACTATTTACTGCTTGATGGGTTTGGTTTGCTAAACCTCTAGTAAGGTCGCCTTTGCGTTCAAAACCACCGTCGCGGGTGAAGGGCTGAGTATTTGTAGGTATATCGTCGGTAAAAGTGATATTTTCATCCACCTGCATATAGACCCATTGCCCATTGTCTAATTCCACTGCCTTAAGCTTTGCCATCATTTTTCACCTTTTGTCGTGTAGAGTTTCCATACTATCATAGGGTTGTTTGCTGCTATAGAGCCCCCCTTATGCCGCGCCGTATCGCACTCATCGTTGGTGTTAGCCAGTACGAACCCCGTACCGGATTGCACAATCTTTCTGCGCCAGTCAATGATGCTCAGCGGGTTTATGAGGTGTTGGCGGAATACGGTGGTTTTGATGAGCTTTATCCGTTACCGCTGGCAAATGGCAAAGTAGATGGTTCAGGCCGGGTAACGGCGCAAGAATTGCGTGCCAAGCTGCATGAGGTGTTGAACCCGCAGTTGGCGGATGAGGTGGAACTGGCGGTGTTCTACTTTTCCGGGCATGGCGTGAATCCCGACGGGCAAGTGGCGTATTTGTCCGCCAGTGACAAACCGTTGGCGGTTGCCATTTCCCATCTCGCCAAACTGGCGAAGCACAGCGCCGTCAACAACATTTGTATCTGGCTAGATTGCTGCCACAGCGGGGAAATGCTGGAATTCTCCGATTTGACCGATAAAGGGTTTTGCGTGGTGGCGGTATCCCATGCGGATGGGGAAGCCCTTGCGGCTGACGGCAACAGTGTGCTGACCAATCTTTTGTGTGAGGCGTTGACGCCGCTGAATGGCAACCCGGCAGAAATCCGGGTGATGGAATTCATCCAGGCGATTAAGGCCAAGGGTAAAAACCTGCCACAACAAGTTGTCTGTCTGGCGCGTGGCAATACCGCTTTTACCCTGACCCAGCTTCACGGCGAGACAACGGTCACATCAGCGTATCCGCCGGATTACCCGCCGTACAAAGGCTTGTTGACTTTCACCAAGGACGACAGCCCATTTTTCTTCGGGCGTGATGGCATGATCCAGCAATTGCTCGACAAGCTCAGTGCCAGCCGTTTTGTGCCTCTGCTGGGTGCTTCGGGCAGTGGCAAGTCGTCGCTGGTACTGGCGGGATTGTTACCCAAATTGCCGGACAGCGATTGGCAGGTGTTGGTGATGCGCCCGACTGCCCAGCCGTTGCAGAACTTGCGGGATACGCTGGTGCGCAGCTTTGCTGATAAACAGGTCGGTACGCTGGCGAGTGGTGTGGATTTGCAGCGTGAGGTATCGCGGCTGGTCACGGCGGGTAAACGGCTGCTGCTGGTGATTGACCAGTTTGAGGAAGTGTTCACCAAATGCCGCGATGATGCTGTGCGGGCAGATTTTTTCGCCTGCCTGCTGGAAGCAGTGGACAGCGACAATCCGCTACATCTGGTGCTGACCTTGCGGGCAGATTTTCTGGGGCATTGCACTGAACAGGCATATTCCGGGCTGGGGCAAGGTCTGCAACACCACGCGCTGCTGCTGGTTGCACCCACGGCGGGCGAGTTGCGCGAAGCCATCACCCGTCCGCTGGCGCTGGTGGGGATGCGCTGCGAACAGGCACTGGAAGACGAACTGGTTGACCAGACCCTGCACGCCAAGGGCAGCCTACCGCTGTTGCAATACGTGCTGGAAAAACTCTGGCAATCGGCACAGCAAGAACGCAGTCGCGAACTGACGCTGGCAAATTACCAGCAATTGGGCGGACAACACGGCGGCGGCTTGCGCGGGGTAATGAACGAAAAAGCCGATACGTTTTACCAGCAACTCGAACCCCAACAGCAACGCCTGATGGAATGGCTGATGGTCGAACTCACCCAAGTCGGCGACGGGCAGGACGACACGCGCCGCACTGTCACCCTGCAAGAACTCCACCACCGCCAACCGCAATACACCGCAGCACTCGATGCACTGCTGTCACAATTGGTCACACAGGAAAGACTGCTGACTCAAGACCACGACGATCACGGGCAAGCCACCATCACCGTAGCGCACGAAGCACTGATCCGCGATTGGCAGCGGTTGCGGGGGTGGCTGGAAAGCAACCGCGAAATCAAAAGCTGGCGGCTGCGTTTGGAAGACAGCATTGCCGCATGGAAAAACAACGTCAGTGGTAGCCTGTTACGAGAAAAACGGCTGGCAGAAGCTCAACAGATGATCGAAAGAAATCGTGAGTCTTTGTTGATTGGGAAAAATGAGCGTGCTTTTATTACTGCCAGCCAAGTAGATGCTAAACGGCGCAAGCAATGGCAGTTCGGTGCATTAGTTGTGTTTATTGGGGTGTTATTGGTGGGGATACTGACCACACTGTGGCAAGCGAATGAGGCAGTACAGCAAAGGAATGAGGCAGAGCAACGAACCTTAGAAGCTAATTATAATCTTGCCAAAGTCTTTGAAGAAAAAGTAACTCAACTGATCCCTGATAGCGTTATCCGAGGCGAAGAGCTTGCTGACCCGATGAAAATCCGTGCTGCTTGGCTATATGGACTGGATGCCGCAGGACAGACAGTACCACCGGGCAAACTGTCTATTTTGCCCGCCACGCTGGGGCATTTGAGCGCCATCCGTGAACAGGACTTGTCAACAGCACGCAAGCAAACTCCATCACTCAATACCGATCAGGTCAACGCACTGGCGTACAGCCCGGATGGCAAGGTGATCGCCAGCGGTTCTTGGGATAAGACCGTGCGGCTGTGGGAACTCAACAGCCCAGTTTTCCGCCTGATTTACGACTTCGATCCGGCTGCGGTGTCTGCTGCTCTACGTTTTCTCTGGGAAATGGAGCGTGACGAATTGCAGATTCAGCACGCCCCCCACCCCAAATCCCTATTTGCAGAACTGGATTACCACATCGCATGGACAGACGAAACCCGTAAACTACGCCCCTTGCTGGATATGCCAAACCCAGATGAAACTAAACTCGGGCAAGTAGTACGCTTTCTGGAGGCGCAATGTGCCTATCAACGCCCGGAAGACAAACAGGCTTGTAAGGCTAAACATCTTGGAAGGTAAGGGTGTCTATGAAGCAACGCTTCATCGGCGATGCCTTGCCCTACCAAAAAACCTGCCAGAATTTACCTGCCCCCGGCGAAGACGGCTGGATAGATCCGTATACAGGAAAGTAAGAGCACCTCGATTTCCATGCTATAATTGCCCTATATCACCCACAGGAATTTCGTTATGCGCAAACAACGAATTACTTATACCTCTCCCTTGGATGCATTGGTTGTAGTCAGCAAACGCCTGAGTCTCTATGAAAACCAGCAACAGATGGACTCTGAGGTCTTTATTGACCGTTACCGTAAGGGGTTAATACCGGATGATACCCTCTTTGTGGAATGGTCAAATGATTATCAACATTACCTCGCATTACATCAGCAATTAACAGGATTACTCCGTGCGGCTGCATGAGTTGTTAGAAGCCTATCTGAGTTTGATAGAAGCTGCCGTTGTAGCGTTGCCTGTCTATGCAGAAAGCTATGTTGAGGAAATCATCACATCAGAGCGGATAAATCTACGCATTCGCCGTGTCGCTCTACCCTACCCCAACACCGAAAAACTACTTTCCTGATTAATCGCCCGATTGCGAGAATAGAAGCCAATACTCAACGTGCGCCCCAAATATTCCATCGTATATTGCACAGGGTCTTGATCATGATCTTGCCCAGCTTCACAGGCAATAATTAGAGTGGCCATCATCTTACCGGCCACCGCAGTATTCTTGAACTGATTGCCGCTTGTACCAATCGCAATGTAGTAACCGGGTAAATCGGTTTTATCGTAAATCGGTATCCAATCCTCGGTAACATCATAAGCCTCCACCGTGCCACGCACTTGATTAGGAATCCCTAATTCGGGATAGCGCTGTGCCATGCGCATAATATGCGTCACAGCCTGTTCGCTTAGATCACGACTCATGGTATCAGGGTCAACCCACTCTTTGGGATCGCACTCAGGGTCTTCACTACCTAATAAGATCATGCCACCACTAGCAGGACGGCTATACACCGCCACATCACTATCTGAGGTTACCATCCCCAGTTTCACATAATCATAATGCGGTGGCGGTGGTACATGTGGAATCTCTTGGCGTAAAGCGCGGGTACTCATTTTCATTTTATCCGCTAAACCGATTAGAGCATTAATCTTAGAGGAGTGGGGGCCAGCGACATTCACCACGACAGGTGAATCAATTTGCTCACCATTTTTCAAGCTAATCCCACAAACGCGCCCATGCGCTTGGCGAACTTCTACTACCTCAGCATTGAAACGAAAAGCCCCACCCGCTGCCTCCGCCGCACGCTGTAAATTATGTGCTGCCAATTGCGGATCGTTCACATAGCCCCCCTTTGGCCAATGCACAGCCCCCTGCAGAGTGCCTGTGGTCGG
>AATN01000070.1_pt1 | contig 27275 bp, 17 predicted proteins | sample 270648 | NCBI WGS metagenome assembly AATN01 (sample SAMN02954269, study PRJNA17659) | bioreactor sludge metagenome | biome: terrestrial; feature: bioreactor; material: sludge; isolation source: Enhanced Biological Phosphorus Removal (EBPR) bioreactor sludge | place: Australia: Brisbane, Queensland
TATTTCGCTCTGTATTTTGCTGGTAATTTCAATAATGCTTTCCCATACACTATTTGGGGTTTGGTTAAGATCATTCATTTACTTAGACCTTCTGGTTGCTCATAGCAAATTAATAGAGTTAGATAATAAAAGCTTGTTTATAAGCTAAAGGTTTGGATGGCTTAGAAAAGCGTTGCCATTCATCTTGTAAATATTGGATAGCTTGACGATGGGTGGATGATGCAGCTAAGGTATTTAATTGTTCGCTAATATCCCAATCTAATAGAAGCATTCTTTTCATAAGTTCTCTCGCTAATTTACGCATAATGTATTTACGCCCACCTCTTCCCGGTTCGGGTGCTCCATGTTCCACTAAGCTAATAAATGCCGAAAGGTGATCAAGAATCAGTCCTAAAGACTGCTCTGCTTCAGCATTATTGGGGGCTATGAATGCGCTGAACTTATCTCGCCATGCGGCAAAGCGCTGAATGTGATACACACTTGGCAATTGGCATAAGACCATTTCCAAACGCTCTAAACCCACAACACATTCAGCAAATACTGTTGGAGCGGGTATTAACTGCCCAGAGTCATTCAGGTAGTTTTCAATAAATAAAGAATTAGCGATTTCTACAAAACGCCCACAACGACAAGTTCCAAGAGGTACAAGCCGCTGTTCACATTGAGGGCAGGCTATTTCAAGACGTTCGTAAAATACCTCAGTATGTGGGCCACATTTTTTTCCATCGCTAGCGATTTGACCCGTAGAGCGCTGCTGCCAGAAACAGTGTTGCTGATCTAAAGGGATTAAATGTGCAGACTCCACACCTAAATCTTGCCAACAAGCAAAGCTTGCTTGATCGCGCCCTAACTCAGTATCCTCTAAATAACTAATCCATAAGCGCTCTTGAGGTAAGCTTAAGACTTTAGTTAAAAAATACCAAAGGCGAGGCAATACCGTTTCACGCTCACTTGAGCCGATGTTAAAAGCAGCTGCCATATGAAATAAGCTTAAGCGTGTGGGGTCTAAGCCAACCTGTTGCATATCAAAATGCCGAAAACACGGTTGAGTAAAGGTAAACTTGCCACCTGTTGTTGCAATAATTTTCTCTAAATCATTTTCTACCTGAATCAAGCCCGCACTCATCACAAATGACATTGGTACGGAATCATGCAGTAAAGATGAAGGGGATAGGCGAGAAAAGCCTGCTTGAACATGAAGTTGCAGAAAGGCTTCGCTAATGCTGTGAGTATCGAAGGCAGTAAGCTGCGTTGAAGGCATGGAATAAATTCCTGTGCGGTTTTTTCAAATCTTTGCTTAGCTCCAAACTAAACAAAAATTCTAATAGGGTCTAACTTTAGAATATATATCTAAAAATTAAGCACGTCTATCAAACATTTTAGAATTTTCAAGATTTGAAACAAATAGTGGAGGCAAGGGAAATATAAATTTTTTTGCCTAAAACCAATAATTCGGATAACGACGCAATGGTGAGAGATTATTGATGATTAAAGCGACCAGCAATAGCAGTAAGACGCCCAAGAGAATCGGATCAAGTACAAACCAATAGCCTAAGTCATGTACTCGCTCGCTACCTGCCACCGCAATTAGGGCAGTGCCGCCACCCGGTGGATGGGTCGTGCGGGTTAAATACATCAGCACGATAGCTGTGGCAACAGTTAGCGCAGAGCTTAGCCATAAAGGATCAGGGAGTAATTTATAGAGGCTTACACCTACCAAAGCACAAATCAGATGTCCACCTAATACATAGCGTGGTTGAGAAAAAGGTGCACTCGGTGAACCGTATAGGAGCACTGCGGTTGCACCAAAAGAACCAATCAACAATAAATGATCCTGTGTAGTTAAACTCATGCGACTATCGAGCCAGCCTACTAAAGCAATCCCTAAGAAGCCACCAATCCATGAGCAGAGCGCATTACGCCAGTGAATCGAATGGGGTGAACGCTTGCCACCCCCTTTCATCTTTTGTAGGTAGTTATTCAATTTAAGTAACAACATAGAAATTCCTTGTTTTGGTGCATTCTAACCCGACTTATCGCTGCGACTATTAGCTTGAGGGAATAGGCCGCCCGGAATTTTCATTATTTACACGCACGCACTCCATTTTTCCTACGCATTTAGGGCGTACTATAAGTCGATGAAAATGACTATCTTCTCTAAACTCTTGCTTACGATTCTCACCACCACCTTAGTGGTGATTCTCTTCATGATGTTTTTCATGAATTGGAGTTTTCGCACTGGCTTTGCGGATTATCAATATCGCAATGATTTAGAGCGCGCTCATCGGCTCGTAGAGCGTTTGGCAGAGGTTTGGGAAGAGCAAGGTAATTGGAATAGTCTGCGCAGTGACCGTCGTAATTGGTCGTTATTGTTAGCTGAAATTGGCGAAGGCCGGTTCGCACGCCGTGCTGACCGCCTCCTCAATGACGCGCATCATACACGTAGTCGGCAAGAGAATAATCAGCCACCTCCACCTCCGCCTAATCAAAGTTTAGCGGGGCGTTTACGCTTATTAACAAAAAATGGCGAAGTCCTGATTGGTACGCCTATGCTTCGCCCTGAAGATAAGTCCACCCGTTTAGAAATTACGGTGAATCAGCAAACCGTAGGTTGGCTACAAATTATTCAACGCACTTTAATCACTGATCAAATCGCTGAAACCTTTCGTAAACAGCAAGCACACAATGCTTATTTGATCGCATTGTTCGCTGTAGGCTTATCAGTATTAATGGCTTTATTAGCAGCCCGTCAATTTGTGCGTCCGGTGAAACGCTTGATGCAGGGTGCAAAGACCTTAAGTGAGGGGCATTACAGCACGCAAATTTCAGTGAGTTCGAGCGATGAGCTGGGCGATTTAGCACAACGCTTTAATCAATTGGCGGAGTCTTTACAACGCCATCAAGAACAACGTGCTCAATGGATTGCGGATATTTCCCACGAATTACGCACACCCTTAGCCGTATTACGTAGCGAAATTGAAGCGTTACAAGATGGGATTCGTAGCCCCACTCCGGAGCGAATTCGTTCTCTGCATGCTGAGGTCTTATCTTTGAGTAAATTGGTGGATGATTTGCATCAGCTATCGATGTCCGATGCAGGTGAGTTGGATCGTTCAGATCTGACGGTGTTGGATGTGAACGAGGTGCTGCAAGATTTAATTCAAAGTAGTAGTGTTCGTCTTACCAGTAAGGGCTTAAGTTTAGAGGCTCGGTTGCAACCTCAGCCTTTAGTTATTCAAGCAGACTATAAAAGTCTGCGCCAAGTATTTGGAAACCTGCTAGAAAATAGTTATCGCTATACCGATACACCGGGTCGGGTGGTGGTAGGTAGTCAGCAAAAGGGCAGGAACGCAGTACTGATTGTACAAGACAGCTCGCCCGGTGTGCCTGATGCTGCGTTACCCCGCTTGTTTGATCGTTTATTTAGGGTGGACAAGTCGCGTAGTCGTGCCTTAGGTGGCTCTGGTTTAGGCTTGTCGATTTGTAAAAATATCGTCGAAGGTTTAGGGGGACAGATTTATGCACAGCACTCGCCTTTAGGGGGCTTAGCGGTGTATGTTGAATTTCCTCTAGCCGATGTAACAGCATAAGCATGGATAAGCAAAAAAATATTCTAATTGTGGAAGATGAGCCGAAGCTCGCCGAAGTTTTGCGAGAATATTTACAGCAATCGGGCTTTAGGGTGGATTGGCTCGCGAATGGTTTAGACGTGGTAGCTTGGGTAAGAGAACAGCAGCCGGATTTAATTATTCTGGATTTAATGCTACCCGGCAAAGATGGCTTACAGATTTTCCGCGAAGTTCGTCAATTCACCGATACACCGATCATTATGGCAACTGCTAAAGTGGAGGAAATTGATCGCTTAGTGGGTTTAGAGTTGGGTGCAGACGATTATGTCTGTAAGCCCTACAGTCCACGAGAGTTAGTGGTGCGGGTAAAAAATATTCTGCGCCGTGCAGCGATGCCAGCTCGTGAATTATTAGTCGAAACTGGGATTGAGATTGATGCAGAGCGTATGGAGGTACGCATCAACGGGCAGGCTTTAGTACTAACACCAGTAGAGTTTCGGTTATTGCAGCAGTTTGTTAACAATCCCGGTAAGGTTTACTCACGTAATCACCTCTTGGATCATTTGTATAATGACCATCGTATTGTCACGGATCGTGCGGTCGATAGCCATATTAAAAATCTGCGTCGCAAGCTTGAAGCCGCTATCCCTGAGAAAGAAGTGATTCGTTCTGTTTATGGCGTGGGGTATAAGTTTGATACAACAAGCATAGACAATTAAAATAAAAGCAGCAAAGATGTACCTTTGCTGACAAGAACTATCAAGGATTGTATTTTAAATGCTAGAAAGACTTGCACGTTGGAACCGTTCTGCTGCGTTTTGGCTGATCTTGATTGTGCTGTGTATTGGCTAGAAGGTGCTGCTTTAGTTTATCAATATGCTTTCTATTACGATCCCTGTGTACTCTGCGTACATATTCGTGCGTGGATTTTGGGGATTTTCGTGGCCTCCCTACTTGGCCTTATCCTCCGCAATAATCGTCTTGGTTTAATTATTTCGAATCTACTAGTGCTGCTCAGTTCATTAGGCTTTGTGGAGCGCTCTTACCGCACCCTAGGTACTGAAATGGGCTTTTTGGATGGAGCCTGTTCAATGAACCCGAATTTTCCGAGTTTCTTGGCGCTCAACAAATGGCTACCCGCTGTATTTGAGCCATTGACCTCTTGCGGCTATACCCCGTGGGTGATTCCGCAGATCTTATCAATGGCTCAGGCTTTAATGATTTGCTCAGTGGTAATGGCCTTAGGCATGTTAGTCATGCTGATTGCTAGTTTACGCCGCTCCACTGATAGTTTTTAACCTTTAAAAGCCTCTTTTGAATTTAGGTACTCTAGTTCGGCTGGAGTACTTTCCCGCCCTAGGGCGGCATTTCGATGGGGAAAACGCCCAAAGTGTTGCACAATCCCACGATGATGTTCTGCAAAGCGTGCATTCTCGGTCAAGCCAGCGGCTGTAAATAAACGCACTGATTCATCCTGATCCGCTAAGTGTTCACTGTGCATCAAGGGCATATACAAAAACATAACACGTTCAGGTGGTAATTGCTGATCAAAGCTTTGTGCAAGCGCGTGTTTAGTTACGGCTACGGCTTGCTGCTCCGTGGAAAAGCTAAGCGCTGCACCGCGATACATATTCAACGGAAATTGGTCGAGCACAATACACAAAGCTAAGCAGCCTTCGGCAGTCTGTTTCCATGAATCTAATTTACCGTCTCTGGCTTCAGCCCAAGTATTCTCGAAACGTTCACGAATCTCTGCATCAATAGTGGGTGTTGAGCTAAACCAATGCTGCTGCATTGGAGGCGTATACCAAAAATCTAAAATATCCTTAATCTGCATCGCTGGCTCCAAAACTTTTTCTTGATGAGGGGATTATAGATGAGTCTTGACAAACTCTATAATAAGCTGGTTTTAAACCAGCTGGTTCAATAACTGCCTAGTCAGCAGAGTAGGATGAATCATTCAAGCTTATATCTTCAGTACGCAAGCACAGCCTATTAACTTTAGCTTAGATTTTTAGCTTAGATTTTATGTCAGAGGAACAAATGGCTCATCAATATACGGCAGAAGTGATTTGGGAGCGTGGGCAACAAGCTTTTCTCGATAATCGTTACAGTCGACAATATCTTATGAAATTTGATGGGGGCATCGAAGTTACCGGCTCATCCTCCCCTTGGGTAGTTCCGTTGCCGTTGTCAGAACCTCAGGCAGTTGATCCAGAGGAATCTTTTGTTTCAGCTATTTCAAGTTGTCACATGCTGTGGTTTTTATCGATTGCGGCAAAACGAGGTTTTGTGGTCGATTCTTATCACGATCAAGCGGTGGGTGTGATGACAGCTAATGCACACAAAAAATATTGGGTTTCAGAAGTGGTGCTCCAGCCAAAAATTCTATTTTCAGGAGTTAAACTACCTTCACTAGAAGCAATTCAGCAGATGCATGATGAGGCACACGAAGAATGTTTTATTGCTAATTCAGTGAAAACCCAGATAACTATTAGTGCCCAGTAAGATTTTATAAGCCTAGCTAAAAATCTATGAAGAAAGGGAAATAGACTTGGCAAATCACTTGCATATTCAAGCTGATACACTCTACCGCTTTATTCAACTCCATCCGCGTCTGCTAGTATTAACTGGTGCTGGGGTAAGCTTAGCGTCGGGTATTCCTACTTATCGGGATGAAAATGGGGTGTGGCAGCGTGGCACACCGTTGCAGCACTATGATTTCATTCAAAAAGAAGCTGTGCGTAAGCGATACTGGGCGCGTTCCTTTGTCGGTTGGCCAAGTATCTCTCAAGCTCAACCTAATATAGCTCATCAGGCTCTAGCCCAATTAGAAAAACTGGGTTTAGTTGAGCAGCTAGTGACACAAAATGTAGACAATCTGCATCAAGCAGCAGGCAGTGAACAAGTGGTAGATTTACATGGCAACTTGCAGAGAGTCATATGCTTACAATGTGGAGCAAAGACTACGCGTGCTGAACAACAAGTACGCTTAGCAGAACTTAATCCTCAGCTCCCAAGCTTGCAAGCTGAAGTTCGTCCTGATGGCGATGCAGCTTTGGCAGATGATTATTTCGAGCATTTACACTTACCGACTTGCTTAATTTGCGCGGGTGTACTGATGCCTGATGTCGTATTTTTTGGGGGTACTGTTCCAGTTACACGGGTAGATAATTGTTTGACTGCACTGGAAAAGTCTGACGCTTTATTCGTGGTTGGGAGTTCGCTCAAAGTTTATTCAGGTTATCGGTTTTGCGTGCGTGCCAAAGAATGGGGTAAGCCGATTATTTTACTCAACCCCGGGAACACGCGCGCTGACGAAATAGCGCAATTACATATTCGGGCAGATTGTGGAGAGGTGTTAAGTGAGTTAGTGGAGAACTTTTTCTCGCAGCTCCACGGTAACTGCGAGGATTAAAAAGTTGGGAGCTATCAATTAAGAGCTACTGGAGCCACTTTTTCCGCTGAAAATATTAAAAGTATCCATCCAACGTTTGGCAAAATCAGCATTATTCATAATAGAGGACTGAAAAAAGCCCATCGGGTCATAACCGTCAGCACCTGAAGTCAGGCGCTCCAGCATCTTATCCATAACTTGTTTATTGAATTCCTGCACATCCGGTAAACCTACCAGACGGCGCATTTCCTCAGGCGTTACTTCAACATCGATTTTAATATTCATCGTCTTCCTCTCCTCAGTAGAACGATTTTTGTTTTAAGTATTAAAATGGATAGCCGCTTAAACTCGCACTTACTAACATAGCGGCTTGATTGGGATCATCTGCATCAGTGACTAGTAGCAAGTTCAACTGATTTTCCTCGACTTGTGCAGTGATACCCTCGATTTTGTAACGATTATCTAAGATCGTCAAATTAACTAGCTTACCCTGTGCATTGATCACACCCAGAGCCGCTGCCGCTAATTCACCATCCACATAACTATTATCAGTCGCTTCTGCTGCGGCAGAAAATACCCAGCTACCATCCGGCAAAGGAGCCGCATCGGTAAAGCATAAGGGCACGCCTTCGACTTCACCTAATGGATAGGTTTGAATCGAAATAATCAACTCTGGCACTAAACTTTGCTGCTCAGTGATTGTGCTTAAAGTTTGGGCGAGTTCTAAACGAATACAAGCATTTTGGCTATTAGCTGCTTGATTGCCCCGTTGCAGCAAATTCAAATAGCCATCAACGAAAGCACCCTCAATATTCAGATCAGCGAAATGCTCGGAGAGTTTTGCATATAAGGGGCTTAAATCAATGATGAGCGGTGATGTATTAATCGCCCCATCAGCCGCCAAACCCAAGAGCACTCCTTGACGACGGCGTTTTTTTGAGCCAGAGCCAAGTGCTAATAGTGCACCATTGGGATAAGTACCAAAAGCGGGTAGTAAGGTTAAAACTTCAAAGTCAGGTTTATATGCCTTGCGTTCTTTTGGCTCATCGGGCAAAGCACCTTCCAATAAGCGCAATAAGCGTCCGGGTGTGGTTTGACTACGTGAAAAAATCCCTAAATGATTTTCGTCATCAGCAACCACGTATAAATAGTCACCAACACTGACCAAGCCACTCGCCGCTGCCAAAAACAGCGGGCGGCCAATGGCGGTAGGTTCAACTAAATCTAAAGAACGAAGTCTAGTGAGCTGCAAGATAAGCTACCTTATTCTAAACCTTGGCTGCTTAGATATTCGTCATACGTGCCGCGATAATCCACTATTGAGCCATCGCCTTTCACATCGAAAATCCGTGTAGCCAAGGAGCTGACGAATTCGCGGTCGTGGGAGACGAAAATTAATGTACCATCGTAACGGGCTAGAGCACCGTTCAAGGACTCAATCGATTCCATGTCCAAGTGGTTGGTGGGTTCATCCATGAGCATCACATTAGTACGCGATAGCATCATCCGCCCGAAAATCATCCGACCTTTTTCACCACCGGATAAAACTTTTACCGCTTTTTTCACAGTATCGCCACCAAATAACAAGCGCCCTAAAGTACCGCGAATTTGGGTTTCCGCATCTTCGCCTTCATAACCTTCTTTACGCACATATTCGGCGATCCAGTCGGTGAGGGCGCGGTCGCTTTTGAATTCATCTTCATGATCTTGATCATAAGTGGAAATGCGTACTTTCTCCGCCCATTTAATAGTGCCTTTTTGTGGCTGTAACTGCCCTAGCAAAAGCTTCATCAGGGTGGTTTTCCCCACCCCGTTTTCCCCGATCACCGCAACTTTTTCACCCGCTTCTACAGTGAAGCTGAAGTTCTTAATCAGAGGTTTTTCCATGCCTTCATAGCCGAAACTGAGGTTTTCTACTTCCACCGCAAAGCGATGTAGACGCTCTTTCTCATCGTATTCAAAGCGAATCCACGGATATTGACGGCTAGAAGGTTTCACATCTTCCGGCTTGAGTTTTTCAATCAGTTTGCGGCGGCTGGTTGCTTGTTTCGCTTTAGATTTATTCGCCGAGAAACGCCGCACGAAATCCTGCAGCTCTAAAATCCGTTCTTTAGCTTTGGCATTCGCATTCGCTTGACGTTCACGAGCCAGCGTGGCGGCTTCCATAAATTCGTCGTAATTGCCCGGATAAACCTGAATCTTGCCGTAATCCAAGTCAGCCGTATGCGTGCAGACTTGGTTAAGGAAGTGTCGGTCATGCGAAATAATAATCATGGTGGATTCACGATTATTCAGGGTATCTTCTAGCCAACGAATCGTGTTGATATCGAGGTTGTTGGTCGGTTCGTCCAACAGCAGAATATCAGGATTCGCAAATAGAGCTTGGCACAACAGCACCCGTAATTTCCAACCCGGAGCGACTTCACGCATCGGGCCATTGTGTTGTTCGACCGGAATTCCCACCGCAAGCAATAACTCACCCGCACGTGCTTCAGCGGTATAGCCGTCGATTTCGGCGAATTGACCTTCGAGTTCAGCCGCCCGCATGTAGTCATCTTCGGTCGCTTCGGGATTCGCGTAAATCGCATCCTTCTCTGACATGATTTTCCACATATCATCATGTCCCATCATGACGACATCTAATACGCGCATCTCTTCATAGGCGAATTGGTCTTGGCGCAGATAGGCCATGCGCTCGTTGGTGTCTTTAGAAACATTCCCGTGAGTCGGTTCTTGCTGCCCACAGAGGATTTTCATAAAGGTCGATTTTCCCGCTCCATTCGCGCCAATCAGGCCGTAGCGGTTGCCGTCTCCGAACTTCACGGACACGTTATCAAATAAGGGTTTTGCACCAAACTGCATGGTGACATTAGCGGCAACTAGCACAGGGTATCCTCGTAAACAAAACTGGGCGTATTAATGCAGATACTTTAGCAGTTTTGTGCTGTGCACGCAGCGTTGTTACTAATTTAAAACTTGCTGCGGAAGCTCCTCAAACGCCTTCTTCGCTCGCGTCAACTTAAACCAGAGCGTATATAAAGCAGGTAAAAACAATAGAGTCAGTAAGGTTGCACCTAATAAGCCGCCCATGATTGCCACCGCCATAGGACCGAAAAATACACTTTTTGACAGAGGAATCATCGCTAAAATAGCCGCCATAGCTGTGAGCATGATGGGGCGGAAGCGTTTAACGGCAGCATCTACCACTGCTTGGTGGGGAATCATGCCATCTTCAATATTCCGGTCAATTTGATCCACAAGTATGACTGAGTTGCGCATAATCATGCCAGACAAAGCAATCGTGCCGAGCATCGCGACAAAGCCAAAAGGTTTATTAAAGAGTAATAGGAAAGCGGTAACACCAATCAAGCCAAAGGGCGCGGTTAGGACTACCATCACTACACGCTGAAAGCTTTGTAATTGCAACATAAGAATTGTGAGTACAGTAATAATGAATAAAGGCATACCCGCAGCAATCGAAGCACCGCCCTTAGCACTTTCCTCGACACTCCCACCGATTGCAAAATTATAACCTAGCGGTAAATTCTCAATGAATTTGTCTTGGCTAATTCTTGCCATAATTTCATTAGTGACAGTTGGTGCTTGCACAGTGCTATAAATATCACCTTTGACTGTGATGGTCGGGACACGATTTCGATGCCAGATTAAGCCTTCCTCTTGCACATTTTCTAAATGTGCGATTTGCGATATAGGCACTGATTTACCATTAGTGGTGGGAATTGTGAGTGATGCTAGAGCTTCAATATTATTCCGATCATTTGCATCGCCGCGTACCATAATCGGAATGGCCTGATCGCCTTGCAAAAACTCTCCAACAGCAGCCCCTTGTAATGTGCTTGAGAGGGCTTGGTTAATATCTGATTGTGTGATGCCTAACGCAATCGCTTTGTTTGCATCCACTTTCAGTCGGATGGACTTACGCAATTCATTCCAATCTAAATGGACATTCCGCAAATTGGGATTCACCCGCATATAAGTAGCTACTTGTTCCGCTAGGTTACGCAATTGCCATAAATCATCGCCTGAGACGCGGAATTGCACCGGATAGCCCACCGGAGGGCCATTTTCTAAACGCAATACTCGCCCACGTAATTGCGAAAATTGCTCGCTATCCATTAAAGCGATCAACTTACTACGTAAAGCTTCGCGATCTGGAATGCCTTTAGTGGTAATTACAAATTGCGCAAAACTCGGATTCGGTAATTGCTGATCGAGGGGCAAATAGAAGCGTGGCGAACCTGTGCCCACATAACTCACAAAGTTCTCAATATGTTCGGTTTGAGTATTTAAATATTGTTCTACACGGTTTACGTTGTATTTAGTTGCTTCAATTGAAGCACCTTCAGGTAGTTTTAAATCTACCAATAACTCTAAGCGGATAGAGTCGGGGAAAAACTGTTGTTGAACTAATTTAAAGCCAAACACCGAGCTAGTGAACACTAATAAAGTAATCAGAATCACGGTTTTAGGATAGTTCACGCAGCGAGTAATCAGGCGACGAAACCAGTTAGAAAAACCATCAGTCATCTTATGTTCAGCGCTCTGTATTTTTCCAAGCAAACCTGACTTTTTGTTGTGTTCACGCTCGCTATGTGGAGTAATTTTTAGTAAATGGTAGCCTAACCAAGGCACAATAATAACTGCTGCAAACCAAGATAAAATCAGGGCAATCGACACTACTTCAAAAATAGCGCGAGTATATTCGCCGGTTGCGGATTTAGCAGTAGCTATCGGTAAAAAACCAGCAACTGTGACCATAGTCCCAGATAGCATCGGAAAAGCCGTGGTGCTATAGGCAAAACTGGCGGCGGTTAGGCGATCAAACCCTTCTTCTAGTTTCCGTGCCATCATTTCGACGGCAATAATGGCATCATCGACTAACAATCCAAGTGCTAAAATCAGCGAACCTAAAGAGATTTTGTGTAAGCCAATATTGAACAGGAACATACAGAAAAAAGTACCGGCTAACACTAACGGAATCGAAAACGCTACTACAGTTCCAGCCCGCAAACCCAAGCTTAAGAAGCTAACCCCCAATACGATGACTACAGCTTCAAATACAGACTGGGTAAATTCATTAATCGAGTCTTTAACGGCTACGGGCTGATTATTGACATCATGAATATCCATCCCAAGCGGTAATTGATTTTGAATACGTTGCATAGTGGCTTCGAGATTTTTGCCTAACTGAATAATGTCACCACCTTGCTGCATGGACACACCAATTCCTAAAGAGGGCTTGCCCATGTAACGAAATAGTTCAGTTGGTGGATCGCTATAACCTCGTGTTACTTCGGCGACATCCCGTAGTTTTAAGGTTTGCGTGCCAATCTGTAAAGGCAGATTACGAATACTGTCTACATCGGTAAAGCGACCTGTAGGATTGACAATAATCCGGTCACTGCTGAGTTCATATTCACCAGTTGCCACGACGGCATTTTGCTTAGCTAAGGTGGTTTGTAGCTGTTGAAGAGTAATACCGAGATTAGCCGCTTTGGCATTACTCAATTGAATATAAACGCGCTCAGCTTGCTCACCAATCAAGAGCACTTTAGCTACCGACGGAACACGTAATAATTCCTTACGGATTTGATCGGCTGCATCTCGCAGTTGCGCCATACTGAAGCCATCGCCTGATAAAGAATAAATATTGCCGAAGGTATCGCCAAACTCATCGTTAAAAAAAGGGCCTTGTACGCCTTGAGGCAGAGTAGCTTTAATATCTTGTACGCGTTTGCGTACTTGGTAAAACATGTCAGGCATATATTTGGATTCGGCACTGTCACGCCCGATCACCATAATATTGGCACTTGTAGGCATAGAATAGCTGCGTACATCAGAGACATAAGGAGTTTCCATCACTACTTTTTCAATCCGATTTACGACTTCTTTTTCTATTTCCAAAGCACTTGCACCCGGCCAACGAACTTGTACCAGCATGACTTTGAAGGTAAAGGGTGGGTCTTCCGCTTGACCGAGTTTGGTATAACCCCAAATACCTAAAATGATGATTAAAACAAAAAAATATAAAACAAGATTTTGGTGCTTGAGCGCCCAGCTAGATAAATTAGTTTTGCCCATATTTACAGCTCTGGTTTGGCTTCGCCATTATAAGGCACGGGGATAACTTGTTGACCAGCGTGTACTCGCGTGGCACCTGCAGCAATTACGGTCTGATTCGGATCTAAGCCAGACACAAGCAAACCATTATTCAAATAGCGCTCCACTTTAACCGGTTTAAGCTGAGTTTGCTGATTCGCATCCACTAGCCAAACAGCCGCTTGTTCACCTTGTTGAAATAAAGCAGTGGGTGGTAACCAAGTGACGGGCATGCTTAAGTCTTGGCTGAAAGTTACTGTAGCCGTCATGCCTAATTTCAAAATTTGCTCAGGGTCTTCCACGGCGACTTTGACGAGCCAAGTGCGATTTGCATCCGCAGCAGGGGCAATTTCACGAATCTTGCCTTGCAAAGTTTGCTGGTTATCAGCCCATAGACGAATGCTAGCTGGGGTATCGACTTTCGCTTGCTGGATGGCTTGCTCTCCAACCCGAATTTGTACTTCATATTCACCGGCTTTTGCGATGGTTACGACCACCTGTCCGGCAGCCACCACTTGACCAGCTTCCACGAGCGTGCGTGTGACCACTCCATCTACATTACTGTTTAAGCTGGTATAACCTGACTGATTTTTAATGAGCTTGAGCTGTTCTTGAGTACTATCCACTTGGGCTTGAGCACTTTTTATTTGTCCATTTAAGGCCTGAATATTCGCATTTGCTGCTGCTACATCACCTTCGGCAGCGCTCACTTGAGCTTGAGTACTAGTGACTTTAGATTCTGCACTTTTCACTTGGGCGCGGGCGGCTGCGGCATTTGATTGTAACGACCTCAAATTCGCTTGTGCACTTTTAAGGCGTTGGGTATTGCCATCTAAGACGGCTTGGCTAGCAAAGCCTTGCTTAATTAACTTAAGCGTGCGGTTGTATTCTAGTTGTGCATTCTCGACTTCAGCTTGTGCTACCCCGACAGATGCTTCAGCGGCAGCAGCACTGGATTTGGCCGTCTCAACCGCACTGTAAGCTGTATCTAAGCTCGCTTGTGCTGCAATTAAATTGGCTTTAGAACTGGCTAGGCGGCCTTGTGCTCCACTTAAATTGCTTTGTACTGAACTAAGACTACCCATACTAGCTTGTAAACTAGCCGCTGACTGATTGACCGCAAGTTTAGAATCTTCATTGTCTAAGCGTGCTAAGACTTGGCCTTGTTTAACGGCTGCGCCAACATCAACTAAGCGCTCAATCAACTTGCCGCCGACGCGAAAAGCTAAATCAACTTCTTGGCGAGCTGTAACTTCGCCACTATAGGTTTCGGTGTGTTGAGCAATGGTGTTTTGAGTTTGCCAAACTTGGGCGGGGCGAAGCGGCTCAGCTTCGACGCTTTCTTGTTTGCAGGCAGTTAGGCTGAAGGCAGCCAGTAAACCTAATAATCCTAGGGCTGGTTTCATAAAGAATGCTCCGAATGGGCTTGAGCAAGAAGGCCGGTGAGGAGGGTTGACAGGCTATTACCTAGAAACTGCAAGAACTGCTCTTCGGTTACAGGCGTTTTACAGTTCGTTTCAATACCTTGAGCCACTAAATGCTGGTGCACAGGATTTTGTTTAATCAGTTGCCACAAACCTAACATTAATGCGTAACACTGCATCATGGTTTCACAGCTAATAGTGGGAAAATGCTGTTGTAGAGCCAATACGGCCTTATCAATTTGTTCAGTTATGCGCAGCTTAAAGGCTACACCTAGCTCAACGGGAATATGCCGCTCCATTAAACCTAAACATAAAGCAGCTAGTGGCATAAAAGTGGGTGAGTTTTGGATGGACTCAATCACCAACTTAGATAAGTCTTGTGCCTGCATTGGCTCAGCTTGCTGGGCACGCTCAATCACCCGTGCAAAAAATTGCTCCATATCGCGTTCGTGTAAAGCTAAGAGCACCTCTTCTTTACTGCGAAAATATAAATACAAAGTACCTTTAGCCACTCCACTCGCTTGAGCGAGGGCATCCATACTACTGAGCCGATCAGTATGAGTTGTCCATAAATCTTGGGCTGCATCCAAAATAGACGCACGCTTGCGCAGCTTGTCTTCTGGATGGATGGCGCGTGGGGGCATAGCTAACTGTCTCTGCTTCTGCATAGCGAAGAGCCGCTAGAGAGAAAGCATAAATGACTGCGAGTCAGTTGTCTATTCGGACTTAATTTTATACAGAGCTTGCTGAAAAACTGGCTAATTACGCTTGCACTCTCATTTTGGATGCATTAGTTATTTTTATCTGTCACCCAATAACTACCACCTATCGTGCTACACATAGCTGAGCATCTGCTTAATATCCAATAATTTTATTTATCAAAAAATTAATTTATTAGATTTGAGTGCAGAGTGTCATGAATAAAGCGATAGAAATCACTAATGTTACTGAACCTACCAATAGTCGTCGTAGCTTTTTGAAAAACCTAGGTTTTGCAGCGGCTTCTATTACTTCCCTGCCCTTAATTTCGGGTGCTTTAAACAAAGTTCAAGCAGCAGATTTTTACTATGGCACGACTCCATCAACAAATGTGCTGACTCGTCGTAGTAAAAGTTTATCCATTCGTCAGTTCGCTGCAATGATCCAGTACAGCTTGAGCATTCCAAGCCAAACCCCGAATGCTGATGAACGTTTATATACTGGTAAAATTGCAAACTTCTCTAAAGGCTTACCTCACAACAACTTGGGCGAAGTTGACGTGCTGGCCTATGACCGTTTGTTAAAGGCCATTAGTTCCGGTCGGCATAGCGATTATGAAGCGATTCCAATGGGTGGCAGCGTTAAATTAGCGAATCCACAGGCAGCCTTGGCTTATCAATTGGAAGGCGGAGACTCCCATACCTATGCTTGCCCACAATTCAACTCCTTATCCAGTGAGTCATTAGCGGGTGAGATGGTAGAAATGTATTGGCATGCACTAGCTTTGGATGTGCCTTTCTCCCAATACGGTCAAGAGCCACAAACCGCAGCAGCGATTAATGACTTAAAACGATTTAAAAATTATAGCAATGTGAATGCAGGGAATTTATTCCGCGTCGGTTTACCGGGTGATGCTACAGGCCCCTTAGTTTCACAATTCTTATGGCGTGATGTACCTTGCGGCCCGTTTACAATACAACAGCGCTATAAAGTGCCAGTTGCTGGTGATGTACATATGACTAACTATGATCAATGGTTAGCGATTCAGCGGGGTACACCGGCTGCTACCAGCACGGCTTTTGATGGCACTCCACGTTATATGCGCAATGCCCATGATATAGCAGAATGGGTGCATAAGGACTTTACGTTCCAAGCTTTCCAAAATGCAGCTTTGATTTTAATGGGCTTAAATGCTCAACGGGATACACATCCCTATTCAAGCTCGCCTAGCCAAGCTGGGTTTATTACCTTCGGTGGCCCACATATTTTAGACATGGTATCCAGAGCCGCTTATGCAGCTTTGAAAGCAGCTTGGCATCAAAAATGGCATGTACACCGCTCCTTGCGTCCTGAGGTCTTAGCAGGACGGGTTCATAATCATATACGTGGTGCTGCTAATTATCCGCTGCATGCGAGCTTATTAAATTCAGCAGGTGCACAACAGATTTTCTCTCGCTATGGTAGTTACTTGTTGCCACAAGTTTACCCAGAAGGTTCGCCAACGCATCCTTCTTATCCCTCCGGTCATGCCACGATTGCAGGTGCTTGCACGACCGTTCTAAAGGCTTTCTTCAATGAAGCCTTTAGTTTGAATAACAATGTGCTAGTTAGTGATGATGGTTTGAATTTACTGCCTTATAACGCTGCAAATTTAACTGTAGGCACTGAGCTGAATAAATTGGCAGGAAATATTGCGATTGCGCGTGATTATGCAGGTGTACACTACCGGCAAGATGCTATCCAAGGTTTGTTATTAGGTGAAAAAGTCGCTCTTAACTTATTAAGTGAGTCTAAATTGCTGCTAAATGAGGGGAGTTCAACAACTTTCACCTTAACTAAGTTCGATGGACAAACCGTGAACTTCTAATTTTCCCTGACCGGCTCCCTAGGCATTAGCTTGTTTAGGGAGTTCTTTATTTCTACCCGTAAAACCTGCAGCAAAAATCCACTAAAAATATTTTTTTCTAACAACAAAAGCTTAGAATGTCTGTCTAAAATTAAGGAACAATAACTTACACTTTTGCGGGGATCGATAATGAAATTAATGCCTTTGAAACGAAGGGCTTTACCACTCACTTTACTGCTTGCAGGTGCACTCGGTTTGGGTGGTTGTGGTGAGGGTACACCGCCGGCTAATGCTACTAATACGAGCGTTCAGCCAGAGACGAATACCACCAACACTGCTACTAATGTAGCGCCAGCTAAGCCAGTGCTTGATCCAGCCCGCATTGCTAATGAATTACTCGCACAGCGTCCGAATCCTATTCAAGTTCGTAATCAACCCATCAGTTTAGGTTTCCGTCAAGCGATTGTTTCCGCCGATAAGGTTGGAACCAGTGCGGATGCTTATATCAGCCTAACCCCGCAAGTCCCCGGCAAAGCACAATTTGACGGGACGAATCGTATTATCTTTTTACCCGATGCACCTTTGGCCTCGGGTCAGGCTTATATGCTCAAGCTGAAACCGCAAGGTTTACTCAATATCGCTCCCGATACGCCTGAACTAGAGTTTGCTTTCAAAACCAAAGCTTTAGAACTAGAAGTTCAAACCAGTGGCTTAGATCCTGTTCCTGATCAAACGAATCAATTACAGTTGAATGGTAAAGTCTTTAGCTCTGACTATGTGGAACCCGATCAAATTGAAAAAGTCTTACAAGCGAGTGTGCAGCAAAAGCCCCTGACGATTAGTTGGGAGCATGATGAAAGTGGTACAGAGCACCGCTTTACGGTTAAAGCGATTCCGCGTGAGACGTTCGCGACCGATTTGAATTTAAAATGGGATGGCAAAGCACTCAATGCTGTTGGTACTAATAGCATTGGCCAAAAAGCATTACCCGTGCCGAGTATTAAAAGTTTTACTGTCACGCGCTTTGAAACCCTAAGTGATCAGGCGGATGGCAAACCGTATGTCAGTATTAGTTTCTCTGACCCGCTTGACCCACAACAAGATTTAACCGGCTTGGTGCAGTTAGGTACGGGCGAAGTTAAAACGCAAATTGTCGGTAATCGCTTATTAGTTTATCCCGCTACTGAGCTAGAGCCGGGTGAGCATAAAGTGATTCTGAATGCAGGGATCAAAGCCGCTTCTGCAGAATTAGGTAAAATTGCTGAGCGTACTGAGCAAAGTATTACCCTTGATCCGCCTAAGCCGGGTATTCGTTTTGTGGGTAAAGGTAGCATCCTGCCAGATAATCAAGCTATGGAGATTCCGCTGGAAGCGCGTGGGGTAAATGCAGTGCAAATAACTGCGATGGAGATTTTCCCCGAAAAAATCGAGCAATTCTTGCAAGTGAATAGTCTCGACGGCGATTCTGAAGCAGAGCGGGTTGGACGCTATATTTGGCGCAAAACGATTCCCTTAAATGCAGCCAATCCGAATCAATGGAATCGTTATAGTATTGATGCCAGCGATTTATTCAAAACTAAACCGGGCGCGATGTATCGTTTAGAGTTATTGATAGACCGACGTCACTCCACTTTCCCTTGTCCTGCCGGTACGCCAGCTCCACAAATTCAAGATAAACCTTTAGCTAGTAGTGAGGATTATGATGGCTCAACCGCTAGTGGTTGGGATGGCATTTCTGAATATTATGCCAGCAGCGAAAACATTGAATACGATTGGGAAAAGCGCGATGACGCCTGTACTGATAGCTATTTCAATTACAGCGATACCGTTAGAGCCACGCACAATTTCATTGCGAGTAACTTAGGTTTAATTGCCAAACAAGATACTGTGGGCAAAGTGCATATAGTCGCCACTGACTTACGCACGGCTGCACCTTCGGCTAATACCAGTGTGACCTTGAAGAACTTCCAAGGCCAAGTGTTAGCGACTGGGACAACCAATGCGGAGGGTTTTGCAGAATTAGCTACGCCAAGTACCCCGTTTCTCTTAATTGCTCAACAAGGCAAGGACAAAGCTTATTTAAAGATCAATGCGAATAATGCGCTCGAAGTCAGCCAGTTCGATATTGGTGGCGATACGATTAGCAAGGGCTTAAAAGGCAGTTTGTACGGGGAGCGTGGAGTTTGGCGGCCGGGAGATGATATTCATCTCACCTTTGCTTTGCAGGATAAAAGTAAAACACTGCCACCCAACCATCCGGTTACTGTGCAATTATTCGACCCCAGCGGCAAGCTCAAGCATACCATTACCAGTCGGCAGCCTGTGGGGCCTTTCTATACCTTTAACTTGAAAACCGCAGATAGCGATCCAACGGGTGATTGGTTGGTGAAAGCAGTATTAGGTAGCAGTACCTTCAATAAATCCTTAAAGATCGAAACCGTGCGCCCGAATCGCCTCAAGGTGGACTTAAATTATGGTGTACCGGCTTTATTCGGTTATAAGCCTTTACCGGATGCTAAGTTATTTGCGCAATGGCTGCATGGTGGTACAGCAGGCAACTTAAAAGCGGACGTGAGTGTGCGGCTGCGGGAAAAGACCACGAGTTTCGGTACTTTCAGCGACTACGCTTTCGATGACCCAACCCGCAAACTGGATAGCGAAGATCAACAATTGCTAGAAGGTCGCTTAGATAATCAAGGCTATCTAACTTTTAACAAAGGCTTCCAACCTGAGCAAGCGGCTCCGGGGATGCTCAGTGCATGGTTTACCAGTCGGGTGTTTGAAGATGGTGCGGGCTTTAGCATTAGCAAGCAAGAGCTGGATTACTATCCCTTTGAAAACTATGTGGGTATCAAACTGCCCAAGGGCGATGCTGAGCGCAATATGCTGCTCACGGATACCGAGCATACGGTGTCGATTGGCAGTTTGAATGCTGAAGGTAAAGAAGTTTCCTTGCCACAAGTTGAAGTCACCCTCTACAAAATTGACTGGAAATGGTGGTGGGATAAAACGCCAGATTCTTTAGCCGAATATGCCGATTCCAGCCACAGCAGCAAACTGCAACAATCCATCGTCAGTACCACTAATGGTAAAGGTGAATGGAAATTCCAGATTANATACCCAGACTGGGGACGCTATNTAGTGCGTGCATGTGACCTACAAGGCAAACATTGCACGGGTAAAACGGTCTATGTGGATTGGCCGGGTTGGGCGGGGCGTGCGCAAGAAGAAGGTAGTGGTGCAGCGGCTATGTTACGTTTCACCAGTGATAAAACCAATTATAAAGTGGGGGAAACCGCACAAATTCAATTGCCAGAAGCGCAAGCAGGCCGTGCTTTATTGACGGTAGAAACCAGTAGCCAAATTCTTGAGCAACGCTGGATTGAGTTCAATGGCCAACGCGGTCAAGTGAGTATTCCGATTAGCAATGCAATGGCACCCAATGCTTATGTGAGTATTAGCTTATTGCAAGGCCATCAGAATAAGCAGAATGATCGCCCCTTACGTTTATATGGTGTGCTTCCGCTCTTAGTAGAGGATCCAAGCACTAAGCTACAACCAACGATTCAAGCTGCTGATGAATGGAAGCCAGAAAGCACCCAACTCTTCACTGTTGCTGAGCAAACAGGTCGCCCGATGGATTATACCTTAGCGGTGGTTGATGAGGGCTTATTAGGCTTAACCCGCTTCCAAGCACCTGATTTGCATAAAGTATTCTATCGTAAAGAAGCTCTGGGTATTAAAACTTGGGATTTATTCGATAGTGTCATCGGTGCTTATAGCGGTAATTTAGAACGCATGTTAGCTATTGGTGGCGGTGATGAAGCGCAAATTGATGATGCGGCCAATAAACCTAAACGCTTCCCTCCGGTCGTAAAGTTCTTGGGGGCTTTCCATTTAGACGCAGGCCAAAAACGTGAACATTCTGTAGAGCTGCCCTCTTATCTTGGTGCTGTGCGAGTCATGCTCGTTGCTGCTGAAGGTAATAATGCTTACGGGCTGGCTGAAAAGTCCGTCTTTGTACGCCAACCTTTGATGCTGCAATCTTCCTTGCCACGTACTTTAAAAGTAGGTGAAAGCATTGAAGTACCACTGACTTTATTTGTCGCTGATGCCAATCTGAAAGCAGTCGAAGTGAAAGCAGAAGCTGATGCCGCCTTTGCCAGTGTGGGGCCTGTGATCACCGTGCCATTCACTCAAGCGGGTGAGAAAACTGCAACGGTTTTCATTAAAGCAGGTGATAGACCGATGCAGGGCAAACTGCGCTTCACGGCAAAAAGTGGCGATCAAACCAGTAGCCATGAAGTCAATATTGAAGTGCAAGCCCCCAATTTACCCAGTGTACGTACGGTCAGTAGTACTCTAGAACCGAATGCTGCTTGGAAACAAACCCTAACACCTTTTGGTTTGGCAGGTACCAATCAAGCCAGTATTGAGTTGTCGCCGCTGCCGAATTTGAATCTGGAGCAACATTTAGATTATCTGATTAACTACCCGCATGGTTGCTTGGAGCAAACGACTTCAGCGGTATTCCCGCAATTGTATTTGCCAAAGCTGCTTAAATTAGAACCAGAACGCCAGCAAAAGATCGAGCACTATGTGAAGCGTGCGATTGCCAAGTTCTCTAGTTTCCAAGCGAGTAGTGGGAATCTCATGTACTGGCCGGGTTCAACGGAAGCGAATGATTGGGCAAGTCTCTATGCAGGTCATTTCTTAATTGAAGCGCAAAAGCAAGGCTATAACGTACCTTTGAGTTTGCTGAGTGCCTGGCAAGCTTATCAAGTTCGCCAAGCCCAAGACTGGACGAGTGCTGCGACTGCTGAAGATACCACGGCTATTCAAGCCTATCGCTTATATGTTTTAGCCGCAGCAGGTAAACCCCAAATGGGCGCAATGAACCGTTTACGTGAATCTGGCAAGGCCAATGAACAAGCCCGCTGGTTATTAGCAGCGGCTTATCAACAAGCAGGCCAAGTACAAGCTGCTCAACAAACCACGGCTGGCTTAGTGGCGAACAATTTGACTGCACCATTATCTGAAGTGACTTTTAGCCAACGCTTAGGCCAATTAGGTTTGCAATTAGAAACTTTATTGACCCTACAACGACCTCAAGATGCGGACTTAGTGGTACAGCAGATTTCAGCCGAATTAGGGGGTGGCACTAAAGCCTTCAATACTCATGACCTAAGCTGGGCTTTATTATCTGTTTCGCATTATCTCAGTACGATGAAACAAACGGTTACGGCTGACTATGTGCTTGATCAAGCAACACCCGTCACGCTCAATAGTGCGCAACCGGTGTTGAGCCAGTTATTAGCTGCGAATGACCAAACCTTCTTATTGACTGTAAGCAATAAGGGCGCAAACAAGTTGTATGCTAGTTTGAACCAGCGTGGTATTGCGCAAATGGGTAATGAGCAAGCGGAAACCCAAGGTCTACATATTCAAGCAGAGTTATTGGATAAAGCAGGTAATAAAGTCTGGGATGCAGAAACGGCTGATCCGAATCTGCGCTTACAACAAGGTCAGGATTATGATTTGAGTATCACAGTCAGTAATGGCACTACCCAGAACCTGAAGCATTTAGCCTTATCCGCTTTAGTGCCTTCCGGTGTAGAAATTGGTACGGCTGAATCGTTAACCAGTACTACGGCTACACCAGAAGGTGAAAGTACTGAAACTCCTGCCCAACCGACTGCTAGCAATGGTTTGAGCTATCAAGATGTGCGTGATGATCGCGTATTAAGTTATTTTGATTTAGCCGCTGGGGCGAGCCAAAACGTTAAAATCCGCATGAATGCTGCTTATTTAGGGAAATATTATTTCCCCGGCTTAAGTGCAGAAGCGATGTATCAGCCGGCAATGCGTGCACGTACGGCTGGTTTACCAGTCAGTATTGTGAAAACCGCACCTGTACCAGTTGCTCCTTCGGCCACCAGTGCTAGTGCTGAATCCTTCCAAGCTACCCCAACAACTGTGGCTGCTAGCGATAAAATAGCGGCTGAAGAAGCTGAAACGGATACCAATCCTGATGCACTTGAGGAAGAGGAAGAAGCCACGAATTAACTCCATTCCAACTGACTAAATCATGGCTCGACAGCCAAGCCTAGTGGCTAGTGTTCAACGCCGAACACTAGCCAAGCTTCTACTCGGCGTCTTGGTGTTAGTTTTATTTAGCTTTGGCTTGAACTGGTGGTATTTCCAAAGCTTGCCTCCTACCCTTGTTGCCAAAACTCATTCTCAAGTCCTACTTGACCGACAAGGGCGCTTGCTCAGTGCACATATTGCGGAAGATGGGCAGTGGCGTTTTCCAGCTATTGAAAAGGTTCCTGATAAGTTTGCAACCGCTTTAATTCAATTCGAGGATCGGCGCTTTCGTGAGCACAGGGGGGTGGATGTGTTAGCACTGATGCGTGCAAGCTATGACAATCTACGCCAGCAGCGCATTGTCAGTGGTGCTAGTACTTTGAGCATGCAGGTGATCCGGATTGCACGCGGCAACCCACCACGAACCTTCGTGGAAAAACTAGTCGAATTATTTCGCGCGTGGCGCTTGGAATCTGTGTATAGCAAGGATGAAATCTTACAGCTCTATGCAAGTCATGCTCCCTTTGGTGGCAATGTTGTCGGTTTAGAAGCCGCAGCTTGGCGTTATTTTGCCCGCGACCCAGAACATTTATCTTGGGCTGAGCAAGCGATGCTAGCGGTATTACCTAATAATCCAGCCTTGATCCACCCCGGACGAAATCGCGGTCAATTACTGCAAAAACGTAATCGCTTGCTAGCCCGCTTATATGAGGTCAAAGCATTATCTAAGCTCGATTATGAGCTAGCGCTCGCTGAGCCTTTGCCAGAAGCACCTCACTTATTGCCGCGCCTAGCACCCCATTTACTTGATACTTTAGCCCTACGCTATCCGCAGGGTGAGCGCTTTCAAAGCACCTTAGATGCAAGTTTGCAGCAGCAGTTGACCACTTTAGCGCAACGTACGGGTGAGCAATTAGCTTTGGAAGGTATTCAGAACTTAGCGATTCTAGTGCTGGATAATCGCAGTATGGAGACCCTAGCGTATATCGGCAATCGTCCTGCGATGGATTATCGTAGTGAACAAGGCCATGCGATTGACTTGATTCAACGTGCACGTAGTACCGGCAGCACCCTGAAACCTTTGCTATTTGCAGATATGCTCGAACAAGGCTTGATTTTACCAGATTCACTGATCGCGGATGTACCAGTGAATTATACGGGGTTTACCCCACAGAATTTTAATCGCCAATATCACGGTGCGGTTAGCGCTCGCGAAGCTTTAGCACGCTCTTTAAATATTCCTTTTGTGAATTTATTAAGCCTGCGTGGTGTCGACCCTTTTTTGATTTATTTACGGCAGATGGGATTCCAACATCTGCAACGTTCAGCACAAAACTATGGCTTGAGTTTAGTGCTAGGGGGTGCAGAAGCTTCACTTTGGGATTTGACAGTAGCTTATGCAAATTTGGCACATTTGGCTCAAGACCCATCGAATAAGCAAGCTTATTGGCAGCAAGGGCGACGCTTACAAACAGAAAATGCTGCTACTAATCGAGTGGCTACTTTATCTACTGCCAGTGCTTGGCTTACTTTAGATTCACTTTTAGGGGTAGCCCGTCCGGGTGATGAGGGCTATTGGGATAAATTTAGTAGTAGCCGTAAAGTCGCTTGGAAAACCGGTACTAGCTATGGGCAGCGTGATGCTTGGGCGATTGGTACTACGCTTGAATATACCGTTGGTGTTTGGGTAGGCAATGCGAATGGTGAAGGGCGTGCAGGTTTAACGGGCACACAAAGCGCTGCACCGATTTTATTTAATACTTTCAACTTGCTACCGCCAAGCAAAGGCTGGTTCCAACGTCCTGATGCGCAACTCACTGAGATGAGTATTTGTCGAGATGATGGCTATTTAAGTAATGGCTATTGTGTAACTAAAACGGTAAAAGTGCCTACCAGCAGTCACTTTGCGCGTATCACCCCCTATCATCAACGCATTTATCTCGATGCTACCCAACAGTGGCGAGTGAATAGCGATTGTGAACCAGTCAGTACTATGCAAGCACGGGATTGGTTTGTTTTGCCGCCGGATCAGGCACATTACTACCAACAATATCATGCCGATTATCAACCTTTACCTGCATGGGGAGCGGATTGTGTCGCTGAGCTAGTGAATCAGGTAGATGCTCTCAGCCTGATCTATCCACAAGAAGGTACACAGGTTTACTTACCACGCGAGATCGATGGCAAATTAGGTGAGCTAGTATTCCGTGCCGTACCGACTCAACCCGAAGCTTTATTATATTGGCATTTGGATAATCAATTTTTAGGGACTACTCAACATTTCCATCAGTTGGCAGCTCAACCAGCGGCAGGAAAATACCGATTAGTGGTAGTTGATGAGGCCGGTAATCGGATCGAACGTAACTTTGAAGTTTTAGTGCATGAAGCTAAATCTCAGTAAAACTAAGCAGTTACTTAGATAAACAATTAAATCTTAAAAATTTTCTAATAAATAAAATTAATTGATGATTGTGTTTTTAAGCGTATTGACTACAATTTTGTCTATGAAAAGTCTAGCGTTTGATCTTCGGATCCGGTTGGCGTTGCGCCACCTGTGAATTAAACCGAGCATTGCAACACAAGGAAGACTGTTTCAGCCTCGCTATTGCCCTAGATAACGTGCCGGTGACGGTACGAGCTGGGTCAATCGCGCCTTCGCAATTTCGTACCGTCACCGGCACGTTATCTAGGGCGCGAGTCAGTGAGTCTTCCATGTACCAGGTAATAAGGTAGATTTTTTCAGCAAGCTAAGGGGGTCTTGTATCCCCTTTGTTTTAAGCCTAAACAATAATAATAGCCGCCGCTATGGCTTAATAATGGTAAGTCTCCACCTTCTCATACCTTAAATAAAGCAGGGGTCAATATCCATGCAACTCACCCTCTCTGATATTGAAAAAGCTTGGGCATCCAAAGACCCTGCCTTAGTCGATTATATAATTACCCTCGCAAGCCAGCCTGATCCTGTACCTGATAAACCGATTCGTTCTGAGGCGCTTACTTTCCAAAAATTCCTGAATACGATTTTTAGTCCAAGTTTTTTAGCTAAACCGACCGAAGAGCAACACGCATGGCGTGTGGAGCAAATGCGTTTATTGGAGGCTGAGGATGCCGAACTACCTTTAGCCGAACGCTTAAAATTACACAAAATTATTCTGCTGTTGTGGACTGATAACAGCCTGTATGCGCGACATGTCTTATTGGAGGTAATCACTAAAATTCCGCTCGTGTATGGCCCGTGGCGCGCCCTAAAACATATTTTCAAAGCGGCTGAGGCTAGCAATGATTACCCGCTCTTAGGGGCAATTGCTGCACGCTGTGATATGGCAATCAAGCCCGAGTTTAGTAGGGCTACTTTGTTGTATATGCGCCGTCGCGCTTGGCGTTATTTGCGGCAATTGGGACAAACGTTACCAGTGGTCTATCCGGAAGCAGCCAGCCACTTTTTAGCCGCCTATACCGATGATACTCATTGGCAGCAAACATGGATAGCTAAGCATATTTTCTATCATGAAACCCATGCGTATGGCTCTGCCCAGTTTGGCTATATTTCGCCAAAAACTAACCTCTTAGACCAGCGTGCTTTTAAAGAAACTTGGCAACGTTCCCCTGAGCCTTTATTGCGTTTATTGAGTATGGCAAGGGCTGAATCTATTCGGAAATTTGCTTGTGATGCACTAAGAGCAGATTTCGCCGTGATCTTGCGTGATGTCGAAGCCCAATGGTTGATTGATTTAGCTCATTTGCCAGTGCGTAGTGCAGTGATTGATAATTTTATCGTTTGGCTATTACAGAACTCGCCCAAGTTAGAGCAACAACAATTCCGTAAATTAGGCTTGCATACGATTGTGATTGGTCTGTTGGAGTCACAAGACACGGAAGCCGTAAATTATGCGATTCACTATGTGAAAGCGCAGGCGCGGGATTTGCCCGTCAACGAATTACTGCGTTTAGCCCTAAAACCCAATTCGGAATTGGTCAAACTTATTCGCCAATTAATTAGCGAGCGAGATCCACGCAGCGAGCTTGGCTTAGAGGCTTGGGGGCAACTACTTGCCCTGCCTAATTATTATGAGTTTGCTGAAGGAGAGTTACGTAAGCATTTCGGTCGCAAAGAATTAAGTACGGAATGGTTT
>AATN01000072.1_pt1 | contig 26707 bp, 22 predicted proteins | sample 270648 | NCBI WGS metagenome assembly AATN01 (sample SAMN02954269, study PRJNA17659) | bioreactor sludge metagenome | biome: terrestrial; feature: bioreactor; material: sludge; isolation source: Enhanced Biological Phosphorus Removal (EBPR) bioreactor sludge | place: Australia: Brisbane, Queensland
ACGCCCGGCTCGCTGACGACGCCGACCTCACCGCCCATCATCGCCGCCAGGCGCCGGTAGATGGTGAGGCCGAGGGCGGTGCCGCCATACTTGCGGGTGGTCGATTCGTCGGCTTGCAAAAAGGCGGCAAACAGACGCGCCTGCTGTGCACCTGTCAGGCCGATTCCCTGGTCTTCGACTTCCAGGCGCAAGGTGGCCACCTTGCCTTGCATGTCGACCAGTCGGGCACGCAAGGTGATCTGCCCGTGGTCGGAGAACTTGACCGCGTTGCTGACGAAATTGAGCAGGATCTGCCCCAGGCGCAGAGGATCCCCGCGCAGCGGGACGGGGATCGCCGGGTCGATGTCCCGGAGCAATTGCAGCCCTTTGGCGCGGCTGCGCTCGCCGAGCATGCTCAAGGTGTGGTCGATGACGCGCACCAGCGAAAAGTCCGTTTCCTCGAGAGTCAGCCGGCCCACTTCGATCTTCGACAGGTCGAGAATATCGTTCACGATCCCGAGCAGGTGCTGCGCACCGTCGTTGATCTTGTTCAACTGGGCGCGTTGCTTGGGGTTCGTGATCTCCTGCTGGAGCAGGTGGTTGAGGCCGATGATGGCGTTCATCGGAGTGCGTATGTCGTGACTCATATTGGCGAGGAAGGCGCTCTTGGAGCGGCTTGCCGCCTCGGCGGCTTCCTTGGCTTCCGCGAGCTCGGCGGTGCGTGACTGGACAAGCTCCTCAAGGTGGTCGCGGTGTTGCGCGAGTTCGTCCGCGGCGCGATTGCGCTCGGTGAGATCGACATCGATACAGAAGATCTCGGACGGGCGACCCGGAATCTGGACCAGCACATGGCTCGAGAAGACGGCTACGCGTGACCCGTCCTTACGCTGGAGCGACAACTCTGCCGGTGCTCTCGCCACGCCGGTTCGACACATCTCCCGGATGGCCTGCCGAACGTCGTCGCGCATCTCTGCCGGAACGATCAGGTCCAGCAGATTGCGGCCGATGGCTTCTGCTGCCGAATAGCCATAGAGCTTTTCTGCTGCCGGGTTCCAGAAACGTGTCGTTCCGTCTTCGCGGTAACCCTGCAGGGCGATCGAGTCCACGTCATTGAGAAGCCTGCGGAAGCGCTCCTCGGATTCACGCAAGGCATCGGCAGCCAGCTTGCTCTCGGTGATGTCGCGGGCGTAGCCGACGGTGCCGATGACTCTGCCGGCCAGTGCGACGGGTGACTTGTAGGTTTCCAGCCAGCGCTGCTGGCCACCGCTCTCGACAGGCTCCTCGACGCGCCGCGGGCAGCCGCTGGCGAGGACGGCACGGTCGTCGGCGCGATACCTCTCCGCCAGTTCGGGGCTGGCGATATCGACATCGCTCTTGCCGAGGAGCGACTCTGCCGAAGGCTGCGCAAAGACCTCGACGAAACGGGCATTCACCGCCAGGAAGCGGCTCTCCGTGTCCTTCAGCCAGACCATGAACGGAAAGTTGTCGAGCAGCGCACGCTGGTATTGATCGCGCGCCTCCAGCGCCGCCTCGGCCTCTGCCAGGGCGCGCAGCGGCAGACGCCGCAGCGGGCTCCAGATCAGCCAGGCCAGACCGAGACTGCCGAGCAGCACCGGTAGCCCGTTCAAGAACTCGCTGATCATCGTCCTCTCGACGGTCAGGCGGCCCACCGCCTGGCCGGAGGAGTACAAAACGCGAGTGCGGGACAGCGTTGGTCCGTCGCCACGCTGTGGGGAGGCAAGCAGGATCTTGTCGGCCTGGTTTACGACCGTGATTCGGGTGTCCGCTGACTCGTGACGTTCGAGCAGCTTGGCCAGGCGAGGCGCAGACCGATCCCACTGCTGCGGCTCGCTGGCGATGAAGTCCTCGAGAAGCATGGCCTGGAGACGCAGCGACTCGTTGAGATGCTCGCTGACGCTGGTGCGCACCTGCAGCCAATAGATGCCGCTCGGCAGTAGCGCGACAACGATCGCCAGAGTGGCCGCGAGGCGTGTCAGCAAGCTCACCAGCGACCGGTGGATCGGGAACTTCATGGCGTGTCCTTGCCGAGTCCGGGGGTGGCGGAAGCCGACGCAGGCCAGCCTCAGGTCTCGGGCGAGATCCCGGGAAAGGCGTCGGCGTCGGCGTGCCGCGCAGCGATGGCGACGAACTCGTCCTGACGCGCAAAAAAGGCGTCGACCACGTCGGGGTCGAAGTGGGTGCCTCTGCCCTCCCGGATGATGCTGAGTGCCTTTTCCAGGGTAAACGCCCCTTTGTAGACCCGCTGTGCGATCAGCGCGTCGAAGACGTCGGCCAGCGCCATCAGTCGCGCCGAAATCGGGATCGCGTCGCCGGCGAGTCCTTCGGGGTAGCCGGAGCCATCCCATTTCTCGTGGTGGTAGTGGGCGATTTCCTTGGACATGCTGAGGAACTCGATGGGTCGTTCAGCGTCCTGCTCGGCCTGTTCGATCGCCAGGTAGCCCAGCCGGCTGTGAGTCTTCATGATCACCCACTCTTCCGGCGTCAGCCGGGCCGGCTTGAGCAGGATCTCGTCCTTGATGCCGACCTTGCCAATGTCGTGCAAGGGGGCCGACTTGACGAGGACCTCGATATGGTGTGGCGTCAGGAATGCGGCGAACCTGGGGTGCGAACGCAGTTCCATTGCCAATGCATGCACATAGCCCTGCGTCCGGCGCAGATGATTGCCGGTCTCGGGGTCGCGGATCTCGGCGAGTCGCGCCAAGGCGCGGATACTGACATCCTGAATCTGGAGGTTGTCCGCCATTCGCCGCATGATCTCCTCGCCGAGACTGCGGTTGTGATCGCGCAGCAAGTCGCGTGCGGCCTTCAGTTCAAGATGCGTCCTGACGCGGGCGATGACGATTGCCGGCCTGATCGGCTTGGTGATGTAGTCGACTGCACCGAGGGACAGACCGTGCTCCTCATCGTCGCTGCTGTCGAGGGCGGTAACAAAGATCACCGGAATGTCGGCTGTTGCGACATCGGCACGCAGGCGCCGGATGACCTCATAGCCGTCCATCTCCGGCATCATCACGTCGAGCAGGATGAGGTCGGGCCGTGGTCGGCTCGCCGCTGCCTGCAAGGCGCGCTGCCCGGAATTCACTGCCCGCACCCGATGCAGCGGACTCAGCAGGCCGTTCAGGACCGCAAGATTCTCGGGAGTGTCATCGACGATCAGAATGGTTGCCATGAGGCTCCGCGCGGGGAAACGGCAATCGGCCGCTCAACATTATTACCGCTTCCGCTGCAGGCGTCCATCGCGGCGATCCCACCGGCCGGATGCCAGCGTCCCGACCGTGTCTTCGGGCGGCTGCTGTGAAGAAATCCGCGTCCTTGGCTGCAAAGCGCCGGATAATGCAGGGTGTGCCGCTGCCCAGGGCTGACTGGACGTGCTCGGGTCGGCGGCGCGCTCGGCTACAGTGGGAGTCTGCCTGATCGCCACGGTGACGAGCATCCATGCTGGTAACCTGCATCGGTCAGCCGGTGATGGTTCTGGACTTCCCTTCAACGTCTCCAGGAGATCGAAAATGCGTATTCTGACGACACTCTTGCTTTCCCTCACGACACTCGCCGCGCACGCGCAAACGGCTCCCGGCTCCCCGCTCCCGGAACCGAGCACGATGACCCTGCTGGGCGTTGCCGCGGTGGTGGGAATCGCCGCGGCAATTGCGCGCAAACGCCGGAAGTAAGCCCCCTGCGCGGGCTTGGCAGGCAAGCGGGAACGGGCAGGTGTCTGACACCTGCCCGTTTTTCGTCTGTGCCTGTCGGTAGAGTCGCGGGTGCTCCGCAGCAACGGTCATTCGGGCGCTGGTGGGTTGGCGTTGGTCAGCGCAGCACCTGCTTTCAGTTCGATGTTCGCTTCGCTGGTCTCACCGGATTGCACGCTCACCGTCGCACTGCCCTGCAAGGTGCCGCCGTTCGCCTTGACCGTGACCAGGTGGCTGCCCGGATTCAGTGCCGTGAGCAGCACGCTGCCGCTGTCGGTCTTGCGCACGATTCGGTTGTCCAGGTAAACCTCGGCGGGTCCGCTGATCGCCTCGTCGGAGTGGATGCCGACCACCAGGCTTCCGGGGCGGCGATCTTCCTTGTCCTTGTTGATCGTCGCTTGCAGTTCGGCCAGTTGCTCCTTGAACTGCGAGATCCAGGCCTGGAATTCCTGGTCGACGAGATCGCCGACTTGTTCCTGGAAAGCGGTCAACAGTGAAATGGCGGCGGCTTGCTGGTCTTCGCCGAGATGGGTGCTGTTCGCCCGGATACGCCAGACGCCCCACGACAACTGAAACTTCTCCAGCGCCCGCTGCAGTGCCATCTGTGCCGTCATGTAGCGCATCCATGACGAGGAAAAGCCGAAGTAGCGGTCGAAAACCAGCGACGCCGCGGCCAGCGCGATGAGAATGTAACCCCACTGGTTCGCGCCGGAGAGCGCTGGACTCCCGTCGCCGAACAGAGTCGTCCCGGCAACCAGCGGCGCCAGACCACCAAGCACACCGAACAGGATGGCGAGAAAGCGCAGCAGCCTGGACAGACGGCGCGGCCAGATCTTGTTGCGCAGATACCAGTTCGCCGCTTCCACGGCCCGCGTCTCGAGGTCGGCGGCGAGCGCCTGCAGGGCCTCATAATCGCTTTGTTGTCCGCTGGCCGTTGTCTGGTCGACGGACTCGCGCGGTCTGATGTCACGCGAAGGCGCTGGCGGCTGGCTACTCATGGCATATCCTCCTCAAGGACAGGGTGGTGCGGTGGATGGGCACGATCCCGATCTTCGCTATCGGCCGATGCGCTGGTGGCCCGGCGCGCCCAGGGGGAATCGGTTGCTTCATGTCGACCGTCGGCGGGCCAGGCAGTTCGCTGTTCGCGACGGCCTGTTGCGGCAGTATGCAGCCGTGACGCAATGGATGGCCGGCCGCCCGACCCGGGGAAGCGTGGCGTTTCCCGCCGTGCGCTGGAACCGCCAAGGGGCCGCTGCGGCGGCCGGTGGCACGGCGCCGATGCCGTGCTTTCAGCGCCGGCTCCGTGCACGTCGAGCGACTCGGGGCGGCTAGCCCGCGCCCGGCCGCCAGGCGGCCGGAGCCCGTCATGCCGCGTGGTACTGGGGCCCCGGGCGCGAGCGCCGTTGCTCTTAGCCAAATTTCCCCGTATCGATCCAATCCTGCTTGATCAGTGACCACCAGTCGACAGCCAGTCCGTTAAGGACATAGGCGTACGGTAGCCAGCCGTAACCGCCTGCTCCCCAGCCGGTGCCCCACGAATTCCGGATCAGCAGGGCGCCGGTGGTTTCGCTCGCGCCGGCGTTGGCGTTCTTGATCTTCATGGCGTCATCGTAACCGACGGCGACGATCGCATGCCCGCCGACGATCTTCTCACCCGGCGTCGGATAAGGCAGCTTGCCGGTCGTGCCGGCCTGGTTGTACGACTGATACACCGTAAACCCGAACATCGACGGCAGACCCGCGGCGAGGTTGGTCTTGATCCGGCTGAGCAAGGCGGCACGCGTGGTGCCCGGCGGATCGAGTCGATAGTAATTGATGGACTGGAAGTTCTGGGCAAAGGCGTAGCAGAACGCCGATGGTTCCTGGTCGAAAGCCGGCGCGGCCGTGGTGTAGGGCCAGTAGTCCTCAGGGGGTACGCCGAAGAGAACCATCGATTCCATGGTGGTGCGCAGGAACGCACCCGTATCCCCCGTCCACTTGAGCAGGTTTCTGGTCGTCTTGTAGAGGAAGAGGCGGGAGGCGTCGATGTGCTTGCCGAACGCCCGGCGTTCGTAGTACTCGACCAGACCCACGCCGGCGTTGGCTGTGCAGGAGCCGAGAGCGCCCTGATTCTCGATCGGCGAGCACCAGGCGCGCAGATCGGCAGTCGTCGCCAGGGTCGCTGGAATCGCCGCGGCGTTCGCTTTGGCCAGCAAGCCCTTGATGGATTCCTTCTGTCCCAGTGCCTTGAGCTTGGGCGCGACGACGTCATCGTCTGCCTTGTAGTCCCGCAGGCTCGGATAGTCCGGCAGCCAGCCCATGCGGAAAGTTTCGTTTGACTCTGACATGATGGTTTCCCCTTGTAGCGATATTGACTTGTACCGACCGATCAGCCTCTTTGCCGACGAGGCACCAGATCGGTCGCTCGTGTTGCAGGCCATTGCCTGCCTTGCGTCATTACGATTCGATCACCTCCTTCACGGGAGTTGGTTGCCAGTCGGCTGCCGGCCCCTGGGACGGGCTGCCGGTCCGGCTGCTTATTTCGCATGGATCCTGGCCGTCGCCGTAAACACCTCGACGATCGACGAATCTCCTTCCCACGCGCGCCAGAGCCTGAGCCGCAGTTGCACCACGCCGGCCTTCTCGGCCATGAAAAGGAGGCTGCGCAGGCCGCCGCCGCCAAGCCCGGCAGAGGCGGGCGCAAAGTCCGAATCCTGCTCGACCAGCGCGTCATTGCCGCCTTCCCGCGTCCACGCAAAACCCGTCGTGGGAGACTCCTCGAGGCGGATGAGCAGTCGCTCGCCGACCCGAAGGTCGACCGTGCTGCCGCTATCGGCGCGTGTCAATATCGTCTCGGTCACGGCATGTCCTTTCCTCATCTCGGCAAACTTGCCCGGCCCGGTCTCGGCGGCGGCGCTGCTCGGACCGCTTGCGAGTGCCGCACACAGCAGCATAACAAGCCACCGCCACGAGGACGCCCGCAAGGGCGCCGCCAGCGAATGCTTCGTGATGTTCACCGGACTGGCCAGGCGGTAAGACGCACCAGCAACCGGAACGGCGTATTCGTCGCATGCATCATGCTCTGTCCGATGGGTAAGCCACGCATCTGCTCGTCGCGACAGCGGCGTGGCGCTTGCGGAAGAAAGGCTCGGCGAGCGCTGGCGGCGGTGCCGGTTCAGCAGTCGGTCGCCGACAAGAACGTCTTTATATGAACACTATAGTAGCCGGGCTGAGGAAGTTCAACCCGCCGCCGCCGCCTGACAGCCGTTGCAGCCGCCGCGGCGATCGCCGCCTCGCGCCTTGACCACGCCCGGCGGCCACGGCATGCTGACGCGGCCGCAGACCGCTGCCGGCCAGGCGAGCGCAGAAAGCTGCGACGAGAGGCGCTATGTTCAATCGACTTGCATGGGGGAGGGCGATGCCCAAACGACATCCGGAGCCACCCGAACGACTAGGCAAGGCGCACGGGCCAGCCTTGCGCCATGTCGGCAATCCGCGCAGCCGCAGCGCTCTTGTAGCCACCGCGCTGGCACTCGCAAGTGCACGCGGCGTGCGCTGACGTGTCGGCGATGGACACAGAGGTCGAGCGCAAGCGTCTGGCCGGGGTGCCGGTGCTGCTCGTGCGACCGGTCGCGGCACGCGGGCCCTTGCCGACGGTGCTGTGGTTTCACGGACTGGCCGCCGACAAGGAAGTGCATCTGCCCGAACTGCATCGCTTCGCGGCGACAGGGCTGCTCGCCGTCGGCGTCGATGCCGTTGGTCATGGCGAGCGGCGCCTGAGCGATTTCGAGCAGCAGTTCGCGCGCTCGCCCGAGGATGGCCTGCCGCTGTTCAAGTCGCTGGTCGCCCGCACGGTCGCCGAAGTGCCGGCACTGATCGATGCGCTGATCGCAGGCGGTCTTGCCGATGGCCGGCGGATCGCGGTCGCCGGCGTGTCGATGGGCGGCTGCATCGTCTATGGGGCGGTGCCCAGCGATCGCCGCCTGTGCGCTGCCGTGGCGCTGATGGGGTCGCCCGAACGCACGCAGCCGGGCCCCGGCACACTCGCCGATGAGCGCTTCTTCCCGACGGCGCTGCTCTCGATCACCGCCGAACGGGACAGCATCGTACCGCCGGCGGCGGCAGAGGCGTTGCACGAACGCCTGGCGCCACGCTACGCCAGTGCCCCCGATCGCCTGTGCCAGCGAACGATCGCCGGTGCACCGCATTTCATGAGCGTCGAAGACTGGGAGTGCGCCGTCGCCGAGGCTTGCGCGTGGCTGGCTCGCTTCGTCCTGTGAACGTCAGGGTGCAAAGGCGCGGGCGCTGCCCGACGACACATGCACCGGGGCAGCGGTCGTTCCTCAGACGCGCTCGATGATCATCGCCACACCCTGGCCGACACCGACACAGAGCGTGCACAGCGCGTAGCGGCCCGCACGACGGTGCAGCTCCCAGAGGGCGGTGGTCACGAGACGCGCGCCGCTCATGCCTAGCGGATGGCCGACGGCGATCGCGCCACCATTCGGGTTGACTCGTTCGGCATCGTCCGCGATCGACAGTTCGCGCAGTACGGCCAGGCATTGCGCGGCAAAGGCTTCGTTGATTTCGACGACATCCATCTGGTCCAGCGTCAGGCCCGTTCTGGCGAGAACCTTGCGCACCGCGGCAGCCGGGCCGATGCCCATGATGCGCGGCGGGACGCCAGCGCTGGCCATGGCCAGGATGCGGGCGCGTGGGGTCAGGGTATGTTGCGCGGCCGCGGCTTCACTGGCGACGAGCAGCGCGCAGGCGCCATCGTTGACGCCCGACGAATTGCCCGCGGTGACCGAGAATTCCGGGCCGTTGATGCCGGCACGCCGGGCCAGGCTGGCCAGCGTCACTTCCGGGCGCGGGTGTTCGTCGGTGTCGAAGAGGCGCGGGCTGCCCGCGCCGTCGGTCAGGCGCACGGGGACGATCTCGTCGGCAAAGCGGCCGGCCGCCTGCGCCTTCGCCCAGCGTTCTTGCGAGCGCAGCGCGAAGGCGTCCTGATCGGCGCGGGCGATGGCGAAGTCGGCGGCGACGTTGTCGGCCGTCTGCGCCATCGAATGCGTGCCGTGCAGGCTGTCCATGAGCGGGTTGACGAAGCGCCAGCCGATCGTCGTGTCGAAAATCGCGGCATGGCGCGAGAAGGCGCTGTCGGCCTTGGCGAGCACGAATGGCGCGCGCGACATGCTCTCGACACCACCGGCAATCATCAGCTCACCCTCGCCGGCCTTGATCGAGCGGGCGGCCAGCCCGATCGCGTCCATTCCCGAGGCACACAGGCGGTTGACCGTCGTCGCCGGCACGTCCACCGGTAAGCCAGCGAGCAGGGCAGCCATGCGCGCGACGTTGCGGTTGTCCTCGCCGGCCTGATTCGCGCAGCCGTAGAACACCTCGTCAACCGCCGACCAGTCAACCCCGGGGTGGCGATCGACCAGTGCGCGGATCGGCAGTGCGGCAAGATCGTCGGTGCGCACCCCGGCGAGCGAGCCGCCGTAGCGACCGATGGGCGTGCGCAGGGCGTCGCAGATATAGGCCTCGCTCATGCGCTGAACTCCGCGCTGCGCCTCATTGCGGGTTGCCTTCGACCTCGTTGGCGGCTGTGCCGGCGGAGTCGGGATCACGCTCCTCGGCCTCGAGACCGGCGATGACTTCGCCGGCGATGCGGTACGACTTGCCGCGAAAGAGGGCGACAACCTTGCCGCTGGCGTTGCGAATGGTCGTGTCGTATACGCCGGTGCGTCCGGCCAGTGATCGTTCCTCGCACTCGGCTGCGAGCGTTTCGCCTTCGCGGGCCGGCGTCAGGAAATCGATATGGCAGGCGGAGGCGACCGTGTTGCGGTTGTAGCTGTTGCAGGCGTAGGCGAAGGCCGAGTCGGCGAGAGTGAAGAGATAGCCGCCGTGACAGATGTGGTGGCCGTTGACCATGTCCGGCCGTACGACCATCGTCAGGTGCGAGTAGCCGGGACCGACGGCGATCAGACGCAGGCCGATCAGCTTGCTCGCCGCATCGCGGCTGTACATGGCTTCGGCAGTGCGGGCGGCGAGCGAGGCCGCGCCGGTCGGCTCGGCCACAGGGGTGGGGGTGTCAGACATGGAACTTCTTTCCCGAAAAAACCTTGCGGGCGAGCAGGGGCGAAGCGCGGTAGCGGTCTTCGCCATAGCTCGTGGCCAGGTTGGTGAGTACGCGGTGGACCAGAGGCAGGCCGATCCGCTCGCCCCAGGCCAGCGGCCCGAGCGGGTAGTTGGTACCGAGGTGCATCGCCTGATCGACGGCGGCGGCAGTGCAGACATTCTGGTAGACCGCATCGGCAGCTTCGTTGGCCAGCATGCACACCGTACGCATGAGCGCCAGGCCGGGCACGTCGGCCAGCCGCGAGACGGTGAAGCCGGCGGCCTGCAGGAGCCCAACCGCGGCGGAGGCCGCCGCCGTATGGCATTGCTCGGCGGTAGCGATGGCCAGGCGCGTGGCGCTGCCGTAGTCGAGCGCCAGGTCGACGAGCACGGTGTTGGCGACGCCGCTGCGCGCGCCGCGTTCGCTGGCCGAGCGGCCGTCGGTCAGATAGATCGCCGCGCCACCCGCCTCGGCAAGGCGTCCGTCCGGTGACGTGGGAGCGTGCTGAAACGGCAGGCCACGAATTTGCAGCCGCGCGCTCAGCGCGCTGGCCAGCGGACCGTTGCCGAAGATGTGCAGCGAGCAGGGTATCGGCTGCGGTTCGAGGTTGGCGGCCTGCGGCATGGCCGCCGCCGGCGCGTGCGCATAGAAGCCGCGCCCGCTCTTGCGGCCGAGAAAACCGGCGGCGACCATCTCCTGCTGGATCGGCGACGGCGCGTAACGGGGATCGTTGAAGAAGGCGCTCCACACCGACCGGCTGACCGCCAGATTGACGTCGAGGCCAATCAGGTCCATCAGTTCGAAAGGACCCATGCGGAAGCCGCCGGCCTCGCGAAACACCGCATCGAGCGTCGCGCAGTCGGCGGCGCCCTCGTTGAGCAGGCGCAGGGCTTCGCCGTAATAGGGACGGGCGACCCGATTGACGATGAAGCCGGGTGTCGAACGCGCCCTGACCGGCGACTTTCCCCAGGCCAGCGCGGTCGCATGGAGGGTGTCGGCCACCCGCGCTTCAGTCGCCAGGCCGCTGATTACTTCGACCAGCGCCATCTGCGGGACTGGATTGAAAAAGTGCATTCCGGCGAGCCGGCCCGGCGCGCTCAGCGCCGCAGCGATCGCCGTCACCGAGATAGACGAGGTGTTGGTCGCCAGCAGGCAGGCGGGCGACACGATGGCTTCGAGCGTGCGGAACAGTTGCTGCTTGGCGACGAGGTCTTCGACGATCGCCTCGATCAGCAAGCCGCTGGCGGCGAGTTCGTCCAGGCGCGCCGCGGGGATCAGGCGGGCCCGCGCCGCCTGGGCGTCACCGGCGTCGATCCTTCCCTTTTCGGCCAGCCTGTCGAAGCTGGCGCCGATGCGGGCGATCGCCTGCTCGACAGCCCCGCTACTGGCGTCGTACAGCAGCACGCGATGTCCGGCAGCGGCCGCCACCTGCGCGATGCCGCTGCCCATGGCGCCGGCGCCGACGATGGCGACAGGCGTGTCGCTGGCGAGCGCCTGGCCCATGTGGCCTACTCGCCGGTGAACTTCGGCGCCCGCCGGGTCATGAACGCCGTGACGCCCTCACGATAGTCGTGCGAGTGGCCGAGTTCCTGCATCAGGTCGCGCTCGAGGTCGAGCTGGGTCTCGAGGCTGTTGGTGATCCCCGCGCGCATCGCCTCGCGCGTGCGCACGAGGGCCCGAGTGGGGGCGCCAGCCAGTTGTGCGGCCAGGCGATTGACGGTCGGCATCAGTTCCGCGTCGTCGACGCAGTCCCAGATCAGACCCCAGGCCGCTGCCTTCTCTGCCGGCAGTTTGTCGGCGAGCAACGCCAGGCCGAGGGCTCGCGCCATGCCGACACGCTGCGGCAGGAACCAGGTGCCGCCGGTGTCGGGAATCAGGCCGATCTTGCTGAACGCCTGCAGGAAACTTGCCGAACGCGCGGCAATCACGATGTCGCAGGCGAGGGCCAGGCTGGCGCCGGCGCCGGCGGCGATGCCATTGACGGCGCACAGCGTCGGTACGCGCAGGTTCTGCAGGCGCAGCACGAGCGGCTTGTAGTTCTTCTCGATGGTGACCCCGATGTCGGGCGGCGAATCGCCGATGGCGACCGAACGATCGTTGAGGTCCTGGCCGGCGCAAAAGCCACGGCCAGCACCGCTGAGCACCAGGGCGCGGACGCTGCGATCGGCGTCGAGCGCCGCCAGGGCCAGGCGGATTTCGGCGTGCATTTCTTCGGTGAAGCTGTTCAGGCGCTCCGGGCGGTTGAGCGTCAGCCGGGCGATGCCGGCCTCGACAACATAGGTAATCGTGCTGAAGGTCATGGCTGGGGCCTCAGAGGTGATAGCGGCGCTGGACGACGCGGAAGCGACTGGCGACAAAGGCGGCATCGGCATACGACGCGTTCGCCGCCGGGTTGCCGCCAGTGCCATGATAATCCGAGAAGGCGGCCGACTGGTTCACGAAGACGCCGCTCGTCAGGTTGATCGACAGCGCCACCTGGGATCGCCAGGTGGCCGCCGTCATCGCCTCGATGACCTCCTCCGAGGTCGAGTAGACGCCGACGGTGAGCGCGCCCTGTTCGATGACCACTCGCTCGGAGAGGGCGATCGCCGCCGCCGTGTCGGCGACCTTGACGAGAAAACCGATCGGCCCGAAACGCTCTTCCATCCACGCCGCTTCGTCGTCGGCCTGGCAGGCGATGAGAACCGGTGTGCGCACCTCGGCGTCGGGAAAGTCAGCGTGCTCGACCTTGCGGGTCGCCAGGATCACCTTGCCGAGCGAGCCGCCGCTGGCGGCTTCGATGCGCCGCAGGGTGTCTGGCGATTGCACGGCGCCAAGCACGGCAAGAGCGACCTCGGCTTTGCCGAGTAGCGCCTCGATGGCCTGGGCAAGGTCGCCGGCGACGTCGTCGAAGCTCTTGTGGCCCTGATCGGTGGCGATGCCGGTGGCGGGTATGAAAAGCACTTGCGAAGTGGTGCACATCTGTCCCGAGTAGAGCGAGAGCGTGAACGCCAGGTTGCGCAGCATCGCCGCGTAGGCATCCGTCGAATCGATGACGATGTTGTTGACGCCGGCCAGTTCGGCATAGATCTGGGCCTGGCGACAGTTGGCGAGGAGCCAGTTGCCGAAGGCCTTGCCGCCGGTGAAGTCGATCGACCTGACGGCCGGGTGCTGCGCCAGGTTGCGGGTGTCTGCACCGTCGGCAAACGCCGCTAGGGTCACCAGATTGGCACCGATGCCGTTCTCGACCAGCACTTCGCGGATGATCCGGATGCTCATCGCCACCGGCAGGATGGCGTTGGGATGGGGTTTGACGATCACCGCGTTGCCGGTTGCCAGCGCCGCGAACAGCCCCGGGTAGGTGTTCCAGGTCGGGAAGGTGCCACAGCCGATGACCAGCGCAATACCACGGCCGACGATCTCGAAGTGCTTGCGCAGCACCAGCGGCGGGTTCTTGCCTTGTGGCTTTTCCCAGATCGCTTCGCGCGGCACGCAGTTCTGCTCGCGCCAGGCCAGGGCGACGGCTTCGAGGGCGCGATCCTGGGCGTGTGGCGCACCGGCCTGGAAAGCCATCATCCAGCCCTGGCCTGTCGTCATCATGACGGCGTGGGCCAGTTCGAAGCTGCGCTGGTTGAGTCGTTCGATGATTTCCAGGCAGATGGCGGTGCGGCCCGCGGCACCTATCTTCTGCCACTCGATCATCGCCCGGCTGCCGGCGTCGATCAGCGCACGCGCATCGCATACCGGATAGCTGACCTTGAGCCGCGGCCCGTAGGGCGAGCGCTCGCTGTCCATCCAGCCGGTCTGGCCGGGTTGATCGAGAGCGAACTGCTGGCCAAGGCAGCTTTCGCAGGCGCGCTTGCCGTCGTCCATCGCCGTTTCACCGTAGACCTTGGGGCTGGGCATTTCGGCATACGCGGCCCAGTAACCACGACTGGCGATCGCATCGACGGCTGCTTCGAGGGTGGGGCGGTGCTTTTCGAAAAGGCTTTGGGACATGCAGTTCTCCTGGAGAGGCCGTGGCGAACGGGGCCGTTGACGCCGGCTGGTGCTTACCCTGAAACGTTACAAACGATGCCAAAGCATGTCAATAGCTGTATCGGTCTTCGAGAATATGGCAGTCATGGTTCTATCCAGAGGAGACTGATATGATACGATTTCTGTTGATTATTCATTGTATACGGTAACATGTTCAGCGAGCCGGAGGTAGGCCGGCGAGCCCATCCAATCGACGCCGACCAGAGGAGATCAGCATGACCGCAGAGAGAGCGCGCTTTGCCGACACCATGGAACTGCCGCCGCCGACCGAACAGCCCAACGTCTACCCGCTGTCGTGGCAAGCGAACACCCGGAAGATGGAAGAGGTGTGGGCGGCGGCCCAGCGCGAGTACTGGGATCCGGCCAAGCTGCCCTGGGATACCTTCGATCCCGACAGCTACAGCTGGGAGGAGCGCGAGGCAATGGCGTACTGGTGGACGCTGCTCTCCGTCTTCGATGCCTCGGCGCCACCGGTATTTGCCACGGCGATGATCAAGACCTACGAGGCGCACGAGGAAGCGCCGGTGCGCAACTGCTTCTTCTCGGTGACTCGTGACGAGCACAACCACGAGATGATGTGCGGCATGGCGATCACCCGCCTGCTCGGTCATCCCGACCCGCTGAGCCATCAGCCGAAGAGCGAACTGGGCAAGCGCCTGCAGAAGAACGCCGCCTGGCTTTACTTCAATGGCGGGCGTTACTGGGAGGGTTACAAGAAGGCCGTTCCGCGCTACTCGCTGGCCGTCCTGTTCAGTTCCTTTCTGATGGGCGAGATTGCCGCGGCGACGATCTTCAAGCAGATGTACGACAACTCGCGCGAAGCGGTCTTCAAGGAAGGTTTCCGCCACATCGGTCGCGACGAGGGCCGGCACATGGCGATATGCATGGCCCTGATGCAGAGGGATTACCCGCGCCTGGCCGAGGAGGACAAGCAGGTGGTTACCCGGCAGATTCGCGCCGGCTACCTCTTCCTGTCGGCGGTACTGTTCGAGCCACCGATGGATTTCTGGGACCTGCCGGCCGACTTCATCGCCAATCAGCGCGCAGGGGAGGAGGTCTGCCGCATGGCCGGCTTCGGTGTTCCGACGTATGACATGAAGCTGCAGAACTGGAAGAACGCGATGCTCAATCTGAAAAGCGTGCTCGACCGGTACGGCATCGAGTTTCCGGCAATCCCCGAAGTCGGGATCACCGGTCGCGAGGTCAGCGAGATCGAGATGGCAGACATCATTCCCGTTTTTTGAGTCGCGGCCTGTCCGGCATTCGCTCACCGCGGTCGCAAGTGCCGCAAGACCCCCCTCTGGAGACAAGCTGATGAGCCGCATCGTCCTTCATCCTTCGGGAAAATCCGTCGATTGCAGCGCTGGCGACACCGTGCTGGCGGCGCTCGAGGCCGCCGGCTATGCTCTGCCGAACAACTGTCGCGCGGGTGCCTGCGGGGAATGCAAGGTCAAGGTTCGCCGTGGCGAATTCGATCAGGGTGTGGTCCTCGACATGGCGCTGTCGCCGGCCGAACGCGGCGCCGGCTTCGGTCTGATGTGCATGGCCAAGCCGGTTTCCGACGAGCTGGTGATCGAATGGGGGAGCGAGGACGCCAGGCCGAAGCTTTTTCCACCGCGCGAGAACGCCCTCTTCGTCGTCGTCGGCAAGAGCCTGTGTGCCACGCGTATCGCCGAGCTGCGCCTGCGTCCGGTTGGTCCGGTCCTCCGCTACTGGCCTGGCCAGTACGTCACGCTCGGCGACGAGCGGGCGGCTATCCCGTATCGCGCGTACTCGATTGCCAACGCGCCGCGCCCCGATGGCGAGATCGTGCTGCAGGTGGCGCGGTCGGACGCGGGTGCCACCAGCATCTGGCTGCATGACATCCTCTGTGTCGGCGACGAAGTCCGACTGAACGGTGCCTACGGCACCTTCGTCGGCGATCCGACGGTCGATACGCCGGTGCTTTGTCTTGCCGCCGGTACCGGTCTGGCACCCGTTCTGGCTCTCGCCGAGGCGGCCCTGCGGCGCGGCTTCAGGAAGCCGGTGACCTTTCTCGTCTCGGCCCGCAGCGCCGACGAGGTCTACGCGCGCGGCATGCTGTCGTGGTGGCATGCCAAACACCGCAACTTCAGCTACCAGGTGACGCTGACACGCGAGGAGAAGGAGGGGTATCTGCACGGGCGGGTCGAGGTCGTCCTGCCGACGCTGTTTGCCGACCTCTCGAAGCACAGCGTTTTTGCTGCCGGTAGTCCCGGCTTCGTCGACGCCTGCGTGGCGACGGTAAAGAGGCTTGGCGCCAGCGATCATCTGATCCACAGTGAAGGCTTCCATCACCAGCAGGGTGCTGGCGGCGAGCCGGCCGCGTCCTCCTTGCGCGGTGGCTGATCACGGGTCGTCCGCTGGCTCGCCGGGCGGCAGGCGCTGCCGCATGCCCTCGCGCGCCGTTTCGACGGCCAGCGAGCGTGGCGACGAGTGCCGATGAACGAGCCCATCCGCGCCCGGATCGCGAGCTTCTGCGCCCAGAAACGGGTGCTCGCGGGTTCGCTGATCATCTCCCTCTTCGGCGACATGGTCCTGCCGCGCGGTGGCCGGATCTGGATGGGCAGCCTGATTCGCCTGCTCGAACCCCTGGGGCTCAACGAACGCCTGGCGCGCACGGCGGTGTTCCGCCTGGCCAGGGACCAGTGGTTGTGCTCCGCAGCGCACGGCCGGCGCAGCGACTATCTGCTGACACCCACCGGGCAGCGACGTTGCGAGGAAGCGGCCAGGCAGATCTACGCGGCCCGTGGACCGGACTGGGATCGGCGTTGGCGACTGCTTCTCGTCCTCGCGCCGCTCGCGCAGAAGGACCGCGACGGCCTGCGTCGCGCGCTTTTCTGGCAGGGTTTTGGCGCCCTGGGCGAGCAGTGCTTCGTCCATCCCGGCGTGGACTTGTCGGTGGTGCTCGACACGCTGGCGGCCGAGGGCAAAGGCCTCTGGCTGGCTGATCTCCTGCCGCTGGTTGCCGCCGACGCGAGCCTGGCCGGCATGGCCGGTAATGCCGATCTGGTTGCCCGCGCCTGGGATCTGCGTGGGCTGGCGCGCGCTTATGGCGATTTTGTCGCCCTCTACGCGCCTGTCCTCGCAGACCTGCGCGCCGAGCGGCAGGTCGCCATCGACGACGAAGAGGCTTGTCTGCTGCGCCTGTTGCTGATTCACGATTACCGTCGCCTCCTGCTGCGCGACCCCGAACTGCCCGAAGTGCTGCTGCCCGTCGACTGGCCAGGCGAACAGGCGCGCGTGCTCTGCAAGGAACTCTACCGTCGTCTGTTGGCGCCGTCCGAGCGCCACCTCGACCGTCTCCTGTGCACCGCCGACGGTCGATCCCCGACGTTCTCGCCAGCTTTCCTGGCCCGCTTTCAGCCTGACGATCCGCTGCCGATCCCCGAGCGCCGATCCATGCGATGAGCGGCGTCGACGGCTCTCTGCCGCCGATGCGCTGGCGTCCGGCATGGGGCTTTCCGTAGAATGGTGGGCAATTCGGCATCCAGGCGACGCCCGTCTTCCGGCGGCGGCGCGGCCTTTCCTCGAGGAGCATGCGCATGAACAGTCCCCGTGTTTACGCCATCGACGGCCTTGTTCCGGTCATCGATCCGAGCGCCTATGTGCATCCCTCGGCGGTCCTGATCGGCGACGTGATCGTCGGACCGGGCTGCTATGTCGGCCCCTGCGCCAGCCTGCGCGGCGATTTCGGTCGCCTCATCCTCGGGCGCGGCGCCAATGTGCAGGACACCTGCGTCATGCACGGCTTTCCCGGCACCGACACGGTGATCGAGGAGGATGGCCACATCGGCCACGGCGCGGTGCTGCACGGCTGCCGGATCGGCCGCAACGCGCTGGTCGGCATGAACGCGGTGATCATGGACAACGCCGTACTTGGCGAGTCGTCGATCGTCGCCGCGTGCGCCTTCGTCAAGGCAGGGCTGGAAATACCGCCGCGTTCGCTGGTCGCCGGGGTTCCTGCCAAGATCATCCGGACGCTCAGCGAGCAGGAGATGACCTGGAAGATCGAGGGAACGCTCACCTACCAGAACCTCACTCGCCGCTCGCTGGCGACGCTGGTCGAAACGACGGCGCTGGCTGCCGTCGAGCCGGACCGCAAGCGTCTGGAACTGCCGGGCGTGTTGCCGCTGATCGAACTCAGGAGGCAGTCGTCGGGCAGCGCCTAGGACGGCGCCACGGTAGCGCCAGGGCAGGGGCGAGAATGGCCGCGCGATTGCGGGTGCAGAGCAGTCGCGCGGGCGTGACGATCGCCACACCTCGGCCAGATGTGGGACACTCCGCGTGGCGCGCGGCGCTGCAGATTCCCGGAGAGAGTGAATGACGAAAAGAGCACTATGGCTACTGGTTGCCTGGCTGGTCGCAGCCCAGGCCTTCGCACGCGCACCCCAGGGTGCCGACATGGCGCTGCTCGCGCCCTTGCCGCAGCAGACACAGTCCGCGCTGTGGTCTGCGCAGGTCCTCTCGCGCTACCACTACCGCGCCGCGCCACTTGACGACGCCATGTCGGAGAGGATTTTCGCCAACTACGTCGAGGCGCTGGATGGGGAGAAAAACTTCTTCCTGCAATCGGACATCGACCGTTTCGCCGGTGCCCGCACGAAGCTGGACGATGCGATTCTCGAGCAGGACCTGAGCATACCGTTTGCCCTCTTCAACCTGCAGCGCCAGCGCCTGGCCGAGCGGGTCGCCTATGCCCGCGAACTCCTCAAGCAAAAGCCCGACTTCACCGTCAAGGAAGGCTACCCCTTGTCGCGCAAGAAAGCTCCCTGGGCGAAGAACGAAGACGAGATCCGGGATCTGTGGCGCAAACGCGTGAAGAATGACTGGCTGCGGCTGAAGCTGGCGGGCAAGGACGACGCGGCGATTCGCGCGACGCTCGACAAGCGCTACGAGAACTACCTGACGCGCAACGTCAGGATGAAGAGCGAGGACGCTTTCCAGGTCTTCATGAACGCCTACTCGACGGCGATGGACCCGCATACCAGCTACCTCGGGCCGCGTGCGGCGGAAGATTTCGACATCTCGATGCGGCTTTCGCTGGTCGGCATCGGTGCCGTACTGCAGGAACGCGACGAGTACACGACCATCCGCGAGCTTGTGCCGGGCGGTCCGGCCGCCTTGTCGGGAAGGCTCAAGGTCGGCGACAGGATCATCGGCGTCGGGCAGGGTGCGCGGGCACCGGTCACCGACGTGCTCGGCTGGCGTATCGACGATGTCGTGGCGCTGATTCGTGGCGAAAAGGACACCACCGTGCTCCTCTCTGTCCTCCCCGCCGACGCCGGCCCGGACGGCCGGCCGACCTTGATCTCGCTGACCCGTGCGAAGATCAACATCGCCGCGCAAGCGGCCAAGAAGTCGATCATCGAGGCCCGGGACGGCACGACGAAGCGCCGGATTGGCGTCATCTCGCTGCCCACCTTCTATGAGGATTTCGACGCCCGGCGCAAAGGCGACGCAAATTACAAGAGTGCCACCCGCGACGTCGCGCGCCTGCTCGCCGAACTGAAGAAGGAGAACGTCGATGGCGTCGTCCTCGACTTGCGCGACAATGGCGGCGGCTCGCTGAGCGAAGCCGTCGACCTGACCGGCCTCTTCATCGACACCGGGCCAGTGGTGCAGCAACGCAACGCCCAAGGCCAGGTGCGCATCGAGAAGGACGTGCACAGCGGTTTCGCCTGGACCGGTCCGCTGGCGGTGCTGATCAATCGCCGCTCGGCATCGGCATCGGAGATCGTCGCCGCGGCGATTCAGGACTACGGTCGTGGTCTGGTCATCGGCGAGACGAGTTACGGCAAGGGCACCGTGCAGGCCATGGTCGACCTGAACCAGATCGCCAAGGAAGAGAAGGCGCGACTCGGTGAGTTGAAAATGACGATCGCCCAGTTCTTCCGCGTCAATGGCGGCACCACGCAACTACGCGGAGTCAGCCCCGACATCGCCTTGCCGAGCATGACCGACCCGGAGGAGTTCGGCGAGTCCAGTTCGGAGAATGCGCTGCCCTGGACGCAGATCAGGGCGGCGGACTTTGCGCCGGCGGGTCGCGTGAGCGCGTTGCTGCCGGCGCTGCGCGCCCGGCATGAGGTGCGCGTGGCCAAGGACAGGGATTTTCAATACCTGCTCGAAGATGTCGCCGAGTTCAACGCCCTGCGCAAGAAGAACGAAATCTCGCTCAACGAGGCGGAGCGTCGCGCCGAGCGTGACAGGCAGGAGGCAAGACAGAAATTGCGGGCCGGCAAGAACGAAGCCGGCGTTCGCAAAGCGTCCCGTCAGGACGATGGCCTGCTCGCCAGCGAACGCGCCCTGAGCGCCGATCTGGCGGAAGAGAAGGAGAACAAGAAGGCCAAGGACGTGCTGTTGATCGAGAGTGCCAACATTCTCAGCGACGAGATCGGCCTGCTGAAGGCGGACACCCGCCTGTCGGCACAGGTGCTGCCCGCAGCGAACGCGGCGGCGACGCGCACGCGCTGAGTTTCAGAGCCAGCCTTCCACCTTGGCGCGGGTCGGCACGCCGCCGGCATGCACCACGCGTCCGTCGATCACCACACCGGGTGTGGACATCACGCCATAGCTCATGATGTCGGGCAGGTCTTCGACCTTCTCGATCGAGATGTCCACCCCCTTCTCCTTCGCCACCGACTCGACGAGGGCGACCGTGGCGCGACAGTTGGCACAGCCGGTGCCGAGGACCTTGATGCTTTTCATGGCGTTTTCCTTCGCAGGGTCAAGAAATCGTTGCTCGCCGCCAGTGCGGCCCGGGCTTCAAAGCAGCCAGTTGAACACGTAGCCGACCAGCAGAATGCCGGTGGCGACGACCCCCGCAAAGGTCGCGATCAGGGTCGGCTTGAGCGCTTTGCGGAGGATGATCATTTCCGGTGCCGAGAGAGCGATCACCGCCATCATGAAGGCGAGGACGGTACCCAGCGCCGCCCCCTTGCCGATCAGGGCCTCGACAATCGGAATGATTCCCGCGGCGTTGGTATACATCGGTACCCCGAGCAGAACCGCGGCCGGCACCGCCCACCAGACATCGCGGCCCATGAACGAGGCCATGAAGTCCTCCGGCACATAGCCGTGGATTCCCGCACCCAGGGCAATCCCGCCCAGCACGTAGGGGCACACCTTGCCGACGATCTCGCGCACGTGCGCGGCGCCAGCCTGCAGACGCTCCAGCCAGGAAATCTGCTCACCGGCGGTTTGCGCCACCTGTCCGGCGAGAATCTTCTGCACCCAGTCTTCAAGGAAACGCTCCATCTTCAGTTTGCCGATCACCAGGCCGGCGACGATGGCCACCAGCAGCCCCAGGCCGAGGTAAAGCGCGGCCACCTTCCAGCCGAACATGCCGAAAAGCAGTACCAGCGCGATTTCGTTGACCATCGGTGCCGAGATCAGGAAGGACAAAGTCACGCCGAGCGGCACTCCGGCCGAGAGAAAGCCGATGAACAGGGGCACCGCCGAGCACGAGCAGAACGGCGTGACGATGCCCAGGGTGGCCGCCAGCACATTGCCGATGCCCTCGCGTCGGCCGGAAAGCAGCGCCCGCGTGCGCTCCGGCGAAAAGAAGGTCTGGATGACGCCCATCACGAAAACGATGGCGGTGAGGAGCAGCAGCACCTTGGGGGTATCGTAGAAGAAGAAGTGCACGGCCTCGCCGAAAGCCGTCGCGCGGGAAAGGCCCAGGGCGCCGACCAGCGCATCGGCAAAGGCGGCGAGCTGGCTGTAGGCGGCTACCCAGAGGGCGCCGCCGAGGACAAGGCCGACCAGCCAGGTGGTGAGCCTGGAACTGGCGCTCCTGTCGATCGCCGAAAGCTTCATGCGTTGACTCCCGGTAGGTGTGGCATTGTGTTTGACGATGGTCGCGAGGATCCTGGGTTCTGCTTCAGGAGACGATGGAAGGGTGAAAACGACGCACTTTTCCGCGGAGGGAGATACTCGCCACGCTTGTCCGGCAGAATCCACGCCTCGCGCCGTCAGTCGGCCTTCGGGTAAACGGCGTGATCCGCACTTCTCGTCGCCCATGATACGCTTGTCGGATTATCGATTGGAGCCGCCAGGAATGAACCGTCCGTCATCTGCCTGCTGTCTGTTGGCCCTGCTGCTGGGCCTCGCCTCCGCTCCGACGCTGGCGCAAGCCGGCAAGGATTTGTCCTGGGAGTACAAGGACTGGCATTCGTCCACCGAGAGCAGTGGCAAGGGCAGGAAAACCTGCCAGGCGTCAACCGGCGGCGACGGCGACGACTTCCTCGTCGTCTCGGCAACGCCGGGCGGCGACATCTCGATTCACTACCGGGAACAGACCTATCGCGGCACCAAGCCGGCCCTGGCAAAAACCGACGCGATTTCGTTCAGACTGGACGACAAGAAACAATCGGTATTCGCCGACGCGCTGGTGACACTCGACGTTGACGCCGAGGGAATCCCCGTCGCCATCGCTGGCCTGCCGAGCGGCGACTCGCCGGCAATGGTCGCCGCGATGCGCTCCGCCACCAGCGTGACGGTGTGGCGGGAAAACCCGCGGACGCGCAAGGCGGCGGCGGTGCACAAGTTCTCGCTGGCCGGCTTCACCGCCAACTTTCTCAAGCTGGCGGAGTGGTGCGGATTCGACCCGAACCGGCTGAAGACACCGTGAGGCCGGAGGGAGTGAGAAGGTGAAGGGCGCAACCGATGCGTGACCAGCCGACGCGGGAAGCAGGGCTTTTCCGGTAATGGGTACCGCTGGGCCATGATGTTTGGTTGGCGCCGCATGGGGATCGTCGATCGAGCGTCGACCAGGGGCACGGTGCTGACCGCTGGCGGGACGGTCGGTTCAACGATGGCCGGTCGAGCGTTGCCGCTACTTCCCGGTTGTCGACGCCTCAAGCTCGTGAAGGACCTCTTTCGAGTCAACGCGGTGACGGCTGACGACCATCAGCAGACGAGGGCGACTTTGCCCCGAAGCCAACTTTGACTTCCGGCGATCAACCGCAACGGGGTATTCGGCTGGGGATGCCAATTCTCTCGCCTGAGGGACCATCACGCTTGGGAAAGCTGTCAGTGGGTGTAGGATGGTGTCGGTCGGCAACCGGCCAGTTGGAGACGTTGACGGTGCCGCAAGTTGGCGCTTCCCAACGGCAGCTTCAGTCGCCATCGCGGTTATTCGTCGCGGTACGTCAAACCTGTGCGGATCATCGCTATCCCGGCGCATCACACCCGCCCGTGCGCCGCTGAGGGAGATGGCTGACGCCCGCCGGGGGAGTTCGACCCTCCTAGCCAACCGGCACCTGACCTCGAATTCGATCAGCGCTTCGTCTGGTAGGTACCAACGAGATAAACTGCGCCGCCCGTCATGGGTAACTCGTGCCTGTGGGCAGAAGACCAGCCTACCGCCCCCGATCTCCTGCCCACAGGCAGTGATTCAAGTGCGATGCAGGCCGTCTCTCAGGAACACTCGGGACGAAATCCACGATTGACCTCCACTGCCGCCCCCGGCGATCATCCCAAGAGTGCCATTGAATTTCCTCACCCCACAAGAATCTGCTCGCCCACTTTCCCCAATAGCGAAGGACCGGGTAACATCGAAGTTCAGACAATTCACACAGATATAAGGCGAAGCGCAGTGGCTGTGTTACGTAAAGTGGGTCAGGTGCTTGGAATTCTGGTGCTTCTAAGCATAGTTGGCGCTTTGGTTAGTACATGGGCCAATGCTAGGGAGAAAGACCTATTCGAGGCGGCTGCGAATGGTGATCTTCACCGGGTGAAATCCCTGGTCGAAGCGAAAGCCGATGTCAACGGCCGGGGCGTCGATGGCGTCACGCCGTTAATCATTGCTTCGGAGAATGGCCACCTGGGGGTCGTGCGTGCGCTGCTCGACGCAAGAGCCGATGTGAACACCAAGGCGGGCGATGGTGCCACGGCGTTGACCCAGGCGTCGCAACAGGGCTACCGGGAGGTGGTGCTGGTGCTGCTTGTTGCGAAAGCCGATGTGAACGCCCAAAGAGCCGATGGCGTCACAGCGTTGATCATTGCGTCGCAGAATGGCCACTCTGAGGTGGTGCTGGCACTGCTCGACGCCAAAGCCGATGTAAACGCCAAGGCGGGCAATGGCACGACGGCCTTGTTCTTGGCAGCGCAGAATGGCCACCTGAATGTAGCGCGAATGCTGCTCGATACAAGAGCCGACGTGAATGCCAGGCGGCACGACGGTGCGACGGCATTGATCACGGCGTCGCAGAATGGCCACCCGGAGGTGGTACGGGCACTCCTCGACGCGAAAGCGGATGTCCATGCCAAGGCGCCCGATGGCGTCACGGCGTTGATCATTGCGTCGCAGAATGGTCACTCTGAGGTGGTGAGGGCGCTGCTCGACGCAAGAGCCGATGTGAACGCCAAGTCGCGTGACGGTGTGACGGCCTTGTTTATCGCGTCGCAGAATGGCCACTCCGAGGCGGTGCGGGCGCTGCTCGACGCAAGAGCCGATGTGAACGCCAAGCGGCACGACGGCGTGACAGCCTTATTTATGGCATCGAAGAACGCCCACCTGGAGGTCGTGCGTGTGCTACTCGACGCAAGAGCCGATGTGAACGCCAAGGCGGACGATGGTGCGACGGCATTAATCATGGCGTCGCAGAATGGCCACCCGGAGGTGGTGCGGGCACTCCTCGACGCGAAAGCGGATGTCCATGCCAAGGCGGGCCATGGCGTCACGGCGTTAATCATTGCGTCGCAGAAAGGACTCTCGGAGGTGGTACGGGCACTCATCGACGCGAAAGCCGACGTGAATGCCAAGCGGAGCGACGGTGCGACGGCCTTGTTCATTGCGTCGCAGAAGGGCTACCTGGAGATCGTTCGGGCTCTACTCGACGCAAGAACCGATGTGAACGCCAAGGCGGACAATGGTGCCACTGCGTTAATGGTGGCGTCGCAACAGGGCTACCGGGAGGTCGTGCGCGCGCTGCTCGACGCGAAAGCGGATGTGAATGGCAAGGCGGCCAATGGCGGGACGGCGTTGATGGTCGCCTCGCAGAATGGCCACCCAGAGGTGGTGCGGGCACTCCTCGACGCGAAAGCGGATGTTAATGCCAAGGCGGCCAATGGCGTTACGGCGTTGATCATTGCGTCGCAGAATGGTCACTCCAAGGTGGTGGAACTTCTCAAGGAGGCGGGCGCCAAGGATTAGGCCTTGGGCCACCGCGGCTAGGTTAATCCAGTCCAAAGGCGCCAGGGTCGAGTTATCTTGATGGAGAATCAGTTCCACCGCCCTTGTCCTGTCGGGCAACCGAAACAGCGCAGAAAGTTGTTGATCAATCTATTGGTATAGAAGTCTGGGCTGGGCGGCGGCAATGCAGTATGAATCGGTCAGATGACTTCTATATGTCATCAGGCAGTTGTGGGTCACTTACCGTCAGCAAACCACAAGAAGGGAGTGACCGCTGATGCTCTGACTGGGCCGCCCAGACGAGCGAAGGCCGAGGCCGAGCGCCAACGGCCCGATCAGACCGAGAGCAGTCGTCAAGGGTCTTCAGGCCACTCGCAGCCACGGTCCCGTTGCCGCCACTCAGCCTTCATGAGATCTACCGTTCCCCCCCCAGGCCCAACGCCGCTCGAGAGCGATGCGACGGAGCGAGTTGTCGGTGCGCCTAGAACGGCGTCTTCCTTGCCGCCTTGAACCTGGCCGATACGTTGCCGGCAAGCTCGATATTGTCCGGGTCAAGGATCATCACCGGTGCGCCGGGCTGGAAGTTGAACTTGGCGAGGTCCATCCATGTCAACACCGATTGAAAACTGACACAGTTTTTCCTTTGTCACCGATTGAAAACTGATACACCCCCAATGCTGCTTGATGGCGGTGGTGGGGCCTCCTGGAGGGCGGGCCGTAGGCCCAACCGGAAGGAGGCCCCACCACCGCGGCGGCGCCTACCCTCCGGCGATCGCCTTCCTGGCCTGAACCATTCCCGTCTGCCGCTGACGTTTGAGCCGGTAGCTTTCCCCGGCGATCGGTACGATCTGTGCGTGGTGCAGCAAACGATCCAGCAATGCCGCCGTCAGCGTGGCATCCTGCGCAAAGGTGGCATCCCATTGGCCAAACGACAGGTTGCTGGTGACGATCAGGCTGCCCTTCTCGTAGCGCGCGGCAATCACCTGGAAAAAGAGGTTGGCCTGCTCGCGGCTCATCGGCAGATAGCCGATTTCGTCGATGATCAGCAGACGGTAAGCGGCGATCGCCCGGTGCATGACCGCTTTCAACTGGTTCTGTGCGTGCGCGGCCGAGAGGGTCAGCAAGAGATCGGCGGCGGTCGTGAAACGGGTCTTGATGCCGGCTTGCGCGGCGCGATAGCCCAGGGCGATCGCGAGATGGGTCTTGCCCACCCCGGAGGGGCCGACCAGGACGACGTTTTCGTTGCGCTCGACAAAGGCCAGACCGGCCAGTTCGTCGATCTGGCTCCTTTTGACGCCGGCGGCGAAGGCGTAATCGAATTCCTCCAGCGTCTTGATCGCCGGGAATCCCGCCAGACGCGTCAACATGCTTTGCTTGCGCACCTGGCGTCCCGCGACTTCCGCTTTCAGCAGTGCTTCCAGAAAGTCGCTGTAGGCGCTTTCCTGCGCAGCGGCTTCCTGGGCGGCGCCGACGTAGTTCTGCGCCACGAACGGCAGGTTCAGACTGTCGCACAAGGCGAGCATTCGTTCGTACTGGAGGTTCATGGCTGCATCTCTGCAGCGGCCTGCAGTTGGGTCAGCAGTTGCGCGTAGACGGCGAGCGGATGCTGCTCCGGCGTGGGCAAGGCGATTATCTTGTTCAGCGGCGGCAGTTGGGTCGGGCGCTCGGCAACCGTCGGGCGGACAGTGGCCCCCTCGACCGGCGGCGGGGCGTCCAGGGGACGAGCGGCGGCGATATCGCCGCGCCATGGCG
>AATN01000073.1_pt1 | contig 26601 bp, 28 predicted proteins | sample 270648 | NCBI WGS metagenome assembly AATN01 (sample SAMN02954269, study PRJNA17659) | bioreactor sludge metagenome | biome: terrestrial; feature: bioreactor; material: sludge; isolation source: Enhanced Biological Phosphorus Removal (EBPR) bioreactor sludge | place: Australia: Brisbane, Queensland
CGCTATACACTAATTTTCAGATGTACGGGCTCGCCAAGTCATCATTGAGCTAGATCCGTATAATGGTGAAGTTAGTGGGATTCATTTCAGTCAGCACCTCGCCGATGTATTTGATTTTCCGCCAGATGTGATGGATGAGTTTTATCCAGCTTTCCGCAAGTTTGGACAAATGTTGCAAGACCCCAAGTATTTAATGCGGTTTCGTCTGAATGCAGGGGAGTGCATTGTATTTGATAATCATCGTGTAGTGCATGGGCGTACTTCATTTGTAGCGGGGAGTGGGGCGCGGCATTTGCGTGGTTGCTACGTAGATCGTAATGAAATGCGCAGTACTTACCCGCAGTTTGCGTGCTCAATACCCCAGCGAGAAGGATAACTAGATGAATGCCTCGATGAGTTATTGGCAGGAGCGGGTTGATTTAGCGGCGGCTTTTCAATGGACGGCGCGTTTGAATATGCATGAGGCGGTGGCCAATCATTTTTCCTTAGCGGTGAATCCTGCAGGCACACAGTTTTTAATTAATCCCAATCAGCGCCATTTTGCTTTGATTAAAGCCAGCGATTTACTGCTCTTGGATGCAAATGATCCAAGTACGATGGATCGTGCCGATGCACCCGATCCCACTGCTTGGGGTTTGCATGGCTCAATTCATCGCTTATGCCCACAGGCGCGTTGTGTGATGCATGTGCATTCAATTTATTCCACCGTGCTTGCTTGTTTAGCTGATAGCCATTTGCCAGCGATTGATCAAAACACCGCGACTTTCTATGAGCGTTATGTGATTGATGAGCAATTCGGTGGGTTAGCGTTCACTGAAGAAGGCGAGCGTTGCGCGGCTTTGCTTAGTGACCCAAAAAAGAAAGTAATGATTATGGGAAATCATGGCTTATTAGTATTGGGGAATAACGTCGCGGATACTTTCAATCGCTTGTATTATTTTGAGCGTGCCGCAGAAACCTATATTCGCGCTTTGCAAACCGGTAGGCCTTTGCGGGTATTAGCGCATGAAGTTGCAGCACGCACGGCGCGTGAATTGGACGATTATCCGGGGCAAGCAGAGCGACATTTAGCAGATATTAAAACCTTGTTGGAGCGGGCAGGCTCGGATTATGCGAGCTAAAATTTAGTAATCGGTAGGCTTGAGAGGTTCTACGATAGCCTCTGAAATTTGATAGCCGACTGGAGCCAGTTTAGTTTGTGCGGCTTCCACACTGATCACGCCAGAAACGTTAACGGGTTCATAAATTTGCTCCATGCGAATGCTTTTATCTGCTTGTGGACGGACTAAGATGGTTTGATTAACAGGGGGAGGTGGTACATGAATACAAGCCCCAAAGTAGGGGACTAATAAGAATTCTTTAACTGAACCACGTTGCTCATCTACTTCTAAGGGGGAGACGAAACCTTTAAGTTGAATGCGTTTACCATTTAAAGCAGGATTGGTCGGCGCTGTATTTAACTCGTTCTGCATCTGATCCATCAGTTTATCGCCTGCCTCCACTTCCTCATCACTGATCTTATCCAGCAACGGTTGATATTTGCGCATAATATCAGCTAAACCCTTTCCCGGTAGTTCTAATGATTCCCAATCCAGTACCTCATACTCTGAACTGGAATGAGCTTGGCTCACTGGCTCTGTTTGTATGGGGTTAGCTGCTGTATTGGTATTCGTGATTGCAATAGTTGTTTGTGTTGGCGCTGCTTGCTGAGCTAGCACGGAGTTTTGTGGGTTTTGGCTAGCCTGTTCTTTGTTATCTGAACAAGCATTGAGTGCCAAACCTAACACTAATAAGCTTAATAAACGTTTATTCATCACTAAGTTCTGATCGTTAGGCCATCTTGCAATGAGCGTCGATAGGCGATAGTTCCGGGTAGTAAACTTAAAATGAGGGCTAAGCTTGCTACNTAAGTAATCAAACCTAAGCTGCTTGAGTNCGGTAGCCATGTGCGTAAATGAAGACCATATTCCGCGATCACCCACGGTTGTGCTGTCCAAACTAGAACAGACACTAGTAGCATACCAAGCAAACATCCGCCTAGGGTTAATACCAAAGCTTCTAAGATAAACAGCAGGAGAATGTGGTAGGGATGTGCACCGACCGCGCGTAAAATCGCCATTTCGCGCCGTCGCTCATTGAGGGTAGAGAGCACCGTTGTTAACATGCCCACCAAGCCGGCTATTACCACAAAGCCACTGATAATGCGTAAGACGGTTTCAAATAGACCCAAGGCTTGCCATAAATCAGCCAGTGCTACACCGGGCAAAATGGCTAGCAACGGTTCGCGCTTATAGTTATTAATTTCCCGCTGTGCCTGAAAAGCGGTGGTACGTGTTTTCAAGCCAAGCAAAAACGCCGTAATCAGTTTAGGTTGCAGGTTTTTCTTTACAGCTTCTTCGGCGCTAATACTATAGCCACTGATTTTTGTACCTGCCACCCAATCAATGTGTACCGCTTCCAAACCTTCTAAGGTGATATGTACCGTGCGATCTAGCGGTGTCCCCGTCGGTTTGAGAATACCCGTCACGGTAAAAGGTTTGTCTGCGTGCAAGGCCGTGCTCACTGTACTCGTCCCGTGGGCAATCACGATTTTATCACCGAGTTGATAGCCTAATTTACGGGCAACTTCCGCGCCTAATACCGTATCAAACACTCCAACAAAGGCTTGACCTTGGGCAAATTCCAGTGTGCGTTTATCGCCAAAACGATAATAGCGGAAATAATCTTGGTTGGTGCCCAAGACACGAAAACCTCGGTGCGAATCCCCTAAGGAAAGCGGAATGGTCCAAGCAATTTGTGGATGGGCAGCGAGTTCTTGATAGGATTTCCAGCTAATATTGTTGGTGGCATTTCCTATGCGAAACACGCTGTAAAGCAATAATTGCACTGAACCACTCCGTGCGCCTACCACTAAATCTGTACCAGAAATCGTACTTAAAAAACTGGCTTTTGCTTCTTTGCGAATGTAGTCCACGCCTAGTAATAAAGCGATACTAATGGCTATGGCTAAGAGAGTAAGCAACACACTCGCACGGCGATTCCAGAGGCTTAGCAAGGTTAATTTCAGCAAAATCATCCTAAATTGACCTGCTGCAAATCTAAACTACGTGGAAAATAGTGTGCTATTTGTGGGTCGTGGCTCACAAAGATAATCGTACTGCTTTGTGCTTCCGCTTCGCTGAATAAGAGCTTGAGGAAATGATCGCGAGTATCGGTATCTAAGGCCGAAGTCGGTTCATCGGCAATAATCAATTCTGGTTTACCGATGAGGGCGCGTGCCACAGCAACTCGTTGTTGTTGCCCGACACTTAAGGCGGTAACTGCGCGAGTATTCATCGGTGTGCTTAGACCTAAATGTTCTAATAAGCGTGTGGCGGTGGCGGATAGATCGCCGGCTTGTGCGCGGCGTCGTTTAGAAAACTCACAAGGCAATGTCACATTGTCCAACACGGAAAGATAGGGGAGTAAATTGAATTGTTGGAAAATAATGCCTAGATGATCAGCCCGAAAACGATCTCGTGTTGCTGGGGAGAGCTGGGTTAGCTCTTGTTCTAATACCTGTAATTGACCCTGATTAGGTGTGAGAATGCCCGCTAGTAAATTTAATAAAGTGGTTTTACCACTGCCGCTTGCACCCCGAATAAACAGGTGCTCGCCCTGCATTACTATCAGTTCATCTAACGACAACGTATTACTAGCCTGATTCGGCCAGCAAAAACGCAAATCGTGTAGCTCAATCACTTTCATGGAATTAACTTAATCGGCTCGTTTGTTTCTAAAGTCGCGGCTGAAGCATTTTGCCCAGTGACCCATTCCACTTCTAATTTTTTAAAGCCGCTAAAGGTCGTGAAAAACTGGGGCGTGATAGTTTTTAAGGCGGTGGGTTGTGCACAGCTAAACAGCCAATTGACAACTACATCGCGATGGGTTTGTTCGTCATTCGCTGCATGCGCGTGCTCATGTTTCTCCCGCTCAGTGTTTTCGGTAGCCTTTTCATTCTCTACTTGCCCACCTACTAATTCTGCTTTCTCAAATTTACATTGTGCTGCTGCGTCCAAGGCAAATAAGTCAGCACCCGCTGCTAATTTGGCTGAAGTTTCAGCTACCACTTTTTTATCAGCTTCTGAACTTGCCTCATGTTCAAAACCATATACATTCGCAGCAGGTGAGTCGAGAGTGATCTCCACTAATCTATCGGTAAGGGCAATCCTTAAATGCGCGACACCATGCTCATGAGCGCTGTGTTCTTCGTAGGATTGCTCTTCGACGGCTCTTGTAGAATCAGCTTGGCTGAGAGCGGCTAAGGCTAAAAAACTAACTAAGAGTGTGAAACGTAGCTGAAACATAAGTCCTCTTCTAAAAATGCAATTAAGTTGCATTTAATTCTAGATATCTTAAATTTTAAATGCAACTATGTTGCATTTTTGGAGCACAAGTGGGACAAATACCTTGCAGCTTTAATTCAATGTCCTCTAATTGATAGCCTTCAGGGAGCTTGAAGAGTAGGGCGGGTTGTAAGTTCTCTAAACAAAAAACTTGACTGCATTGCCTACATTGAAAATGGGCGTGTGGACTGGCTAATTCAGCTTGTGCTTTGTAGCGCCAAGTACGGTCATGACTGGAGATACGATGCGCAATTCCTTGTTCAACTAGCCAATCTAAAGTGCGATAGAGTGTAACCCGATCCGCTACTAAGCCTGTTTGTGTGGCAGCTTGCTCGAGTTCTTGGTGACTTAGTGCTGTTTTAGCAGTTAATAATAATTCGAGCACACCTAAACGTGCTGGAGTTGTGCGTCCATTGACTTTCCATAGTAGCTGTTGGGCTAAATTTTGTTCTGTATTAGTTTTCATAGGATACATTCATAAATATGCCTGCAATCTATTTGCAATTACTATCTGCAATTAAGCTCAGTAACCTTCATTCAATTAGTGTAGTGAAAGCTACAGGTTTAGACTAGCTGTCTATCTAGGCACTGATACACAAAATTGCTATCATCCGCGCTTTTCTTTTTGTATACAGAGTGTTGGCCGCAGCATGGAACTGAATCTGATTTACACCAAAATCAAAGATCTACAAGCGCGTTTAGAGGCGCTGAGGGGGTATCTTTGACTACGAAACTAAGCACGAACGCCTCGAAGAAGTCAACCGCGAATTAGAAGACCCAAAAATCTGGGATAATCCCGATTATGCTCAAGCCTTGGGTAAAGAACGCGCATTTTTAGATAATGTGGTGGGTGGCATTAAGCGCCTGAGTAATGGTTTAACCGACGCGCATGATCTCTTGGAAATGGCAGAAGCCGAAGGCGATGAAAACAGCGCGAATGAGCTCATTGCCGAAGTCGATTCCTTAGAAAAGGAGGTCGAGAAGCTTGAATTCCAGCGTATGTTCTCCGGTGAACTAGATCGAAATAATGCCTTCCTTGATATTCAATCCGGTGCAGGCGGGACGGAAGCGCAAGATTGGGCGGAAATGATCTTGCGGATGTATTTGCGTTGGGGTGAGGCGAAAGGTTTTAAAACCGAATTGATTGAAGCCTCAGCCGGTGATGTGGCTGGGATTAAGAGTGCGACGATTAGCTTTGAAGGTGAATATGCTTTCGGTTGGTTGCGAACTGAAACCGGTGTGCATCGTTTAGTGCGGAAGTCACCGTTTAGTTCCAACGGGATGCGGCATACGTCTTTTGCAGCCGTGTTTGTCTCTCCAGAGATTGATGACAATATCGAAATAGACATTAACCCTGCCGACTTGCGGATTGATGTGTATCGGGCTTCAGGGGCGGGTGGTCAGCACGTTAACCGGACTGAATCAGCGGTACGGATTACGCATTTGCTGACCAATACGGTGGTGCAATGCCAAAACGGCCGCTCGCAGCATCAGAATAAAGATACGGCGATGAAGCAGTTGCGTGCTAAGTTGTATGAGCTGGAATTGCTCAAGCGTAGCGAAGAGAAGCAGGCTTTGGAGCAGACCAAATCCGATGTGGGTTGGGGTAGTCAGATTCGTTCGTATGTATTGGATCAGTCACGGATTAAGGATTTACGCACGGGCGTAGAAACTTCCAATACCCAAGCAGTGTTAGATGGTGGACTCGACCGCTTTATTGAGGCGAGCCTGAAAAGTGGACTATAAAGCGGACAGATGACCATGAGTGAACTAGACAATCAGCAACACGCTCATCAAGACGATAATCAATTAATTCAGCAACGCCGTGAAAAACTAGCGGCCTTGCGTGCCCAAGGGAATGCTTTCCCGAATGAGGTGCTGCGCGAGCATAAAGCAGCCGATTTGCATACGATTTATGGTGAGCATGAAAAAGAATGGTTTGAAGCCAATGAAGTAAAGGTTTCCGTTGCGGGGCGAGTGATGCTGCGGCGCATGATGGGCAAAGCCAGTTTTGCTACGGTGTCGGATACCTCAGGACGCATTCAAGTGTATGTGCAATTGCAGCGAGTCGGTGAAGCGATTTTTGAGGCTTATAAGCATCAAGACATTGGTGATATTATTGCCGTTGAAGGTGTGCTGTTTAAGACCCAAACTGGTGAGTTGTCGGTTAAAGCCAGTACGGTGCGCTTATTAACGAAGTCCTTGCGTCCTTTACCCGAAAAGTTCCACGGTTTAACCGATCAAGAGCAGCGTTATCGTCAGCGCTATATTGATCTGATTATGAATGAGGAAAGCCGCAACACTTTCCGGATGCGCTCGAAAATCATTAGCTATATTCGTAACTTCTTCACCCAGCGCGACTACATGGAGGTGGAAACGCCGATGCTGCAAGTGATTCCGGGTGGGGCGAGTGCCCGTCCGTTTATTACTCATCACAATGCGCTCGATTTATCCATGTATCTGCGAATTGCGCCAGAACTTTATCTGAAGCGTTTGGTGGTGGGTGGCTTTGAGCGTGTGTTTGAAATCAATCGCAATTTCCGCAATGAAGGCGTGTCGGTGCGGCATAATCCTGAATTCACCATGATTGAATTCTACCAAGCTTATGCCACTTACATCGATATGATGGATTTAACCGAGGCTTTATTTAAAGGCTTAGCGGCTGATTTGTTAGGTAGCACGGAAGTCCCTTATCAAGGTCAGGTCTTTGATTTTGCTAAGCCCTTCGAGCGGATTACGATTCGCGATGCGATTTTGAAATACAACCCAGATGTTACCCCAGAGCAAATCGATCATCTTGAGTCTGCACGAGTGATTGCCAAGAAAGTGCATGCCCCGATTAAAGGCAGTGATGGCTTGGGCAAAGTGCAAGTCGCGATTTTTGAAGAAACGGTTGAGCATTTATTGCAACAGCCCACTTTCGTAATGCAGCATCCTGCAGAAGTATCACCACTGGCACGTTTGAATGACGATAATCCTTTCGTCACGGATCGTTTCGAGTTCTATATCGGTGGGCGTGAAATTGGCAATGGTTTCTCTGAGTTGAATGATGCGGAAGATCAAGCCGAACGCTTCCTCCAGCAAGTCCACGAGAAAGAGGCGGGTGATGATGAAGCCATGTTCTACGATGCCGATTTCGTGCGTGCACTGGAATATGGGATGCCACCGACTGCCGGTGAAGGCATTGGGATTGATCGCTTGGTGATGCTATTTACGGATTCGCCTTCGATTCGGGATGTGATTTTATTCCCGCATATGCGGCCTGAGTAAACTCCTTTGACCAAGTTGCCTAAGGTTTTGCTTAGGCAGCTTAAACACTCCGATACTTCTTAAAATTCTCTGCCTGTTCAAAGATTTCCTTATACACCTCATCTTGATCTACTGGCGGATAACCATATTGATAGAGCAGCATAATTAAATCGACTTTCAACTCGGCTTTAATATCCTCGCGCTGGCTCCAATCCACATAACTAGCTTTATCATCCACCACCGCTTTAACAGCTTGTGCCAGGGCTAGGAGTTGGTCTTCAGGGTAAGTGAAGTCGTATTTGACAGTTAAACTTTTTAAAATGTCGTAAAAGGCTTTGGCTTCAAAGTCTAAACCCATATCCTCGAACGAGGCTTTTTCGACTTGTAGCGCTTCCAATAAGCCCATTAAATCCTCAGCGAATTCGGTGAGCATGGAGCTATCTAAGACATTTTCTTCGCGGCGTTCATTGTATTGATCCACTAGTTTTTTAAAGCGCTCAGAAAAGTCCATGCCTTTCAGTTTATTGGTTTTCTTAAAGTCGCTAATCGTACGATTCAGAAGCTTTTGGAGCAATTTGATTTTGGTGTACGGCAGTTTAATTTTGTCAATGATATTTAAGTAGTGCTCAGAGAAAATATCGACTTCGGTCGTCGGCTCTTCCCCAAGGCGAATAATTTCTTCCACGCCTTCGCTTTCCAGCGCTTGCTGGATGAGATCACGCACTTTCGCATTCATTTGTGCGGTATCGGGGGCATCGCCTTTGGTGAGTTTGGCTAACAAAGAACGCACTGCTAAATAAAAATGCAGGGTATCGCGCTGAAGTGGGGTAAAGGCATCGGTACCGACGCAAATATCATAGGCGGCTTTTAAGCGTTTCACTAAGGCCATAAAGCGCTGTTCGAGCTTTTCACTGCGCTGAATAAATTCTACCGCCCGATTTAAACAGTCTAATTGCTCAACGGGCGAGCCATGAAAATAAGCGCTGCTATCAAAGTCATGAAAGACTTTAGCTAATAATTCCAAATGGTCTTTGACCACAATAATGGATTCCTGCACTTCCTCAATATTGCTTTCATCGCTTTTGGAGTACTGCTTTAGCGCTAAATTCATTTGCGCTTTAATGCCAATATAATCGACCACCAAGCCTTTTTCTTTGCCTTCAAATTTGCGATTCACCCGTGAAATGGTTTGAATTAGGCTATGGCGCTGAATTGGTTTGTCGATATAAATTGTATCCAAAAACGGCACATCAAAGCCGGTCAACCACATATCCACCACGATGGCGATTTTGAAATTGGATTTGGGGTTTTTGAATTGGCGGTCTAAGTCTTTGCGGTAGTCTTTGGTGCCGAGCATGTCGTATAAGGCTTTTTCGTCATCTTTGCCGCGTGTCATCACCAGTTTAATGCGCTCGATGGCTTTAAAGTCTTTTTGCTCTTGTTCGCTTAGGGTTTCGCCTTCAGCACAGGTTCTGGCTGCTGCCCAGTCGGGGCGCAAAGCAATGACGCGCTGATAAAACTCCCACGCAATTTCGCGCTTACTACAAACAAATAAGGCTTTGCCTTTGAGGGAAGCGCCTGCATTAATGCGGTTTTCGTAATGCGCGACAAAATCCTCGGCTAGAGCTTGTAAGCGTTTCGGGTCGCCTAAAATCGCGCTCATAGTGGCGGAGGCTTTTTTGCTTTCCTCAATCTGATAATCGTTCGTGCCTTGCTCAGCACATTGCTCGTAGTAGTGCTCGATTTCTTCTAACTTGCGATTATCCAGCAGCACTTTAGCCGCGCGGCCTTCGTATACAATGCGCACAGTGATTTCATCCTGCACCGATTCGGTCATGGTGTAAGCATCGACCACACGCCCAAACACATCCAAGGTCGCATCAATCGGTGTGCCCGTGAAGCCCACAAAAGTGGCATTGGGCAAGGAATCATGCAGGTATTTAGCAAAGCCATAGGTGCGCTTCACGCCTTTATCATTCACGGTGATTTTCTGATCGAGATTCACTTGGCTGCGATGCGCCTCATCGGAAATACAAATCACATTCGCGCGTTCGGTGAGTAGCTCTAAATCTTCGGTGAATTTGTGAATGGTGGTAAGAAACACGCCGCCACTGCTGCGTCCTTTGAGTAAGTCGCGTAATTGGCTGCGGCTTTCCACACTCACCACCGTTTCATCGCCAATATAGTCTTTGGCTTTGACGAATTGCTCGGAAAGCTGATCGTCTAAATCGGTGCGGTCAGTAATTAAAATAATCGTGGGGCTGGCGAATTCCACGCTTTTCATTAGCAGCCGCGTGAGAAACAGCATGGTGTAACTTTTACCGCAACCAGTCGCACCAAAATAAGTCCCGCCTTTGCCATCGCCGTGCGGTTTGCGGTGCTGTTTAATATTTTCAAATAGCTTGGTGGCGGCGTAATACTGCGGATAGCGGCACACGACTTTTTCTTCGCGGTGCGATTTATTCGGGAAATAGATAAAGTGGCGAATCACCTCTAATAAACGCTTAGGCTGAAATAACCCGCGAATCAAAGTGTACAGCGAATCAATGCCGTTTTTCTCTACCGTTTCCTCGCCGGTAATTTTGCGCCACGCATAAAAGAATTCATACGGTGCAAATGCAGAACCCATTTTATTATTCACGCCATCGCTAATAATGCACAGCGCATTGTATTTAAGCAGCTCGGGAATATCGCGCCGATAGCGGGTGGTAAGCTGCACATAGGCATCATGAATCGTGGCGTTTTCGCGAATCGCGCTTTTGAATTCAAGCAGCACCAACGGCAAGCCATTGATATATAAAATCGCATCGGGAATACGGGTTTCTTGCCCGACGATTTCGAGTTGGCTGACCAGTTTGTAGCGGTTATTGGTGGGTAAATAAGCCGCTTTTTGTTCGGCAATGAGGCGTGGTACTTCGCCTGCTTTGGGTTCGCGCTGTGGTTCTAATTCGCGGTAATCGAGCAGTTGAATATATAAATCTTTTTGCTTCGGGTCTTCGCGCTTTAATAAAAAACCATCCGCCACTAAGCGCAAAATGGCTTTATTGCTATCGTATAAATCCAAAGCCGAATAGCCTTCGAGTTGGCGAATAATGGCTTCGATTTCGGAGGGGGTAATGTGCGCGGCTTGGTAGTGGGTTTGCAGAAAAGCGCGCAAATCGTCTTTGATGAGAACCTCAGATTTGTCACGTTGGAGGCTAGCTCCGTGAAAGTGCGGATAAGCTTGTTCACCGAGATGCTGAATAATGGCTTGTTCGAGGCGGGCTTCGGTGAACATAGGCTTCCTTTCATCAATGACGGGGATACAACTGGTCTAGTTCCCAAGTGAGCGAATTATTGACAATATACTGACGGATAAATTGCAAACGCGCTTCATTGCGTATGATGTGCTCCCAATAATTCCGCTGCCATAATTTTAAACCAACACTGTTCAGCATTAAATTGATTTGTTTGGTTGAAACCGTTTTAAAAGCACCTATTAATTGCCCCAAAGGTTTAATTACGGCATGTTGAGGTAGGGGCGTGTCGCGACATGCCCTTACAGGGTCGAATTGCATTGCACCACAGCCTGAATCTGTAGGGGTGCATCGCGATGCGCCCTTACCATCGGTATCGATTTTTAAAATGCCATGAAAATGATTGGGCATAACAATGTATTCGTCTAATGTGACATAGGGATATTGTTGTGCTAGCCATTGCCATGTTTTTTCAACCAATTGCCCAGTTTCATTTAATTGCATTTCGCCTTGGGTAATGGTGCCAAATAAACATTCACGATTTTGTACACACAGGGTTATGAAATAATAACCCGATTGAGTGTAAGCATAGTTTTTTAACCGAATTGAACGGCGATGATGGCGGTCTGGGTTATAGTTCATTATTAGATTCCCGTTATCTTGGCAGGGTGTGCACACCTAAATTTGCGCCATTGTACATCGTAGGGGCGTGTCGCGACACGCCCGTACAGAATTGATCCCCATTGTTATCAGGTTGTGCGTTCGTAGGGGCGCATCGCGACACGCCCGTACAGAATTGATTCCCATTGTTATCAGGTTGTGCGTTCGTAGGGGCGTGTCGCGACACGCCCGTACAGAATTGATCCCCATTGTTATCAGGTTGTGCGTTCGTAGGGGCGCATCGCGACACGCCCGTACAGAATTGATCCCCATTGTTATCAGGTTGTGCGTTCGTAGGGGCGCATCGCGACACGCCCGTACAGAATTGATCCCCATTGTTATCAGGTTGTGCGTTCGTAGGGGCGCATCGCGACACCCCCGTACAGAATTGATCCCCATTGTTATCAGGTTGTGCGTTTGTAGGGGCGCATCGCGATGCGCCCGTACAGAATTGATTCCCATTGTTATCAGGTTGTGCGTTCCGTAGGGGCGCATCGCGATGCGCCCGTACAGAATTGATCCCCAATTTTATCAGGTTGTGCGTTCGTAGGGGCGCATCGCGATGCGCCCCTACAGAGCGGAATCATATTGCATTATACCCTATTCAGGAATGCGTAATTCGCCGGAGAGGAGTTTGGGGAGAAGGGTGTCGCGGAGTTCTGATAGTGTATTGTTTTCGTAATGTAATCTATTTTGAGTTTCAGAAGCAGCACTAAGAATTGAATCAAACTTTTTTATTGTATTAATTGGCGGTGCTATAACTCTAAATGATTTTAACATAGGCGCATTCCAACTTGGAAAAGTTGAACCTGTTGTATAACGTAGGAAATCTTCTAGCGAGTTTTTATACAGTTGCTCAATGAAAATTTGTGATTCTTTACCGCGCAAAGCACTAACACCACGCCCTAAACAATAAATCCCATTGCTTTTCACAAAGCGCCCAGTGGTACTTCCGCGAACACATATTATTAAATCATTAGTTTTTGATAATTTGGTTGGTTCGGTAGTCCATTTTATTTCTTCAGTAAAATAGTCCCCAAATTCAACTGGCCCATTAATTAATGGAGTTCCCACTTTTTCAGTATTATAAGTTTCTCCTTTTGGAGATTGACCCATGATAATTTCACAGTGATTTTCTAACGTTCCAACCCCCCATCCCTCCGGTATCCACCCCATTTCCTTACTCAACACAAACGAGCTTGGAAATAAGGCTTGAATATCAGTAGGTAAGGGCTTGCGAGCATCACCTAAGGCTAGGCGTGCAGCCGCTTTGCTTTGTAGTTCGTCTGGAATCGGATTACCCGCAGCTAACGCATTATCGAGTACAGGGTCAAAATCCACAAACCAGCTTTTAAATAAAGCCTGTGCCATTGCTTCTAACGTGGCGTTCATTTGGCGGTTGATTTCGATTTTATCGTCGAGTGAACCGAGAATATGGGCTATGGCTTTTTGCTCTGATAAAGGGGGTAGCTTTAGCGTTATAGCTTTCAGCGAGGTTAAAGGCTGACCTATTCCAGGTGTTCCAACTTGCGAAGAGTTTTTTAATAGCTCATGTTTACCGATTGAGCTTTTGAAAAAGTAGTAGATAAATTTTGGATATACTTTCGCAGTATCACAGGTTAGCTTCATCAGGCTTGATGAAATAACATACCTAGTACTATCTAAAACTATACCCACCTCTCCAATAGAGCCGCGATGAGGAAAAACCAAGTCATCTTTATAAACATTGCTAGATCCTAAGGTATTAGCTTTTTTAGGTGTAATATAAACAAATTCACCCTCAAAAGTTGGTCCTCCAGTAATGTTAGTGCCTCGAATTACAGGGATACCAGATTCAACATAACTATCGCTTTTCATTCGAGAACCAAATGGACCAATAGCTATAGCACCATCAGTCTTTGCTTTAATATCATCAATAGAAACGGTAACCCACTCACTCCCCATAACCCAACCCCTCCACAAACCACACTACTACTGCTCTATTCAACCCCATAAATCCATCTCCTAGCCTCCGTAGCTCTCATGAATCTCGATCTTGCTGGCTTTGGGCATACTAACCAGTGACGAATTGTTCATAAAACTGGCGCGGGGTAATAATATGTAAGTCCTCGATTGACACATCCAGCAAATCACTATCACCACTGATGAGTATCGGCGCAGACGCAACCAAGGCAGTTTCAATAAATTTGTCATCATCGGGGTCGCGGGAAAACCTTAACTCATTCGCAATAGTCACCCATGTTGCACTCATCTCAAAATCATGTAGCAACAGCTTGCGCTCCTCCAACGTAATATAACGATCAAATTTAGGTCGCCACAAACGAGTTTCCAGCTCTTTGAAGGTTTCCCTACAAAAAACCAATTGCCCATTTTCCAGTATCCAAGCAACGGCTTGCCCTGCAACACCCTCCGGTTTCAAGGCAAAACTAATCAACACATTCGTATCGACGACAACTCGCTCAACTCTCATCAGCCAGTAACTCGTCTAAGCCTTCATCAGTCAAGCCCTGTTTTTTGGCACGGACACCGATGTCATAGGCAGTCCTACGCAAGCGATCCGCATAAAAACGCCGCATACTCTCATAGTCATCCACAGAAACCATCACACCCACAAGGCGACCACGACGTAATACGCCAACGGGGGCTTTCTGTGCCATGTCGATAAATTCACCAAAATGTGTCTTTGCTTCATTAGCCGTTAAAGTTTGCATGATGTCAGCTCCAGCATTTACTTTCGCTCATATTAAACGAATCGTTCGATTTAAGCATTTTTATTCAATCGACCTCCCCATACCCCAAGCCCTCCAAATTACGCCGAATTACCGCATCCAATTCTTGTGCTTGCTGCATCTGGGCATATAAAGTTTGCGTCAACTCCACCATCTTGGTTTCAAACGCAATCCCATCATCCTCTACCGCCGCTGCGCCCACATACCGCCCCGGTGTCAACACATAATCATTCGCCGCAATTTCTGCCAAGGTTGCTGATTTACAAAACCCCGCAATATCCTCATACGCACCATCTTTGTGCTCACCGCGCCACGCATGATAAGTCCGCGCAATCTCGCTAATATCCGCCGTCGTTAATTCCTTATGCGTGCGATCAATCATAGTCCCCAGATTCCGCGCATCAATAAACAAGGTTTCACCCTGTCGATTGCGAAAATCACGCTCACTATTCGCCGCCTTCGATTTAGTCAAAAACCACAAACACACCGGAATCTGCGTGGTAAAAAACAATTGTCCGGGTAAGGCAATCATGCAATCCACCACATCGTTTTCGATCAAGCGCTTACGAATCTCACCCTCAGAATTGGTATTAGTCGACATTGAGCCATTCGCCATCACAAAGCCCGCTACACCTTGCGCGGAGAGTTTGGACACCATATGCAAAATCCACGCATAGTTAGCATTACCCGTCGGTGGCACTTCATAGCCTGCCCAGCGCGGGTCATTCACCAACTCATTCGCGCCGCGCCAATCCTTTTGATTAAACGGCGGATTCGCCATAATGTAATCGGCTTTTAAATCAGGGTGCTGGTCTTTAAAAAACGTATCCGCCGGAACTTCGCCCAAATTGCCGGAAATACTGCGAATCGCCAGATTCATTTTTGCTAGCTTATAAGTCGTTCCGGTGTATTCCTGCCCGTAAATCGAAATGTCTTTTTTATTACCGTGATGACTTTCGACAAATTTAATCGACTGCACAAACATCCCGCCCGAACCACAGCAGGGGTCATAAATCTTGCCTTTATAAGGCTCAATCATTTCCGCAATCAGATTCACTACGCATTTAGGCGTATAGAATTCGCCGCCTAATTTGCCTTCCGCTGCCGCGAATTTCCCCAAGAAATACTCATACACGCGCCCAACTACATCGTTTTCTTTATCCGCCAGCGTGTCGATATTGCTAATCGTATCAATCAGCGCCGCTAACTTGCTGCCGTCCAACCCTAAGCGCGAGAAATAGTTATCCGGTAACGCACCGCGCAAGGCTTTATTATTTTTCTCCAAGGTGGAAAGCGCGGTGTCAATCAACAGCGCAATAGTCGGTTGCTTGGCATTGGCTTGAATAAACAACCAACGCGATTCCTCCGGCAAATAAAACACGTTTTTCATGGTGTAAAACTCCACCATATCTAAAAACGCTTCCTGACCCGCATCAATTAACTCCTGCTCGCGCTCGGCAAATTTATCACTGGCGAATTTGAGAAAGATTAAACTCAAGACCACATGCTTATATTCGGAGGATTCCACCGTCCCGCGTAAGCGATTGGCAGTGTCCCAAAGTAGCGATTCATCGAAGGTTTTGACTGGCGGGGGAGTAGTAGCTGACATGCAAGCCCTTTTTGAGTAAATAGTCAGGGCTGAAGCATGCCTTTAAGGTGACCTTATTGGCAAGTCTAAAATCAAGAGGACGCCTAGCTAATGCTTTAGCTTAAATAGTCAACACCACTGGCGGATTTCGTAGCTCATAATATTCATCTAAGCTACAGGCATTTACAAAGATTGTGCCCTTATATTCATGCATACCGTATTCTTCATGAATATGTCCAAAAGCATGAATTTTTGGCTGAATCTGTTCAACGATTTCAAGTAGCATTTCACAACCGACTTTTACTCCATCATAGCACTCATCCAAAATTCCAAAAGCGGGGCCATGTGTGAGTAAAATATCGGTATCTTTGGGAATTAAATCCCAATGTCGGCGAATTTCTTCACCGCGCTTACGATTAAAAGCCCAGTTACTAAAAGCCGGTTGAATGGGGGAACCCCAAAACTTCAAGCCCTCTAACTCAATGCCAGAATCATTAAGATAGTGAATGCCGTAGTACGCTAAGCAGGCTTCTGCCGCCAAACGACGTTCATCTTCGAAGCACCAATCATGATTGCCTGCAATGACTACTTTATGCTTAAAGTCTTGTGTTGCCATAAATTGGGCAAAGTCTTCTACATCTTCAACATCACCATGTCGGGTGAAATCTCCGCAATGCACTAAAATCTCACCGCTTGCTAACTGTAATTGACGATGTAATGAATGAGTGTCGGAGATAAACGTTAGTTGCATGCACAAGTCCTTTAGCTAAAAACTATCTAGTCCTAGAGGGTAGGCGATTATTGAGCATTAAGGTATTAGGAAATCCACGGAATGTGAATTTTTGCAGCCCAATAGACCGCAATAGCAAAACCAAAAATAAGGAATAGCGCTACGATTGAGAGAGCATAATTGCCTTGTTTAAATTGATACAGATGATCAATAAAAATATTGCCAAAAATCACCAGCAAGATAGAAGCTATGGCAATGCCGAGCCATGATACAGCGAATTGGCTCAATGGAATGATCTGTAAAATAAAATCAGTACCTTTAGCCAGCACCAATAAAGCTATTAAGCCTACTAAAGGTAAGCCATAAATAAAACCCAATACGGTAAGCAGGGTTTTGAAACTACTAGGCTGGGAAGGATTAGCTGCCCCCATTACAGTGATAAAATAAGTTAAAGCAAGACTGATAGGGAGTAACAGGATAGTTAAGATCGCCCAACCTTTCAGAAAGCTAATGATAGGTAAGGCTTGAGTTAGCAGCATAACGAACTACTCGCAGAAGAAAAGCCACCCGTAGGTGGCTTCTCAGGGGTGTTAGTGGTTGGACTAAAACTTATTTTAATTTGCTTGGAATGCGAATTTTTTGGCCGGGGAAGATTTTATCGGGGTCTTGGATAACTTCACGATTCGCTTCAAAAATCGCATTGTATTTAGAACCGTTGCCATACGCTTTTTCAGCGATTTTCCATAAGGTATCGCCTTTTTCAATGATGTAGAACTCATCATCATTGGCTAATTGTGCGGCTTGACCTGCCACAGTCGCTTCAGCCGCTTTAACCTCTTGAATACCCATCGCATTGCCTGCCATCAGGATCGCTTTTTCTAAAGCTTCTGGAGATTTCGCATCGCCTTTAATGGTCGCAACCCCATTAGAGACTTGTACTTGCAGGTTATCAACACCGGGATTCGCTGCTTGGATGTGTTCTTGTACCTTCGCTGCTTGCTGCTCAGGCGGATCATCATGACCAAACAGTTTCTTACCGATGTTAGCTGCAAAATCAAATAAACCCATAGTTATCTCCTTCCAGATGAATGATTCAAATACGGCATGATAAGCCTATAGTGAGTATAAGCCTAAATGCACTCACCGTGGCAATTAATCATTAGCTAAGTCTAGCTTATTAAGTTCAGGGTTCAAACTTAAGCTAAAAATGTTCCGTACTTGACAAGACGCTGTTGCCAGTAGGCGCGTCGTAAGTCATCTAGAGTCACCTTACCGCCACCCGAGGCCGCATGAATAAATTTGCCATCACCCACATAAATACCTACGTGATTTACTTTTTTGCCACTCGTGCGGAAGAAAATCATATCGCCGGGTTTGAGATCACGGCGATTAATAGTACGGCTTGCTCGACTTTGTTCAAGGGCTGTACGTGGAATACTTAGATGAACATTTTTATGGGTAAATTTAGTTAAACCACTGCAGTCAAACCCTTCACGAGGTGTGTTTCCGCCCCAACGATAAGTAATGCCTAAAGATTGATAAGCGGCTTTCAAAATTTCCTTGCGGGTAGGATTGAGTTTTTTACTACGCACCGGTGTCTGGGGAGCTGCCACTTGATAATTAGGCTGAGCTGGTTGGTAAGAGTGTGCACGATAAGTTTCAGTTTTGGGATTATAAAAGCCCTGATTATTGTTATCAGTATAGGGTTGAAGATCAGGTGGTACATCTAATTTAGGTGTCCAACCATTAAACACTCGCTGATTATTAGGCTGATAAGACGCACGTTGTATTTGATAAGGGTCTTCTTGGGGGTAATAGGTAGCATAGTCTGCTTTCGCCGTGTTGGGTACTAGACTTAAATGTCCAAGTGCCAACATCGCCCCCGGTACCCAAGTAGCCGTTGTCAGTTTGCCCATCGTTCTACCTTCTAATTTTTATTAATTCGGGTTTATAAAATTTTAATGAGCTTATTCTCAAAAAAACAAGGTGAACGCGAGCTTGACAGAACAGAATTAGGCTTGGATTGCTTATAAACGGTAGCTAGAGGCTAGCAAGATCGCTAGCCTGCGGGAAAGATCAGCAAATTTAGAAACGAATTCCAGAGCTTGGGTCAGTTTCGTATTTAAGGGCTGGCAAATCAGCTAAGTAATGAATCGTATTTAAGGGCCCCGCGGGAAAGAGCTTATAGAGATAACGCCTGCCACCTTGGAAGATAAATTCTTCATGCATTAGGTCAGCTAAAGCACGTGCATTTTCACAGTCATCGCAATGCTCATAAAAATCCAAAACAAACTCAATGACTTCACGATGTGGTTCCGTGAGTTTTAATTGTAATTCTTTAGCACGCCGCTCAATTAAAGCATAGGTCTGGCTGGTTTTAAGGGTTGGTAGCGGTACGCGTAGCATAGGCTCTGCGCGCGGAAACATCTCATCAATGGTAATTGGGCTATACATGGTCTTCTCCAGTAGTATCTGCTTTATATCTCTAAGGAGATAATGTTAGGCTGGTTTCTATCTCCCAAAAGTAATACGACAAAGCGAATAGGTCAATATCCCTATCTCTTCACTGGATAAGAAACTATGAGCTTAAACAGAGAGTTAAGCTGGGCTGGAAATGAAACCTAAGCGAGCTAGTACACGCTTATAAGGTTCAAGTATCTCGGGCATGAGAGTGCGTTGGATATAGTCTAAAACCCATTGTTGGTCGCGTGGCCCTAAACTTGCGGCAATAGATTGTCCAAAGCTTAAGCCCATTGAAAAACCCGGCAGTTGTTCTGCTTGATCCCAGCTAGTTTCAGCATAATCAGCTAAACGCTTATTGAGTTTATTGATGAAAGGATTTCGGTAATCCCCCTGACCTGCAAAATCTCGGGTATTGTCTTGAATATGGTCGGCAAGTTTTAACGCAAAATGACTGAGTAGTTGCTGGCGATCAGCTTCTTCGAGTTCAACGTAGGCGATGCGATCCCACACATGCACTAGAAAAGCATCACCTCTTCCATGAATTGCCATGCGTTGCAATTGGGTGTCGGTTTGGAAGTTCTGATTTTCAATCTCAAGTAAAGCCTGCATGCCAATTTTCCAAGCATTAAAAGCAAGAACACTGACGGTATCCGCTAAAGAGACTTCACGAGTTTGATGATTCCACTTGGTTTTTAAGCGAATACGCATGACTTTGCACTCTGCTAGGCTAGGGAAAGCGCCTCTTTAACTAGGCTTAGAGGCGCTGCTGAAGCTAGCTTACTGCACGATACGCTTGACCGTCGATTGACCTAAAGGAGGTAAAGGTGAGAATGGCCCTGCATGGTATTTCCATTTGTAGGCGGGATCTTCAATATGACGCAACCAATAAAGCTTGCCGGAATTGCGCCATGGATCAAGGATAATCCCAGTATCAAAAGGCTGGCCTTTGGCTGTAACGATCAAGGTGCTATGTTCACGCCAAGGGTCGCCGCGATTAGATACGCCCCAATAAATATCCATCGTTTTCATGTTCTTACGCCGTGCCATTGTAATCATGGCATCCGCCCAATCCACACATAAACCTTTAGGGCGTAATTTCGCATTACGCAAAGTGTTATGGTACATGGGTGGCCAGGTCAGCCCCCATTCATTGGCTAGTTTCATCGGGTACACATAAGAGTCATAGGCTAAATCCATCGCCTCATCGCGGCTAATGTAGGGGCCTAATGACAGCAAAGCACCTGCTAATTCGCGAATATTCCGATCCATTTTCGGATCCATTTCTGCTAGCTGTGCGCGCCCACTGGGAGTTACAACCACATTGTCAAAATGGACAGCGCAGCCAGAGAGCAGCATTGACAACGACGCTAGGCCAATCGTTATTATTCTTTTAGGAGTAAGCATGAACTACTCTTCCTTTTTAAAATGCATGAGATAATTAACAGCAATATCTTTGCCAAGCCGATAGCTTTGGAAAATAGGGTTATAAGTCATCCCCTTAATATCTTGTAAGCTTAGATGAACTTGACGAGCCGCGAACTCCAATTCAGAGGGGCGGATAAATTTAGCGTATTCGTGGGTACCTTTCGGCAACATATTGAGTACATATTCCGCACCCACGACGGCAAGCATAAAAGCTTTAGGATTGCGATTAATCGTGGAGAAGAATACATGACCACCCGGTTTAACCAAGCGCGCACAGGCTTGAATCACTGATTCAGGGGCAGGGACATGCTCCAGCATTTCCATACAAGTGACGATATCGTACTGACCTGCTTCTTGTTCTGCTAAAGCCTCAACCGCAATTTGTTGATAATCTACTTCGACTTGTGAATCTAAGGCATGCAGGCTGGCCACTGATAAAGGGCCTGCACCTAAATCAATGCCTTTGACTCTAGCACCGCGCCGCGCCATGCTTTCAGCCAAAATACCGCCACCACACCCAACATCTAATACATGCTTATTTTTTAAAGTAGCACGATCATCTACATAATTAAGACGTAACGGATTGATGGCATGTAAAGGCTTAAATTCGCTTTCAGGATCCCACCAGCGATGCGCAATGCTTTCAAATTTACGAATTTCGTTGGGATCTACATTCAGCTCAGCGTTCATCCCGCAGTTTCTCCAATTAAACTTTGCCAATGTTGAGCAGAGTTAATGAGCTCTACTTCATTTAGGGTGCTGAGTTTACGCTCTTCTAATAAGATTTTACCAGCGACCCATACATGGGTGACTTGATCGCGAGTCGTGCAGTACACTAAATGCGAGATAGGATCATACATGGGCTTAGACTCTAAGCCACCTAAATTAATTGTAATCAAATCAGCACTTTTACCAATTTCAATCGAACCAATTTCTTGCTCTAGCCCTAGAGCTTTTGCACCATTCAGGGTCGCCATGCGCAGGACTTGATGCGCTGAAATTACACTTGCATCTTGAGCCACGGCCTTAGCTAAGAGGGCAGCGGTGCGCATTTCACCCAGCATATCCAAATCATTATTGCTGGCATTGCCATCAGTACCCAAAGCAATATTCACGCCAGCCGCGAATAACTTAGCCACAGGACAAAAGCCACTGGCTAGCTTTAAATTCGATTCAGGGCAATGTATGACATGTACACCTTTACATGCTAGCAGCTCAATTTCAGATGCTTGGAGTTGGGTCATATGTACCGCTAAAAAATGCTGATCTAATAAACCTAAACGCTCAAGACGTGCCAGTGGGCGTTCTTGAGTAGATTGCACGGTTTGCCGCACTTCGTCTGCTGTTTCATGTACATGCATGTGAATAGGGATATTGAGGTACTCGGCTAATTTATGCATCTGTTGTAAGGGTTGATCGGAAACAGTATAGGGCGCATGCGGCGCAAAACAGCATTGAATGAGGGGATTGTCCTTAATGCTGTCATATAAGCTTAAGCCTTTCTGTAAATAGTCAGCAGCGTCCTGCGCATATGCAGTAGGAAAATCAATCAAAATCATGCCAAGGGAAGCACGTATCCCCGCGTCTTGAACTGCTTTTAAGGTTTCCTCGGCAAAGAAATACATATCATTAAAACAAGTCGTACCTGAGCGGATCATCTCGGCAATCGCAAGTTTCGAGCCATCATAGACAAATTGGCGGTCAGCCCATTGCCGCTCAGCAGGCCAGATATGCTCTTGTAGCCATTCCATTAAAGGTAAATCATCGGCTAATCCGCGTAATAAACTCATCGCAGCGTGGGTATGTGCATTCACAAAGCCGGGTAGTAAAGCTTGTTGTGGAAGCTCGACCGTTTGGGCGGCTTGATAAGTTTGCTCAGCTTCACCATTGGGCAAAATATCGAGTATCCGGCCTGCATGCACGGCGACAGCATGCTCTGTGAGGACTTGATCTGCCTCATTGACCGTGATGATCCAACTGGGTTTAATTAATAAATCGATCTGCATAGGGCTGTTGTCGCTCAAAGAATCTTGTAAAATTGCACTCTATCCCCTTAGTTTCGAGTGCCATCATGCCACCAAACGATACAATTCGCGCTGTCGAATGGAAAGATAATCATCTAATATTGCTCGACCAACGCAAATTGCCTCATGCAGAACAATACTTGCAAATTTATAATGCCGAAGATACCGCCGAAGCGATCCGCAATATGGTGGTGCGTGGTGCGCCTGCCATTGGCATTACGGCGGCTTATGGTTTATTGATGGCAGCCCGCAAAGCGTTCAAACAATATCCCCATGATTGGCGTTCACGCTTACAACCCGATATTGAGGTTTTAGCGGCAGCCCGCCCGACCGCCATTAATTTGCGCTGGGCCTTGCAACGTATGATTGCAGCGCTTGATGCACAAGACCCTGAACCGATTAATACTTTAATGGCCTTAGCACAACTGATTCATCAAGAGGATATCGATGCTAATCACCGCATGGGGTTCTTAGGGAGTGAACTCATTAAGCCTACGCATGGCGTCTTAACCCATTGCAATACTGGTTCATTGGCAACGGGTGGCTATGGTACGGCTTTGGGGGTAATCCGTACGGCGTATAGTGAGGGCAAAATCGAGCAAGTGTATGCGGATGAAACTCGTCCTTGGTGGCAAGGTTCACGTCTAACCGCTTGGGAGTTAATGCGGGATAAAATTCCTACTCAATTGATTTGTGAAGGGGCTGCTGCGCACTTAATGAAGCTCGGGAAAATTTCTTGGGTGATTGTAGGTGCGGATCGGATTGCAGCGAATGGTGATGTGGCGAACAAAATTGGTACTTATAGTTTAGCCGTCTTGGCGCGTTTTCATGGCGTGCGCTTTATGGTAGTCGCACCCACCAGCACCATTGATATGGATACCTTAACGGGTGAGCAAATCCCGATTGAGGAGCGTTCACCGGAGGAAATCTTAAACGTCAATCAACAGCGGATTGCAGCTCCACAAGTGAGTGCATGGAATCCAGCCTTTGATGTAACACCCAGTAAATTGGTAGATATTCTGGTGACTGAAAAAGGCATCGTGGTGCGTCCCGATCATGAAAAGCTGAACAGCTTGTTGCAGCGTTCCTGATGTGGCATTCGATTTGTAGTTATGCCAGCTTACAGGCGCGCCCTGAATATGGTTTTACTTTAGAAAGCGGGTGGCAGAGTAAACAGGGTTTTGTGGTACTACACGCTGGGCAGATCTATGCTTATGCCAATACTTGCCCGCATCAGCATGTCTCCTTAAATTGGAGTCCTCATACTTTTTTTGAGCCAAACCACGAGTTTATCCAATGCAGTATGCATGGGGCTTGGTTTGAACCAAGTACGGGCTTATGTATTCGTGGTCCCTGTGTGCGTCAATCTTTACAGGCTTTCCCTGTACACATCAAGGACGATCACGTACAGGTATGGTTTGAGTTTAATTAAGCAGCGGTATGCTTAGTTAAAGTCGCAATCAGTTGATGAATATCGCGCTTTAAATAATGGGTAAAAAACAAATGAGGTAATTGTAGATAAGTGCGCCGATGCAAAGGAATTTTCGACAAAGTACAAGCATAGTGTCGCCCATTTCTTAAGCCTAAAGCTACTACTTGCAATGGCTCACGAATCTGTCGCTGGAAAATTTCATCGCTAATATAGCCTTTAACGGGGTTGTGTTCCTGTGGACGTAAATCGCCATGATGTACTTCCATAATCTCGCGATACGGATGAAAATCTTGCTGTACGCTATACAGCTCGTTACTTACCCAATCGTAAAAAGCACTACAGATCACCAGCCCTTGTTCGAAGCAGAGTAGGGCATACAGATAATGTAGACGGCTTAGACCCTCTAATTGCGGATAGGGCTGCAGCGCAAATAAGCCTTTACCTTTAACTGCGAGTAAAGCCTCTAGGGTATCTTTATTTGGGCTAGGCTCCTGTGGGAGTAGTTGTAGAATTGCCCGACTTTCTAACAAGAAAAAACTAAGCTCGCCCGTTTGCAGTTGGTTTTTCAGTTCTGCTGGCTGGAGCGAGGGGAAGAACTCATTCACGCTGTCTTGTAACCAAGCTTCTAATTGGCGGGTATAGTTTTGCTGTAAAACTTTGGCATCGGTGGGTTTAGTGAGTTGTTGGCACTGTGTGGCTAATTGCTGAAGTAACTGCTGCTGTTGTTGAATCCATGACAGATTACGTGCTAAATGCGCGCTATTTTCTTGAATGCCTCGATGCGTTTTTAACCATACGACTACCACTAAAGCTAATGTCAGCAAGGGTAGGAGCCAATTTTGACTGAGTAAACCTAAGACAAGCATACCACTTAAAACTGTGAGCATAAAAAGACGTGGGGCATATTGGGTGGCGCGGTTACATTTTAATGCTTGGCGGCGATTAAATAGTTTGGTGAGGTTTTCATGTTGGGGTAGGAGATTAACTTGCGGTGGATAAAAATTGAACCAGCATTCTTGAAACAGTTGACTACCCTGCAAAGCTTCTTTTCCATCTAAACAACCACAGGCAGGATTGCTAAAAACTGCATATTCGAGCAAGTCTGCTTGCGTATCGGTACTGGGAATAATATCTTCAATACTGAGCGGTGTATTAAGTGCTTGCTTGGCCGCTTGTGATTGGCTTTCACGATACAGCTTGCGCGCAAGCAAACTGCTGTGATAATCAACAAAATTATTCATAGTATAAAAGCCCTTTATTATTTTGTTTGAACATAGCACGAAATGCTCCTGTAATCTATCAAGACCATGAATATCCTAAAAAAATCCCGAACGATTGAAACTGATTACCCCTGCCATGAAACCGAGTTGCTGGATCGCTTTCTGGATGCTTTTTGGGCAGAGCGTGGAGCGGCGAAAAATACCTTGGATGCTTATCGCAGTGATTTACTCGGCTTATGCAGTTGGCTAGGGTCGGAAGGGAAAACTTTGGAGACTGCCAAACGTAGTGATTTGCTTGATTATTTAGCTGAGTTATTTCGGGCAGGGGCTAAACCGTCGAGCTCTGCACGTTTATTGTCTGGGATGCGGCGTTTTTATCGTTATCTGCTGCGTGAAGGTGTTATTCAAGTTGATCCTACTGGCAACATCGAAGCACCGCGTCCACAGCGTTTGTTGCCTGATGCTTTATCGGAAGCAGATGTAGAACAGCTATTACAAGCGCCATCTGTTGATTCAGCTCTCGGTTTGCGCGACCGTGCTATGTTGGAGTTGTTGTATGCAACGGGCTTGCGTGTTTCAGAGCTGACGGGCTTGACTCAAGGTCAATTATCTTTACAGCATGGTGTGGTGCGAATTTTAGGTAAGGGTGGTAAAGAACGCTTAGTACCATTAGGTGAGGAAGCCCAAGATTGGGTTGGGCGTTATTTACAGATTGCACGTCCTGAGCTAATGCAAGGCCATTCTGTCTGTGCCCAAGTTTTTGTTACGGGACGCGGAGCCGGGATGACACGGCAAGCATTTTGGTATTTGATTAAGCGCTATGCTGCAGAGGCTGGGATTAGTAAGCCGCTGTCACCGCATACCTTACGCCATGCCTTTGCCACGCATTTATTGAATCATGGTGCGGATTTGCGGGTGGTGCAAATGCTGTTAGGGCATAGTGATATGTCAACTACACAGATTTATACGCATGTGGCGAAAGCGCGCTTACAAGACTTGCATCGTCAACATCATCCACGTGGCTAGAACTTTTTGGGATTGTGGGTTTCAAACTAGCATGACTCTTAAGGTCAATAGGTTTTGGTAGTGGCTTATGCTATGGTAAAGCGACTGCTCTTTTAATTTTACGGTATGGAAAGAAACAAAAGTGATGAATAAAAAAACAATGCTAAGTGCCTTATTAGCGAGCGTATGCATGGTAGGCTTAGCAAACGCAGAAGATAAAGCAGCCGTTGCCCCCGCAGCTAGCACTGAAACCACGGCAGCCGCTGCACCTGCAGTTCCAGCACCAACGACAACCGAAACTGCAAAAGCCCCTGTTGCTGCTAGTGAAGCTACAGTTGATACGGCTCTATTAAATGAAAAGCTCAAACCTTTGTTTGGTGATGTGCCAGACTCCATCAAGCCGACACCTGTGAACGGGGTATATGAAGCTAAGTTCGGCACTGAGTTGATTTATG
>AATN01000074.1_pt1 | contig 26576 bp, 26 predicted proteins | sample 270648 | NCBI WGS metagenome assembly AATN01 (sample SAMN02954269, study PRJNA17659) | bioreactor sludge metagenome | biome: terrestrial; feature: bioreactor; material: sludge; isolation source: Enhanced Biological Phosphorus Removal (EBPR) bioreactor sludge | place: Australia: Brisbane, Queensland
ACTGCTGCTGAGTTAACCTTGAGTACGGCGAGCTTGGCGAATAGTTTGGCTTAGTGCTGCTAACATGATGAATATATCTATCAAAATTTAGATTTTTAGTGAAATTGATGAATATATACATCATTGTCGTTTTTTTGCAAATACGCCAAAGCACATCCTTCAATCGAAATATTCAAGTAAACTAAATTTACAACAACCGTTACTTGGAGAGGCTAGAGCTTCACGCCTCGCTGCACTATATCTAAGTGCTTAAGTTATTTGCTTATCGAATCCAGTATTGACTATCTTTTCTTTTAATCTCAATGATGCTTCAAATAACCGTTGGTCGGCTGTATAATCTTGACTAAATCCTAAGCATTCACGAAAAAACCACATGAATACAGTACCTTACCCTACAGCACTAATGCCGTATAGTTTTACTATACAGATCTTTTCTGTATAACTCGTTATACATAGTTTCTGTTTAATAAACTGTTATACCTTAAAATCAACTATTCACCTTAAATAAAGACTTAAACAATGTTTTTTTATGCAATTGATGGCGATGACATTGGTCAAAAGTTAGAACGACTAATATTAGAGGAAAAACTTGACGAGGTTAGCAATCTATCATTGTCAATGACAAAGGCCATAGATACTCTAAAAGAATACATGTTAACAAGAGGGGCCTCTATTATATTTTGTGCTGGCGATGGTTTACTTGCACAGTCATCAGAGTTAATCAATGTTAATAATTTAATTTATGATCCCAGCCGGATAAGTTTTTCAATTGGTATTGGAGACAGCCCTTCAAACTCATTGTTAGCTTTGAAAAAAGCCAAAGGTTTAGGCAAAGCCCGTTTAGAAACTCAATTCACACGAAAACTATGAAAGTTGCTATTTTTGTTCAAAGTGATAGAAAATCTACTTATGAGGCAGTGTTAGAGCAACTGCAAGAATTAAACATTGGTATTAATGATATAACTTGGGTATTCATTGATTCACCAAAAAATAGGGATATAATTCCATCTTGTAAAAGAGCAAATGAACACTTCACTGAAATCAAAGAAGTAAAAGAATTGCAAAAAATAATTGAACACATTGAGCTATTGGATGTTACCGGCCTTTCAAAAGATAATCTAATTCGCATATTTTCAGTGGTAGCAGGCAAAAGATCAATTCGCATATATACCTTATCAAAAGATCATCAAACAAATCAGACAAACTATAAAGACTTAACAGCCGATAGCAATGTTGATTCTTTTAGAGCAAATTTCTTACGTTACAGAAATATTATTAAAGCTCTTACATCAATTACTCTTATTGGTTTCGCATCTTTAATAATTTTATGGCTTCTAAACTTTAACTCATCATCTCCGTTTGTCACTTGGCTTGGAATATTCTTAGGAATATTTGGTATAACAATAACTTATTTAAAAGTATAACTAGTGTGTCGACGACGGACGCGGTGACAACCCGCAACTTCACCCAATTTACTCCCGGCTGCGCCTGTCATGTATAACGTTATGTTAATTAAACAATCAATCACGTATGTCTACCAACAAAATGTATACAATTAGATTTTTTCATGGCGTGAAAAATTTTACAAATGAACCTTTATATTCATTCAAAGATATAAGCTACTCTGAATATGAAAACCTAAAGAACTGCTTATCGTATCAATTTTTTCTTACAGAAATTGAGAAAGCATACGAGTTGATTGTTTTCAATTACAGAGATTACGAATCGAATAACTTTTCAATAATTTTAGATTATATTGTAAAAACCCCAAAGTCATACTCATTGCGTGGCATAGTAAATACTATAGATAGACATATTCTCAACATTCTTACATCTACATATTTATATTTATCTTTACTGAAAGTAAAAAGAATAAATGAAAAAATTAATGATTTCTCATTTCAAAATTCAAAAGACATACAAGAAATATACGAATTAAAGTCTTTTTTTCAAAAAGAAACGAACAAATATCACTCCACAAAATACCAATATACATTTATGTCTGCACTCAGAAATAAGCTTAATCACGGTGGCAACTTAACAAAAAGTACCACTTTGGGGAGCGTGTGGAGTTCATATTGGGCAAAGCATGATCAAAAATCCGACTTAATTATTCAGAAAAAAGACAAAATATTTTCTCTACTAGATATTAAAGTTTTAAAAGAAGAAGCTAAAAACATCATTGACAATCAAAAACACTTTGATGCTATAGAAAAATCCATCCCCAATATTTTTTATTTACGCGATTCCATCAGAGTTTACGTGGATCTACTCAGCTTTGCTCATTCAAAATTACGTGAGAAAAGACATGATTCTCTTAAAAATTCAACTGAGTTAATTGAGCAGTATTTATCAAGTGATGATAAATATATTTATGCTCACTTGGTCGAATACATAAACGATCATGAAAAAGAAAAAGTGAACTTATTTCCTTATTATCAAAAAGCAGCCAATACAGCAGAGTCTGTAAGTGCTCCATTACACCTTGAAGACCTCAGAATGCCTGGAGAATATGAGGATAGACCAACCATTTACAAAAGTCAGGATTTCGACTAAAACCCAAAACTTAAATAAACATAACAAGTGACTATGGTGTCAACTTGTAAAGTTTAGACCATGTTGGGATTCCATTGCGTACCATTACGCAGCATAGCCTTGAGCGTAACAATGAGTTGACGAACACAGGCGATGATAGCAACTTTCTTGGATTTTCCAGCAGAAACGAGCGCATCATATTTCTTTTTGAAGACAGCGTTACATTGAATGGCAGACATCATGCCCATGAAAATAACGGTGCGTATTTGTGGTCGTCCACCGCGTATTTTTCCATCCCTTGATAACGTCCGCTATCACGATTCATGGGCGCAACACCAGCCAAGGCAGCGGCTTGTTTATGGGTGACCAAACCTAATTCAGGAAAACAACTTAATACAGTCATCACCGTTACATCACCGACACCCGGAACACTTTTCAGTAAATCGCGTTTCACTTTATAGGCTTCACAGCTATTAATCAGGTCAAGTAGTTGCTTATCCAGTTTGGCAATCTCTTTTTGTAACGTTTGTAAAAGGGATTGAATCGATTGTTGGGTAATCTTTGGCATGATTTGTAAGCGATTCTTTTCTATCGTTTGCATTATTTTAATTATCTACTCACGTCCCACCCAACAACACCCCAACTCTATCCACTATCAACTTCACCAACGGCTCCAAATGCTTCCGCATCACCGACCCCACGGCATCACTTCCCCCAAACACCTTATTCAAACTATCCTCCCCCAATTGCGCGAGTACTAACAGATTATTCATAGTGAGATGCAATTCATTAGGCAAAGCATTCAGCACTTGTTGCAAAACTGCCGGTGTTTCAATCCCTTGGCAATACTGATCAGCACGTTGCAAGGCGACAGACATATCCACCCCGCGCACTTCAGGGAATGGCAAATTAAAGCGTTTTTGGATGGCGCGAAATAAGGAAATCACCACTTCTTGATCGGTAGGTTTTTCTAGTGCCAAGAACAAAGTTTGTAGCCATTTTTGCCCATCGGCACTGAGCGTATGATGCAGTGCATTCGCAAAAGGATTATTGTCAACCAGCAAGGTTTGCAAAGTGCTATTAACCAGATCAAAGTAGGGATGGGCTTGAGTATTGAGTGGAATATGCTTGGCGTCCACATGTAAGAAGCCCACATAAAATGGATTTTTGCGCTTAGCACGACTCCACAACTGCTCGCGCTCAGCGGCTGAAATCAACTCACCTTGCAGACACAAGCGCACCGTATCCACCACATCTAAGGCGATTTCTTCAAAGGGTAAAAATTCTAATAAATAAGTAGCTAACTCTTTGCCAAGTTCACCTTCAGCAACGGCTGACTTTTCCAATAACCGCCGTGCCGTATCCGCAGAGGGATTAGCCCACCAAGCATAGTTAGCTAGCTCGTGACTAAGATTAGGGCTATGCACCACGGCAACAATCGCTTCCGGCTCGCCTAATAACAGCATGTGCTCTAAATTATTATGCGCATGCCCCGTGCGTGTCCAACGCTGCAAAAATACGGGATAGCCGCCCGGTGAGCCAGTGACTTTTAACGATAGCCACTCACGAATCCAACGCAAATATTGCTCATCGCGCACGGTAGGATTGAGTTTGATTGTTGCCTCGCCTTTAGTAGTTAAAGCGTGCAGAGTCATAGTACTTTCATTAATACGCACTGCTTGCACAGACTGAGCAAACAAAACATTGAGGCGCAAATTATCTTCATGGGCAAGTTGCATAGCAGCAATTCTAAAATGGATTAAGTTTAACAATACGATAAATCAGCTTTCACCCTATATCTCTGTTTGCATAGCAGAGCATGGAGCTAACTAGCTTTGAAAGCTTAAATTATAGACACCACGAGTCCTCCATTCTTCCGATATTTTAAATCTATGGAATGAAGTAGTCGCTCCGCCTCAGATCTGTTTTAATATTAAAACCTATCAGTCCAGATTGGCGGCATAACGGAGGAAAGTGTATGAGTTGGGTCACTAAAACCAGTCTTTCAATCTTGATCGGGACAGTGCTAGCCAGTACCAGTCTCGTGCAGGCCGATATGCTCCAAGAGCTAGGCAAAGGCGAGGGCAAGCTCAATATTGTTGCTTGGCCGGGCTATATCGAGCGTGGCGAAACCGATAAAAAATTTGATTGGGTCACAAAATTTGAGGAGAGCAGCGGCTGCAAGGTCAGTGTAAAAACCGCGAATACCTCAGATGAAATGGTCGCCTTAATGAATGAAGGCGGTTTTGATTTAGTCACAGCCTCAGGTGATGCCTCCTTGCGCTTAATTGCTGGCGAGCGCGTGCAGCCGATCAATCCTAAATTAATTCCTAGTTGGTCAACTCTCGACAAACGCCTGCAAGATGCGCCTTGGCATACTGTTGATGGTGTGCATTACGGCACTCCCTATATGTGGGGGCCAAATGTATTAATGTATAACACTGAAGTATTTAAAGAAGCACCAAAAAGCTGGAATGTAGTGTTCGAGCCAATGGACTTGCCCGATGGCAAACCGAATAAAGGCCGCGTCCAAGCTTACGATGGCCCGATTCATATTGCTGATGCGGCGAATTATCTGATGGCGCATAAACCCGAGCTTGGCATTAAAAGCCCCTATGAATTAAACGAAGATCAATACAAAGCTGCTTTAGATTTACTGCGCCAACAACGCAACTTAGTAGCGCGTTATTGGCATGATGCGATGATTCAAATTGATGACTTCAAAAATGAAGGTGTAGTTGCCTCAGGCTCGTGGCCTTTCCAAGTGAATTTGCTGCAAAGCGAACAAAAACCCATTGCCTCCACCATTCCTGAAGAAGGGGTGACTGGCTGGGCAGATACCACGATGTTGCACGCTAAGGCCGAAAATCCAAATTGTGCTTATCTGTGGATGGAGCATAGTTTGTCTTCCAATCTGCAAAGTGATTTAGGCGTATGGTTTGGCGCGAACCCGAGCGTACCAGCAGCCTGTACTGATAAACGCGGCATGTTGGATGAAGCAACTTGTAAGAAAAACGGCATGGATGACTTTGAGAAGATTAAATTCTGGGTCACACCTGCTGCGAAATGCGCCTCACAAACCGCTTGTGTACCCTATTACCGTTGGGTTTCTGATTATATTGCAGTCATTGGCGGACGCTAATCCTGCACTGCGGTGAGCTTACAGAGTTAAGCTCGCTGCCTTTCCTCGCTCGTGCTCAGGAACGCTATGCCTATGCCTACTGCCGTGTTATTCGAGCAAGTCTCGCGCCATTTCGACCAAGTCAAAGCGGTCGATAGCGTTGATTTAGCCATTCAAGAAGGTGAATTCTTTGCCATGCTCGGGCCTTCTGGTTCGGGCAAAACCACTTGTTTACGCTTAATTGCCGGCTTCGAGCAGCCAAGCGCGGGGCAGATTGCAATCTTTGGTGAACCGGTGGCCGGTGTACCACCCTATCGCCGCCAAGTGAATACGGTTTTTCAAGACTATGCTCTCTTCCCGCACCTGAATATTCTCGACAATGTGGCCTATGGTTTAATGATTCGTGGCATAGATAAAAAAACGCGCTATCAAGCTGCAGAGGAGGCTTTAAACCTTGTGCAATTAGCTGGCTTTTCGGTACGTCGCCCTGCACAACTCTCGGGGGGGCAGCGCCAACGGGTGGCTTTAGCCCGTGCTCTAGTCAATCAACCCAAAGTGCTGCTCTTGGATGAGCCACTCGGCGCTTTGGATTTAAAGCTGCGCGAACAAATGCAAGAAGAACTAAAAGCCCTACAAAAGCAGCTTGGCATTACTTTTGTGTTTGTGACACATGATCAAGGCGAAGCACTCTCAATGGCGGATCGGATTGCGGTTTTTAATCAAGGCAAAATTATCCAAGTCGACACTCCTGAAGCTTTATATCGCCGTCCGAACTCGCCTTTTGTAGCCAATTTCGTGGGTTCCTCCAATGTCTTACCCCCGGCTTTTATGCAAAGTTTAGGTTTACCCGCACAATGGGCCAGCTTGCGTCCCGAAGATATTCAATTGGTACAAACTGGCGGTTATAGCGTGACTCTATTAAGTCGCAGTTATATGGGTAGTGCAAATCGAGTGCAATTAGCGCTTAAAGATCAGGTGCTACACGCTCTAGTGCCGCATCATCTTCCCTTACCAGCCGATCACAGCAATTTACAAATTGCGTGGCAGCCGAACGATTTGCATTTGATGGAGTCAGCATGACTACGCTGGCCGCCCTCAATCATCATTCGCGCTTAGCACGCTTATCCGATTACTTGTGGCAGCATCCCAAACAAGTTTTAATTGCAATGCTGTTTTTGCCCGTGCTCTGGCTTGGGGTAGTTTATTTAGGCTCACTCGCGACTTTATTGATTCAAAGCTTTTTCTCGATTGATGAATTTTCCGGACTGATCAAACACGAGTGGACGCTGAAAACTTATCAAGAATTATTTGTTCCCGCCAACCTAGATATTATTCTGCGCACAGTCTTGATGTCCGCTTTAGTCACCATTGCTTCCGCGCTTATTGCCTTCCCGATTGCTTATTACGCCGCACGCTATGCCAAAGGCGTGTGGAAAGCTTTATTTTATATTGGAATCATGTTGCCACTTTGGTCGAGTTATTTGGTCAAAGTTTATGCTTGGAAGTTGATTCTGGCTAAAGAAGGGATTCTGAACTGGCTCTTCACCACCTTACATTTAGATGGTCTGCTGAATGTGTATTTGGCGCTACCCGTAGTGGGGGGCAGTTCGCTATCGGTGAGTTATACCGGCACCTTCTTGGTCTTCGTTTATGTCTGGCTGCCCTTTATGATTTTGCCTTTACAAGCCGCCTTGGAGCGTGTACCAACCAGTTTATTGGAGGCTTCTGCGGATTTAGGCGCGAGTGCTTGGCCGACCTTTCGCTATGTTTTATTGCCACTCGCCCTGCCCGGTCTGATTGCGGGTTCGATTTTTACCTTTTCCCTGACTTTAGGCGATTACATTATTCCACAAATCATTGGTTCTTCACGCTTATTCATTGGTCAAGCCGTCTACATGCAGCAAGGCACAGCGGGAAATATTCCGCTGGCGGCGGCTTTCTCAGTCGTACCAATTGTGATCATGGGCATTTACTTGTGGTTGGCAAAACGCGCGGGGGCTTTCAATGCACTCTAAAGCACCATGGAGCTTAAAATTCGCTGCTGGCTTAGGTTTAGTTTTCTTACACCTGCCAATTTTATTAATCTTTGTGTATGCCTTCACCACCGAAGAAAAAAGCTATCAATGGCCACCGCCTGATTTAACCTTAAAATGGTTTAGTGTGGCGTGGGAGCGCAGCGATGTTTGGGAAGCACTCACGCTCTCCTTAAAAGTCGCCGGTATTTCTACCTTAATCGCCTTAGTGCTTGGCACTTTATGTGCTGCAGCGGTGTCGCGCACGCGCTTTTTTGGCCGTGAAACCATTTCCTTATTGGTGATTTTGCCGATTGCTCTCCCCGGCATTATTACTGGCATTGCGCTACGTTCAGCTTTTAATTTAGCGGAAATCCCTTTTTCGTTTTGGACGATTGTTTTAGGGCATGCGACCTTTTGCATTGTGGTGGTTTACAACAATGCAGTAGCACGCTTCCGGCGACTTTCTGGCTCGCTCATTGAAGCCTCGATGGATTTGGGAGCGAATACTTTTCAGACTTTTCGCTATGTGATTTTGCCGAATATTGCCACCGCTTTATTAGCGGGCGGGATGTTGGCATTTGCCCTCTCATTTGATGAAGTCATTGTTACCACTTTCACCGCAGGACAACAAAGCACTTTACCGATTTGGATGCTGGAAGAGTTGGTACGCCCACGTCAACGCCCTGTCACCAATGTGGTCGCAGTGCTGGTGGTATTAATGACTTTGTTGCCGATTATCGCGGCGTATTACTTAACTCGTGACGGCGAGCATAGTGCTGGCCAAGGTAAATAAAGGAGCAGGTATGGATACTCAGATGTTAATTGGTGCCAGTTTTGAAACAGGCGCTGAAGCAGAAGAAAGCATTGTTAACCCCCGTACTGGCGCTAAGATTTTAGGCATTCCTGAAGCCTCGTCAGAACAAATTAACCGCGCAGTGGTTGCGGCCGAAAAAGCTTATGACTCTTGGTCACGCACCACTCCCGCTCAACGTTCCGCTTATTTATTGAAAATTGCTGATCGTTTAGAGGCTGAAGCAGATGATTTCGCCGTGCTTGAAGCACTCAACTGCGGCAAGCCGATTAATGCAGTGCGTAATGATGAATTACCGGCGATTATTGATTGCTATCGCTTTTTTGCCGGTGCTGTGCGTTGTATGCCGGGGAATGCAGCCGGTGAATATTTACCCGGCCATACTTCAATGATTCGCCGCGATCCGATTGGCTTAGTCGCATCCATCGCACCGTGGAATTATCCTTTAATGATGATGGCGTGGAAACTCGCACCAGCTTTAGCAGGCGGTAATACTGTTGTGTTCAAACCCTCCGAACAAACCCCACTCACCGCTCTCAAATTCGCCAAACTTTTAGCCGATATTCTGCCGGAAGGCGTGGTGAATGTAGTGCTTGGACGGGGTGATAGTGTCGGTAATACACTGATTAATCACCCGAAAATCAATATAATTTCGATCACTGGTGATATCGCAACTGGTAAGAAAATCATGCAAGCCGCTGCAAAATCGGTCAAGCGCACGCACTTAGAATTAGGCGGTAAAGCACCCGTAATTGTGTTCGATGATGCTGATTTAGAAGCGGTGGTGAATGGTTTGCGCACCTTCGGCTTTTACAACGCAGGTCAAGACTGCACCGCTGCTTGCCGTGTGTATGCAGGGCCAAAAATCTATGAGCGCTTAGCCGCTGATTTATCCGCTGCGGTGAGTTCTATTCGCTATAACCAAGCCGATGATAGCGCTAATGAAATGGGACCTTTGATTTCAACGCGCCAACGCAATCGCGTCTCTAGCTTCGTTGATCGTGCCGCTGAGTTGAAGCATATTGAAATCACGACTGGTGGCAAACTTGCCGGAGAAAATGGTTTTTATTATGAGCCAACGGTGGTAGCAGGCGCTTTGCAAACCGATGAGATTGTCCAGCGCGAAGTATTTGGCCCCGTCATTTCACTGACTCGTTTTACGGATACCGATGAAGCGGTGAATTGGGCGAATGACTCTGATTATGGCCTCGCCTCCTCGGTGTGGACCAAAGATGTGAGTAAAGCCATGACGACCGCCGCACGCTTACGCTATGGCTGTACATGGATTAATACCCACTTCATGCTAGTGAATGAAATGCCGCATGGTGGCTTGAAGCAATCAGGTTATGGCAAGGATATGTCACTATATGCGCTCGAGGACTACACCACGGTAAGGCATGTAATGATTGCGCATTAAGTTCATAAAGAGAATTTAGTCGAATTTTCAGTTTGGCTAAATTTTCTATCATGCAAAATTCACGAATATAGGCCACGAAATACTTCGCTATTTCCTAAGTTCTTGTCTTGTTAAGATACCTCTCAAGTTCTTGCCTTAAATTTACCTTCACTAGCTGCTATGCCACACTCGACATAATAAAAAAATTCAGGAGAAGGTAGATGTTTGAAACGGCACTGGAGTCAGGCCTTGAATGGCATAGTGATATGCAAGCATGGCGACGTGATTTGCATAAACATCCTGAAATTGCTTATGCAGAGCATCGCACCAGCCAGAAAGTGGCTGAGTTACTTACAACGATGGGATTGGAAGTGCATACTGGAATCGGCGAAACGGGTGTAGTCGGTGTGCTTAAAGGTAAACAAGCAGCAGACCGACATATTGCCCTGCGCGCGGATATGGATGCACTCAAACTCACTGAGCTGAATACTTTCGCGCATGCTTCCTGTCATCAGGGGCAAATGCATGGCTGTGGGCATGATGGACATACCGCCATGTTATTAGGTGCTGCCGCTGCCTTAGCGAAAAATCCGGAGTTTGCAGGCACGGTTTATTTTATCTTTCAGCCTGCGGAAGAAGGGGAAAAAGGTGCTTTGCGCATGCTGGCAGATGGTTTATTTAAGCGTTTTCCGATTCAAGAAATTTACGGCATGCATAATTGGCCGGGCTTACCTGCGGGTGAGTTTGCGGTACACTCAGGCCCCGTCATGGCGGCTATTAATGGCTTTGACATTAGGATTCAAGGCACTGGCGGACACGGCGGCATGCCGGATAAAGTAAATGATCCGATTATTATTGCTGCCCAATTGATTAATGCCGTGCAAACGATTATTTCGCGCAATCTCTCGCCGATTCATAGTGGGGTGATTAGCATTACCCAGATTCAAGGCGGCAGTGGTGCGTATAATGTCATCCCTGAAACCGTGACTTTACGTGGCGCGATTCGCACCTTTTACAAAGCGGATTTAGAACTGATTTATGCGCGCTTACGGACTTTAGTTGAACATACAGCAGTGGCCTTTAATGCTCAAGCTAGCATTGAATTTCTTGACGGAGCGAGTGCCACCATTAATCATCCGGCACAAGCCGAAGAATGCTATGCCGTGGTTAAAGATTTAGTCGGAATGGATAAGGCACACTGGAATCCAGAGCCGAGTATGGGGGCAGAGGATTTCGCTTACTTTTTATTAGAGCGCTCTGGTGCTTATATTTGGATTGGCAATGGCGACTTGACGACTAGTCATGCTTTGCACAGCCCTTATTATGATTTTAATGATGAGATTCTGCCACTGGGTGCGGCTTATTGGGTTAAATTAGTTCAAAGCTTAAGCCCTTTATCCTAAGCATCGTGAGCATTGAATCATTTTCAAGGCCTTAGAGTTAATGAAGCACGCCAGTTAGAGTGATACACTCGCTGGTTCACTGTAGGGAGACCTGCAATTTTTTGAATGACGGAGTTTGTAATGCTCAAAGTAGGTTTTGTCGGTTGGCGTGGCATGGTCGGTTCCGTGCTGATGGAACGCATGCAGGCCGAAAAAGATTTCCAAGGTTTTGAACCTGTATTTTTCACCACCTCTCAAGCAGGCCAAGCAGGCCCAGATGTGGGCATGGGCGCGAAGCCTTTGCTGAATGCGTCTGATATTGATGCTTTAAGCCAAATGGACATTATTGTCACCTGTCAAGGTGGCGATTACACCACGGAAGTGTATGAAAAATTACGTGCCAACTGGAATGGCTACTGGATTGATGCCGCCTCTACTTTGCGCATGAAAGAGGATGCGATTATTGTCCTTGACCCTGTAAATCGCCAGGTGATTGATGCTGGCTTAAAAGCTGGCGTTAAAAACTATGTCGGCGGTAACTGCACCGTCTCCTTAATGCTGATGGCTTTAGGCGGCTTGTTCGAGCAAGATTTAGTCGAATGGATGTCGACAATGACCTATCAAGCTGCGAGTGGAGCTGGCGCAAAAAATATGCGCGAATTGCTCACGCAAATGGGTGAGCTAAATGGTGAAGTGCAGGATTTACTAGCCGATCCCCATTCCGCTATTTTAGATATTGATCGCAAAGTCACGGCTAAATTGAATGATGGCAGTTTATCCACCGAAAACTTTGGCGCACCCTTAGCAGGCAGTTTAATTCCGTGGATTGATAAAGCTTGGGAAAACGGGCAAACCAAAGAAGAATGGAAAGGCATCGCTGAAACCAACAAAATCTTAGGTAAATCGGGCGCGGATATTATTCCAGTCGATGGTCAATGTGTGCGGATTGGTGCGATGCGTTGCCATTCGCAAGGCGTGACTTTAAAATTGAAAAAAGATTTACCCTTAGCTGAAATCGAAGCCATCATTGCTAATCATAATGAATGGGTTAAATTAATTCCGAATGATAAGGCCACAACTTTAGCTGGTTTAACTCCGGTACAAGCTTCTGGGACTTTAACGATTCCCGTCGGGCGCGTGCGCAAAATGAATATTGGCCCTGAATATGTGACGGCCTTTACGGTCGGTGATCAATTACTTTGGGGTGCTGCCGAACCCGTCCGGCGGATGCTGAAAATCACCTTGGATTATTTGAAAATGACTCAGCATTAAGTCCTAAGCTCAATTTACTAAAAGGAAGACATAAACTTGACTCTTATGTCTTTCTTTTTCTAAACCATCCCATTCTTCCCGGCTCTCTAATATTGTTTACATCTCCATTTTTGTTTACTGTATTGAATATTCAATCATCAGTTGACTTTCTATGGACAAACGCCAACTCAGCGAACGTGATATTTGTACTAAGTTCATTACCCCTGCTTTACTGCAAGCAGGTTGGCAGCAAGATCAATTCTTTGAAGAAGTGTTTACCGATGGGCGCGTGGTGGTACGTGGTCAATTAGCCAGTCGAATTACAGACTCTAAGGTGGAAGGCGGGCCACGCCGCGCGGATTATGTGCTCTATGCCAAGCCTAACTTGCCGATTGCGGTGATTGAAGCGAAACAAAATAAATATCCGTTGGGGCATGGCATGCAACAAGCCTTAACTTATGCGGAAATGTTGGATCTGCCGTTTGCATTTAGCTCGAATGGCGATGGTTTTTTATTTCAAGATCGCAGTGGTTTAAGCCAGCCTTATGTGCAGAATCTCACCCTAGAACAATTTCCCAGCTTAGAACATTTGTGGGACTTGTATCAGCAATGGAAAGGGATTAAGTCAGAGCAGGCTGCTAAATTAGTTAATCAACCCTATCACACTGCCGCGCAAGGCAAAGCGCCGCGTTATTACCAGCGCATTGCGATTAATCGCACCATTGAGGCGATTGCTAAAGGGCAAAATCGTATTTTATTGGTAATGGCGACTGGCACGGGAAAGACTTATACCGCCTTCCAAATTATTTGGCGGCTTTGGAAAGCTAAGACGAAAAGACGTATTTTATTTTTAGCAGATCGTAATATTTTAGTCGATCAAACCAAGCAACAGGATTTCGCGCCGTTTGGCGATTTCATGCATAAAATCGAAAATCGTGAAGCCAAGAAAAACTTCGATATTTATTTATCACTTTATCAAGCGGTGACCGGAAAAGAAGAAGATAAACAAATCTATAAACAATTCCCGCGTGATTTCTTTGATTTAGTCGTGGTGGATGAATGTCATCGCGGGAGTGCGAATGATGATTCATCGTGGCGCGAGATTTTGGAGTATTTTAGTGCTGCCACGCAAATCGGACTTACTGCTACCCCCAAAGAAATAAAGCCTGTCGAAGATAGCGAAGGCAAGCGCGTTATTAAAGACCCTGAATATAATTTTAAATACTTTGGCGAGCCGATTTATACCTATTCTTTGAAGCAAGGTATCGAAGACGGCTTCTTAGCGCCCTATAAAGTGATTCGGATTGCCACCGATGTGGATGCCTTGGGCTATACGCCCGAACAAGGCAAAACCGATAAACATGGCAAGCTGATTGAACAGCGTCAATACAAGAGCACCGATTTTGATAGAACTTTGATCTTAACGAAACGCACCGAGTTTGTAGCCAAGCGCATCTGGGAATATCTGAGCAAAACTGACCCAATGGCTAAAACCATTGTGTTTTGTGATGACCAAAATCATGCCGAGCGCATGCGCCAAGAGCTGGTCAAACTGATTCCCGAAGCGGCGCACAATCGGCGCTATGTGATGCGTATTACCGGCGATGACAAATAAGGCAAGGCTGAGTTATTTAACTTTATTGATAACGACAACCCCTACCCCGTGATTGCGACGACTTCAAAACTGATGACCACGGGTGTGGATGCCAAAACCTGCAAGCTCATCGTACTCGATCAAACCATCAATTCCATGACGGAATTTAAGCAGATCGTTGGGCGTGGCACGCGGCTGCGCGAGGATTATCGCAAACTGTTTTTTACGATTATGGATTTCAAAGGGGCAACACGTTTATTTGCGGATAAAGAATTTGACGGCGAGCCTGCCACTATCTATGAACCGAAACCGGATGACTCGGTCGTGCCACCGGATACGCCCGCCCCTCCTAAACCGGATGATACTCAAGGAGATCATCGCCTGCTGGTGGAGATGACGAAGGCATACCCAAACCGCCCCCAATACCTCGTGAGTGTTATGAAGTAGATGATGTTGCAGTGAAACCTGCCACTGAATTAACTCAGTATCTGGATGCTAATGGCAAATTGATTGCCACGGAATATCGCGTATTTTTACGCCAGCAGCTACAAGCTGAATTACACGCTAGCTTTGGCTCCTTGAATGAATTTCTGCAAAAATGGAATGCGACTGAACGCAAGCAAGCGATTGTCGATGAAGTCCAAGCACGTGGCATTGCAATCGAACATTTATACGAGGCAGTCCCAGATAGCTCAGATTTAGATGTATTTGATTTATTAGCGCATATTGCTTTTGACCAAAAACCACTGACTCGCCGCGAACGTGCTAATCATGTGAAAAAGCGTGATTATTTTGGCAAATACGGTGCGGAAGCTAAGCAAATTTTGGAAGCTTTATTGGAGAAATATGCCAGCAATGGCGTATTGACGATTGAAAATCCGAATGTGCTAGAAATACCGCCTTTTGATCAATTCGGCTCTAAAACACAAATCCGGCGCAAGATTTTTGGCAGCCCTGAAAATTATCAGCAAGCGATTAAGGAATTGGAGACGCTGTTGTACGAGGCGAGTTAGCGCTGAGCTAACTGTCTTAAAGCATTTCTATACTTTTTCATAATTTTCTTAGCGATGCTTATTTGCCTTTTCAGTTCTTTCATAGGAACGCTCACGCTTTACTAACGAATGACTTCAATCTTGATGGACACGCTTAGCTTTTCCCATACTTTATCTGCTGTTATCACAGTCTGCTTCTTTTGTATGCCCAAGGCTATGCAAGCACGGTCGCCCAAGGATAAGCCATACGGTTTAGTTAGTGCCCAAAGTCCAGCACATACTTCTGCTTGTTGTACAGAAAAAGGCACAATTTTTAGTCCTGTCGCTTCCAGCTCTGGGCGAATATCACTTGCGTTTGGATCAAACACACTGAGCTTTTGGATAACTTCAGCCCAATTCACGGAACTGATCAATGCTTTAGGCAAAACAGCTTGTACTTGTGCTGCGCCCGTTTCATTTTGCAAAAGTGCCAGTAAGGCAGAAGCATCTAAAACCATATTAATCTTTTCTAGCCTCTTGGCGGCGCTCTTCGATCAATTCTTTCGCTAAGCTCACAGGAATCTTGCTAAAGCGCTTTTGTAAGCGTTGAACGATATCGGCTGATTTTTCCATAATTATTAACTCATCTTGGACTCGTAATAATAAACGCTGCCCTTCTTGTAAGTTCAGGGCTTTGCGCAACGCGTTAGGAATTACAATGCGCCCGTTTTGCCCTAGTGAAACACTGTATTCTTGCATGATGCCATGCTCCTTTGTGGTACTCTCTAAATATTACCACAGATATTAAGTGGTAAAAATAAAATATGGTAATAAGATTAGATAGAAAACTTAACTTGGTTTAAAATACACACCCCGTTTTCCGATAAGGCTATGCCCATGAACCTCTCCTCCACCATTAAAACCATTCAGGACATTATGCGCAAAGATGCAGGGGTGGATGGGGATGCGCAGCGGATTGGGCAGTTGGCGTGGATGTTGTTTTTGAAGGTGTTGGATCAGCGCGAGCAGGAATGGGAAGACGATGATGCGTCTTATGAGTCACCCTTGCCGGAGCATTGTCGCTGGCGCAATTGGGCGGAGTATAAGAAAGACGCGGAGGGTAAATCTGCGCCGCAATTATCTGCCGAAGATACCTTGAAGCATATCAATGAGGTGTTATTTCCTACGCTGAAAGAACTGGATGCTAGCGGCGATCCCTTGAGTGCGGTGATTCAGGGGTGTTTGAAGACTCCAATAATTATATGAAGTCCGGCACGCTGATTCTGGACGTAATTGGTAAGCTAGAAGAAGGCATTGATTTTCACGATTTAAAAGAGCGTCAACAACTCGGCGATATTTATGAGCAAATCCTCAATGACTTACGTAGCGCGGGCAATGCAGGCGAGTTTTATACCCCGCGTGCCTTAACACGTTTCATGGTGCAACAAGTCAATCCGCGTTTGGATAAGCGCGAAACCGTGCTTGATCCAGCTTGTGGCACAGGTGGCTTTTTGACTGCGACGATTGATCATTTCCGTGCGCAAATTAACACGCAATCCAGCATTAAAGATCAGCAAGCCATTGAAGCGAGGGTGTTTGGTTTTGAGAAAAAACAGTTACCGCATTTGCTCTGCACCACCAATTTTTTACTGCATGGGATTGAAGTGCCGAGCCAGATTTTGCACACCAATACCCTTGCGAAAGCGTGGTCGGAATGGTCGGCAGCAGATAAGCACGATTGCATTATTACCAATCCGCCGTTTGGTGGCACGGAAGAAGACGGCGTGGGCACGAGCTATCCCAGCGCCACGCGCACCCGCGAAACCGCCGATATGTTTTTGGTGTTAATCGTCGACAAGCTCTTGAAGCAAGGCGGGCGCGGCGCGATTGTATTACCGGATGGAACGTTATTTGGGGAAGGCGTGAAAGCCAAAGTCAAAGAAAAACTCCTAACCGAATGTAACCTGCATACCATCGTGCGCTTACCGAATGGCGTGTTTAACCCCTACACCGGCATTAAATCCAATCTGCTATTTTTCACTAAAGGACAACCGACGGAAACCATTTGGTACTACGAGCATCCTTATCCAGCAGGCTATAAAAGCTACTCGAAAACTAAACCAATTCGTTTGGAAGAATTCGAGGCGGAGAAAGCATGGTGGGGCAATGAAGCCACAGGTTTTGCGGAGCGTGTCGAAAATGAGTTTGCATGGAGGGTCGATTTTAAAGCCAAGAAAGAAGAAGCTTTGAATCGGGCGCAACCGCTTTGGCAAAGTGCGGAGCAATGTGGCAATCAAGCTTATGCTTTGGAAAATCAATTGAAAGCGGCGCGCGATGCGTTGAAAACGGTTGAAGCGGCTAAGCGGCTTGAGTTGGAGCAACAGATTGAAGCCTTACGTGCTCAGGCGGAGGCGCTGCGTTTGCAGGAACGCGATGAGAAAGCGGCGGCAGATCGGATTTATTATGCGATTTTCAATTTGGATTTGAAGAATCCGAATGCGCCGGAAGCGGAAAGCCACGACCCTGAGGTGTTATTGGAGCGGTATCAAAGCTTAGAATTTCAAATTGTGGAACATATAACCCTTTTGAAGCTGGAATTAGCGCAGGCACTCATGCCTCATGCTTATCAAGAAGGTGTGTTTTTGAGTGACACTGAGGAAGACTTTTTGCGTGAAACAACAGGCTTTGAGGTGTCTCATGAGTCCCGATAAATTTCTGATACATTTTTACAAAATTGCGGATGCACCCAATGGCGTTCAGCGGTTGCGTGAGATGATTTTGCAATTAGCGGTGCAAGGCAAACTCGTGCCACAAGATGAAAATGACGAACCTGCTTCGGTGTTGTTGGAGAAGATTCAGGCAGAAAAAGAGCGTTTGATTCAGGAGGGTAAGATTAAACGCCAAAAGCCTTTGCCTGCGATTACGGAGGAGGAAAAGCCGTTTGAATTGCCTAAGGGTTGGGAGTGGGTGAGATTAGGAGATTTAATAAGTGTTATGGATTCTGGTTGGAGCCCTGCATGTTTAGACCATCCATCTACAAATGAATCTTTTTGGGGTGTTTTAAAAACTACGTCAGTTCAAAGCATGAGGTTTCTATCTCATGAAAACAAGGAATTGCCAGAGAAATTAACTCCTAAACCACAATACGAAGTTCAAGCAGGAGATATATTGATAACTCGTGCAGGTCCAAAAAATAGAGTAGGAATCTCGTGTTTAGTTGAATCAACGCGAACTAGATTAATGATTTCGGATAAGATAATAAGGTTTCATTTGATTCTAAATACTCTTAAAGAGCGTTATATAGTTTTATGTTTACATGCAGGAGCAACAGCAGAGTATTTAGAGGAAGCAAAGTCTGGCATGGCAGAGAGCCAAGTTAATATCTCACAAGATAAACTAAAACTAGCTCCAATTCCTTTATGTTCAGACTTAGAACAAGTAAGAATCCTCGCTAAAGTCGACTCCCTCCTCTCCCTCTGCGATCAACTTGAAGCCCTACAAACCCAACGTACTCAACTCAATCACAACACACGCCAAGCCGTTCTCGATCAACTCAGCAATGCACAAAGCCCCTTGGATTTACAAACCGCTTGGCAACGTTTGCAAACCCATTTACCACGCTTATTCACCGAGCCGGAGCATATTAAAAGCTTACGCGATGCAATTCTGCAATTAGCCGTGCAAGGCAAACTTGTGCCACAAGATGAAAATGATGAGCCTGCTGCGGTGTTATTAGCCAAGATTCAGGCGGAGAAAGAACGCTTGATTCAAGAAGGTAAAATTAAACGCCAAAAGCCTTTGCCTGCGATTACGGAGGAGGAAAAGCCGTTTGAATTGCCTAAGGGGTGGGAGTGGGTTCGGTTTGATGATTTAGCTTTACATTCAGAAGCAGGTTGGAGTCCAACTTGTGAAGCACAACCGCGTGATAGAAATAAATGGGGTATTTTAAAAGTTAGTGCTGTCACTTGGGGCAAATTCAAACCTGAAGAAAATAAGGAGCTGCCTGCCAATCTAGAACCACGACCAGAATATGAAGTTAAAGCAGGTGATTTTCTTATTTCAAGAGCAAATACCGCTGAATTGGTTGCAAGAGCTGTAATTGTACCAAAAGATGCACCAGAACGTTTAATGCTGAGCGATAAAATTATTCGGTTTGTATTTGCTAGTGACGTTAATAAGCATTTTATTAATCTGGTAAATAGCAGTGGCTTTGCACGTACTTACTATGCTGCTGTAGCAGGTGGAACAAGTAGTTCAATGAAAAATGTATCGCGTGAGCAAATCAGAAAATTAGCTTTTGCATTGCCGCCTGAAAAAGAAATACTGAGTATTTTAAAGAAATATTCAGCACTAAATAATCTCTGCGACCAACTCGAATCCAAACTAACCCAAACCCGCCAAACCCAAGAGCAATTCGCCCTTACAGCTACCGCTATGAGCTAACCCTGCTAGCCCATCGCCACCTTACTACTACGTCGCTTACGATCCGCGACATCCTTGCGCCAAGTCACATAGGCAAAGATCATCCACGAGCCATGAAATAAAAGCCCGCAAGCAATCACCACTTCCCCCGGAATGGGGCCAACGACCGCCCGTGTATATAAATCACTAAAACCACCTAACGGACTGGGATGAATCGCTAATTTTCCATAATAAGCAATCGCTTGCACACTCAAAACCCAAGCATAATTGCGGCGTAAACGCCTGCCAATGGCACGCGGTAAACTAATATGATGATGCGGTTTGCAATAATCATCGGCGAGAATTTGATTCCACTTATTTAAATGTGCACCTTCACCACGCAACATCGGCGCATAAAATTCACGCTCCATATGCCGTGCCCGCGCCCGCCAGACATTAAAATATCGATAACGATGGGCTTCAAAGAGCAGAAATACACAAATGAGAAAGCCTACTAGAATTAAAGGCAAGGGTGATGCATCTTTGCCTGCAAAGGTAATGGAAAAGGCTAAGCCCGTTGTCACGACCGCCCAGTTGGTGGTGTTATCTAAACGAGTTCGCCACACCGTCGAACGATAAACCTCCCCTCGATACAAATGTGCCAGAGCACCAATCTCAGCAGCGGTAAATTCACGAGCGGGAATAGTGGGCGCGACTGTCTGTGCGCTTTCAGCTTGTTTTTCGTCCATTTCACGGTTTTTTTCGTTGTTAATTTGTTAGCCTTCCTCCAAGCTCACAATGGCATAAAACCTGCTTAATAACCAATAACATTTCACCCAACCTAAGCGTCCAAACGGAGTTATTTTTATGCAGCCCCTCATCATCTCCGCTAATCCCAATAATGAATATTACTTTCATGAAGGCTGTCACATCCTTGAATTGAGTAATAGCCCAGCCGATGGTGGCGTTTCCATTGCACGGGCGCGTGTCGAGTTAGGCCAAACTACCCGTTGGCATTGGCTGTTACACACCACCGAGCGCTATGTGATTTTAGAAGGCCGTGGTGTGGTTGAAATCGCTGCTTTAGAACCACAAGCAGTTCAAGCCGGTGATGTAGTCATTATTCCTCCGCATTGTCGCCAGCGTATTCGCAATACGGGTGAAGGCGATTTGATTTTTTTAGCGATTTGCTCACCACGCTTTCGCGCAGAAAACTACTGCTCGGATTAAGAACGTGATCAATTAACTAGCTTATTGATCTTAAAGGAGTAAATTTGCAGCATCCCTCATTTAAGGGATGCCAAAAGTATTCATAAGCCTATATATTAGATACCATAAAAATTGGTAAAACCCCAGCCCCCCCCCTTTCTATCAATGCGAGGTAGATCTGTATGAGTAAGCAAGGTTTGTGGTGTTTGCTATTCGCGAATGCGCTAACGATGGGTACAGTACAAGCGAATTGCCAAGTCTTTGAGCATATCAATTATACAGGCTCAGTCATGTCTTTATTACCGGGTCAAACTATGCCTAGCGTGGGGCCTGCTTGGAATGATCGCATTTCCTCGGTTCAAGTCGCTAATAGCTGTCGCTTAGTCGCCTTTGAGCACGATAATTACCAAGGGGATCGGCGAGTTTTTGCAAATAATACACCCTCCGTTGGCAATTTATGGAATGACCAAATCTCTGCTTTAAAATGCCAATGCCCCACTCCACCCCAACCGGCCTGCTTGATGTATGAGCACAACGATTTTGCCGGACAAGTGCTACCTGTGCGTGGCAAGCTCAATTCTGTCGGTGATAGCTGGAACGACAAAGTGTCTGCTATACGTGTACCGAATAATTGTGAGCTGACGGTTTATCAGCATATTAACTATGATGGTGATAGCCGTAGTTTTGGCCCTGGCGCAGTACCATTTGTCGGTAATTTATGGAATGATCAAATCTCATCGGCTGTTTGTAGCTGCAGATAAATACTAAAAGATTCGAGCTACCATCAGCATTAAAGCGAGGTTTTGATGCTGATGTCTATTTCACTTGTCTACACTAAACTGCTTTAATAAGCTTTTGACTCAACGAGCCTCACTAATGCGTAAAGTCATCCTCATTACTGGTGGTAGTCGTGGTATTGGTGCGGCTACGGTTCGGCTTGCGATTCAACAAGGTTATGCGGTCTGCTTTTCTTATCACCGCCAACACTCCGTTGCTAACAGTTTGGTTCAGGAGCTACAAGCTCAAGGCAAACCGAGCATCGCGGTACAGGCTGATCTCAGCCAAGAAACCTCTATCTGTGAACTATTTGCGGCTTGTGACCAAGCTTTTGGGCGTTTAGATGCTTTAGTGAATAATGCCGGCATTCTGGAGCAACAAATGCGTGTGCAAGCGATGGATGCGGCACGCTTACAACGAATTTTAAGCACCAATGTAATCGGTAGTTTCATTTGCGCACGCGAAGCTATCAAGCGCATGTCTACTGAATTCGGCGGCCAAGGTGGCGCGATTGTAAATCTTTCATCGATTGCAGCACGCTTAGGCGCTCCTTTTGAATATGTCGACTACGCAGCCTCTAAAGGCGCAATTGATAGCTTCACGCTAGGTTTAGCCAAAGAAGTCGCCAGCGTTGGCATCCGGGTCAATGCCGTACGCCCCGGCATCATCCATACGGAGATTCATGCGAGTGGGGGCGAACCGAATCGAGTTGAACGCATGCAAGCCTCTATTCCAATGCAACGCGGCGGCTATCCCGAGGAAGTAGCCCGTGCCATTCTCTGGCTAGTGTCTGAGCAAGCCTCTTATACCAGTGGGGCTATTTTAGATGTAGCCGGTGGACGCTAATCAAGCGAAATTCAGATCCACCATCAATTGATCGCTCAACTCTTCCAGTTTAGCTTGCACCTGCTCTGCACTGATGTCTGCAGGCAAACTCAAATTTAAAGCTGCAAAAAACAGCGTACCACCCGACATCGGGGCGGAACGCTGCTCGCTAAACAATTCTTCAATATTGACTTTAAGGCTGGCTAATTGGGTGGTGATATCCCGAATAATACCGGGTCGGTCTAAGCCCAACACTTCAACTTTTAAGGTTTCAGTGGCCTTTGGGGTCTCATTAGCTTCTGCAACTAATACTTTTAAACCATTTGCCTGCAAACTATCCAAAGCGGCTTTCAAAGTCGCCACACGTTCACGCGGTAGAGCGACTTGTAGTAAGCCAGCAAACTGTCCCCCTAAATGCACCATACGGCTTTCAGTCCAATTGCCTTGTTGCTGATTAAGGATTTCGGATAAGGCTTTCACTAAGCCCGAATGATCAGGGCCTAACACTGTGAGAATTAAGGTGGTGTGCATCGTTAGCTCCTCGCCATAAGCTTTTATTCTAAAGATAGCAAACTAACACTAAAGAGCTAGCTAACGCCAATGCTATTAAAGCGGCAATTGTACCGAATGACTACCATCTAGAGCGACCGGAACACTGTGATCAATTAGATAATAATCACCGGCCTCGGCTGCAAAAATATGCGCAGCGATTTTCAATCCTTGAGGACAATCTAAAGAGCCGGCTGCTATCGAGATACGCTCACCCTGTTCCTCTTCAAAAAACAAACTAGACCCACATTCCTGACAAAAACCCTGACGCAAACCGGGCTGATAGCTATACCATTTCAAGCCATTCGTGTTCAGCCATTGAAAGTAAATTTTACGGGTCGCCGTTGCTGCCACAAAATGTCCACTGAAACGTCGGCATTGCTCACAATGGCAAGCAATCACAGGACGCAAAGAGCCATTTACTTGATAGCGCACCGCACCACAAACACAGCCACCGGTAATGGCTAAACTTGCATCACTCATGTTCGAGCTCCGATAGGGCGGGCTAAGCATTCCGCGGTTAAAGTAGCAGAAATTAGGCCGACATCTCCCGTTAAACCCGGTACATCCAAACGCTCTAGTTTTACTTCAGTTGTTAAGACCTCACCCGCCATTTGTTGCGCTTTAGATTCTGCCAATTGCCGAACCACGTGATCTGCTGCTGCCAAAGCTTGCGATGCATCCATAAAGATTAAAGGTTCACCACTATGATGCAAGGTAAAGCCGCCCTGCTCACGCATAGCCACCGTGACTACAGCTTGCACACGAATCAAACCGATAGCAGCACCAATTGCATTGGCAACTTCACTACCTACCGGGATAATGGTTTCAATCCCCAAACGTCTGCCCACTTCGCCATAAAATACCGGTGCAGGTCCACCAACCGCGACTAAAGGAATAGAAGGCTGCAGGCTCACTTGCAAGTGCTTTAATAGCCGCTGCCCACGAGCCACTAAACTCACTAAAGGATCGTTGGCGGCAAAACTGCTGCCTGCTAAAGATTCGAGCAACACGTGTACACTTTTTGCTACCATGACCTCAAAGATTTCTTGGGCAAAAGCTTGGCATTCCGCTTCACGCTTAGCTTCATTATAAGAAACTTTGCCGTAAGAACGACCAATCATCAGACAGGTTAAATCGGCGACCTCTTTCGACCACTGTGCTTGCAGACCCAAGACATGCGCCGCGTCACTGGGTGTAAAACCTGCTAATTGAACTAAACCACGCTCCACAAAACGCAAGACCCGCCGCCGATCACTGACTGAACTAACCACCTGCGTCCAAGGCTTAGGTTCTTCACCGATAGCCGCCAATAAGCTTTTTTCAACCGCTGTTAAATCGGTCGGATCAGAGGCTGCATCAAAACCTTCAGGGCGCAACAAAAATAAGGTAGCAATCCCTAAACCCATGCCTTGCGCTAACGCACTTTCTAAAGCTTTTTGCACACTTGGCCAGCGTGCTCCAATCAAGGCCACTGGCACGACACGATTGGGTTGTAATGAGACTTTACCTTGTGGATCGACTGCGACCTCGCTATCACCTCCTAAACCAATGGTGCGCATATCAATGGCTTTCACCATGGTGCGATGCATACCGACCATCGCACCTTTTTCATTTAAGGCTGGCCAACCATTGCGCACTATCGCGACATCGGTCGTTGTACCACCAATATCCGAGATAATGAAATCAGTTAAACCTGAAATGAAATTCGCACCAATCACACTCGCTGCTGGCCCCGATAAAATGGTTTCAATAGGCTTTTCCATCACTGCTTGTGCGCTCGCCAGTGAACCATCGCCTTTGACCACCATTAAAGGCGCGTGAATGCCCTGAGCCTGCAGCGCTGTTTGCACCGCATTAATCAGCGCGACGATCATGGCAATAATGCGGGCATTAAAGGCTGCCGTGAGTGCTCGACGGGGGCCATTTAAAGCTTCAGATAAATCACAAGAAGCCGTCACAGGACAGCCGGTTTTTTCTTGGATTAAAGCTTGAACGCGACGTTCATGACTGGAATTACGGACTGAATAAACCCCTGCCACCGCATAAGCATCAACGGTACCAGTGATAGTGGCTAATTCGGTTAATAAGGTGGACTCATCTAAAGCAGTAAGCTCGCTACCATCATATTGATGCCCACCGGCAATGCGGACTACTTTAGCGGCTGGCAAAGCCGTTTTTAGTTCAGAACGCTCCAGCATGGTGTCATCGAAGCCGAGCAGAACCACCGCTATTGCAGAGCCTTTACCCTCGACTAAGGCATTAGTCGCTAAGGTAGTCGAGAGCGAGACTAAACCAATCTGTTGTGGATCAACCTGAGCACGACTCACCTCCAGCACTCGTTGCAAAGACTCAAGTACACCGATGGATAAATCACCACGTGTTGTCAGTGCTTTTGCCGAAGCTAAAACTTTACGCTGCTGGGTATCAATGACCACCGCATCGGTATAAGTGCCCCCCGTATCAATCCCAATATTGAAAGCACTCATTTACGTCGCCGCCGCCGTTGCGTTGAATCATCCGCCACTACGGTTTCTTTTTCAGCGGGCTTTTCGACCACCGAGAATAAATGTGGAAAAGGATCCGTCTTATGTGGAAAAGCCATCGCACCCACAAAATAGTCTTGGAATTTGGCCTCGACAGCAGTTTCAATTTTGGTAATCTGTCGGACTACGGTTTCCACGACCTGACGCGCATCTTGATTCAACAAAGCAATCCGCGCTCCTGTTCCCGCAGCATTGCCTGCTGAAGATACTTGATCCAAAGGACAATCAGGAATTAAGCCTAATACCATCGCATGCTTCACATCGATATGACTACCGAAAGCACCCGCCAAGCGAATGCGTCCAACTTGCTGCACTTGCATCTTATCCATCAATAAGCGCACCCCTGCATACAAAGCAGCTTTCGCTAATTGAATCTGGCGCACATCATTTTGCGTCACTGAAATCGTCCGCCCTGCGCCATCGTTATACAAGACATACGACCAAGTGCGGCCATTGGGGATAACTAACTCAGGATGTTGCTCAGCTAAACTGCCATCAATCACGCCATCCGTGCTAATCACCCCTGCAAGATACATCTCAGCGATGACTTCAATAATGCCGGAGCCACAAATACCATTCACACCTATCGCAGCGACTGACTCAGCAAAACCGGCTTGATCTGACCACAGTTCGGAACCGATCACCCGAAACCGTGCTTGCTTAGTGAGCGGATCAATCCGCACCCGCTCAATCGCTCCGGGCGCTGCACGTTGACCACTGCTAATCTGTGCTCCTTCAAACGCAGGCCCTGTTGGACTTGAACAAGCAAACAGTTGATCACGATTACCGAGTACAATCTCAGCATTCGTACCCACATCGACTAATAAGGTGACTTGTTCCTGCAATTGTGGCTCTTCTGCGAGCACGACACCTGCCGCATCTGCACCCACATGCCCCGCAATACAAGGCAGAACATAAACCATACCAGCCGGATGAATCTGCAAGCCCATTTCGGTGGCTTTAATATTTACCGCTTCATCAGTTGCAAGTGCAAACGGAGCACCGCCTAACTCCACCGGATTAATCCCAAGGAAAATATGATGCATGATCGGATTACCAACCAGCACCATTTCAAGGATTTCAGTGCGCTGAATGGCTTGGTGTTGGCAAAGCTCGCCAATAATCGTATTTAAGCCATCCCGAATCGCTTGCGTGAGTGCTTCAGCAGCTTCGGGATGCATCATGATGTAAGA
>AATN01000080.1_pt1 | contig 25862 bp, 22 predicted proteins | sample 270648 | NCBI WGS metagenome assembly AATN01 (sample SAMN02954269, study PRJNA17659) | bioreactor sludge metagenome | biome: terrestrial; feature: bioreactor; material: sludge; isolation source: Enhanced Biological Phosphorus Removal (EBPR) bioreactor sludge | place: Australia: Brisbane, Queensland
AGATGAGCAGTTTCTCCTGGGCCTGTGCACTGCCGAGAGAGGCAGCCGCCAAGGCCAGTGTGCAAAACGAACGGGACCACTTCATGGTCGCTCCTCCAGTAATCAAGATAGGGAAAGGGTACAACTACGGAATACGAGTACCCCGATTCTAGCAAGCGCCCCCGAGAATGTAAATGCGAATCGTTTTTAGTACAGGGCAAAAAAAACGACGCGTCGCGTCGTTTTCTCGGGGCGAGTCAGCCGCTCAGCGCGACAGGAGGCGGCGCGCGCCGTTGTAGCGCTGCAGCCAATAGCTCTGGCGCATGTCGTCGACGCGCACCTCGGCACCGGTACGCGGGGCATGCAGGAAGCGGTTGTCACCCAGGTAGATGCCGACATGCGAAAAGGCGTGGCGCATGGTATTGAAGAACACCAGGTCGCCGGCCTTGAGTTCCTGCTGGTCGATCACGGCTCCGACCTCGCTCTGCTCCCGGGCAGTGCGCGGCAGCAGGATGCCGATAGCTTCCTTGAAAACCAGCTGCACGAAGCCGCTGCAGTCAAGACCGGTATCGGCACTGGTACCACCGAAGCGATAATTGATCCCGATCAATTCGAAGCCTTTGAGGATCAGATCCTGGGCGCTGGTGGTATAGCGCTCGAGGAGCGAAGGCTCGTCGACAGGCCTCTGCTGTTCGCTGGCGTGGACCACACCGGCACCCGAAAGAGCAATCAGGGCGGCACCCAAAAGTGAGGCAATGGAATGTTTGATGAGCATGGAACCGAAATTTATGTGAAAAATGTCACGCTGTAAACCCCCTGCACAGCAGCGGTTGCTCCAGAAAGCAGTTCAAGGGCCTATCGCAAGCCCTTAACTTAACGTGTTTACCGGGAGAATTCCCGGCCGCGAAGCGCAGCGAATCTTTTGTGCACTGCACAGTGGATTGCATCGCGGAACACGGTATAGTCGCTGCCCAGGGTCTGCTGGCGATGGCGCGCGCCCGGCAGCCAGGGCGTGCCGCCTGCGCCGTGCGAAATTCTCGTGGCGTTTCTGTTTATAATCGACGCCCGTTCATGACGCGGACCCTGCCGTCCCGCTGCCCTGCCACCTCCTCACCCATCCACCGACCGCATGGAGCAAGCATGAGTCCCTTCAAGGCCTATCTGATCGACGAAAAGGAAGGTCTGACGCGCGGCGACTTTGTGAACATGGACGAGTCGCAACTAGACCCCGGCGAGGTGACCATCAAGGTCGCCTATTCGAGCGTCAATTTCAAGGATGCGCTGGCGGCCACCGGTGCCGGCCGCGTCATTCGTCGCCACCCTTGCGTCGGCGGTATCGACCTCTCGGGAATCGTCGAATCAAGCACCGATCCGCGTTACCGGGCAGGCGATCCGGTGATCGCCACCAGCTTCGACATCGGCGTCGCTCATCACGGTGGCTACGCCGAATACGCCAGAGTGCCGGCAGACTGGGTCGTTCCCCTGCCCGCAGGACTATCGCTGTACGAAGCCATGGCGCTCGGTACGGCGGGGTTCACCGCCGCGCTTGGCGTCGTTCGCATGGAAGAGAATGGTCTCGCTCCTTCACGCGGCCCAGTGATCGTCACCGGTGCCACCGGCGGCGTCGGCAGCCTGGCGGTGGACATGCTCGCCGGCCGAGGCTACCAGGTGACCGCGCTGACGGGCAAGGAGGCAGAAACCGCTTACCTGAAAGGCCTCGGCGCCACGTCCGTCATGTTCCGTTCGGCACTCCAACTGTCGCGCATCCGCCCGCTCGACACGGCGCTCTGGGCCGGCGCGGTCGATAACCTGGGCGGCGATGTCCTCGCCTGGATCGTCAGCACGATGCAACAGGGCGGTACGATCGCCAGCATCGGCCTGGCGGCGAGTCCCGCGCTGAAGACCACGGTCATGCCCTTCATCCTGCGCGGCGCCAGTCTGCTCGGCATCGACTCCGGCTACATCGGCGAACCGTATCGCAGCGGCGTCTGGCAGCGCCTGGCCGGCGACCTGAGACCACGACACCTGCAGGACATGACGCGTTGCATCGCCTTCGACGAACTGCCCGGCATCTTCGACGAATACATCAAGGGTCGTGCGCACGGTCGCGTCGTCGTCGACCTCGGCAGCGCGTAAGCTTCCCAGCCTGACAGGGACCGACACGGGCAATGGACAACCCGACGCAACGGCCGCGCATCCTGATTGTCGACGAATCCCGGATGGTCCGCGCCACGCTGATCAAGCTGATCCGGAACCACTACAGCTTTCGTGAGGAGACCGACGGCGAATCCGGCTGGCAGGCGCTGGTGCTCGACCCCTCGATTCAGTTGGTGATCTGCTCATCGTCGCTGCCGATGCTCGACGGTGACGGTCTGCTGGCCCGGGTGCGCGGGTCGAGACTGGCGCGTATCCGTCAGATCCCGGTATTGATGATCAGCAGCGACAGCGAAGAGGCCAACGAGCAAGCGCGCGCGCTCGGCGCTACCGACTTCATCAGCCGGGGAATCGGTGCTACCGAACTGCTGGCGAGGATCGACTCCCTACGCCAGTTGGCGGAGGTTCAGAACGAGCTGCGCGAGAACCCCGCGCGGCATGCCGCGCATCCCGACACCGGGCTACCGACGCGGCAGTACGTCGACATCCAGGCCGCCCAGGCGATATCGCATGCGATCCGGCATGAAGGCCCGGTGAGCGCGCTGATCGTCGGCTTTGACCGTTTCGACGCGCTGCGCGAGGAGCACGGCGACGAACTGGCCAACGAGTTGCAGAAGCGTCTGGCGAGCATGCTGGCCAAGAAGGTGCGCAAGGAAGACAGTCTCGGCCACTACGGCGGCAGCGAACTGGCGGTTGTTTCACCGGGCACGCCCTACCCGGCATGCGAGGCCTTTGCCAACCGGCTGCGCGAGGCGTTTGCGGTGGCCAACATCAGCGTACATGGACAGCGCCTCGATCTGTCGATCAGTATCGGCGCCGCCAACACCCCGGTCGACCGGGTAAGCTCCGCCTCGGCGTTGCTGAGCCTCGCTGCCGAGCGACTGCGGAGCGCCCAGCAGGCCGGCGGCAACCGCGTCGTCGCCTGTGTCGCCAGACCCGTGTCCGAGGTACCGGTGCCCCGGCTCGGCCACGCCATCGATCTGATCCGGACTGGACATGAGCGTGCGGTGATCCCGCATCTCGTCCATCTCGGCAGGGAAGTACTGCCCTTTCTCGAGTTGCTGGAAAGGGAGTTGAAGTTGGGTCTGCCTTTGGCAGATATCCGAGAACGGATGCGCGACCGGGAGCAGGAGGTTCAAGACACTCGGCACGCATAGTTTCCACTGTTGCAGGTGGTTCACAATTTGGAAGAGGGAGTCTCATGACGACAATCCAAGAGTTTCACAAGAAATCAATCGAAAATCCGGACGCCTTCTGGGGTGAAGAAGCCAAACTGATCGACTGGCACAAGCCATTCACTCAGGTACTCGATTTTTCTCGTCCGCCGTTCGCCAAGTGGTTCGTCGGCGGCGAAACCAACATCTGCTACAACGCCGTCGACCGGCACGCTGAGAAGCGGCCGAACGACCGTGCAATGGTCTTCATCTCGACCGAAACCGACCAGGAGGTGGTGTACTCCTTCGCCGAGTTGAAGAAGGAAGTCATGCGCATGGCGGCGATCATGCAGAGCCTCGGCGTCGGCAAGGGCGACCGGGTCCTGATCTACATGCCGATGATCGCTGAAGCGATGTTCGCCATGCTCGCGTGCACACGCATCGGCGCCATTCACTCGGTCGTCTTCGGTGGTTTTGCATCGGGATCGCTGGCCACGCGTATCGACGATGCGACGCCGAAACTGGTCGTCTCGTCCGACGCCGGCATGCGCGCCGGCAAGGCCGTGCCCTACAAGGGCCTGCTCGACGAAGCCATTGAACTCGCCGAACACAAGCCGGCGAAGGTGCTGATGATCGATCGCGGCCTCGACAAGGACTTCACCAAGGTCGCCGGTCGCGACGTCGACTACGCGACGCTGCGCACCCAGTTCATGGACGCCGACGTGCCGGTCACCTGGCTGGAGTCGTCCGAGCCTTCGTACATCCTCTACACCTCCGGGACCACCGGCAAGCCGAAGGGCGTGCAGCGCGACACCGGCGGCTATGCCGTCGCCCTGGCATCGACGCTGAAGTACATCTTCTGCGGCGGCGAAGGTGAAACCTTCTTCGCGACCTCCGACATCGGCTGGGTCGTCGGTCACTCGTACATCGTGTACGGGCCGCTGATCGGCGGCATGTGCACCATCATGTACGAAGGCACGCCGTTGCGCCCCGATCCGGGCATCTGGTGGCAGATCGTCGAGAAATACAAAGTCAACGTCATGTTCTCGGCGCCGACGGCGGCGCGCGTTCTGAAGAAGCACGACACGTCCTACATGCACAAGTACGACCTGTCGGCCCTCAAGCACCTGTTCCTCGCCGGCGAACCGCTCGACCAGCCGACGCACGAGTGGATCATGACCGAACTCGGCCGGCCGGTTTACGACAACTACTGGCAGACCGAGACCGGCTGGCCGATTCTCGGCCCAATGCCGGGCGTCGAAAAGACCGAAATCCGCTACGGAACGCCGAACTTCCCGGTTTACGGCTACAACCTCAAGATCTTCCGTGAAGACGGTACCGTCTGCGAACCGGATGAAAAGGGTATCGTCGGTATCCTGCCGCCGCTGCCGCCGGGCTGCCTGACGACCGTCTGGGGCGACGACGCGCGCTTCGTGTCGACCTACTTCACGCTCTTCCGCGAGCCGCAGGTCTACTCGTCGTTCGACTGGGGAATCAAGGACAAGGACGGATATCACTACATCCTCGGCCGTACCGACGACGTGATCAACGTTGCCGGACACCGCCTCGGTACGCGTGAAATCGAAGAGGCCATCCAGGGTCATTCGGCGATCGCCGAAGTCGCCGTCGTCGGTGTTGCCGATCAACTCAAGGGTCAGATGCCGATGGCTTTCGCGGTGGTCAAGAACGCCGACAGCGTCGCCACGCCGGAACTCGCCGCGGCGCTTGAGAAGGCCGTGATGAAGCAGGTCGACGACAGCCTCGGCGCGATCGCCCGCCCGAGCCGGGTCCACTTCGTCACCGTTCTGCCGAAGACCCGTTCCGGCAAACTCCTCCGGCGTTCGATCCAGGCGCTCGCCGAAGGCCGCGATCCGGGCGATCTGACGACGATCGAGGATCCCAAGGCCCTTGAGCAGTTGCAACGCGCTCTGGGCAGCGGCAAGGCCTGATCCGCAGCCGACGCGCTCGCCGCGCCGACATCCGCCTGCCACCCGCGAGGGTGGCAGGTTTTTTTTCGTCGGCGCCTGGCGTGTCCGTGCTGTCCCGCTGTCTGGTCGCCGCGCTGACCCCACCTGACTTCTGCGCCGGCGCCAGCCCCGGTCTGCAGGCGCGGACGACGATACCTGCGACTTCGCGCACACCACCAGCCGCAGCGACGTCGAACTGGGCGCCCGCCTGTTCCGCCATCTGCTGAACCTGCCGCTCGCCTGCTTCCAGGCGCGCGGCGTCGGCGACACGGTCGCGCGCGTGCGCGGGCTGGGGAACATCCGTCAAGCAGCATCGGCCACAGCGGGGGGGCGAGGGATCGGCCGGTGACCGAGGCGGCAGCGTTTGGCCGGGAAATGCGCGCGGGTTGCTTACTCGATGGGTTGAAGCGGAGTCCGGCTCTTCCGCAACGGCGCGCAGCGACGATCAGGCCGGTGTGCTTGACCCAGGTCAAAACGGGTCAGCATGGGATGGTTCAGGCTCTCGCGACAGCGCCTCAACGGGGTAACGCACGCTTCGCGTAGCGGGTCCGTTGACGGGAAGGGACACCTTGACAGCAAGATCCCACGGTACGCTTGTGGGTGGACTTCGAAAGGAAAACGCGTGATGGGAAGACTTGACCTGAGGGGCGTCCGCGGGGCGCTCAGAGCACTTGCGGCAGCACTATCCGTTGCGACCGGCCTGGCTTGCGCGCAGCAAGACGCTACCTTACGGCTGGACAGTGACCCGCCACTGCCTCCGCCGACCGAAGCACAACTCGAACGTGGGCGCGAACTGCTTGGCAAGATCGTGCACGTGATCGAGCACGTGTCGCTGTATGACGCGAGCGCTGTGCTCGGCGTCTTCGGGTTCACCGATCTGGAAACCTTCGCTTACTCGAAGTATGTACGGGTAAGACCAAGACCACGAATCCCGCGACCGGGAGTCCGAGAAGAGTATCTGGGCAGTGGTCTGACTGATCTCGAGAGTTCGCCTTCGATTCGCGACGTTCGCATCCGCGCATCAGCCAGATTCTCCGGCGGTTTCAACACTCGCGACGCATGCGTGGCGATCGACGACGTTGAGCGTCAATTTGCCGCCGCCCCCGAGCGGCGGACCGGTCCATTTATCGTCAAGGATCGCTTTAGCACCCCACGCCGAGCACATGACATCGGCAACCTTTCCTTCAAGCCGCTGGCAACACCGTATGGCTTTGTCGGCCAAATTGGCTTCGGTTTTGATTACCAGGTGTGTGCGGTCGACTTCGGTTTCATCTATTTCCCAACCGAGCCTAGAGAGGTATTGCAATGAGCACGCTGGCGCTGACTCGATCCGACTTCAGTGATAAGTTCGCCAACATCCAGTCCTACATCACGCCGGCAGCGCTGGATCTGATCAATCGATCCGAAACGCTGAAAGAAGCGGTTCGTCGCTACCAGGATGACGACAAGACCGCGGATGCAGTCCTCGATACGTCGAAGGAGCCCAACGCGGCGACCCATCGGCCTCGAAGAGAGGGTAATGGGAACGAAGACTTCATCACCGTCGGCAAAGACACCCTGGGCAACAGCATCGATCTCGTGCGCGTCCTCTCGCATGAACTCGGGCACCACGCCGTCGAAGGCATCGACGGCATCGTGACGAACGGACGGAATCTGGCCGCCGCCGGACGAAACTTCGACGCTCTGGTGGACTCGTGCCTGTTGAGCGAAGGTTACGCGGCGCTGGCGACCGCGCGCGTTGCCAAGGAACTCCTCGATAGAGGTCTCACCGGAGCGGATCAGTTCTAGATCAGCAAGTGGTGGGAGTCCGCAGCCTACTCGCGCTACGCCGCTGACACCGCTTCCCTCGCCTGGACAAGTGACGAGATGGATGCAGCACTGGCCCTTCTACTGGCCGAAATACAGAAAGGGCATTCCACCTCCAACACGCGGGAAAACGATCTTGAGTATTGCCGGAAGGAGGCAGCGGGGATTCTCCACGGGATCGGTCATCTGCGCCGGGACATCTCCCGTGAAGTCCACAGCGACTTCACCGCATCCAGCCACCTCCCCTCCTCCAACCTCGCCGCCCCCCGCCGCGACCCGCTCACCCTCGACCGCAACGGCAACGGCCTGATCGACTCCGGCCGCGAACTCTTCGGCGACGCGACGATCAACAGCGACGGCACACGCGCCGCCGACGGCTTCGCCGCCCTCACCGACCTCGACAGCAACGCCGATGGCACCGTCAGCAGCCTCGACGCCCAGTTCGCCGACCTGCGCGTCTGGCGCGACCTCAACCAGGACGGCATCAGCCAGAGCGGCGAACTGTTCACACTCAACGCGCTCGGCATCGCCGCGATCAACGTCGCCAAGACCGCGAACAACCAGACGCTGACCAGCGGCAACCAGATCGCCGACCTCGGCACCTACACGCGCAGCGACGGCAGCGTCGGCACCAGCGGCACCGTCACCGACAAGCTCGCCGACATCAACCTCGCCGGCGACACCTTCCACCGCCAATTCACCGACACCCTCGACACCCGCGCCGTCGCCACCCTGCCCGACATGCACGGCAGTGGCGCCGTCCGCGACCTGCGCGAAGCGGCCAGCCTCTCCCCGGCACTCGCCGCCACCCTCCAGGGTCTCACCGGCGCCGGCGTCCAGACGCGCGCCTAACTCCTCGGCAGCCTCGACGCCCTGATCGACCAATGGGCCGCGAGCAGCGACTTCACCCCCTCCCGCGTCGCCGCGCAGGCGAAAGGCTACACCCTGCACTACCGGCTTCCCGGCAGGGCAGACCACTTCGAATCGGGCGAACTCCTCTCCGCCGGCGAAGCCGCCGCCCTGCAGACCCGTCTCAAGCCCTACCTCGACGCCGTCAGCCTGAACATCGACGCGACCGGCATGCACGCTGACTTCAGCGCCCTCCAGAGTCGCCTCGCCGCCGAGTACCTCGCCAACAAGCCGCAGGCCTTCATCGATCGGTTCTAAGTCATCCAGTACGCCGGGCAGGGCTTGCGCACCATGGGCTGGAGCGGTGAACAGACCCTCGCCCAATGGATCGCCCAGGCCGAGGCTGATGGCGACTGGGCGACGATCCGCGCCGCCATGGGCTCGCACTTCACCGCGACGCCAACGACGGGCAGCGACATCTCCCTGGGAACCAGCGCCGGCGAAAGCCTCGGTGGTCGAGGCGGCGACGACCACCTCCTCGGCGCTGGCGGCAAGGACAGCCTGTGGGGTTCCGACGGCGACGACGTTCTCGACGGCGGCGACGACGACGTCGAACTGCGGCGCTACGGCGACAATCTGCACGTGATTCTCAAGCGCGCCGACGGCAGTGATCCGTTAATCCACTCTACCGGCAATACCACCGAGCGCATCGTCGTCGAGGGGTATTTCACCGGTAGCAAGATCAACCGCATCGACTTTGCCGACGGCAGCGTCTGGACTCAGGCGGCGATCGAAGCGCGCTTCATCCACTATGGCCTGGCCGGCAACGATAGGCTCTCGGTCGCCAGCGCCCTCGGCGGCGACGACTCGCTTCTTGGCGGCGCCGGCAACGACACGCTCAAGGCGATGGCCGTCGAGCCGCAGATGACGCGCCGCTGCGAGAATCAGCAGGCGGCCTACGTCAGCGCCGGCTTCCGTACCGCGACGCGGGGGACGCTGGCGCACGAGCCAGGGCATTACGACAGGGCGCATCGGCTGCCGCAGGGAGCTGCGCGGTGAACCGGCCGGTGGCGAGAGCGGCGGCGCCTGACCCCGAGAGGCGCGGGCTGTTTACCCGTTGGGCTGGAGGGGAGTCGGGACTTCCCACAACGGCGGCCGGCGACGAAAACGACGAGGTGCTTGACCCAACTCAAAACCGATTGCTATGGGATGGTTTAGCCTCCCGCGACGGAGCCTCAACGGGGTGGGGCAGCTTACGGGTAGGCGGTCCGCTGACGAAACGGATGTGTTGATCGCAGACCCCACTGTGCGAACTTGTGGGTGGAGAGAGAAGGGGCAATAGGTGATTGCGGAACCTGATAGCGGTTGTACCGATCTCGCGGCCGCTTCGACACCATCGGATGGTGGCGCCAAATGTCATGGGGCCAAACGGAGCGAGGAAACACTGCCATTCTCGTGGCACGCTGCGACGGGATCGTCCGGCGGGCTATGTACCCCACTCCGTGGGCTGCGGCGTAGGGCGGTCTACGCGCTTGCAGTGACCGCCCTGTCGCTGGCCACCGGCATGGCGGGCGCGCAGCAGGAGCCGCCCTCACCCCCGAACACCCTACCGCCGCTGCCACCCCCCACCGCAGCCCAACTCGAACGCGGGCGCGAACTGCTCGACAAGATCGCCTACGTCGCCGCCAAGCTGCCGCTGACCGATGCCGCTGCAGTGCTCGCGGTCTTCGGCTTTACGGATCTGCACACCAGGGAGTATCCCACTTACACCGAAGTGGGTCCCAGGGGGAAGAGCGGAGGGTTCTCGCAGCCGCAGGATCTGGTTGGGACGGGGTTGGCTAGCATCAAGGCTAATCCACGGATACAGTGGCCGACCGGCAGGGCGGGGGCCTCATTCTATGGGCGTCCTTCCCTGGACGAAACCTGCGTCTCGATCGACATGGTGCGCGAGCTTCTTGCACCTCTCGCCTCATGGGTAAAGAGCAGGCACATGTTCGACATTCACCCCGTTCTCCGGCCCAAGCCGCTTCATTCGACAGGGGACCTGGATTTTTCTCTGACACAGCATCCGTTTTCCGAGCGATCCCTAATCAGCTTCCGTTTCGAGTACCAGACCTGCGCAACGAACTTTACGTTGTCCCAAACCATGTCTTCTAAGGAGCCGATTCAGTGAGCACCCCCAGTATGGGGACGAGAGCCTGCGCGAGCGTTAGCCTCGAGTGATGCGGTGAGCGCAGCGCAGCGCGGCGGGCGCGGCGTTGCGGCAGAGCCCCATTGTTACCAATCGTCAGCCAAGAGACCCAGAGTCGTTCATGACCACGGCTGAGTCTGGCTGGCGGCGCTGGATTTCCCGTCATCGTCGGCTGCGGCCTCGCGCCAGAAGGCCTGGTGCTGGGCGGTGCTGGCCTGACGATCGACGATCACTTCGAGCAGCGTCGCACCGCCCCGCTGCAGAGCGTTGTCGAAGGTGGCAAGCCCCTCGGCGAGTGACCCGGCGCGCTCGCCGGCTATGCCTAAGCTGCGCGCAGCAGCGACCAGATCGATCCGCTGCGGCGTCAGCCAGGCGCGCTCGAACTCGGGCAGTGCGGCGACCGGCAGGTAGCCGAAGATACCACCGCCACCGTTGTTGATGACGACGACCACGATGTCGCGGCCAGCGGCGGCGGCGAGCGCGGTCAGGTCATGCTGGGCCGTCAGGTCGCCGAGCAGCGCCACGCAGGGCCCCTCGGTGGCGATCCCGAGAGCCGTCGACAGATTGCCGTCGATACCGCTGGCACCGCGATTGCCGAAGAAGCGCAGGGGTTTGGCGGCGCTACCCGAAAACGCGTCGAGATCGCGAATCGGCATGGAATTGCCGCAGAACAGCCGGTGACCGGCGGGCAGGCGATCGAGCAGCGCCGCGATCAGCGCGCCCTCGAAGTTGTCGCGACAACGATAACGGCCGGCCAGGGCCTCGGCCTGTGCTTCCGCCTGGACGAATAGAGCTCGCCAGTGCGCCGGTGCGCACTGCGGGGCCGCGGCGAGCAGCGCCTCGCAGACCGCCGTCGGATCCGCCTGAAGCAGCACCCCCAGCGCGTGCTGAGGGTCTCGCCAGCGGCTGTCGGCGCTGACCACGATCTGCCGCGCCGGGGCCACTGCGCGCAACCAGTCCTGCAGCGTGCGGGTGACCGGAAAGCCGCCGAAGCGCAGGATCCACTCGGGCCGGGCCAGCGCCACCATGGACCGCCGGCGCAGAAACACGTCGTAATACACGCACAGGCGGCTGCGATCGTGCCCACCAAAACGCAGATTCGACAACGGCTCAGCGAGGATCGGCCAATCGAGTCGGCCGGCGAGAGCTGCGACGCCTTCGGCAAAGTCTGGCGGATAGTCGGCACCGCCACAGACGATGACGCCGGGGCGGCCGCTGATCTCGGCAGCGCTGTCAGCGATCAATCGCTTGTCGGGCAGCAGACGCGGATGCGCCACGCGGATCACGGGGCAGCAGTCCGCGGCGCCGATCTCCGCAAGCTCGCCGTCGGGCAGCAGCGGCTCGCGAAAAGCCAGGTTCACATGCACCGGACCGGGCGACGGCCAGCAGCTGTCGGCAAGCGCGCGTGCCGCCAGGCGGTGCAGATAGGCGGGGGCGAAGTCGGACGTCGGCAACGCCGGCGAGTACATGGCGCGCACGTGGGCGCCGAACAGCCCATGCTGGTCGACGGTCTGATTGGCTCCCCAGCCGGTCAGCTCGGGCGGCCGCGCGGCGGACAGCAGCAGCAGCGATACGCCAGCGAGATCGGCCTCGATGACCGCGGGAAACCAGTTCGCCGGCGCCGAACCGGAAGTACAGAGCAGCGCCGCTGGCCGGCCGCTGACCCTGGCGATACCGAGCGCGAAGAAGGCCGCGCTGCGCTCGTCGAGGAGAACGTGGCAGCGGATCTCGGGCCGGCGCAGAAAAGCCAGCGCCAGTGGCGTCGATCGCGATCCGGGCGAGAGGACCAGTTCGCGCAGGCCGGCGGCGGCCAAGGCGTCGACCAGCACTTGCGACCAGCGCAGGTTGAGCAGGCCGGTGGCGTGCGGGTCGTTCATCCGGTGCCGGTCCGCCGCGCCTGGCCAGGCGCACCCACACGCGGGCAGCGCAAGGCCGCGGCGATGACGCCCAGCTTGACTTCGGTTTCGGCGAGTTCCTGCTCGGGGTCGGAACCGGCAACGATCCCGGCGCCGGCAAAAAGCTCGGCGTCGCGGCCACGCAGACGCGCGCAGCGTAGCGCGACGACGACGTCGCCGTTGCCGTCGCGATCGATCCAGCCGACGCCGCCGGTGTACCACGCACCCCGCTGGTCGCCGTAGCGGCGCAGCCACTGGCGCGCCGCCGGGCCGGGCACACCGCCGACGGCGGGAGTCGGATGCAGACTGGCGATCAGATCGAAGAGCCCGACTCCCGCCCGGGCGCGGCCGACCACCGTCGTGCGCAGGTGCTGTAGCTGACCGAGGTGCATGATGCCCGCCGCCGCCGCCGGCTCCAGCGAAACGCACAGCGGCAGCAGGGCCGCCCGCACGGCATCGACCACCAGTTGGTGCTCGCGACGATTCTTGTCGGCCTGCAGAGCACGCGCCGTCGGCTGTCCAGCGGCAGCGCTCAACCACGCCGTGCCGGCCAGCGCGTCGGCACGCACGGTGCCGGCACGCAGCGACACCAGGCGCTCGGGCGTCGCCCCGAAGAAACTCTGGCCAGGCTGGCCGACGCCATAGATCGTGCACTCGGCGTGGCGACGGGCGAGCACGCCAAGCACCGACGCCGCGGCGATAGGCAACTCGCTCGCGAAATGGACGCTGCGGGTCAGAACGAGCTTGTCGAACTCGCCGCGCGCAATCTCCGCCAACGCCACGCGGGCGCGCGCCAGGAAAGCCTGGTCGGCAAGCGCTGCCGGACGCCGCCGCCATAGGGTCGCCGGCGCCGCGGCGGCAGGCCGGTCGTCGGCGGCATGCAACTCGGCCAGCCAGCGGCCGACCGCCCCCTCCGCCGCACGCGCCGCACAACTGAAAGTCACCGTGCGCTGCCCGGCGCGGTTGCGCAGGAGAATCGCGGGTACCAGCAGGCGCGCGTTGGGCAGTTCGTCCTGCGTGTCGTCGTCGAATGCAAAACCGACGTGCGCTGCCGGGAGCTCTCCGGTCCGCCGTGCATCGTCGTGTTCCCAGAGTGGCGCGAGGCCCCGAAAGGCGGCCTGCAAGGCGGCGAAGCGCCCGCTGCCGGTGGTGGCGAAACTCATGGCCTCGCCGAGTGCAAGGCGATAGTCGCCCGACTCGCGACCGCCCGGTGCCGCCCACCAGTTGACGTGTGCGCGCGCCAGATCGACGCCCAGCCAGTCGTCATCGCCCGCGCCAAGGTCGAGCGTGATGCTCAGCAGGCCGCTCGCCGGCACGCCCGGCAAGCGGGCATGCAGGCGGCGGCGCAGCAGGGCGATCCGCCGCGCGTCGAGCAAGCGTGCCAGGCTCAACCCGGACCCTGCACCGTCTCGCGCAGAAGGGTGCGCAACTGCGCGCGATCCAGCTTGCCCATGGCACTGCGGGGCAGACCGTCGACGCGCAGTACGCGCCGCGGGCGCTGGGCGGCGGTGAGGGAATTCCGCACCCACGCTTCGAGAGTGGCGCTCTGCGCCGTGCCGACGATGAGTGCAACGAGAGAGTCGCCCCATACCGGATCGGGCAGCCGCGTCACCGCGACATCGGCAACCCCTGGGCACGCCGCCAGGCAGGACTCGATCGTTGCCGGGTGTACCTTGACACCGCCGACGATCAGCATGTCGTCGGCCCGACCGTGAATGGTGATCTGGCCGTCGGCGGCGAGCGAGCCCAGGTCGGTGGTGGCCAGCCAGCCATCGTCCAGCCCATGCCCGCGCCGACACTCCGGGTTGAGATAGCCGTGCATCACTTGTGCACCGCGCAGGTGGAGACGCCCATCGGCTGCCACGCGTGCCTCCAGGCCGGGCAACAGTCTGCCGACCTGGCCGACCCGCCAGTCACTGCCGGGCCGCAATAGTGTCGCCGCCTGCGCAGCGGTCTCGCTCATTCCCCAAGTTGGGCAGATCGGCCAGTCGCTCGCCAGCGCGCGCTCGCACAGCGGCCGTGACAGCGACGCGCCGCCGATCAGGGCGTGGCGCAGGGCTTTCGGCGGCGAAGCACCGTCGGCGACGTCGAGCAATTGCGCCAGCATCGCCGGTACCAGCGAGATGTGGCTGACCCGACTGGCGTGCAAGGCGTGCCAGACGGCGGCGGCCGAGAACCGCTCGTGCAACAACAGCGTCGCTCCGGCGCGCAGACAGCGGTAGAGCAGCGAAATGCCGCCAACATGATGCAGCGGCAAGCAGCCCAGCCAGCAATCGCCGGCGCTCAGTGACAGGCAGCGGTTCGCGGCGCGGGCAGCGGCATCGAGATTGGTGTTGTTCAGCATCACCGCCTTCGCTTCGCCTTCACTGCCGCTGGTAGCGATGACCAGCGCCAGATCGTCAGGACGTCCGGTCAACGCCGGCGGCACCGGGCCGGCGGGGGACGCGATCGGCAGCGCCGCCAGCCTCTTCAGGCAACCGCCGGCCAGAGCCTGCATCTTCGGCCACGCCAGGTCGGCAGTCAGCGGGTCCAGCGGCAACAGAGCGACGCCGGCAGAGGAACAGGCGAGCGCCGCGATAGCCAGTTCGCCGGCTCCGGCGGCGAAGGCGGCGATGTCGCCGGCCAGCAGACCGTCGCTGCGCAGCGTTTGGCCGCCCTGGCTGGCAAGTGCAGCCAGTTCGTCGTAGCGCCATTGGCCGCGCGACGTCCGCAAAGCGTCAAGCGACGGGTACTGACGCGCACCTTCGGCGAGCCACTTGGCAAGCAGGGTCATCGCCGATCCAGACTGGCCACTGACAAGGGAAGTGACGACAGTGTCATCCTCTGCGCAACGATCGCCGCCGACCTGACAACGCGCCGACCGCCATCCGACCTACTCGCCAACCCGGATATCGATTGGCGTGATCTCGTCGTCGCCGGGCGGCGCCTTGGGTATCGGCTGGCCCTCGAAGTAGAGCCCAATCTCGCGTTCGCGCCGGGTCTTCAGGCCTCGATAGTCCTTGCCGTCGGCCAGGGTCCAGCGACGCAACTGGGCGGGCACACGCTCGTGCTCACCGGCGTTGATCGCCTTGAGCAGCGTCGAGTTCTGCAGCTTGCGGGCCCCCACGTTGTAGGTGAAATCACACAGCGCTGCGTATTGCCCGTCGGTCAGGGCCGTCTTGACCAGGCCCAAGACCGCCCGTTGCGCGCGTCGCATATCCTCGACCAGCAGCACCGTACCCTGCAGCTCGCTGACGCCACGGCGCAAGGCGACCGGTTCGTTGGTGTCGCAGGGCGCCTTCTTGACCACGTGGCCATAGCCGATGCTGCAGAAACGCGATCCATCGTTGTACAGCCGCGGCACGAAACCCTCCGAAACCTTCGCCAGCGCGATGCCCTTGTCGGGCACCGGGCGCAGACGAACGCCCTTGGGCAACGCCACGTCGAGCGGCGGCTCGAGCAGGATGCCGGGCGTCAGCCGCGCCTCCGAGGGGAAGTCGCCGGCCGCGGTGACCACCCTGGCGATGTCGCAGGGTCCGCTCGGCGCACACACCAGTGCGTGGGCCAGCCCGCCCAGAAGAGGTGCAGCTTGCCGTTCCACGCGAAAGCTCTTCGCCGCCAGCTTCTCGATCTGGCGCAGGCTACCGACAGAAAGTCGAGCGAACGCTTCCTGCATCGCACCCTGCGCGTCGCGCTCACCGCCACCGCTTTCGTAGACGTCCAATGCTTCCTTGCTGAGGAAGGCGGCGACGACCGTCGCGCCATGGGGCTTGGTGACCTTGAGATCGAACTTCATCTGCTCGGTGGGAATCGTCACCTGGCCGACCGACACCTCGTTGTCGCGCTGGCTCTGGTTGGGAAAGAGGACGGTCGCGACGTCGTCGGGGCCGACACTGACGAGGTAGAGGTAGCCGTCACGCGGCACGTCGACCGTCACCACCAGGGCATCCCCTTCACGCAGGAATGACTTGTTCAGCTGTATCGACAGCCCACCGGCAAGCCTCGCGGAATTCTCGACCGCCAGCCGGAACGACTTGCTGGCGACGACCGGCGCCGGCTCGCTCGCCGCAGGATCCTGCTGAGCGGAACCTTCCTGAGCTGAGACCGTCCCGATGGCCCAGACCAACGATCCGATGATGGCGCAGGCCCCGAGCCCGCAGCGATTCGTGTTTTTCATCTTTCCCCTCTGGTTGCCTCGCAAGGCGCTGTCGTCCATGCGCGCAAGTATAGCGATGTCGCGTGCCAGGCCCAACGAGTCAGACGTTTCCCCGCAGAGAATCCGCTGCCGAGAGCTGGCGAGTCGCTTGCCGAGATTGCCGCCGCACGCCTGGGTTACACTCTGCCGATGTGTGGACGTTACGCCCTCGAAGCCCCTCGCTCGCAGTTGTGCCACCGCTTCGCGCTGATGGAGTGCGCCGACTTTGCAGCCCGTTACAACATGGCGCCGGCGAGCGACGTGCCGGTGATTCGTCAATCGCCAAACCGGCAGCGCGTTCTCCACCTGCTGCGCTGGGGTCTGCTGCCGCACTGGGCCAGCGATCCGACGATCGGCTCGCGGCTGATCAATGCCCGCGGCGAGTCGGTGGGCGAAAAGCCGTCGTTTCGCGATGCCTTCCGACGACGCCGCTGCCTCATTCCGGCCAGCGGCTTCTATGAGTGGCAGGCGGTGCGTGCGACGCAAACGCGACCGGCAAAGCAACCCTGGTACGTCAGCCTGAAGTCCGGCGAGACGATGGCCTTCGGTGGCCTGTGGGAGTCGTGGACGTCGCCAAGCGGCGAGATCATCCGCAGTTGCTGCATCATCACCACCGAGGCCAACGAACTGGTTCGCCCCATCCACGGGCGTATGCCCCTCATCCTGGCTCCTGAGCACTGGCAGGCCTGGCTTGCCGCCCCGCCGGAGCAGGTGGGAGCCTTGCTGCTGCCGTATCCGGACGGCGAGCTGCAGGCCTGGCCGGTGAGCTCGCGAGTCGGCAAGCCGGACGCTGACGATCGTCAGTTGATCACCGCCCTGCCCGGCGAACCGCCATGATCGGTCCCGGCCGAACACGCTTCACCCGTACCACCGGGAGGGATGGCGATAGTCAACCGGTTTTGTAGCATAATCGGCCGCAAATGTTGGACTTGAGACTACCTTGATCAGCTTCGTCGACCCCGACCGCTACGATTCGTTGAAGGCGACGGGCAAACTGCCGTCGCCCAAAGGGGTGGCCTTCTCGATCATCAAGCTCCTGCAGCGCGATGATTTCCGGGTCCCCGACCTGGTACAACTGGTTCAGTCGGACCCGGCGATTGCCGGACGCCTGCTCAAGTTCGCCAATGCCGCCGCCTTCGGCCGGACACGGCCGATCGTCTCGCTGCAGCGGGCCATCGTCGCCCTGGGAGCGTTCCGGGTGCGCGATCTGGTGATCAGCTTTTCGGTCATGCACAGCCACACCAGCGGCCAGTGTGCGGCATTCGATTACGCCGCGTTCTGGGGTCATTCGCTGGCCACCGGCATCGCCTGCCAGGAACTCGCCCATTTCGCACAGATCTCGAGCGAGGAAATCTTCACCATCGGCCTCCTGGCGCGTGTCGGCGAGCTGGCGATGGCTTCGCTCTACCCCGACGAATATGCGACCGTGCTGCTCAAGGCGCAGGGGGCGCAGAGTGAGCTGGCCAGCCTGGAGCGTGAGCGCTTCGCCATGGACCACCTGCAGCTCGGCGCGACGATGCTCGCCGAATGGGGAATGCCCGAGATACTGATTCGCGCGGCGTACCACCATGAGGAACCCGACGTCGCCGATTTCGCGGACGGATCACGCTTGCAGACACTCACCCACTCGCTGAATTTCGCCCGCTCGCTCGCCGAGGTCTGCATGGCCGACGAGGAGTCGCGCTGGAGCCTCCTGCCCGGCCTGCTGACGCGCGCAGCGCGACTGGGAATCAGCGGCGATGCGCTCAACGACATGGTCGATCGGATGGTTCGCCGCTGGCGTGAGTGGGGGGCGACACTGCAGGTGCGCACGCAGGAGATGCCGCCGTTCGCCGAAATCCTGGCCGCCAGTCCGCCCAGCCGGCGCGTCAGCAGCAGCCCCGCAGAACCGAGCGGCAGGATCGGGGCACCGCGGCTGCAGGTCCAGCTTCTCGGTATCCCGTCGACGGAGCTTCCCGAGTTGATGCAGCAGATCGAGGAGTTGGGCCATCTGCCCATGCTGATCGATGGCCATGACGACGCGATCATGCTGGCCCTGCGCCAGCCGGCGCGGATCGTGATTGCCGAAATGGCGATGCCCGGGCTGCAGCCGGCGGCTTTTTGCCGCATCCTTCGGCAGACACCGGCCGGCAAGGAGACCTACCTTCTCCTGCTGGCCTCGCCGCAGGGCGATAGCCACATTCTCGAGGCGATCGATGCCGGGGCTGACGACGTCCTCGTCAAACCGGTGACCTTGCAGACCTTGCGTGTTCGTCTGAACACGGCGACCCGCATGCTGCTCCTGCGCGACGAGATCCAGCGCGAGCGCCGCGGCATCATGCGCTCCACGGACCAGTTTGCCGTCGCCCACAAGCGCCTCCTGCGCGAGGCGCTGACCGACACCCTGACGCAGCTCCCGAACCGCCGCCACGGGCTCGACTTCCTGGCTTCGGAATGGGCTTTCGCGCAGTCCAATGCGCTGCCGATGGCCTGCCTGCTACTCGACATCGACCACTTCAAGCTCATCAACGACACCCTCGGCCATCCCGCCGGCGACGCCGTCCTGCAGCAACTCGCCGACCTGCTCAAACGCGCCTCGCGCCCCGAGGACCTCGTCTTTCGCTATGGCGGCGAAGAGTTCGCTGCGGTTCTGCCCAATGCCAATGCGCAGACCGCCGTGCAGATCGCCGAACGCATTCGCGGTCTGGTTCAGAAGTACGACTTCCTCTGGCAGCGACGGTCGATCGCGCTGACCGTGAGCATAGGCGTCGCCATCCTGAGCAGCACGGGAAAGGACAGCCAGGCGCTGATCGAGGCCGCCGACGCTGCTCTCTACCAGGCGAAGAACGGCGGCCGCAACCGCGTCACCGTCGCTGGTTTGACAGACGAGCCGGCTGACGCCTGACCGATCGGCAACCTGATGACTGGTGGCCGTCGAGCGAACCGATCGTCGCGCCCCAGCCGGCGTTTCAAGCGAGCAGTGCTGCGGCGTGATGCCGCAAGTGATCCTCGATGAAGCTCGCGATGAAGTAGTAGCTGTGGTCGTAACCCGGGTGCAGCCGCAGCGTCAGCGGATGCTCCGCGGCGGCGCAGGCCTGCCGTAGCCTCTCCGGTTGCAACTGTGTGTCGAGGAAGCCGTCGGCCTCGCCCTGGTCCACCAGCAAGGGCAGGCGCTCGCCGGCGGCAGCGATCAGCTCGCAGGCATCCCAGGCCCGCCATGCTCCCTGATCCTCGCCGAGATAGCGCGAGAAGGCCTTCCGCCCCCAGGGACTGGTGATCGGGTGGCTGATCGGCGCCAGGGCGGACAGCGAACAGTAGCGGCCGGGGTTACGCAGTGCGCAGACCAGCGCACCGTGACCACCCATGGAATGACCGCTGATTCCCCGCCGCGCGCTGATCGGCAGCATCTCCTCGACCAGCGCCGGGAGTTCGTGCACCACGTACTCATGCATCCGGTAGTGTTCGGCCCACGGCGCCTGTGTCGCGTCAACGTAGAAGCCCGCAGCGTGACCGAAATCCCAGCCTCCCTCCGGATCACCCGGCACGTCGGCGCCACGCGGGCTGGTATCCGCTGCGACGATGGCCATGCCGAGGGCAGCGGCGACGCGCAGCGCCCCGGCTTTCTGCATGAAGTTCTCGTCGGTGCAGGTCAGACCCGAAAGCCAGTAGAGTGCCGGCACCTTGTCGTCGGCGGCCTGCGGCGGCAGATAGACGGCAAACACCATGTCGCAGCGCAGCGCCGACGAGTAGTGGCGAAAACGCCGGTGCCAACCGCCAAAACAGCGATTGGCGGCGACCTCCTCGAGCGACCCGAAACCGCGCGCCATGGCCGCTCAGAACAGAATGACCGAGCGGATGCTCTTGCCTTCGTGCATCAGATCGAAAGCCTGGTTGATGTCTTCGAGCCCCATCGTATGCGTGATGAAGGTATCCAGTGGAATCTCCCCGCGCTGCGCACGTTCGACATAGCCTGGCAGTTCCGAGCGACCGCGGACGCCACCGAACGCCGAACCGCGCCATACCCGGCCGGTAACCAGTTGGAACGGTCGCGTGGCGATCTCTTCGCCGGCGCCGGCCACGCCGATGATCACCGACTCGCCCCAGCCCTTGTGGCAGCACTCGAGAGCCGAGCGCATCACCTTGACGTTGCCGATGCATTCGAACGAATAATCGACACCGCCATCGGTCATGTCGACGATGACTTCCTGAATCGGCCGGTCGTGGTCGAGCGGATTGACGCAGTCGGTCGCCCCGAGTTGCCTGGCAATGGCGAACTTGGCCGGATTGGTATCGAGCGCAATGATCCGCGAGGCCCTGGCCATGACCGCCCCGATCACCACCGCCAGGCCGATACCGCCGAGGCCGAAAACGGCGACTGTCGCCCCCGCTTCCACCTTGGCGGTGTTGATCACGGCGCCGATACCTGTGGTCACGCCGCAGCCAAGCAGGCAAACCTTGTCGAGGGGAGCGTCCCTGGCGATCTTGGCGAGCGAAATCTCGGGCAGGACCGTGTACTCGGAGAAGGTCGAGGTGCCCATATAGTGAAGGATGGGCTTTCCATTCCGGGAGAAGCGGCTGCTGCCATCCGGCATCAGACCTCTCCCCTGCGTCGCCCGTATCGCCTGGCAAAGGTTGGTCTTCCCCGACTTGCAGAACTTGCACTGCCCGCACTCTGGGGTGTACAGCGGGATCACGTGATCGCCGACGGCGACCGAGGTCACGCCGGAACCGATGGCTTCGACGATGCCGCCGCCCTCGTGACCGAGAATACTCGGGAACGCCCCTTCGGGATCGGCCCCCGACAGGGTAAAGGCGTCGGTATGGCAGACGCCAGTTGCGACGACGCGCACCAGAACTTCGCCGTGGCGTGGCGCCTCGACGTCAACTTCGGTGATTTCCAGCGGTTGACCTGCGGCCCAGGCAACGGCGGCACGTGCTTTGATCATCAGCGACTCTCCTCAGTAATGACAGCACTCCCGATGGCCGGTGTGCGCGCCCGCGAAACACCGCACATCGGCCGCCGAAGACAGCAGCCCGCCGAACAACCGTGCCGGTCCGCCACTAGTGCAGGTCTCCGGGCTTCAGCAGCGGCAGGCGCAGTACGTCGATCCCTTCGTCACGTAGCGCGTCGTACTCCGCAGCGGTGGCCTCACCGCGAATCGACCGTTCCTCGACTTCCAGATAGTGGATCCTCCGCGCCTCTTCGGCGAAGCGGTCGCCGACGTCTTCGCAATCCGCCAGCAGCACTTCGGTCAACTGCCGATAAGCGGCAAGAACTCCGCCCCGCAAGTCGATGTTTGGCTTCTTTCGTGTCGGCGGCGGCGCTGGCTCGACCGGCACCGGCTGCGCCGAGCGAGCCAGATGGACTGCAGAGGGCACGCGACGCACTTCCGGTGATCCGCACTGCGGGCAGGCAATCAGGCGACGCGCGCACTGCTCATCGAAGTCCTCGGAAGACTGGAACCAGCCTTCGAAGCGGTGTTCATGCTGGCAGGCAAGGTCATAGATGATCATCGGGCACCAAGGCCGGGCGGGCAGTCAAAGGATCGTACCCGGAGCCGGGGTCGAACCGGCACGGCCGCGAGGCCGAGAGATTTTAAGTCTCTTGTGTCTACCTGTTTCACCATCCGGGCCGGCCTGCCAATTATACCCGTCCCGAAATGAAACAAAGGGAAAGTGCGGCTTCGCACTTTCCCTTTGCAATCTGGAGCGGGAGAAGAGTCTCGAACTCTCGACCTATACCTTGGCAAGGTATCGCTCTACCAACTGAGCTACTCCCGCATGAGCCTTGTCTGGACAGCACGCCGCGATCACTCGAAGCACTTGGACGGCCAGACGGCGACCAGCGGGGCGGATTATCCCGGTGCTGACCCGACCTGTCAACAACGAGCGTTGTCCAACGCGGTATGAGCCTGAACGACGGGCGTCTTTCCACCCAGGAATGAGCCTGAGCGAAAGAAACTGCGGATGAAGTGCGGCGTGGGTTGTTCCTCGTTGGCCGCGTCTGCAGGCTCGTACGTGAACCAGAAACGACCCGAGTCATACACGGCGCAACCTCTCCCCGGCCGCCGCCAGCGTCGCTTCCTGCTTGGCAAAACAGAAACGAACGACGCGGTCGTCCTGGCCATCCCGATAGAAGACCGACACCGGAATCACGGCCACTCCGACCTCACGCGCAAGCCAGCAGGCAAACTCGCGGTCGGGCAAGTCGCTTATGGCGCTGTAGCGCGCCAGTTGAAAATAGGTACCGTTGCAGGGCAGCAGTTCGAAGCGCGAAGCGCCCAACTGATCGCGGAAGAAGTCTCGCTTCTCTTCGTAGAAGGCGGCCAGTCCGAGATGGCGCGAAGCATCGCCCATGTACTCGGCAATTCCCAACTGGCACGGCGTATTGACCGTGAACACGTTGAACTGGTGGACCTTGCGGAACTCGGCCATCAATTCCGCGGGGCCAAGCACGTAGCCGACCTTCCAGCCGGTGATGTGATAGGTCTTGCCGAAAGACGAGACGACGATGCTGCGCGCGGCCAGTTCGGGGTGTCCGGCAACGCTCTGGTGTTGCGCGCCATCGTAGACGATGTGCTCGTAAACCTCGTCCGAGAGGATCACGATGTCGGTGCCACGCGTCAGTTCCGCCAACCCCTCCAGATCGTCGGCACCCAGGAGGCTGCCAGTCGGATTGTGCGGCGAATTGATGATGATCATGCGCGTGCGCGGGCTGATCAGTGCGCGCACCTGCTGCCAGTCCGGCCGGTAACCGGGATAGCCGAGCCTCGCGTAAACCGCCCTGCCGCCCACGGTTTCGATCGCCGGCACGTAGCTGTCGTAGACCGGTTCGAAGACGACCACCTCGTCGTCCTGGCGCACGAAGGCGGCAATCGCCGTGAAAACGGCCTGCGTCGCACCGGCAGTGACCGTGATTTCGCTCTCCACGTCGTAGACGGCGTTGTAGAGACTCGCCACCTTGTCGGCGATCGCCTGCCGCAATTCCGGTACGCCTGCCAGTGGCGGGTACTGATTGCGTCCCGCGCGCATTGCGCGCCAGGTCGCGTCGAACAACGACGGGTCGGCCTGGAAATCGGGAAAGCCCTGTGACAGATTGATCGCTCCACAGTCGGCGGCAAGCTTCGACATGACGGTGAAGATCGTGGTCCCCACGCGGGGAAGCTTGGAGTCAACGACAGGGGACGACTTGTGCATGGTCGGCCGCGCGGCGCGCGCCAGGAAGTGATCGAGCAGCTAGTTTAGGTGCCGGCTGCGCTCGCGACAAGGTGGACGACCAGCAAGCGCCGACTCCGAGGCGCAGATTGCGTCGCGGGCAACGTGTGGAGCACAATCTGATAGCATTTGCCTGCCAGAGCATCCTTCTTTCTCGGCCATGCGAGCAACCATGACTGCCTTCCCCTTACGAAGCCTGTGGCGCCCGCTTCTCGTCGTCGCCCTGTCGCTCGAGACTGCCCTCGCCGCCCCGCCGCTGCCAGCGCTGGGCGCCCGACTGGAAGACCTGACGGTGTCGGGAATCTCCTCGGGAGCGTACATGGCGGTGCAGTTTCAGGTCGCTCACTCAAGCCTCGTGCGCGGCGCCGGGGTCATTGCCGGCGGACCGTATTACTGCGCTGAAGGATCGACCTGGCGTGCCCTGACCAGTTGCATGTCGCCCTCGGCGTGGGCACCATTGGCGTCGACGAGCGAGTTGCGAACGCGCGCCGAGGAGGTGGCGCGCGCGGGCCGCATCGATCCGCTTGACGGCTTGCGCGACGACCGCGTGTGGCTGTTCTCGGGAGGCAGGGACGACAAGGTGACGACGCCGGTGATGGACGGACTGGCCACCTTCTACGCGCAATGGCTCAGCCCGGCGGCGATCCGCTTCGTCAAGCTGCCCGAGGCGGGACACGCGATGATCTCGGTCGCCGATCCACAGGCCAATGCCTGCGGCAGCGCACAGGCGCCGTTCATCAACCGCTGCGGTGATCTCGACGCCGCCGGCGAAATGCTTGCTCACCTGCTCGGCCCGCTGCAGCCGCCGAACTCGGCTGGCCAGTTGCTGACCTTTGACCAGCGACCGTTTGTCGACGGCAAGGCGATCGACGCCGGACTCGCCGACGAAGCCTATGTCCATGTCCCGCAGGACTGTCGCCATGCAGCTTGCCGGATCCATGTGGTCTTCCACGGCTGCCGCCAGAGCGCCGCGAATGTCGGACGACGTTTCGTCGACGGCGCTGGCTACAATCGCTGGGCGAACAGCAACCGGATCGTCGTCCTCTACCCGCAGACCGTGCCGCGCCATGGTTTGGCATTCGGTTCGTGGCGGTGGTTGAACAACCCCTTCGCCTGTTGGGACTGGTGGGGCTACTCGGGCAGCGACTACCACACGCGCGCCGGGCTCCAGATCAAGGCCGTCCGCGCCATGCTCGACCGGCTGGTCATGCCACGTCAGGACGCCTCTGCCCAATAGCCGGCAGCACGCGTCCGGCGGCGACGGCCCGGGCTACCGCGAACCGCCGCGCAGCTTGCCGTAGACGACCAGCAGCAGGATCGCCATGATCACCGAGGCGATGAAGCCGGCCCCTTCGCCGGCCCGGTACCAGCCAAACATCTGACCGATGATGCCGGCCAGGAACGACCCGGCGATTCCCAGCAGCACGGTGATGATGAAGCCCATGTTCTCCCTGCCGGGATGGATGAGTTTGGCGACGACGCCAACCACGAACCCAAGAACGATTGTCCAGACGATTCCCATCGCCAACTCCCAAGAATGTTTTCCGACACGCCGGCAGACCGTACCACCTGCCGCCTGCCGTGGCCGGGGTCAAGCGGACCGCAGACAGGAGGTCCGGCCGGCTCGACGCAGCACCCCGCCAGCAGGCCCGCGCGTCATTCCACCGGTGGAATCCGCAACACCTGGCCGGGATAAATCTTGTCCGGGTGGCTGAGCATTGGCTGGTTGGCCTCGAAGATCACCATATAGCGGTTGGCATTGTCATAGTGCCGTTTGGCAATCTTGGACAGGTTGTCACCGGCAACGACCGTGTAGAAGGTCGCCTCCGGCTCACTCTGGTCGACGGACAGCATGTCATTGACCTGCGCAACGCCAGTCACGTTGCCGCAGCACAGAAGGATTTTCTCCTTGCTGGCCTGGTCGCCGGCGACGCCGAACACCGTTGCGACTCCGCTCGCTCCGTCGAAGGTCACCGTCAACCCGGTGACCGGCAAGCCCTGAGTGGCGATGTAGGCCTCGATCGCCTCTCCTGCCGTGCGGTTCAGGTCGTCCAGGCGCGCTTTCGCGTCGTCGTCGTCCGGCGTGCTCGCCACCGCGTCCGAAGCCGCCTGGGCGTCTCCGGCATGAAATAGCTTCTCGCCTGCTTCCTTGACGAAATCAAAAAAACCCATGCTGTCTCCTCCTTGTCGAGCGGCACCGAGCGGCGCCGGAAAATGCCAATGCTCTACGCAGGTCCGTAGGCGGCAACGAGTCTAGCAGCTTCACAATCTTTCTCAAAGGCCGTGGCAAGCTTGCGGCAGGCGCTGCCTGGCGCAGCGAAGCGGCAGCCTGTCGCGACCTTGACGACGTGTGCGCTGACATGAACTCACCGCTACTGACTGCGTATATCCTTGTCGCTCCAGCGAAACACCGATTGATCCGCCCACCCCTGCCGCCGGAGCCGAAGCCATGCGCCGATTCGCCCTCTCTCGTCCACTAAGCGCCGGCCTGCTCACGCT
>AATN01000083.1_pt1 | contig 24801 bp, 19 predicted proteins | sample 270648 | NCBI WGS metagenome assembly AATN01 (sample SAMN02954269, study PRJNA17659) | bioreactor sludge metagenome | biome: terrestrial; feature: bioreactor; material: sludge; isolation source: Enhanced Biological Phosphorus Removal (EBPR) bioreactor sludge | place: Australia: Brisbane, Queensland
CAGACACCCTTGCCACCCTTGATGACCTTCTCGGCCAACATGGCTTCATCCTTGGCGGTGTATTTCTTGGCAACCTCCTGATACGCCGGACCGACGACCTTCTTGTCTACGGCGTGACAAGCCAGACAACCCTTGGACTTGGCCAGCGCCGATTCGTCAGCAGCCGAGACAGCTCCAGCGGACATAATGCCGGCAGCAGCCAGCAGGCTCACGTAGATTGCTTTCATGCTCTTAACTCCGTTCAGGTAGGTGGTTTGAAACGCCACGATATTATTTCAGTTTCGCCGCCTTGGAAAGCGTCTTGTCCGCTTGGCTGGCAGCACACGTGACCTCTCTCTGAACGCCACCTGACCGAGGCGGGTTGACAGCGCCACGGCCGGTCAGCGTCTGTGCAGCTGATCGAGATCACGGACCGCGCCAGTGGCCGCCGAAGTCGCCATCAGGGCATAAGCCTGCAATGCCCGCGAAACCAGCCGCCGGCGCTCGACCGCCGGCCGCCAGGCGGCCTCGCCCGTGGACTCCATCGCGGCGCGGCGCTTGGCCATTTCCGAATCGGCAATCGCCAGATGGATGATGCGACGCGGGATGTCGATCTCGATCACGTCCCCTTCCTCGACCAGCCCGATCGCCCCGCCTTCCGCCGCCTCCGGCGAAGCGTGCCCGATCGACAACCCCGACGTACCGCCCGAAAAGCGGCCGTCGGTGAGCAGCGCGCAGACCTTGCCCAAACCCTTCGATTTCAGGTAGGACGTCGGGTAAAGCATTTCCTGCATGCCGGGTCCGCCCTTCGGACCTTCATAGCGAATGACGACCACCTCTCCCGCCTTGACCTGATCACCGAGAATCGCCTGCACGGCATCATCCTGACTCTCGAATACCCGCGCCTTGCCGCTGAACACCCAGATGCTCTCGTCAACACCGGCGGTCTTGACGATGCAGCCGTCGCTCGCGATGTTGCCGTAGAGCACGGCCAGCCCGCCCTCCTGCGAATAGGCACTGGCCTTGTCACGAATACAACCGTGCGTGCGATCGAGATCCAGTTCAGGGTAGCGCCTTCCCTGCGAGAAAGCGGTCTGGGTCGGGATGCCTCCCGGCGCCGCCTTGAAGAGCTCGAACACATCCGGGTCGCGCGTACGTATCACGTCCCAGAGGTCGATCGCCTCTCCAAGGGTTCTCGCATGCACCGTCGGCACCTCGCGATGAATCAGGCCAGCACGGTCGAGTTCGCCGAGAATCGCGAAGATGCCGCCGGCGCGATGCACATCCTCCATGTGGTAATCGGGCGTGGCTGGCGCCACCTTGGCCAGACACGGAACCTGACGCGAAATGCGATCGATGTCGTCCATCGAGAAGTTGACCCCGCCCTCCTGCGCCGCCGCCAGAATGTGCAGGACGGTGTTCGTCGAACCGCCCATCGACACGTCGAGCGCCATGGCGTTTTCGAACGCGGCGAACGAACCGATCGACCGCGGCAATACGGAAGCGTCGTCCTGCTCGTAGTAACGCCGGCACAGGTCGACAATCTGGCGGCCGGCCCTGAGGAACAGTTGCCGACGATCGGCATGGGTGGCGAGAAGGCTGCCGTTGCCCGGCAGGGAAAAACCGAGCGCCTCGGTCAGGCAGTTCATCGAGTTGGCCGTAAACATGCCGGAACACGAACCGCAGGTGGGACAGGCCGATCGTTCAAAGGCATCCACTTCATCGTCCGAACAGTTGCTGTCGCCGCCCTTGACCATCGCATCGACGAGATCGACAGCAATCACCCTGCCGCCCCACTTGACCTTGCCGGCTTCCATCGGGCCGCCGGAGACGAAGATCGTCGGGATGTTCACCCGCATCGCCGCCATCAGCATTCCCGGAGTGATCTTGTCGCAGTTGGAGATGCACACCATGGCGTCCGCGCAGTGCGCATTGACCATATACTCAACCGAGTCGGCAATCAGGTCGCGCGAGGGCAGCGAGTAGAGCATTCCGTCGTGCCCCATGGCGATACCGTCGTCGATGGCGATGGTATTGAATTCCTTCGCGACGCCACCGGCGGCCTCGATTTCGCGGGCAACCAGTTGCCCAAGATCCTTGAGGTGCACGTGACCGGGAACGAACTGGGTGAAGGAATTGACGACGGCGATGATCGGCTTGCCGAAATCGCCGTCCTGCATTCCGGTCGCGCGCCACAAGGCACGCGCGCCGGCCATGTTGCGGCCATGGGTCGAGGTGCGGGAACGATAGTGGGGCATTGCCGATCTCCAATCCAGAACACGCCGGAGGGTGGCGCGACAGAAGCGCGATTCTATCCGAAACAGTCACTGGCTGGCACTTTCGTCGGGCCGATCCGGGTGTTCGTCGGTGCGGACGACGAAGTCGTTCTACCGAGGAACGGCGTCGCAGGTCCGTGCTGCAAGTTCATCAGTCAGAGCTACGACCTCGGAGGTCTGAACTATGAATTCATGAATTCGTCGCTTCGAACGACAAATGGTCCTCGATGACTGCGCGTTGCGATCCCCTCAACCGCGGCGTCATCACTGCGAGCTATGCAGTCTTCGGACGATCTGTGATCGAGACTCTCTGAGCTACGAGTTCATCCTCTTGGGCTGTGATTTCGTGACCCTGAACTCCTGCGTCGTCCTTCGAAGGAAGACGCTCGGTTTCTCCGAGCTACGTCGTCGTGCTTCCGGACATCGACTTCGCGCTTCCTCTTAGGGCCACGATCCCCGGCAGAGCCGGCAGAGCCTTGCTCGCCTGCACCGGAGCCACGGTCCGCCCGACGTATCGGCTTCGCTACGCACTCGCGGACAAGTTCTCCCATTCCCAGAAGCGCATAGCCTCGGAGAGGTGTGCATCGAACACCGATGACTTTTGCTGAGCGCTTATATACTATGTCCCGGGAGTTGGCTTCGGTGGGGGGGTCAGATGCGATATCTGGATTTCGATCTGTCGATCGAGCGGTCGGGCGTGGGTTACCGTGCGAAGGTTCTCAATTCACCTTCGGGACAAGCTGGTCATGAGTTTTCCAGTCCTTTTTCCGAGCAAGAGATGGAGATCTTTTTCCTCCGGATTGGCCGCCCTCGCCGCGGCACACGTCGCATCGGTTCACCGGAGATGAATGCAGTCAAGGCGTTTGGAAAACGGCTTTTTGATACCGTTTTTGGCGGCGATATTCGTGCCTGCCTGCGTAGCAGTATGGACGAAGCTGACCGTCTCGATTCGGGTCTTCGCCTGCGCTTGCGACTATCGAACGTACCTGAACTGGCTGACCTGCCATGGGAGTACCTGCACAATTCTTCTTTGAACCGTTTCCTCAGTTTGTCTTCCGACACACCTGTTGTTCGGTTTTTGGACTTGCCGGAGCGAGTTCGTCCGTTCACCATCAGGCCGCCCATACGGATTCTTGTTATGATTTCCAGTCCTGGGAACTATCCCGTGCTGGAAGTCGAGGAGGAATGGGGCAGGCTGGAGGAAGCCGTGTCGGACCTGATTTCTCAGGGAAAGGTCAAACTCGATAGGCTAGAATCAGCTACGCTACAGTGTCTGCAGCGAAGGCTTCGTCAATCCGAATGCCATATCCTGCACTTCATTGGGCACGGTGGATTTGATTCGCAGACAGAGGACGGTTTGATTGTATTGGAGGATCAGTTTGGGCGGGGGTCGCAAGTTAGTGGCCAGTATCTTGGAACATTGCTGCATGATCATCGACCACTCAGGATCGTTGTTTTGAACTCCTGCGAAGGGGCAAGGAATGGAACGGTCGATCCCTTTTCTGGATTGGCACAAGGCCTGGTGCAACAAGGAATTCCTGCCGTAATCGCAATGCAGTTCGAGATTACTGACAACGCAGCAATTGCTTTTTCCCACGAATTTTACCTGGCGATCTCGGACGGATTCCCCATAGACGCTGCGATGTCAGAAGCACGGAAGGCCATATTCGCTCAGGGAAACGATGTGGAGTGGGGCACTCCGGTTTTGTACCTGCGAGCGCCCGATGGGCAAGTCTTTAATCTTGAGAAAAGAGCGGAAGCGGAACACCCGCAAACCGAGCTAGGTAGTAGTACGCGCCGCGATCAGGAAGCCGAACAGGCCGCAATGGCCGAGGAACAGAAGCGCCGCGATCAGGAAGCCGAACAGGCCCGAATGGCCGAGGAACAGAAGCGCCGCGATCAGGAAGCCGAGCAGGCCCGAATGGCCCAGGAACAGAAGCGCCGCGATCAGGAAGCCGAACAGGCCCGAATGTCCGAGGAACAGAAGCGCCGCAATCAAGAAGCCGAACAGGCCCGAATGGCCGAGGAACAGAAGCGCCGCGATCAGGAAGCCGAGCAGGCCCGAATGGCCGAGGAACAGAAGCGCCGCGATCAGGAAGCCGAACAGGCCCGAGTGGCCGAAGAACAGAAACGCCGCGATCAGGAAGCCGAACAGGCCCGAGTGGCCGAAGAACAGAAACGCCGCGATCAGGAAGCCGAACAGGCCCGAGTGGCCGAAGAACAGAAACGCCGCGATCAGGAAGCCGAACAGGCCCGAGTGGCCGAAGAACAGAAACGCCGCGATCAGGAAGCCGAACAGGCCCGAATGGCCGAAGAACAGAAACGCTGCGATCAGGAAGCCGAACAGGCCCGAGTGGCCGAAGAACAGAAACGCTGCGATCAGGAAGCCGAACAGGCCCGAATGGCCGAAGAACAGAAACGCTGCGATCAGGAAGCCGAACAGGCCCGAATGGCCGAGGAACACAAGCGCCGCGAGCACGAAGTCAAGATCCGGTTACAACTTACAAGGTACGCAAAGTTCATCGTCTTGCCCATCGCAATTGTCGGCGTCACCGCCTGGGTTCTCTTACGGCCCACGCCGCTTGTACCGAAACCTGCGATGCCACCAAGTGCCACCCTGCCTTTGCTACTGGCATCGAAAGCAGAACAGGTCGTGAAGATCGGCCACGTCGCACCGCTGACCGGCCCGATCGCTCACTTCGGCAAGGACAACGAAAACGGCGCTCGCTTGGCGGTCGACGATGCCAATGCGAAAAGGATCGAGATTGACGGGAAGGTCATCAAGTTCGAGCTGCTCGGCGAGGACGACCAAGCCGATCCGAAGACCGGCACGATCGTGGCTCAGAAGCTGGTCGATGCCAAGGTGGCCGGTGTCGTCGGTCACCTGAACTCGGGTACCACCATTCCCGCTTCGGCGATCTACTATGAGGCTGGGCTGCCGCAGATTTCGCCGTCGTCGACCAATCCAAAATACACCGCGCAGGGCTTCAAGACCGCCTTCCGGGTGATGGCCAACGACATTCAACAGGGCTCAGTGGCAGGCACCTACGCCGTCAAGGATATGGGCGCCAAGAAGATCGCGATCATCGACGACCGCACGGCGTACGGTCAAGGTCTTGCGGATGAGGTCGAAAAAGCGGCAAAGGCCGCCGGTGCCAGCATCGTCGCACGCGAGTTCACCCATGATAAGGCCACCGACTTCAAGGCGATTCTCACCAAGATCAAGGCCAAGAACCCGGACCTCGTCTTCCTTGGCGGGATGGATGACGTCGGTGGTCCGATGCTCAAGCAGATGAAGGAATTGGGCATCAAGGCCAAGTTCTCGACTGGCGACGGGGGCTGCTCACCCGAGTTGATCAAGCTCGCCGGTGCGGCATCGGAAGGAGTGATCTGCACGCAAGCCGGCCTGCCACCCGACAAATTGCCGAACGGTCAGAAGTTCGTCGAGGATTTCACCAAGAAATACGGCCAAATCCAGATCTACTCGCCCTACAGCTATGACGCTGTGATGGTCCTGGTCGACTCCATGAAGCGTGCCAACTCTGCCGACCCGGCCAAGTATCTGCCGGAAGTTGGCAAGACCTCCTATGATGGGGTCACCGGCAAGATCGAGTTCGACGCCAATGGCGATATCAAGAACGGCGCGATCACGGTTTTCGAGGTCAAGGACGGCAAGCTGATAACGGTTGCGACAAGGTGACTACCACTACCATGTTGCGGCCATGGGTCGAGGTGCGGGAACGATAGTGGGGCATTGCCGATCTCCAATCGAGAACACGCCGGAGGGTGGCGCGGTATAATCGAGATTCTATCCGAAAGCCCCCAGGGTGTTGGTGCCGTGTTGATTCATCCGCAGTTCGACCCCGTCGCACTCAAGCTGGGCCCTGTGAGCGTGCACTGGTATGGGCTGATGTACTTGCTGGCCTTCCTTCAGTTCTGGTGGCTCGGCCGACACCGCATCCGCACGCATCCGCAGCTTTCGCAGGCATCCTGGACCGTCCAGCAACTCGACGATCTGCTCTTCTACGGCGTCCTCGGCGTGATCATCGGCGGGCGGCTCGGTCAGGTGCTGTTCTACGAGCCGGGCTACTACCTGACGCACCCGCTGCAGATCCTCGCCGTATGGAAAGGGGGCATGTCGTTTCACGGCGGCTTCCTCGGCGTGCTCGTCGCGATGGCACTGTACGCGCGCAAGACCGCGAGGAGCTGGCTCGAGATCACCGACTTCATCGCGCCGCTGGTGCCGCTCGGCCTCGCCGTCGGGCGTATCGGCAATTTCATCAACGGCGAGTTGTGGGGCCGTCCCGCGGATTCATCCTTGCCATGGGCCATGGTCTTCCCCTGGGTCGACGATTTGCCGCGCCATCCATCGCAGATCTATCAGGCGGGCCTCGAAGGCCTCGCGCTGTTTGTCGTCCTCTGGTTGTATTCAGGGAACACGCGGCCGCGCGGCGCCGTTTCCGGCGTGTTTCTCATCGGCTATGGGCTTCTGCGCTGGGTCGCCGAGTATTTCCGCTCGCCGGATGATGGTATCTTTGGTCTCTCTCACACCATCAGCATGGGGCAGTGGCTGTCCTTGCCGATGGTCCTCTTCGGAATCGTTTTTGTCGTCTCCGCGCATCGCCGACGCATCTGACCCGAAGGCGCCGCCGGTCGCGGATGGAGGAGAAGAAAATGCCTGCAGGAATTGTTGTCCGGGGGCTGCGCAAGGTGCGCACACTGCTCGCCGAAGGTCCCGGCCTCCGCGGTCTCGATGGCAAGCAACTAGTGCGAATCCGCGAGTTGCTGCATGAATGCGCCAGCGGCGTCGGCGGCGAAATCTCGGCGAGGCAGCGCGCCGGGCGGCTCGCGGAAGCCTATCTCCGTCTTGATGACGAAGGTCGCGCGACGTTCCTGCGCGTCATTGCCACCGAATTCGGCCCCGATCCGCAGCTGGTCGCCAAGGCACATGCCGACTACCAGGCAGCCATCGACAGCAACGACCGGTGGACTGCCGAGTCGGCGCTACGCAATGCCATGCGTTCGTCTCGCCTGCGCGTCCTGACGCAATTCACCGCCCTGCCGCAAGGCGTCAAGTTCCTGGTCGATCTCCGCGCCGATCTGCTCCGTCTGATTGGCCAGGATCCCGCCCTGCGCTCGCTCGACCGAGAACTCGAAACCCGTCTGAGCGCATGGTTCGACGTGGGCTTCCTCGAGTTGCAACGGATCACCTGGAACTCGCCGGCAACGCTCCTCGAAAAACTGATCGAGTACGAAGCGGTGCACGAGATCCGTTCCTGGAGCGACCTCAAGAACCGCCTTGATTCCGATCGCCGCTGCTACGCGTTCTTCCACCCACGCATGCCGATGGAACCGTTGATCTTCGTCGAGGTCGCGCTGACCGACAAGCTCGCCGACAACGTCCAGACCCTGCTCGATGAGCATGCGCCGGTATTCGATGCGCCACGCGCCAATACGGCGATCTTTTATTCGATCTCGAACACGCAGGTCGGTCTGCGCGGCGTGTCGTTCGGTAACTTCCTGCTCAAGCGCGTGGTCGACGATCTGAAGCGCGACTACCCGCGTCTCGTGAACTTTGCGACCTTATCCCCCCTGCCCTCCTTCCGTCGCTGGGCCGAGAGGAATCCGGAAGCCTGGCAGAAGGCTTTCAGCGAAGCCGATCTGGAGCGGATCAGGCGACACCAGGCGGCCGGGACGACGAAGATCGACAACGCGAGCGATCTGGCGACGCTGCTCGCCGACGATGGTTGGGCCGATGATGACCGCTTGGCACGCGCCCTGCAGCATGGCCTGATGCGGCTTGCCGCGCGCTACCTGCTGACTCCCGACAAAGGCGGACGTCCTTACGACCCGGTTGCCCGTTTCCATCTGGGCAACGGGGCGCGCATCGAGCGCCTCAACTATCTGGCGGACACCTCGGCGCGCGGCCGGCGACAGTCGTATGGACTGATGGTGAATTATTTGTACGACCCTGATACTATCGAAGCGAACGTCGAGGCTTTTTCACGCGGTGGTGAGATGGCTGCGAACCCCGCAATACGCCGTTCTGCCCGCGACTGAGACAACACGGGCATAACGTTTATTTCGATCCTGTCAATAGAAAGAACATCACATGCAACAACGTCCATTCAAAGTCCTGGGTATCCAGCAGATCGCCATCGGCGGCCCCGACAAGATGAAGCTTCGTCAGCTGTGGGTCGACATGCTCGGCCTCGAGATCACCGGCAACTTCGTCAGCGAACGCGAGAACGTTGACGAAGACATCGCCGCAATGGGCAAAGGCCCGTTCAAGGTCGAGGTTGATCTGATGCAACCGGTTGACCCCGAGAAGAAGCCGGCGGTTCACGCCACACCCCTCAACCACGTCGGCCTGTGGATCGACGACCTGCCGAAGGCGGTTGAGTGGCTGACCGCCAATGGCGTGCGCTTCGCGCCGGGTGGCATCCGCAAGGGTGCCGCCGGGTTCGACATCACTTTCCTGCATCCGAAGGCCAGTCCCGAGTTTCCGATCGCCGGAGAAGGTGTGCTGATCGAAATGGTTCAAGCGCCGCCGGAAGTCGTCGAGGCCTTTGCCAAGCTGGGCTGACACCGCAAACCCGCAATCCCCCGAAACACCGCGTCGCGCTTTTCGCCGATGCGGTGTTTTTGTTGCGCCTGCGTAATGTGGCGGCAGGTGGCCGCCCACCAGTCACCCATTAGTCGCCCACCCCTATCTGCGATCGCGTCCTTGTCGGTTCGCCGCGAACACCGCCAGCGGAGCGGGAAGCGGGTCCTCAACTGGCAGCACAACACTCCGACCTGACCGACCGCACTGGCGCGCGCGAAGCAGCAGGCCGCAAGCCACCCGACGAACGCCCGGGCGCGATCTTCGTCGCCGCGCGTAAGCACCAATCCGTTACTGTCGTTCGACGCGTCGCCAGCAGAATCGTCTGGCGCCCGCGGCACCACCGGCGGTCGCCGGCAGAACCCGCCGGACTGCACGTTTCGTGCGCAGAATTGTGCATTCCTGCGAGAAAATGCGCGATAATTGGCGCCCCCGGACCATCCGGCGCAAAGAGGAATGGAACCATGCCAACGACTCAGGAACCTATCGAGGTCGCCGCTCGCATCGACAGTACGGCCGCAAGCTCGCCCCCCCGGACACCAGGGGCTGCCCACCCCCTGCCGTCCCTTGGCGCGCGCCACCCTGACGCGGCGTGACCGTTTCCCGTCCCCCACAGCCCACCCGTCTGCCCAGTCTGGCGTCTCGCCAGGCGGTGGGATCTCCGACAGTTCATTGCCCGTCCGCGTGTGCCGGCGATCCGACCGTGCCAGCGTGGGTACTGTGCGCCTTTTCAGCGATCAGCGCGTCCCTGTCGTTCACTGAACCGTGAGCTTACGGTGTGGCGGGATGTGGCGCGGTCGCGCCCTACCCCTCCACCGGGCACCGTGACGTGCAGCTCCGCACGACATCCGCACCAGCCAGTTGCGCCACGCTGCTCTGCCACGACGCCGTTTTATCTATTACCCGTTTTCAGCCACACCAAGGAGGCATCAATGAGTGAAGTCAAGACTGTCCAGGAAGAGGTCGTACCGGAAGGCGATTCAGCCAAGATCGAGAACGTGACCGCGCAACAGGAAGCAGAGCCCGTCAAGGAAGTCCCCGCCAAGACGGCAAGCAAGAACGCTGTGAAAGGCGATGGCAAGAATGGGGAGCGCAGCACGCCCGCCAAAGCGACCAAGGCCAAGACTCCCAATCCCAAGTTGGCCAAGGCAGCACCGGCAGGGCAGAAGGCAGACGCAGCCCAGGCCAAGGCCAGCCAGAGCGAGACCGTACACGTCCGCAAGCCGGCGCTCAAGACCAAGCTGTACGAAGAGACTCTCTCGAAACTGCAGATCGAACTGGTGAAACTGCAGGAGTGGATCAAGTTCAAGAAGCTTAAAGTGGTGGTCCTGTTCGAAGGACGCGACGCAGCCGGCAAGGGCGGTACGATCAAACGCATTACCGAGAGCCTCAGCCCGCGGGTCACCCGAGTGGCGGCGCTGCCCGCGCCGACGGATCGGGAGCAGAGCCAGTGGTACTTCCAGCGCTACGTCCAACACCTCCCCGCCGGCGGCGAAATGGTGTTGTTCGATCGCAGTTGGTATAACCGGGCCGGCGTCGAACGGGTCATGGGATTCTGTACGGAAGAGGAATATCGCGAGTTTCTGCGTACCTGTCCGGAATTCGAACGGATGCTCGTGCGTAGCGGAATCATCCTGATCAAGTATTGGTTCTCGGTCAGCAACGAGGAGCAGGAGCGCCGCTTCCAGAAGCGGATCTTCCATCCTGAGAAACACTGGAAACTCAGTCCGATGGACCTCGAGTCGCGGGCGCGCTGGGTGGAATACTCGAAAGCCAAGGACGCCATGTTTGCGCACACCGACATCAAGCAGGCACCCTGGTATGTGGTCGATGGCGACGACAAGAAGCGGGCTCGCCTCAATGTCATCACGCACCTGCTGAACATGATCGACTATGAGGACCTGACACCCGAACCAATCGTCCTGCCGCCGCGTCAGGACGAGCGCGGCTACGTGCGCCCACCTCTGTCTGACCAGACCTTCATCCCCGAAGTCTATTGAGGCACCGCGGTGCCGGGCCTGCCAGATCGGCGGCCCGCACTACGCGTGCGCTGGCGTAACCGGCCTTGCTTACTGACTTCCCCGAACGGCAACTGCCACGCTGCAAGCAGCGCCCCGCCGTTCGGGGACAATCTCGCGGATCCACCGTTGTGGGTCGCCGGCCCGGACCAGGCGCGAGCATGCCCACGACATTGGCGAAGGCTTACTAAGGCTTACTTGTAGTAGCCCACCGCACACACCTGATCGCCAATCCTGGTGACGTAGGCGACCTTGGTGACGAGATCGGTCTGACCGGGACGCGGCCACATGTAGCTGACCTCGGCAATCGCACCCTCCTTGGCGGCGGCGTAGACTTCCTCGCCCAGCGGTTTGCCGGCCTTGTCCTTGAGATCCTTGAGGCTCTTGCCGAGCAGAGTCGGATGCGCAGTGAAGTTCCCGTCCGGACCACCGCAGTACGGATACAGGTCACGATCCTTGAAGCCGCCTTCACCCTTGGTAAACATCACCAAGGCCTTGGGCTTGTCAGCCTTCACGGCGGCAACCGCCTTTTCGAGCATGGCCTTGGCCTCCGCCGGAGTACCATACTCAACGGCCGAGGCCGTACCAACAAGACCGGCAACGGCCAGTGCTGAAACAACAGCCAATCGACGTAGCATCAAAAAACCTCCTTGTCAAAGTCATCGGATAACAACGGTGAGTTGCTGACCTGCCGAAAAAGCCAGGGGAAACCCCAGCAGGAACATGGTAGCCGAAAACGAGCCCGCGTGATCGAAGTTCTGCCGCGGCGGTCGTGCAGGAAGCAAGCCGGAGTCAGGCGCCGCGGGTTCTCCGACGCACCGCCAATGCTGCCCGCGCGCGCGAGCCCTGTGCACGCCGCTGACCCGTGCCGACGCCTGAGGCAGGCGCGTCACGGGAGGGAACCGTGGATCGGCGAGTGGAAGACCCGGCACCGGCCGGGAAGCGTGCCGCCTGTCAGCCGCGACAGAACGTCGTCGAAGGCAACGACCGCAGCGACGCATGCAGTCGACTCACCCTGAGCAGGTCCTTGTGTGCCCGCAGCAGCGTCAGGCTGCTTTCCACGTACTGGTGTGAAGACAATTCATCCGCAGCGTAGCGCTGCAACAGCTTCAGCCAGCGAGTGTGGATGGCACACGGATGACGCTCTTTACCGCCGGCAAGAGGACAATCGGGACAGCGCGTCCTCGCCAGAATGTCGATCGCGGCGTGTTTCTGCCAGTGTTGACGGTATTGGCGGGCGTTGGCCTCGATCCAGGCAAGCGCCCGCTCTTCGCGCTCGTGCGCGGGAAAGGCCTCCACGTATTCTGTGATCGCGGCGATCTGCCGGCGAAAGAACTCCGCATCCGAGAGGCCATGATCGGAGGATTCCCCTACGAAACGGGTAAGGAGCGCAAGGGTCGGGTCGTCTACGATGTACATATGGATCCTGCAAGACCGTTAGCCGGCAAGCCAGCCACCTCACTATAGCAGGATTTGCTGCGGTGCACCAGGAAGTTTCCTGGCACGGCCCAAAGCAAGGGCACCGCGCGTTCACCACTGGTCAGTATTTCGCCGAAACCAGCCGACAAGTGGGCGCCGCCTGCCGGCACTACCGGGATAGTTCTCCGCGCTTGTAGGCCGCCAGAAGACCAGTTGCCGCCAACTCGCAGAGGTCGAGCACGCGTTCGAAACCCGACTCGGCACCGTAGTAGGGGTCGGGCACCTCGGAGATCCCGAGTCCGGTAGCGTAGTCAAGAAACAGACCGAGTCGCGAGCGGCTTTCCTCTGCGCACTGGCGCCGCAGGAGCGACAAGTTGGCCTCGTCCATCGCCAGAATCCGGTCAAAACGACCGAAATCCGCGTCGATGACCGAACGCGCGCGCATCCTCGACAGATCGTAGCCGCGCTTCGCCGCTACCCGGCGGGCGCGCGCATCGGGCGCCTCACCGGCGTGGTAATGCCCGTGCGTGCCCGCAGAGTCCAGCTCGAAGGCCGTCGCCAGGCCCTCGCGCTGCGCGATGGCGCGGGTAACCGCTTCGGCGATTGGCGAGCGACAGATGTTACCCATGCAGACAAAGAGAATTCGGTATCGCGGCGCCACGCCTGGCCCCCTCCTCAAGAAGTTGCTATTCAACTGCACCGGTGGAGCCCTCGGAAAACAGCTCCTCGACAAAACCGAAACGGCTCATGTCGCGGATCCGCATCGGATAAAGGATGCCGTCCAGGTGGTCACATTCGTGCTGCACGACGCGCGCATGAAAGCCGGCGACGCTACGATCGATCGGACGGCCGCGGGCGTCGAAGCCGGTATAACGCAGGCGGCTCCAGCGCGGCACCCAGCCGCGCAAGCCGGGCACCGACAGACAGCCTTCCCAGGCTTCTTCAGTCGCCGACGAAAGCGGGAAGAGCACCGGGTTGATCAATACCGTCCGCGGTACCGGCTCGGCCTCCGGATAACGAGGATTGCGATCCACCCCGAAGATCACCAGCCGCAGACCGACACCGATCTGCGGCGCGGCCAGACCTGCACCGTCCAGATGGCGCATGGTCTCTTCCATATCGGCAATCAGCGCGTGCAGCGCCGGCGTCGCAAACTGTTCGACGGGAGCGGCCTTGCGCGCCAAGCGCGGGTCGCCCATCCTGAGGACGGGTCTAATCATCGCTGGTCAGAAGCCTTTCGATGACTGCCAGGACCTGATGCATGGACTCCCCCAGAACATCATGGATCGCCTCCAGGCTGATGCCCTCGCGACTGTCGCCGCGCCCGGCGGCGTAGTTGGCGACGACGTTGATCGCCGCATACGGAACACCCAGTTCGCGCGCCAGAACCGCCTCAGGCATGGCGGTCATGCCGACCACGTCGGCACCGTCGCGCTCGAGCCGATTGATCTCGGCCGCCGTCTCCAGCCGCGGGCCCTGCGTCGCGGCATAGACCGCCGAGTGAGCGAGGTCGATACCGATCGCTGCGGCGGCCCTGGCCAGACGCTGGCGCAGCCGCCGATCAAAGGGTTCGGTGAAGTCGACATGTCGGACCGCCCTCTCCGGTCCTTCATGGTAGGTCGACTCGCGACCCCAGGTGTAGTCGATGATCTGATCCGGCATGACCAGATCGCCAGGGCTGAGGTTCGCACGAATGCTGCCGACGGCGGCGACCGCGACGATACCCACCGGCCCACACTCCCGCAGCGCCCAGATGTTGGCCCGATAATTCACCTGATGCGGCGGGATGCCATGGTCGTCGCCGTGACGCGCCAGGAAGACGACCGGACAGCCGCTGATCCGGCCGAAGCTCAGGGCCGCCGACGGCTCGCCGTAAGGGGTGCGTCGCCGCTGACGCTCCACCAGCTCAAGGCTTGCGAGTTGGGTCAGACCGCTGCCACCGATCACCGCAAGCATGTCAGTCCTCCCGAATGGCGTAGATGGCCGGTAGGTTGCGCCAGGCGCCGCGAACATCCATTCCGTAACCAAAGAGGAAGCGATCGGGAACCGTCAGCGCGACGAAATCGGCCTGAATCGGCTTGTGCCTGCCATTCATCTTCTCCGCCAGCACGGCCGTGTAACAAGCGTCGGCGCCAAGTTGCAGCAGTCGCTCGCGAATCGCGGCCAGAGTCACTCCTTCATCGAGAATGTCATCGACGATCAGCACGGTTCTTCCCCTGACCGGGATCGACGGCTCGACACGCCAGGCCAGCTCGCCGCCGCTGGTCGCCTGGCCGTAGCGCCCGACGTGCACGTAGTCGAACTCGAGTGGGAAGGTCAGTCGCGTCATCAACTGACCGGCCAGGGGGACGCCGCCCTGCATGACGCACAGCAGCAGTGGGTTGCTGTCGCGAAGTCTTTCACTGATCTCGCGCGCCACACGGTTGACCGCGGCGGCGACCCTCTCGGCCGAGTGGACAAGGTCGGCGGCGGCAAGGATGGCCATCGCCTGCTGCGGGTCGATCATGTCTTCTCCTGACTTGGCGGATGCTCGCGCCGGCCGTTGCCGCGGCGGCGCGACCGAGCAGCGGAAGCCTTGCGCGGCAGCCTCATGGCGTCGACGGACCCATGGTCTGTTCGAGCAGGCCCAGCAACTGGCCTTCGTCGATTACCTGCACGCCCAGTTGCAGCGCCCTTTCCAGCTTGCTGCCGGCCTCCGCGCCGGCGACGACGAAACTCGTCTTCTTCGACACCGAACCGCTGACCTTGCCCCCCGCCGCTTCGATCATCGCTTTGGCTGCTTCGCGTGTCAGCGAGGGCAGAGTTCCCGTCAAGACGAAGACCTGGCCAGCAAAGACGCCACCGGCCGGCACCGCTGGCTCACCTTCGCTCCACACCAGACCGGCGGCACGCAGCTGTTCGATGACTTCCAGATTGTGTGGTTCACTGCAGAACTGGCGGATGCTTTGCGCGACCGTCGGACCGACGTCAGGGACCTGCCGCAGCGAATCCTCATCGGCAGCCAGCAGACGATCCAGGCTACCGAAGTGACGCGCCAGTTCCCGAGCGGTGGCTTCCCCAACGTTGCGTATCCCGAGCGCGAAAATGAAACGCGCCAGGGTCGTCCTCTTGCTCTTCTCGATCGCCGCCAGCAGATTGCCTGCCGACTTGTCGGCCATCCGTTCGAGACTGGCCAGAGCCAGCAAGCCGAGCCGGTAGAGATCGCCCGGCGTGCGCACGATGGCACCGTCAACGAGTTGCTCAACCGCTTTGTCGCCGAGGCCTTCGATGTCCAGTGCACGCCGCGAGGCAAAATGCAGCAGCGCCTGTTTGCGCTGTGCCGGGCAATAGAGACCGCCACTGCAACGTGCCACGGCCTCGTCGGCGCTGCGCACGACGCGCGAGCCGCAAACCGGACAGCTTGTCGGCATGACGAATTCGCGCGCGCCGGCGGGACGCCTATCCGGAACGACCCGGACGACCTCGGGAATGACGTCGCCAGCGCGGCGCACGACGACCACGTCGCCGATGCGCACGTCCTTGCGCCGAATCTCGTCCTCGTTGTGCAGCGTGGCGTTGTTCACGGTGACGCCGCCGACAAAGACCGGCGCGAGGCGCGCCACCGGCGTCAGCGCCCCGGTACGGCCGACCTGAATCGAGATATCGAGCAGTTCGGTGACCGCCTCCTCGGCGGGAAACTTGTGCGCGACGGCAAAGCGCGGCGCGCGCGAAAGGAAACCAAGGCGTTCCTGGGCAGCCAGCTCGTCGAGCTTGTAGACCACGCCATCGATATCGTAGGGCAGAGAAGCGCGCCGGCTGCCCATGTCGGCATAGTAGGCGAGCAGACCGGCCAGGCCGGTGACCCGGCGTCGCTCCCGGGCGACCGGAAAACCCCAGCGCTCGAGCTGATCGAGCTGGGCCGAATGCGTTGCCGGCAAGCCGGCACGCTCGCCGGAAGCAATCCCGTAGGCAAAAAAACGCAAAGGACGCTGAGCCGTGATGCGCGGGTCGAGCTGGCGCAGGCCGCCCGCAGCGGCGTTGCGCGGATTGACGAATTCCTTCTCGCCCTTCTCGCGCTGGCGCGCGTTCAGCCGTTCGAAGTCGCTGCGCCACATCAGCACTTCGCCGCGCACTTCAAGGGCCGCCGGCCAGTCGCTGCCGCGGAGACGCAGGGGAACGCTGCGCAGAGTGCGCAGATTGGCCGTTACGTTCTCGCCGGTCGAACCGTCGCCACGCGTCGCGCCGCAGACCAGGATGCCCTTTGCGTACGACAGGCCGACGGCGAGACCGTCGAACTTGGGTTCGGCCGAGTAATCGACCTCACCGTCCGTCGCCAGCCCCTCACGCACACGGCGGTCGAACGCCGCGACTTCGTCGTCCGCAAAGGCATTGTTCAGCGACAGCATCGCTGTCGCATGTGTGACCGCCGCGAACTCCGCCAGCGGCGCACCGCCAACCCTCTGCGTCGGAGAGTCCCTGCTCACCAGTTCGGGGTGTTCGGCCTCCAGCGCCTGCAACTCGCGGAACAGGCGGTCGTAGTCGGCATCAGCGATCGACGGCGCGTCGAGAACGTAGTACTCGTGATCGTACCGCTCGATCTCCGCGCGCAGGCTGTGAAGGCGTTCGCTGACACCCATCGGGCGGGTTCTGCCTCAGGAGAACAGGCGCAACGCCAACGGGCCACCGGCCGGCAGCTGGCGATGGGCCATCGCCGTCTGGTACTGCACCACCTGACGACGGATCGGTTCGATAGCACTTTCCGACAAGGGGCGCCGATTGTCATCCACCAGCGCACCGTGCAGGGCTTCGGCAAAACGACGCGCCAGCTCGACCATTTGCGTCAGCACGCGATCGCCGTTGGCCACGCGCGGCACATCGAGCAGGAAGGTCACGCCGTGCGTAGTCATGGTCCGCATCGACTCGCTCGAAAAGCCCTTCGTCTCCTGGTTGATCAGCACGTAGAGAACGTTGCCCTCGTCATCACAACGGGCGAAGCGGCCGTCCGCGTCGATGACCATGCCGGCCGATTCGGCAAGGGCGCGCAGCTTGGTGCCCGGGAAGACCTGTCCCTGACTGATGACGTTGACACCGATCTGAATATCGACCCCGGCACAGAACTCGTCGAGCTGCGCTGCCGCCTGCAAGGCGGGCTCGCGCAACGGCAACTCGGCGACCCCCATCAGTTCGGTCGCCAGGTCAAGCAGGGCGACATGGAAAACCGAGAGATCCCCGTCGCGAACCGGGCCCTTGCGGTCGACGAGCTGCAGCCCGGCTCGAATGTGTCGGTAGGCATTGTCGCTGTCCTCGAGGATCGGCTCCCACTCGCGTGAGTCTTCGTTGTAGCCGATCCAGTTCACGGCCTTGCCAATCCGTGCAAGAGCGGCACGCTGCCCTTCGCGAATCCGGTAGGCGGCTGCCGGCTCAGCAACCTCGATCGCCGCAATGTAGTCGATCATCGGCGACAACAGATACAGCGGCGCCGCCTGACCCCCGGCGTTGGCCGGCGCATCGTCGGGGCGACCGGGCACGGCCTGTGGCGACGCCGAGCGGCCCGCGACCGGAGCCTCGCGCGGCGACAGGAAGGCCGGTGCGACGCGCGCCGAGTCCTCGGCGAAAGGCGCCGACGCTTCGTACGCCCCGTCGTCCTGCGCCGGTTCCACCCGCAACAGCGGTTCGACCCTCTCGTGACCGGTTCCGGCAGACCTCGCCCCGCCGCCGGCGCCCGGGTCGGCTGCCTCGGCTCCCCCATCAACACCGGCGTAGTCGTCGGCGCTGGCGCCGCCGGGTGGCGACTCGTCAAGCAGCACGTCCGCCTGGCGGACGTTCAGCAACTGCTCGGCGAGCTTGCGATGCTTGTGCTCCTGCCACTTGTTGTAGCCCAGCACGCCAATCACGGCGGCGCCACCGAGGCCGATCAGACCCATTTGCAAGTCGGTCATTTCAATTCCTAAACGAGCTGCTCGCGCAGGCGCAGCGCTTCTTCCATATCGACTTCCACGATGCGCGAAACGCCGGATTCCTGCATGGTCACCCCGACGAGTTGTTGCGCCATTTCCATCGTTAACTTGTTGTGGCTGATGAACAGAAACTGCGTGTGGCCGGACATGCGTCGCACCATCGCGCAGAAACGTTCGGTATTGGTATCGTCCAGCGGTGCATCGACTTCGTCAAGCAGGCAGAAGGGCGCCGGGTTGAGCTGAAACATGGAGAATACCAGCGCAATTGCCGTCAGAGCCTTCTCGCCGCCGGAAAGCAGATGAATCGTCGAGTTCTTCTTGCCCGGCGGCTGCGCCATGACCTGCAGGCCAGCGTCCAGGATCTCGTCGCCGGTCATGATCAGCTTCGCTTCGCCGCCCCCGAAAAGCGTCGGAAACAACTCGCCGAAGCTGCGGTTGACGGAATCGTAGGTCGCCTGCAGCAGATCCCGCGTTTCCCGGTCGATGCGCCGGATCGCGCTCTCCAGCGTCTCCATCGCCTGGGTCAGGTCCGCCGACTGGGCATCGAGGTAGCCTTTGCGTTCGCTCGCCGCCGCCAGCTCATCGAGGGCAGCCAGGTTGACGGCGCCGAGAGCGTCGATCGAACGCTGCAATGCAGCAATCGCGGCCTGCAGGGGACCGGCACGCGCCCCTACGACGTCGGCCGCCAACGACTCCTCGTCAGCATTCGCCTCGGCCAGCTGGCTCGCCAACTGCTCGAAATTGAGACTCGCTGCCTGCTCCCGCAGCTTCAGTTCGCCAATCCGATCGCGCAGCGGATCAAGGCCCTGCTCGACTTTCATGCGCCCCTCGTCGAGCGCGCGCAGGCCGTTCGCCGCCGCTTCCAGCGCATCGCGAGCCTGCGCCAGCGCATGCTCGCGAGCGACCCGATGGTTGAGCGCGACCTGCAGCCCGGGCTCGAGATCCTCGGCCTGCATGGCGGTGGCACTTTCCTCGCAACGCGCCAGTTCATCGCTGATCCGTTCCAGCTGCTGCTGCGCCAGTGCGCGGCTGCTGCTCAGCTCCGCCAGCTTGTTGCGACACTCCCGCTGCGAGAATTCCGCCTCGCGCAACTCGCGTTCTTCGGCATTGATCTGATCACGCTCGTCACGCAGCGCCCGTTCGGCCTGTTCGAGGCGCGCCCGTGCGCCGACCATCACCGCCTGCAACTCGCGCACCCGCTCGCTCTGCAGGTCGATCGCCGCTTCGGCGATGAACCGGCGTTCGCTTTCGCTTTCCTCCTCCACGGCCATCTCGGCCAGACTTTCGTCGATCTGCGCCTGCCGTTCGCGGAAGCGTTCGCGGGCCTGCGCAAGCTTCAGTGCTTCGACCTGAATGGCATGCGCGCGATCCTGCAGCAAACCCAGCTGTTGACGTGACTCCTGCACGGCGTCCTGGGCATCGGCCAGACTCTGCTCGATCGCCGCCAGCCGCGCCTGCGCCTGATCGACCGTCTCCTCGCGCTGGGCAATCACCCCGGTCAGCGTGTCGATCTCCCGCTGACGTTCGAGAAGGCCATGCTCGCCGCTGTCCGGGGCAAAGAGCGTCACACTCTGGCGAGTGACGATGTCACCACCCGGCGTCACGCAACAGGCATTCCCCGACAAATCCGCCCGACGCGCCAGGGCCGTCGCCAGATCGGGGCTGGCCAGCACCGCATCGAGCCAGTCGGCAAGAATTGCCGACAGCTCGGGATGGTCGCAGCGAACGCGCGCCAGCAGGCGGTCGTCGCGCGCACCGCCGTGGCCGTCGCGCGCTTCGCCGTCAGCCGGCGGTAGCAGCAGAGTCAACTTGCTGCCCGGACGGTCCTTGCTCCAAGCCGGGTCGGCTTGCGTCGCCACCAGCGCTCCGAGCCGCTCGCGGAGAACCGCCTCGACGGCATCCTCCCAGCCCGCGTCGACGTGCAGCGACTTCCAGAGCGGCGCGCCATGCTGCAATCCATGCCGGCGCAGCCACTCGTCGAGCTTGCCGTTGGTCTGCAGGCGTTGCTGCAACTGCTGCAGCGCCATCCGGCGGGCATTCGCCTCGGCGCGCTCTTTCTGTGCATGCTGCACCTCAGCCAGCACCGCACGTCGGTTCTGCTCAAGACGCGGCAGATCCTGTTGCTGGGCCTGCTGCATCTCCTGCAACTCGCCGATCCGCTCACGCAAGCCATGCACCTGCTCCTGCTTGTCGGCAAACTCAACGTCATCGGGTATCGGCATCGCCTGACGCTCGAGGGCCAGGCGTTCTCGCCGGCCACCGATGATCTGCAGGGAACGCTGCGCGTGGCCACGATTGGCCTGCTCGACCTGCAGCCGCTGTTCGGCCTGGGCGATCTCGGCGCGCTGCCGGGTCACGGCTTCGACCGCCACGGCATGGCTCTCCTCGGCCAGCGGCAAGCGCTCATGCCGCGCCGCCAGGCGCGCCTGCCCCTGCTCGACACGTTCCTCGGCGAGCGCCAGCAGGCTCCGCCAGCGTTCGTCGTCGTCGCTCAGTTTCTCGGCCTGGGCCTGCCAGTGCGTGCGGTCGTCGGTCAACTGGGCAAGACGCGTCTCGTACTCGCGCTGGGATTCACGGCGGTGCCGGATTTCAGCCTCCAGCCGCGCGACTTCGGCATTGGCCGCAAACAGGTCGCTCTGCGCCGCATGGACGCCGTCACTGGCAGCAAAATGCGCTTCGCGCGCCGCCTCCAGACGCGCTTCGAGGTCACGCAGGGCGGCATTCTGCGCCTCGATATCGTTCGCCGCCTGGGCCACCTCGCGCGCCAGACGCTCGCGCTCGGCCTGGGCCTCGTTGCGGCGGAGCAGCCAGAGCAGGTGCTGTCGACGCACCAGGTCGTCGCTGTACTCACGATACTGACGAGCAATGCTGGCCTGACCCTCGAGGCGCTCCATCTGCAAACCCAGTTCGAGGCGGATGTCTTCCACGCGCGCCAGGTTCTCGCGCGTATCGGCCAGCCGATTCTCGGTTTCCTTCCGCCTTTCCTTGTAGCGGGTCACACCGGCCGCCTCTTCGAGAAAGACCCGCAGCTCGTCCGGCCTGGCCTCGATGATCCGCGAGATCGTCCCCTGGCCGATGATCGCGTACGCCCGTGGCCCGAGACCGGTGCCGAGAAACAGGTCAGTCACGTCCTTGCGTCGAACGTGCAGGTTGTTGATGTAATACTCGGACTGACCACTGCGCGTCAGCAAGCGCTTGACGGACAACTCCGCATACTGCGACCACTGTCCGCCGAGGCGACCGAGCGAGTTATCGAAGACGAGTTCGACGGCTGCCCGCGACACCGGCTTGCGACTGCCGGAACCGTTGAAGATCACATCCTGCATCGACTCGCCACGCAGCTCCGAGGCTTTCGATTCGCCGAGCACCCAGCGCACGGCATCCATCACGTTCGACTTGCCGCAACCGTTCGGACCGACCACACCGACGAGTTGACCGGGCAGGGCGATCGTCGTCGGGTCGACGAAGGATTTGAAGCCGGCAAGTTTCAGTTTGGTCAGGCGCATGAACGAGAACTGGAGCGCGGTCCGCGCAAACGCGCCGGGAGAAATCGGAAAACGCGGTGACTCTGCCCGGCAATGCTGCACACCCAAGCAGGCGGCGACAAGCGAACAGACGTACGAGACTCAGGCATCAACAGCTATGATAGCATTGTGGCTGTCCGATTCGTTTCCCGCAGGATAGCATCCGGAGCCCCAATGAGCACAGAGCCGGCGAAAACTCTCGATACCTTTCCGAACCCGGCGCCGCAGAGAGATTTCCACATACACATGGAAATCCCGGAATTCACCTGCCTGTGCCCGAAGACAGGCCAGCCGGACTTCGCGACGCTGCTTCTCGATTACGTTCCGGACGAGGCCTGCGTCGAACTGAAGAGCCTGAAACTCTACATCTGGTCGTTCCGCAACACCGGCTGCTTTCACGAGGAAGTGAGCAATCGCATCCTCGACGATCTGGTGAGCGCCACCCGGCCACGCTACATGAAGCTGACGGCGAAGTTCTACGTGCGCGGCGGCATCTTCACCACGGTCGTCGCGGAGTATCGCCAGGAAGGCTGGGCGCCGACAGCGACGGTTCAACTCGCCGACCTTCCCAGTCAATACAGCACCCGGGGCTGACAACATGACCTCAGCGGCACCCCTCAACGACGCCGACCTCCTGCGCCTCGAACAACTGCTCGCCGATCCTTCTCTGCAGCAGGCGATGCGCCTCGATGAAGCGCAGGCCTACCTGTGCGCCGCCCTCGCGGGCCCACAGCCGATGGCCGAGGCACAGTGGTTGGGCGAAGTGCTCGGCGATGCCGCAACGAGCGCCGACGACACTGGCCGCGAGGCGACCGACTTGTTGCGCCGCCTGGCGGCCGAACTGGCGGCGGGGCTGGCGTGCGGCGAACCACCCGTGCTACTGCTCTACGCCAAGGAAGGCGACGCCAGCGATGACAGCGACTACGTCCCCTGGTGTCAGGCCTATCTGCACGGGGTCGACAGCGCCCCGATCGACTGGTTCGACGCCCTGGGTGCAGCAGACGACAAGGAAGACAGCGAAGAGATCTGTTACCTTGACGAGCAACTCTTCCCGCTGTTCATGCTCACCGGCGACGCCGAAGCGGCGGCCGCCGCCGCCGGCGAGGAGTGGCTGGCGGGCACCGAACTCGAGCAGATGCGCAAGGAGTGCGAGGCAAGGCTGCCGCAGGTGGTTACCGACATCTACCGCTTCTGGATCGCACGGCGCAGTGTAAAGACCATCCGGCACGAAACGCCCAAGCTCGGCCGCAACGACGCCTGCCCTTGTGGCAGCGGCAAGAAATACAAGAAGTGCTGCGGGGCGACGTAGGCCGTACGCCTTGCCGCAGCGCAGCGGACTTCCGCCTCAGGCCCGCGTGCCATCCTCCCCGCGCCACGCCGTTATCAGGCTGGCGGAGATGATCAGCGCGCCGCCCAGCCAGTCGCGCAGCGCCATCGCTTCGCCGGCGAGCAACCACGCGCCAACGGCGGCAAAACCGATTTCGCTGAGCATGATGACGATCGCCCGGTTGGCGGCGACCCGCGCCAGGCCGAACTGGACCACCTGATTGGCCAACACCAGGACGACGGCGAGCAGAGCGAGCAGGCCCCAGAGCGACGCCGAGGGCGGCACCCGGGCGCTGCCGACGCCGGCCAGCAGGAGCAGCACGCCGAGCGTCACCACCCCGGCGAAAGCGGCCAGCACCTTGTTCTCGACGCTGATGTTGCAAGCCCGGCGGGAGACCACATTGAACAACGCAAACGCGAAGCCAGCCGCCAGACCCAGCCAGTCGGCCGCGTCCTGCGGCGCCGGCAGACCGAGCCGCGGTTGCCAGAGCATCGTCACCGCGCCGCCCAGCGACAGCGCGATGGCCAGCGCACCAGCACCGGTGAGTCGCTCGTCAAGCAGCAGGCGCGACAGAACAACCGTCCACAGCGGCGCCAGGTAGAACAGCAGGAGAACGCGCAGCACATCACCACTGAGCGTCGCCAGTACATAGCCGAGGTTGCAGACAGCGGCAGACAGTCCCAGCCAGAGCAGGGGCCACGACGGCACCACGGGTGTCGACGAACGACGCGCCAGCCAGACAAGCAGGAAGGCCAGCCCATAACTGATGGTCGTGGCGGCAACACCATCAACGCCGGCGTCGCGCAAGACCCGGTACGGATACCAGATCAAGCCCCAGATCAGCGCACCGACCAGCAAGGCACCGACGGCCCGACGCTGCTCGCGCCCGCCGCCGCCGCTCGCGGCCGGCAGCACGCTGGCGTCTTTCATGGCCGCCGGATGCCTTTCACCACCACTCGATGCCCCTTATAATCCAGCGTCCAGCCACCCGAAGCATGCGCCAGTGAATCCCCACCTCAGCAAGCTGCAACCCTATCCCTTCGAGAAGCTGCGACAGCTCTTTGCCGGCGTGACGCCAAACCCACGCCTGCACGAAATCAGGCTGTCGATTGGGGAGCCGCAGCACGCCACACCGGCTTTCATCCGGGACGCGCTGACGGCCAACCTCGGCGGGCTGGCAAGTTATCCTACCACGCTCGGCAGTGGCGAACTGCGCGCCGCCATTGTCGCCTGGCTCGAACGCCGCTACGCTCTGAGCGGGATCGACGCGCAAACGCAGGTCATTCCGGTCAACGGCTCGCGCGAGGCCCTTTTCGCGTTTGCCCAGACCGTCATCGATCCCTCCCGCGGCTACACACCGCTGGTCGTCAGCCCCAACCCCTTCTACCAGATCTATGAGGGAGCGGCCTATTTGGCGGGAGCCGAGCCGCGCTTTCTCAATACCCTGCCGGCCAATGATTATGCGTTCGACTTCGCCGCACTGAGCGAGGCCGAGTGGCGACGCGTGCAGCTCTTCTATGTCTGCTCGCCGGGAAATCCGACCGGCAAGCTGCTCAGCCTCGACGACTGGCAACAGCTGTTTGCGCTGGCCGACCGCTACGGCTTCGTCATCGCCTCGGACGAGTGTTACTCGGAGATCTTCTTCGCCGAGGACAGCCGCCACTACGGCGCGCTGCAGGCGGCTCGGCTGCTCGGCCGCGTCGGTACAGGCTAGTTGC
>AATN01000084.1_pt1 | contig 24327 bp, 24 predicted proteins | sample 270648 | NCBI WGS metagenome assembly AATN01 (sample SAMN02954269, study PRJNA17659) | bioreactor sludge metagenome | biome: terrestrial; feature: bioreactor; material: sludge; isolation source: Enhanced Biological Phosphorus Removal (EBPR) bioreactor sludge | place: Australia: Brisbane, Queensland
GGCATCTTCCGCCTCGGGTTTCCTCGCCCGGCTTCCTGAGCCGGCCCGGTGATGAGCGGTTCACCACCGGCGCGGCCCTGCAGATCACCAGCGGCCAGTTGGAGCCGCTGCTCGGCGGGCCGCCGACGGCCGTCCATCTGCCGAGTGCCATCATCGGCGTCAGTTCGCTGCTCACCTTGTGGGCGGCGAAGCAGTATCTGGCGAAGGTGCTGAGTGGTCTGGGGATGTCCCCGCGCATCGCCGAGACGCTGGCCAGACTGGCGCCGGTGGCGGTGCTGGTCGCGGCGACGGCAGCGGTCCTTGCGCTGGGCCTGACGCCAGGCGGGGTGAAGGCGGTTGGCGAGATTCCCTCGGGGATACCCGGAATCGCCCTGAGCGTGTCGGCCGAACATTGGCGAGCCTTGCTGGTGCCCGGCGTGCTGATCGCCTTCATGATCTTTCTCTCCAGTCAGTCGGCGGCGCAATCGCTGGCGCTAAAGCGCGGCGAACGCATCAGCACCAACCGCGAGCTGCTGGGCCTCGGCGCCGCCAATCTGGGCAGCGCGCTATCCGTGGGCCTGCCGGTGACCGGCAGCATTTCGCGGTCGGCGGTGAACTACTCGGCCGGTGCCAACACGCCCCTGGCCAGCGTGATTTCGGCCGCCGTGGTCCTGATCATCCTGGTGGTGCCGACTGCCTGGGTGTCGCTGCTGCCGCTGCCGGCGCTGGCGGCAACCATCATCCTGGCCGTGCTCGGCATGATCGACCTGACCACTCTGCGCGACGCCTGGCGCTATGATCGCGGCGACGCCGGAGCGCTGCTGGCCACTGTCGCCGGCGTGTTGCTGCTCGGCGTCGAAGAGGGGGTGATCCTCGGCGTCGTGCTGTCGCTGGCCACCCTGATCTGGCGCACCAGCCGGCCGCATATCGCCGTCATCGGCAGGATCCCGGGCAGCGAGCACTTCCGCAACGTCGAACGGCATGACGTGGAAACGCTGCCCGAGGTGCTGATGCTGCGCATCGACGCCGACCTGTATTTTGGCAATGTCGACGCCGTCGTCGATCGCCTCGAGAACCTGCTGAAGGCGCGCGCGACGCAGCGTCTGGCCACCGGCCACGTGGTGCTGGTCATGTCGGCGGTGAGCCTGATCGATACCACCGGTCTGTATGCGCTGACCGAGATCAACCGCAGCCTGCGGGCACAGGCGATCAAACTGCATCTGACCGAAGTCAAGGGCCCGGTGATGGACCGCCTGCAGCAGAGTGAGTTGCTCGGCAAGGAACTCAGCGGGCAGGTTTTCCTGAGCACCGTGCAGGCGTTTCGCTGCCTGGCTGAGCAGGTGTCACGGGCGGGCTGAACGGTGCGCGTCCGTTTTTCGGGAATGCTCCTTGTGGTGCCGCTGGGTTTTCGAGACCTTGGCCGGTGGCCTCACACGCTGCTCGCGTGCCAGCGGTCATCGCGATCACGATCAGCCGCGACGCCAACGCCTGCCGCCTGATCGGGCGCCGGCATGAGCATCACGCGGATCTGGGCGCGGTCGTGGTTGGCTAAGGCTTCACGGTACTGCTTCGTCAATTGGTTCTTGCGGCTCGACACCTTGAGCCCCTCGAGCTAGAGATCTCGGTCGTCGAGTCTGGCGAGGATCCTCCCCTGAGCGGGGGCTCCTCCCTGACGTTGTGTCGTAAGCGCCGCGTAGCCGCTTGCAGCAAGGCAGGCCTGTGGCAATGCCGAGAGTCCACCGAGCATGCTGTTACGTTTGCATCGATAGCTGGGTGAGCATACAGTTCATGGTCCTGATCACCCGACCCCTCAGCCGTGCCTGCCACCGTCAGCTGTGCATCACTGCGCAGTGCCGTCTAGTCTGATGTCAGCGCGCGGTCCGCCGCTGTGGGAGATGCAGGACAGCGGATCGGACGCCATCGATCCGGAAGCGCAACCCGCAGCCGACTACGAGTTCGATCAGCATATCGCGTGGTAGGACACAAGACGAACAGACTCACTCGTCGGGGGCGACTCGTGCCTGTGGTCATCTGAGCGGCAAACTTCCGACGCCCAGATGACCACAGGCACAGACAACGGCCTTTCCGGAGCTGGTTTTTATGGGCGCTCAGGAATCCTGGGCACGAAAGTCACGATTGACACGGACGGGAACGGTCGAGATACTTCCAAAAATGGCATTGAAATTCGTGCCCTCCGGCGGTAGCGTCGGGGAGTTCGAACGCTTGCTCGACCTTGAGGTTCGGCAGACCTTCGATTTCGAGGATGCGGCTGGAGAAGACGTTCTTCTTGCCCTTCTTCTCGACGGTTAAGAGGCCCCTTGATGGCGTACAGCGGAATGGCGTTGACCAGGTGACGCAGAGTGATGCCCGGTCTCTGCGCACTAGCGGCCGGACCAAAATGGCACTAAACTTCGCTACAGATTGTTCACAGAAAATGCGTATAGAATAGAGTTCTATCCGCCCAGACCCGCCGTAAATCAACTATGAAACACCTTGAGACGCAGCCCGCAGAGCAAATCGCGCACGAACCGCGGCCCCAGAAAGGCCCGATGTCCAGATTGAATCTCCTTCTGGTCACCGGGCTATTGATCGCTGGAACAGGCTACGCCATGACCGCATGGTGGAATCCTTTGCCAGCCGACCGCGTCACAGAAAAAGAAAAGGCTGAACTGATAACCGGATTCACCCACCTGAGAACAATAGCAGTAGAGCAAGTCAAGGATCATGATGTTGATGCAGCACTTGATACGATGCGTCTCGACCCAAGTTTACGTCAAGCCATGAAGCACACGCTGGATAGAAAGGCCCCCGGGTCATCGCCCACGGTATTAGCTAGAATCACCGTCTGGGATTTCGCCTCGCAAGATGGCGATGTCGTGCGCCTTTCTTCGGCAGGATATGCAATCGACGTAGCCCTGCTAAATGAACCAACCATCGTCACGCTCCCCATAGACGCCAGCCAAACCATTCAGATAACCGGAGCACACGATGGCGGCGGCGGGATAACACTTGGCGTTCGAAACGGCGCGGGAAAGGTTTCACTCCCCCTAATAACGGAAGGGCAAGCTATAAGTTTGCCCGTCAATTTCTAGGCACCAGCGTTGCTACACAGTCTCCAGCGTTATGTACCTCTGTTGTTTGCACTGGTACTGCTGATTGCCTTGTTCAAGTTCCTTCAGGATATCTGGCCTGATCGATCAACTGCAACCAGTCTTCTTAACGGTCTGCGCGGCATGTTCTGGTATTTTGCCTGCGCAGCAACCATTGGCTGGCTGTTGTTGGTCCTTGGCTGGCTATATTCACGCGAAAAACTTCCTTCACTTTTCCTCCGGCCAACACTCATGGATATCTTGGACCGACTGACCAATAGGCAAGTTATTGAAGACAGGCTACCCGAACTTGAAGCTGCCACTTATCTTGATGCCGAAAGTCTCTCACGGGCACTTAAACAACGGATAATTGGCCAGGACTCGGTTTGTACCGACATCGCCGCCCAAATCAGACGTCGTTTGGCGCTGTCTCGCCGCGGTAAGCCAGTCGGAATATTTCTTTTCGCCGGTCCGCCGGGAACCGGAAAGACTTTCTTGGCGAAAGTTCTTGCCCAGGAACTTGACCGCGAACTATTGCATCTGGACATGGCACAATTTTCAGCAGGAAGCCATTCGTTGTCACAACTGTTTGGCATGAGTAAAGGCTATGTTGGCTCAGACAGCTATGGCAAACTCACTGGCGGTTTGCGCGACACGCCAAATGCGGTGGTCTTGCTGGACGAAATAGAGAAGGCCCACCCCGACGTATTGAAAGCCTTTTTGACGGCTTGGAATGACGGCTTCGTAACCGAGCGCTCCGACGGCAAAATCGTCTCGACTACTGGCGCGATTTTCGTTTTAACCAGCAACGCGGCAACCGAACGTCTCGGTATGCTGGCCACACAGTATGCTGGAGACCCAGAATCGATGCGCACCGCCGCGGTGAATACCCTGCGAGAAGCGCAATTCGCCCCCGAAGTGCTCAACAGAATCGATCGGATATTTGTTTTCCGCACATTGGAGGGACTTGATATCGCCCGGGTATCGGCGCTCGAAATAGAACAAATGATCAGTAGCTACGGGCTTGAAGTCGCCGAGCAAGGAATCGACCCAAACATTGTGCTGATGTTGATGGTCCGACACAAGAAACTCGGCACCGTTGGATCATCAAGGGATCTGGTACGGGCAATCGAAGAACAGCTTGCAGACTCTCTGATAGAAGCCAGAAAGAAGGGTTTTACGCGCATCTCTCTCGTGCAGACCGAGAGCCAAGGAATTGTTGCCCGCGCGGTACGCGCATCACCAGAAGTCAGCTAAGCCATGGCGGTGGAAGACGGGCTTTGGGAAACGTCGGCAGCCTGGCGATGGACGGTTGTCATTACCCTGCTGCTGTCTGGCCTCGCTTATTTGTTCAGCCCATGGCGGAATCAGGGAACGGGTACGCCTCCTCTTGCGACTTACAAGGCACCGCCAACAGTCGCCATTGGAAAAGCCAGCTTCAATCGCACTCAGCCAGCCAGTACATCGAATACTTCAGTCAGTACCGCCGCCTCCAGGTTGAATCCGGCTTTCGACGTCAGCCTTCCCTCGCTCAATTCCCCCTTTCCNCAAGGGACAGAAGTTCACATGATCGGCGTCTATCAAGGAGCACTTCCAAATGGGCAGAAGGAGCAGCCTTGGTGGGCCAAATGCATGGCCTTCAAAGACGACAGCACAGCTATGGCCGAGTGCCATAGCAAATACGCTGGTCTACGATCAACAAGATCGATATCGGTGGAGGTCAGCCGGTCACCTGCGCCAATGGTTCTGGTATTGATGTCCTACGACCCGGTATTGTGGAGAATATCAGTCAACCCGAGAAGTCGCATCGCGAAAATCATCCTTGCCGGTTACCACGGTCAGGATGTCGACGGAATAGCCAACAGTATCCCGGTTGAAGTTCGCACCCACGAAGCATCGCCATGTCGCAACTGCTCCCGGCAAGGGGAGTATTTTTACGCGTATAACCAGGACTCCAAGGAATTCGATGACGCTTCGAGAAAGATCCAGAAAATTACCGGCGTTGTCCAGACCTCTTTCCAGGGAGGCTACCAAGCGGACCGTTTTGCAATCTCGGATACCACAACCGCAAACCGTACTCCAGCCAATTCGACTGACGACAAGGGCGACGTCTACACCGGAAATTCCTTCAAGGAACAGATACTGATTGCTGGACAAACCGTTTCGCTACCCACGGGAGATTGGCGCGGGCTTGCATATATCAACACCGCATCGAAGCGTGGCCAGGATAAATTGGTGGCACTTGGCAAGTATGAGGGTCGCCGTTGCAGCGAAATGATCGCAATACGGATTCAGGTGGTTGCCGATTCCAGCGGGTTCCCGCAGTTTTCCGGCTGCAAGACTACCCCTCGTTATGCTGGTGATGTTCAAGTAAATGAATCCTTCGGACCGCAGATGTGCTACGAAGTAACCCATATGACAGACGCTTGGTCCCAGCCATTTCTTGCTTCAGTCGCCACCCAGATGGCGAGGCAAGGCAGCTCGCCTCCCACTACGGTGCTTGCCAGCAGTTTCCATAAAACAGATCGAAAGCTGTCAGTCGATTTGCTTCACTATGCCATTCCGGAAGATAGTCATATTGCGCGAAACGAAGACTGGAACTCCAGCATCTGGCATCCGAACAATATTGACAAGTCTGCCGAGCGCGGGCGTTTTACGCAAGAGAGAATTCAGTCTGCAACAACGTGGTACCAAATTTTCAGCCTTTCGCTCTGACTTCCCGGAAGAATCATCGAGATACCTTGGTACGGCAGTCTCTGTTCGAGGGTCAAGGGCGGTCAAGGGTCCGGTGATGGACCGCCTGCAGCAGAGTGAGTTGCTCGGCAAGGAACTCAGCGGGCAGGTTTTCCTGAGCACCGTGCAGGCGTTTCGCTGCCTGGCGGAGCAGGCGCCACGGGCGGGCTGAACGGTGCGCGTCCGCTCTTCGGGAAAGCTCCTCCATGACTCGCACATCGCCGGCATGAGCGAGAACGCAGGCGCGTAGGCGGGCACTCGTGCCTGCTACGGCTTTGTACTTTGTGTCATGCGGCCGTTTCTTCATCGATCACCCGCCGCGTCTGAACAGTGGCGGCGCCACCGTTCGCGGCGATGTGCGCACGCGAGGCGTTTGGCGAAGGTCAGAACGGCAAGGCGGTGCGTGGCCCGAACGGCTTGTGGGAAAGTTCTTTGTCATTTGACTCGCTTCCTGCGGGTGCATTAGTCTCTGTTCGTGGTGCGCCTCTCCAGGTGGGTTCGGGCTGCAATTGGCTCGGCCATTCCAGGGTTACCCTGGAGTTCTTTCGGTAGTCGGCTTTTCGTTGCCTGAGCGGCTCACGCCTGCGGCGTGTTCAGCTCAGGCGTCACACGACAGGCTGGAGAGGGCGCCACGCTTTGATTTCTCAAGCCGCTATGGATGAGCTTTCTGATCGCTCCAGCTACGCGTCGGCAGCCCAGCGCCGGGTGGCGACCGCCTTGGCGCGCGCCTGCATGGCGGGTGAGGCGAGCCCTCCCGCGATGCGCGCAAGGGCGGAGCGCGTGCTCGGCCATCCCACGCCGTGGCTGGTGCCGCTGGCGCTGCATCTGCATTTCGAGTGTGCGCCGCCAGCGGGCGAAGTCTGGCACCCGCGGCAGCATGATCAGGTCGTCGCGGCGATCCTCGCTTTCCCCGCTTTCCTGGCCGCTTTCGAGCAGCCTGAAGGAGCCCCGGGGGTGCGTGCCTACTACCCATTTCACCAGCCGATGGGACATCCGCCCGAGCCTTTGGCCGGGCTTCTCCTGCCGTCGTTGGCGACCATCGGTGATCTCGCGGACTGGCTGGAAATGACGCCTTCCCTGCTCGATTGGTACGCCGATGCGGCAGCGTGGTCTGTCCGTTCGCGCGTCGAAAAGCGCGATCACTACCATTCCCGCTGGGTGGCCAAGGCGGCAGGTGGAGCGCGCTTGATCGAGGCGCCCAAGGAGAATCTACGCTTCATTCAGCGCCGTATCCTGCGCGAAATCCTCAACCGGGTGCCGGTGCACGAAGCGGCACAGGGTTGCGTGCGGGGCCGCTCGGTGGTGGACAACGCGCGTCGGCACCTTGGCTCGGCACTCTTGTTGAAGCTGGATCTGCGCGATTTCTTTGTCGGTATCTCGGGTGCCCGCGTTCATGCGCTGTTTCGCACCCTCGGCTACCCGCGCGAGACGGCCCGCTATCTGACTGGCCTGACCACTCGCTGCAGCCCCGCCTGGCTGCTTCGCCAGGTTCCGCAAGAGGCGTATCCGAGTCCCGAGGAGCGCTGCCGGCGTCGCGATTGGGCACGCCAGTTCATGGGACGGCATCTGCCTCAGGGTGCGCCGACGTCGCCCGCGCTGGCCAACCTCTGCGCGTATCGTCTCGACCTGCGCCTGGCCGGCGCGGCACGCGAATGTCAGGCTGGCTACAGTCGCTACGTCGATGATCTGGTGTTTTCCTGTGCCGACGGAGACCTTGCCCGCGGCCGGCGCATCGTGTCGATGGTTCAGGAGATCATTCTGGAAGAGGGCTTCTCGCCAAACTGGCGCAAGACGCGACTGGCTCCTGCCTGCGCCAGCCAGCGCATTACTGGCCTGGTGGTGAATGAGCGGCTCAACCTGCCCCGTACCGAGTACGACACGCTCAAGGCCATCCTCACCAATTGTCGTCGCCATGGACCGGCAAGCCAGAATCACCGCGGACTGCCCGATTTTGCGTCCCATTTGCGAGGGCGACTGTCCTGGTTCCGGCAAGTCAATCCCGAACGCGGCGCGCGTCTGCAAGCGCTCTTCGATGCCGTGCCGTGGGAGCATGATCGACCTGACGACTCCGTGCCAGGTCTGGCGCGATGAGCGCGGCAACGCCGGAGCGCCGCTTGCCAGCGTCGCCGGCGTGTTGCTGCTCGGCGTCGAAGAGGGCGTGATCCTCGGCGTTGTGCTGTCGCTCGCCACCCTGATCTGGCGCCCCAGTCGGCCGTGGGCCGTGTATCGCCGGCATCGGCCGGAGCCCGGGATTGCCTGTCCTGGTGCCGCTGGATTTTCCCTTCCCTGGCCAGTAGCCTGGGAAGCTGCTCACGCGGCATCGATCGGCGCGTTCACACTCAGCCGCGACCTGCCTTGCGACCATCCATACTCAGGCGAACCAGATCGGCAATACTGCTGACGCGCAGCTTGGCCAGCAGTCTGGCCTTGTGCACCTCGACGGTGCGTGGACTGATGCCCAGCTTGCGCGCAATCTCCCGGTTGTGCTGGCCGGCCACCACCTGTTCCATGACTTCCGCTTCGCGTGGCGTCAAGGCCGCCAGCAGGTCCGCGGATTCGGCGTTGCGATCCCGATTGTCCCGTTGCGATCGCTGCCGCGCAAACGCCTCTTCGATGGCTCGCATCAGCCGGTCATGATCGATCGGCTTCTCCACGAAATCGACCGCCTGCGCGCGGAAGGCCTGCCGCGCCGAATCGACGTCGCCATGTCCGGTCATGACGATCACCGGCAGCCAGCAGCCGCTCTCGAGAAGATGCTTCTGTAAGGCCAGGCCGTTCATTCCCGGCATGCGGATGTCGATGAGCAGGCAGCCGTACCAGTCCGGGCGGCGGGCCGCGAGGAAGCTCTCGGCGTCGGCAAACAGCGCGACGGTCAGACCGTGCAGACCGAGCAGCAGCCCCAGCGCATCGCGTACCGACGGATCGTCCTCGACGATGAAGACCGTGTTGACCTCATGTGCCATCGCCGGGAGACTCCTCGATCGGAAGAAATACTTTGAACACGCCGTGATCGGCCACCTCGGCCAGCAGACTGCCGCCGTGTGCCTCGATGATGGCCCGGCTGATGGCCAGGCCAAGTCCCATGCCGCTTGCTTTCGACGTGTGAAACGCTTCGAACAGATGTTCCACCATTTCCTCCGTGACGCCCGGGCCGCTGTCCTCGACGGTGATGCAGACCCGTCCAGCGCTTTCCAGATGTGTTGAAACACGCACCTGCCGTTCTGCCTCGGGTCGTTCGGCAGCCGCCTCGAAGGCGTTGGCGAGTAGGTTACGCAAAACCACTTCGAGCTGCAGTCGATCCGCCCACAGCGCGCAGGGCGGCGCCGGATGGAGCACCAAGGCGATGCCCTGTTGCTTCGCCTGCGCGGACAAACGCGATGCCGCCAGGGAGAGGAGCTCACGCAGCCAGATCCGTTCGAGGCGGGTCGTTCCCGTGCGAAAGAAATCGCGCAGGCGACTGACCACGTCGGCCGCGCGCTGGGATTCCGCCTCCACGCGAGCGATCACATCGCGCAGCCGTTCGCCGGTTTCACCGGCAGCGAGCAAATGCTGACCCGCCCTGGCGTACATCAGCAGTGCGGTCAGCGGCTGATGCAGTTCGTGCGACAGGGCGCCAGCCATCTCGCCGGCAGCCGCGAGGCGCAGCGTCTGCTGCAGTTCGGCACCCAGCCGCTGCTTCTCATCGACCACCACGCCGATGAAGAATCCGGACAAGGCGAGAACCATCACCAGCACTTCCAGTTCGAGCACATTGATAGCGGAAAGACCGAGCAAGCGCGCCGCCGCGATGACGCCAAGCTGCGTCAGCCCAACGGTGAGCACGGCTCCGGCCAGGCCTTGCCTGGCGGCTGCCCAGGCGATGGGCAAGAAAAGTACGGAGAAGTACTTGAACTCCGTCATCTCGCCAGTGAAAAAGGTGAACGCTAGAACGCTGCCGGTGGCCACCAGGCTCAACGACTCCTGGCCAAGCAATAGCGGGCGTAGGCGGGCGCGCCCGCGCGCATCCATGATCATCGCCAACAGTGGCATGAACACCAGGACGCTGCCGAGCTGGCCGAGCCAGTGATGTACCAGTGACTCGGCTGCTGCCTCGGGCGGCAGAAAGCGGGTGAGCAGCAAGCCGGCAATGAAGGCCAGGCTATTGAACAGTGTACCGATGACCACGATCGAGACCCAGGTGATCAGGCTGCGCCGATCGGCAAACACCCCCTTGCGGTTCAGTCGGCGGCGCATGACCTCAGCAATCGCCCAATCGCCGGCAGCCAGTTGAATCGCCAGGCCGGCGCCAAGTTGCCAGGGCAGCGACAGATCACGCAGCCAGCCATCGGCCGCCAGGATCGCCAGCGCCAGCAGTGGCGCGGCCCTCCCACCATAGCGCACGAGACACAGCAGGCCGAGCGCCGGTGCCGGACTCCAGGGCGTGATGGCGAGGCCGTGCAGTGGATGGCTCTGGCTGGTCCAGTCGAGCGCAATGTAGCCCAGCAAGAGCAGCAGAGCAGCCTGCCAACCAAGAGGCCGGATCGCCGACTTTGGCATGAGTGACCGTTGGGAGTTGATCGAGCCACCATTATGCCCGTGCCCGGTGTTCCTGAAATTGGTTGAATCACGTAAGTGTTTCCCTTACTACCGCCCCGAACGTCCTCCCTGGGGGCCTCGTCGAGCCTCTCGCCGCCCTCGCCGACTAGCGGTATCCCTTAGGTTAGCGCCCCAATTTACAGGGTCTCAGGAGCACCCTACGATGGCTCATCCTGTCAGCAGCAGGTGAATCGTTTCCCACCTGAAATCACTCGGAGAATCTCAGATGACCTCTCGCTCAATGTTGCGCCAACTGGCTGTCCTTACCATCGGCGCGGTGGCCGCCACCGGCGCTTCCGCCAGAACCGAGATCCAGAACAAAGGCTCGGACACCCTCGTCAATGCCGCCCAGTCGCTGGCCGAGCAGTACGGCAAGGTCAATCCCAAGGTGGCGGTGGCGGTCTCCGGCGGCGGTTCGGGTACCGGCATTGCCGCGATGATCAACGGCACCGTCGACATCGCCAACTCCAGCCGCAAGATGTCCGAGAAGGAGATCAAGGAGGCGCAGGCGAAGGGCCGGCAGCCGATCGAGCACATCATTGGTTACGACGCGCTCGCCATCTTCGTCAACAAGAAATTCCCGGCAGACTCGATCACGGTTACCGATCTCGCCAAGATCTACGGCCGCGACGGCGGCGCCAGCAAGTGGAGCGATCTGGGAATCACCATTCCGGGGTGCAAGGGCGAGATCGTCGTCGTCAGTCGGCAGAACAACTCCGGTACCTACGCCTATTTCAAGGAAGCGGTGCTCGGTGAGAAAGGCAAGTTCCGTCAGGGAACACTCGACATGCACGGTTCCAAGGACGTTGCCGACCTCGTCGAGAAGACGCCGTGTGCGATCGGCTACAGCGGCCTGGCGTACGTTACCGACCACATGAAGGCACTGTGCGTCGCTCCGGCAGCGGGCAAGCCCTGCGTCAAGCCGACCGAGCAGACCGCTTTCGACGGCACCTATCCGATCTCCCGGCCGCTGTTCATGTACACCAACGGCGAGCCGACCGGCGAGGTGAAGAAATACATGGACTGGATCAAGAGCAACACCGGCCAGTGCATCATCGAGAAGGAAGGCTACGCACCGATCAAGAAGGTCACCTGCAAATAAGCCGCTTGCGGTGGGGCGCCGGCACGCCACCGGCACCACACCCAAGCCCGTGTTCCTGCGCCTGAGGAAGAAACCAGCGATGAGTCATTACGAAGAACGTCTCGAAAGAGATCTGTCCCAGATCAAGCAACAAGTCGCCCTGCTCGCCGGACTCGTCGAGAAGGCCCTCGACGATGCCGTGCACGCGCTGCTGGCCGACGACGACAAGCTGGCCTACGCCACGGTGCTCGCCGACAACCGGATCAACGCCGTCAGCAACGAGCTGGATCGCCTGCGCATGGCCTTCATCGGCGTGCATCTGCCGACCGGGAGTCACCTGCGCCTGATGGCGGCCGTCGTCCATACCAATGTCGCTCTCGAGCGCATCGGCGACTATGCGGTGACGATCTGCCGCGAGGCAGTTCAGGTCCCCCGTCCGCCACAGGGGCTGCTACTGCGTGAGGTCGAGTTGATGGCCGGCGAGTCGCGGCAGATGCTGAAGCAGGCGGTCGATGCCTTCCTCGAAGGCAACGCCGACAAGGCCAGGGCGACAATGGTCATCGCCGATCAGGTCGAGCGGACCTTTGACATGGCCTTCGATGACCTGAGCGGTGCCGGCGGTAGTACCAGTGTCAAGGACCTCTTCGCCTTCCTGTCGGTGTTCAATGCGCTCGAACGGGTTTCCGATCAGGCGAAGAACATCTGCGAAGACACGGTTTTCGCGGTCACCGGCCAGCCCAAGGGGCCGAAGTTCTTCCGCATCCTCTTTGTCGACCAGGACAACACCCTGCTCGGCCCGATCGCCGAGGCGATTGCGCGCAAGAACTTCCCGGAGGTTGGCGAGTATCACAGTCGCGGCCGGACCGCCGGTGTCAGCGATCCCCAGTCGATTGGCTTGCTGCAGGATCTGGGAATCGACCTCGGCAACCACCAGCCGCAAGCGATCCCGGCGCATCATCAAGAGTTCGCTACTTTCCAGATCATCGTCAGCCTGCAGGGGCCGGTCAAGTCCTACGTCGAGCAGATTCCCTTCCATACCGTGGCGCTCGAGTGGGACGTCGCCGGAGCCGGTAGCGCGCCGCCTGATCTACGGCTTCTCGCTCGGGAGATCGCCCTGCAGGTCAGCAATCTGATGACGGTGTTGCGTGGCCAGGAGGCCCACTGAGATGAGCACCTCTACGCAGGCGCTACGCAACCGCGCCACCGACGCCCGCGCGGCCGAGGATTTCGACCGCCGTGATCCCGACTGGTACGTCGACAAGCTGCTTGCCGGCATCGTCTTCGTCTGCGGCATCTCGGCCATCCTCTTCGTGCTCGGTATCTTCTTCTTCGTCACCAAGGAAGGAATCGGCTTCGTCTTCGAGAAGATGGACTTCCGCGAGTTCTTCCTGACCCCTTACTGGTCGCCCAGCGACGCCGAGGATCCGGAGTACGGCATCCTCGCGCTGATGGCCGGCACGGCCAGCGTCACCGGGCTGGCGATGCTGGTCGCGGTGCCGTTCTCGCTCGGTGCCGCCATCTTCATTGCCGAGTTTGCCAGCGGCAAGACGCGCGAAGTGCTCAAGGTGCTGGTCGAACTGCTGGCCGCGATCCCGTCGGTGGTCTGGGGCTTCATCGGCCTGGTGATCATGAATCCGCTGCTCATCAAGTGGTTCGACATTCCGGTCGGCCTCTGCGTGCTCAACGCCGGCATCATCCTCGGCCTGATGGCGGCGCCGATCATGACGTCGATCGCCGAGGATGCCCTGAAGGCCGTTCCCGACCGCTATCGCGAGGCCGCCGAAGCGATGGGCGCCACTCGCTGGCAGGTGATCTACAAGGTGGTGCTGCCGGCGGCGAAGAACGGCCTGCTCGGCGGCGTGCTGCTCGGGGTCGGTCGTGGCTTCGGGGAAACGATGGCGGTGCTGATGGCCACGGGCCATGCGGTGAACATCCCGGACAGCATCTTCGACTCGGTGCGTGCGCTCACCGCGACAATCGCCGCCGAACTCGGTGAGGCGGTCGTCGGCGGCGAGCACTACCAGGTGCTGTTCACCATCGGCATCTTCCTCTTCCTCGTCACTTTCATCATCAATCTGAGCGCCGATCTCATCGTGCGCGGCATACGTAAGGGGTAAGCCATGGCCACCGCCAATCCAACGATGTTTCAGGCCAGCGACCTGAACCAGCACAACGAGCGCGTGCAGAGACGCTATCGACTGCTCTTCGGGCTGATGACTCTGCTTCTGATCACCCCCGTGATGCTGATCCTCGGCACGCTGGTGGTGAAGGGCGGCGCCGCGATTTCCTGGGAGTTCCTGCTCACGGCGCCGACCGACGGCATGCGCACCGGCGGCCTCTTTCCGGCGCTGCTCGGGACCATCTGGCTGGTGACGGTCGCGCTGATCCTGTCGGTGCCGATCGGCATCTTCGCGGCGATCTACCTCAGCGAGTACGCCGGTGACAACTGGTTCACCCGGACGATCAACCTGGCGATCATCAATCTCGCCGGCGTTCCGTCGATCGTCCATGCGCTGTTCGGGCTCGGCGCCTTCGTCCTCTTCTTCAAGTTCGGCACCAGCATCCTGGCCGCCAGCCTGACGCTCGCGGTGATGACCATGCCGGTGGTCATCGTTGCCACGCGCGAATCGCTGCAGGCGGTGCCGCAGGCCTTTCGCGAAGCCTGCTGGAACATGGGGGCGACGCGCTGGCAGACGATCCGCCGCGTGGTCCTGCCGAACTCGATCACCGGCATCCTTACCGGGGTCATTCTCGAGGTCTCGCGAACGGCCGGCGAAACCGCGCCGATCATGTTCACCGGCGCCGTCTTCTTTACGCCGTTCCTGCCGCAAAGCGTCTTCGATCAGACGATGGCTCTGTCCCTGCACCTGTTCGTCGCGGCGACGCAGGTGCCTGAGATCGCCGAACACGTCCCCTTCGGCATCGCGTTGGTGCTGATCGGTCTGGTCCTGACCATGAACAGCGTCTCGATCGCTTTCCGCATGTGGCTGAGGGGGAAAAAGAAATGGTGAGTTCCAGCGCAGCGGCGGTGGCCAGCGATACCGCGGCACCGGCCGACAACTTCCCGCACAAGCTCGAGATCAAGAACCTGAGCATCCGCTATGGCAACGCGGTGGCGCTGCGAGGAGTCAATCTGGCCGTCCGCGAGCACGAGATCTTCGGCATCATCGGTCCGGCCAACGCCGGCAAGACCTCACTGCTCAAGGCGATCAACCGGATGGATGTATTCACCTCGGGGATGAAGGTGGACGGCGAGATCCGTTTCAACGGTCGCGATACGAGTCGATTGAAAAACATCTATGCCCTGCGCAGCCGCATCGGTGTCGTCTTTCCGCTGCCGGTGGGTCTGCCGATGACGGTATACGACAACGTGGCCCTGTCGCCCCGGCTGCGCGGGATCAACAACAAGGCGGACCTGGACGTCATCGTGCAGCGCTGTCTGACCCGCGCGGCCCTCTGGGACGAAGTCAAGGATCGCTTGCAGGCTCTTGGCAGCCTGCTGTCGGGTGGTCAACAACAGCGCCTGACGATCGCCAGAGCGCTGTCGCAGGAACCCGATCTGTTGATGCTCGACGAGTTCTCGATCGCCGTCGATCCAGTCACCACGATGCGCATCGAGGACGTTCTCAAGGAGTTGCGCCAGGAAGTGACGATTCTCCTGGTCACCAATCTGGTGCAGCAGGCCCGGCGCCTCGCCGATCGAACCGCCTTCTTTCTCAACGGCGAATGTGTCGAGGTGGGCGTCACCGAAGACCTGTTCACCGGCGAGGTCAAAGACCAGAGGACGCGCGACTACGTCGAGGGAAGATTCGGCTAGCCCGACGGCGCCGGCGGGCAAGCAGCGCACACGCGCCGGCTCCCCCGGCGATTTCAGAATTGCCTACCAAGGACATGATCCACTATGAATACCGAGCAGACCGCTGCGCTCCCGCAGCCGACGCCCCAGCACGCGATCGACAGCCAGCGACTGAACCTGTGGTACGGGACCTTCCAGGCGCTCTACAACGTCGATCTGCGCATCCGGCAAGGCATGATCACCTCGATGATCGGGCCTTCGGGATGCGGCAAGAGCACCTTCCTGCGCAGCGTCAACCGCATCAACGAGCGCCTCGGTTACGTTCGCATCGAGGGCAGCATCCATGTCATGGGTGAGAACATTTACGACCCCCACGTCGAACTGGTGCAGGTGCGCAAGCAGGTGGGGATGGTTTTTCAGCGCCCGAACCCGCTACCCATTTCGATTCGCGACAACATCCTGTTCAGCCACCGGTTGCATGCCAAGGGTGGCGGCGACGTACACCAGGGTACTCCCGACGAGATCGTCGAGCAGTCGCTGCGTCAGGTGCTGCTGTGGGACAAGGTGAAGGACCAACTGAAGCGCAAGGCCACCGAACTCTCCCTGGAGGAGCAGCAGAAGCTCTGCATCGCGCGCCTGCTGCCGGTGAAGCCGAAGATGCTGTTGATGGACGAGCCCTGCTCGGCGCTCGATCCCAAGGGCACCGAAGCGGTCGAGGAACTGCTTTGGGAGCTGCGCGGCCAGTACACGATTCTCATCGTCACCCACAACATGGCGCAGGCGCGACGCGCCAGCGAAGAGTGCGTGTTCATGCTGATGGGCAGGGTAGTCGAACATTCACGGACCGACGAGTTGTTCGTCACACCTGCCCACAAGGAAACCGCGGACTACATCGAGGGGCGCTACGGATAGACGATCGGGGTACCCGGCGAGGCCACGCTCGCGCGCTACGGCGCAACGCCAAGGACGGTGACCTGACCGAGATGGTGCGGTGATCCTCGGAGGAAGGGCAGCGTTCCCGGAAACGGTACGGCGGGGGGTGGCGACGAGGACCGCCGCCGCGGTGCGGGCGGCTCCCCGTGCAAGCCCCTGCGCTCGTCGGCGCTACGCGGGCGTGCGCGACTCAATCCCGATGCTCGCGCGCGTGCGGTTTCTCTCTGGTCAGGTGCTGCAGGATGCCCAGCAGGGCCGCGCTGGTCAGGCCGAGCATCAGGATGCCATTGAGTGCCTCGAGCGGACCAAGGAGTTTCCGGTCGGCACTCATGACCACGTCGCCATAGCCGAGCGAGGTGAAATTGACTCCCGAGTGGTATACGGCCTGATGGAAATCGGTGAACTCCCCGAGCCAGAAGAACAGGGTGCCCCACAGCATGATCTGCAGGAAATTGCCGAGCATCATGATCACCATCGCCATCAACAGCGTGCGAATTCCCGCCAGCAGTGTCATGCCGGATCCCGGTGCGCCCGAATGACGCATGGCGTGGCGGACGCTCCAGAGAGTGAAGGTGACCTGCAGGATCAGACACCCCATCATGATCAGCAAGCCGATCGCCAGATTGATCAAGGTCATGCCGCTTGCCTCCATCAGCCGTTGTGAAAAAACAGGGCTTCGCTTCTCGACGCGCGCCAGCGTTCGAGCAACCATACCGTAGCCCAAGCGTAGAGCGCGACGCCGACGAACAGGCCGACACGAACGGCGGACGCTGCGAGCACACCCGTGCCGCCGGCACTGTCCTCGATCGCCGGCCCGAGCAGAATCAGCATGGTCACCAGGGCATCGTTCCAGAAAACGGGCGGGAGACGCGTGCGCCTGACTCTGAAGAGCCGTGCGCCAGCCCACAGGGCAGCCGCCATCATCCACAGCATCAGCATCCACAGGCTGGGCCAGAGCGACAGGCCTAACCAGACGGCCAGGGCCATCGCCGCCCCCATCAGGGTTGATCCCACCAGTTCGCGCCCGGCCGAACGCGTGTCGGTCGAACCCGCCTGCTGGCCAAGAGCAGCGGCTTTCATGATCGCCGCCAGATAGAACGAGGGGTCGGTGAGCGCCAGAACGAACACCGGGATCACCACCAGCGTGCCGCGGAGCGCGATCCAGCTCGCCGTCTCGCGGCTGGGGGGCGATGCCTTGGCCGCCTTTCCAGCCGCAGCGTCGGGAAAAAAGGCATGCGAAAAGCCGCTGACCAGACTACCGACGGCGATCCCGACGGCGATGGTCAGGCTGATGATCGTGACCAGCGCCTGCTCGGCCACCCCAGCGACCGGGATCAGCGTGAACGCGACGACCAGAAGCATGGTCAGCGGGTTGCCGGTGCGAATCCCGAAGAAGAACAGCGCGTAAAGGATCGCGCCGGTCAGCAAGATTCCGGCCAGGGCGTAGTTTTCCAGTAGGGGAACCATCAGCACCCCCGTTACCAACAGCCCGGCGAGCAGCAGGGCCATGGCCGCCGCCTTGACCGGCGGGATTGGCGGACCCGGCTTGCACAAGAGCATCATGGCCATCAGGCAGACCACGTGGGGCATCTGCAGCGCGAAGCCGTAGGCGACCAGCACGGCCAGGCCGAGGCCGATCGCCAGCCGCAGTACCGCCTTGTCCGCCGGGGCGATCATGGTCCGCTCAGTAGAGGTAGGAGAGCCAACTCATCAGCCGAATGTAGCCTGCGCCGAGCAGATTCATGACGAAGTTGTCGCCGGTGAACACCATGACCTCGGCCTGACCGCCAATGCGTACGCGTTGCAGACGTTCGCGTTCCGCAGCGTCGAACTCGACCGTCACCGGGAAACGCTGCGCCTGACGCAGCCAGTCGCGGCTGTTCTGGATCGTCGGCAGTGTTCCCGCCTGCGCCTGCTGGCCGGAGCTGACGCCGCTACCGATGCTGCGTACCCGGCCCTTCAGTACCTCGCCGGGCAGCACGTCGAGGACGATGGCTACCTCGTCGCCGGGGTCGATATTGCCGAGGTTGTTCTCGGTCATGTCAGCGTTGATCCAGAGGTCGTGGATCGCGATCAGCGTCATCGCCGGCGCGCCGGCCTGAGCAAAGTGGCCGACGTCGGTGCGCAGGTCGGTCACCAGACCGCGGCCGGGGGCGACCACTCTGGTGCGCGCCAAATCCAACTCGGCCTTCTCGGTCGCCGAACGCGCGCTACGCAACTGCGCGTTGTCGTCACCGGCGTCGCCGGCGGCTTCCTGGGCCTTGCGCAGGTCGGCCTCGGCGGCCTTTTCCTTGCTGTGCGCTTCGATTCGGGTGGCCTGCGCGACCTCCAGTCGGCGCACCGATATCGCACCGGGATCCTCGGCGTAGAGCGCTTCCTGCCGCGTCGCATCCTTGTCGGCCTTGATTTGGTTGGCCTGTGCCGCCTGCAGCGAGGCGCGCGCGGCTTCCACGGTCGCCACCGAGGCATTGACCGAACGGCGTACCGACTCGTAGTCCGAGCGACTGCGCTGCAACGCGATCTGGTACTGGCTGGGGTCGATATCGAACAGCGGCTGCCCGTGCTGGACGTTATCGTTGTTCTTGACGTGCACCGCCAGCACATTGCCCGCCACCTCGGTGGCCACCGGCACGACGAAGGCCTGCACCCGGGCCTGCGAGGTGTGCGGGGTCAGACGGTCAGCAGCGAAATACCAGAGCAGGCTGGCGGCGATCAGCGCCAGCACGATGCTCGCGCCGACCCGCGTTCCTTTCCCGGGTGGTGCGGAGGATTCTTCGGGGGCCACGCCGGCTGGAGTTTCGTCCCGCTTCATTGCTTCGTCACTCATAGCTCGTCCGTCCCGGGTCCGATCAGTTGCGGGCCAGCGTCAGGCGCCGGCAGCGGCTCCCGCAGCAACTCCCGCCAGTCGCTGCGCTCACCCATGGTTTCTCGGGTCGCGTCGTCCAGTAGCGGGCGGCCCCGCCCCGCCTGCCAGCCGCCGCCCATCGCCTTGTACAGGGCGACCAGACTCTGCGCGACGTTGCCCCGGTTGCTCACCAGGCGTTCCTGCTGACTGAACAGCGTTCGCTGCGAATCGAGCACCCGCTCGAAGTTGGCCAGGCCCTCGCGGTACTGGATGCTGGCAATCGCCAGCGAGCGCTTCGCGGCCTTGACCGCTTCTTCGAGAATGGGGACCTGTTCGCGGTTCTTGGCAAACCCCACCGCTGCGTCATCGACCTCGCGCGCCGCCTGCAGGACTGCTCCGTGATACTGTTCGTAGAGTTGCTGGAAGCGGGCATCCTGTACAAGCACCTCACCGGTCAGCCGCCCATGATCGAAGACGTTCCAGACGAGGCTGGGACCAACTCCCCAGGCGAGCGTCCGTGGCGACCCGGACAGTGACGTGGCCGACAGGCCGAGCGAGCCGAGCAGGGCGATCGATGGATAGAGATCGGCCACGCTTACCCCGATCAGCGCGGACTGGGCCGCCAGTTGCATCTCGACCGCGCGCACGTCGGGGCGGCGCCGCAGCAGATCGGCCGGCAGGTCGACGATGACCCCGAGTTCTGCCTGCGGGATCGTGTTCTTGCCGTCCGCCATTTCGGACAGTGGCCCGGGCGGCCTGGCAAGCAGCACGCCGAGTGCATTCTGGGTTTGCCGCAGGCTGCCCTCGAGCTGCGGAATCGTGGACAGCGTGGCCAAGTACTGGGCCTTGGCCTGTTGCACGTCGAGCTCGGAGTCGTTGCCGTGCTTGAACAGGCGCTCGGTGATCTCCAGGCTGCGCTTCTGCAACGCGGCATTCTGATGGGCGATCTGCAACCGCAGCTCGAGGGTGCGGATCGCGCAGTAAAAGGTGGCGACTTGCGCCGCCATCAACACCTGCAGGTCGTCGTACTGCGCGATGCTGGCGAAGTAGCCGGAATCAGCGGCCTCGACGCTGCGCCGGAACTTGCCCCAGAAATCGATTTCCCAACCGATCGCCAGTGCCGGCGTTGTACGCGGTCAGTGGCGCTGTCCGGCCCGCTTGACCGTTCCTCGCCGGTGCGCAGAACCGTGCCGGTGATCTGCTGTTGCTGCGGATAGAGCAGGCTGCCGGCAATCATGAGCTGCGCGCGCGCTTCCAGGATGCGCATCCCGGCGGTTCGCACATTGGGATTGACGCGCTGGGCCTCGGCAATCAGCTGGTCCAGCACCGGATCGTTGAAGTTGCGCCACCACTCCTCGGTCTGCGCGCGCGGCTTGCCGCGCTGTTCAGCGTTCAGCGAATCGAGCGAGCCACCCGACCAGCCACGCAACCAGGGAATCTCGGGACGCTTGAAGTCCGGTCCGACCGCGGCGCAGCCCCCGAGGAGAACGGCTCCAGCGATGGCGAGCAGGCGCCGGCCGGCCACACCGGCAAGGCCTTGCCACACAGGCTCAGGCGATGACGGAAGGCGAGTCGCCGGCAGCTTGCTGCCGAGCCCGCTCGGGGTTGTCATCCACCCAGCGCATGAATATCTGGTAGCCCAGGGCCAGCGCCGTCGCGCCGCTGAACATGCCGAGAATGCCGCTGGTCGCCATGCCGCCGAGCGCGCCGATCAGGATCACCGGCATCGGCGCATCGACGCCACGGCCGAGCATGATCGGCTTCAGCACATTGTCGGCCATGCCGCCGACGACCAGCAGCACGCTGTAGGCGGCGGCCGGGACGGTGGCGTAGTCGCCGCTCGCCCAGATCCAGCCGATCACCGGCAGTGTGACCAGCAGCGCCGGCAACTGCGCGACGCCAAGAACGAGGACGATCACGGCCAGCAGGCCGGCGAACGGGACGCTGGCGATCATCAGCGAGACGCCGATGAGCAGCGCCTGGATACAGGCGATGCCGATGACGCCTGAGGCGACGGCGCGCACCGTCGCGCTAGACAGGTTGGTGAACTCCTTGCCGCGGGCCAGGCCGAAGACGCGCTCGAAGATGGCCTGCATTGCCTGGGCGCCCGATTCGCCGTAAGCCATCATGATGCCGGCGACGATGAACGCGAGGACGAACATCAGCAGGCTGCCGCCCAGGCCGGCGACGATTCCCAGTGCCTTGGTCGCAAGCTCGCCGATCTTGGGCTGCATGCTCTTGACCAGGGCCGGCAGGTCCTCGTGCGCCTGCGACCAGATGGCATGCAGCTTCTTGCCGACGACCGGCCAGGCAGCGACCTTCTCGGACGGTGCCGGCACCTCGATCGTGTTGTCGCGGACACCTTTGACCAGTTCATGGACAGAGTCGCCGAACTGGCTGGCGAGCATGATCGTCGGCGTGACGATCACGGCGATGGCGACCAGCACGATCAGCGTCGACGCGAGTCCCTGTTTGCCGCCGATTCGCCCGGCCAGCATCTGGTGGAGCGGATAGATCGTAATCGCCAGGATCAGCGCCCACAGCATCATCGTCAGGAACGGCGAGAAGAAGTGGTAGCACAGCAGCACGAGCGCCAGGACGAGGCCGGCGCGGATGAAGACATCGAGCAGGCGGGCGGCGACTCGCCTTTCCAGCTCGCGATCGGTCTCATGTGGTGCATTCATGGGAGGAGTCCTTTCCGGTGAAGGAGGGCATCGGCAAGCACAGGATGCGCCTTTCAATAAAAGGCCGAAGTGCTGCACGTCTGGCGATTCAAACGCTCCAATCTAGCATGAATTCGTCAACCGGCGGGCGATACGCGCGAGTCCAGCCATGACGAGCATCGGCAAGGGGTGTGCATGATCCGCCGTTGGCGCCGGTTCGCGAGTTCCAGCGCACCCTCGCTGTCGCGCACGGCGCAACTCCACTCGATTCGGTCGCCGACAACAGGTCCGCACCATCGGGCAGGGCGGCGAGATACGGCCTTGTTTCTTTCGCCCGAACGGGAGCCAAAACACCGAGGAGCGAAGCGCAGGTGCGTCCACCGGGTCGATGCGCCAATGCTCGAAACCGTGCCGGCGCCGGGGCTGATGCCGGGGCTGATGCCGTGCGGCGAGGTGCAGTCGATCCGGTGCACTCGGTCCTTGCCGTGGTGCGATTCCTGAAGGGGCTCGCGGTGCGCGCAATGTGGTGCGAGATGCGCCTGCCCGACCACATCTGGTGTCCGACGAACGAGTTTGCCTTGGAGCTTCGCCCCCCTTGGTCGGACGAGGCAGGCTCAGTCCCGGCGCTGAGAACGATCTTCTCCTCGTGCGGCAAGCCAAACCCGAACCAGTAGGGTAGGGTGGTGACGATCTGGAAGGAAACGAGCTGCGCGGCGACGGCGAGATGGCCCTTGGCCCCGCTCAAGTCGTCACCGGGCACGAGGACACTCAAGACCGCTGGGAGTAGCGTGGCCACGCCCGTCGTCCTGCCGATGAAAGGCTGAAGTCGGATGGCCAGCGTTTGCAATGCCCGCAGGCGCCATCCCGGGCAGCAGCGGCAGCAGGATGACCATCAGCATGGATTTGGCGATGGTCCAGGGCCGGTCAGCCCCTTGACGATCGCCGGTACGGCGGAAGGCATGAAGATTAGCATCGCGGCCGACGACACCAGCATCCATGCCGCGGTGAAGCCGAGGGGTCCTCCGGCCCCGCTGACGATCACCGGGAGATCCGGTGCGCAGGGGGTCATCCGGATCAACAGGAGGCCCGCCGCCTAAGGGCCGTCGAGCGAGAATGCCAGCGTGATGGCTTGGACTGCAACGCCAGCCCCACGACGAAGCCGAAACAAGGCTATCGGTGCTGGCCCGTCGTGGGACGACCACACGGCCTGAGCGGCGCGATTCGCTTCCGGTGATTCATCAGGGGCTCTTGGGAACCATTTGACATTGACACCGCTTGATGGGGTTTCTATAGTGTAGTTGGCGTCATGGGATTTCCTGCTCTTTTCGGTTCAAGCAAGCAAAGCTGCCGGCGCGCCCTGCGCTTGGGAAGGGAGGGTGTTCGGGCAGCCGTCCGCAGCCCGGTCGAGGCATCAAGGTAGCGAGGTAGCGAGGGTGCCAAAGCCGACCCGTAAGTCCCCTCCCCGTGAGGATGCGCTCTGGTGCGCATCCCGGTTTCAACCAAAGCAAAGAGAGGAACCACCATGAAACGATTCGTTCGAGATGTTGCTGCAGCGATGCTGCTGTTTGGCGCGGTGGGATTTGCGCAGGCCTTCGTGGTCGTCGCCCCGGGGGAGACCGTCGCGGAGAAAAGTCAACTGGAGCTGTCGCAGGAGTGGTGGCGGTGGGCGCTGGGGGCTCCGGACTCGGGTAACCCCCTGCTGGACGAGGATGGCGTGTTCGCTCAGGTGGGGAACAACGGTCCGGTCTTCTTCGTGGCGGGTAGCATCTCCGGAGAGCCTACCGTGCGGACGTTCACCGTGCCGGCGGGCCGGCCAATCTTTTTCCCAGTCATCAACAATCTCTTTATCGAGACTCCGCCTCCCGAGTGTGCTGGTTCAGTCGCATGCGCGCTGGCGCGGGTAAGCCCATTCATCGACGACGCGACTGCGACCGACCCCGATCCGCCCCTTCCCTACGCAACCCTGGACGGCCTGAACCTGCTTGCCGCAGGAGTATCCGGCTTCCGGCAGACCAGCAGTGCGTTCTTTTCCGATTGAACTGCCCGACGGCCACCTCTTCTGCGCGCCCAAGGGCACCTATGACGCCGTCTCGGACGGCTACTGGGTCGCCGTGGAAGGCTTGTCAGCCGGTCCCCACACGCTGATCTTCGGCGCCACCTCGGGAGGTTTCTTGGTGGACGTCACCGCCAATCTGAGAGTTCCGGAGCCCGGGACGTTGGGGTTGGTGCTGCTGGGCGCTCTTGCCGCAACGGGCCGTCGCTTGCGGTCCGGGATTGGGGCTACTGCTTGACAGCCGGCATGTGCGCGAGCCGACGCCCTCGCCGCCTTGAGGGATGGCACGCGGCGGTCTTGCGCCGAGGCGACCGGACGGGTAGGCGGCGACGCCTGCCGTTCGGTTGGGTTTCTTGCCGACGGCGGTCGCCACGAACTGGTTGAGGCTCGTGCCATCGGGCGTGGCGCAGCGCACAAGCTCGGCCTTGATCACACTGGACAGACGCAGCGGATAGGTGCCCTGTGACTTTATCGCCTGCCGAGCCTCGGCAAGCCCGTGAGGGGCGCGAAGGCGTCGATACCGAATTGCCGGGCACGGGGCCGACGTCGCGTCGACTGAACGTGTCACATGACCGATGGC
>AATN01000085.1_pt1 | contig 24244 bp, 18 predicted proteins | sample 270648 | NCBI WGS metagenome assembly AATN01 (sample SAMN02954269, study PRJNA17659) | bioreactor sludge metagenome | biome: terrestrial; feature: bioreactor; material: sludge; isolation source: Enhanced Biological Phosphorus Removal (EBPR) bioreactor sludge | place: Australia: Brisbane, Queensland
CTGGCTGATCGAATATCAGGGCCACTGGAATTTCGCGCGCACGCTCGCCAAGCCGCCGTCGGTCAGCCGTAAGCAGCCCAAGTTCAAGCTTGACGGCAAGGAGTTCAAGCTTTTCAATCGCGGCAAGGCACAGGTGACCTACGTCGTCGGCGAGTTCTACTGGCGGGTTGCCGTCGGCGAAACCTGCGCGGTCGACGACTACGTCTGCCCACCGCTGATGCTGTCGCGCGAGGTGACGGCGAAAGAAGCAAGCTGGTCGCAGGCCGAGTACCTCGAAGCGGCCGATCTCTGCGCCGCTTTCCGGATGAAGACACCGCTGCCGCGCAGCGGCGTCTATGCCAACCAGCCCAACCCGCTGGCGGAGACCCACCGCACTACCTGCAGCCTGTTCTGGAAGCTCGCCCTGGCGGCAACTGCCGTGCAACTGGCTTTCGCATTTCTGTTCGCTTCGCAGCTCGTGCTGAAACAACAGCTGGTGCTCTCGCCGCAGAACGAAGAGGCGACGTTGACCAGTCAGGAGTTTGTCCTCAAGAGCCGTGCGCGCGCCCTGCTGGTGCGGCACGCCACCGACGTCACCAACAACTGGCTGTCGCTGAGCACGACGCTGGTCGAAAAGAACACCGGCGAGTCCTACCAGGGCGAACAGGAAGTCAGCCACTACAAGGGCGTAGACGATGGCGAGAGCTGGTCCGAGAGGTCGCCGTCCGAGGAAATGGTCTTCAAGGCCGTACCCGCGGGCACTTACTACCTCGTGCTCGAGTACGAACTCGGCACCGACGACCCGGCGGCGGTGGTCGACACGCTGGAAGTCGTCCGCAACCCGACCGTCTGGTCCAACTTCGTCCTGCTGCTGATCTTCCTGGCGATTTTTCCGCTGATCTCGCGTTGGCGGCGCAATGCCTTCGAAGCGCGCCGCTGGAACGAAAGCGACCTCGGCGGCAAGGACGACTGAGATGATCAAGGCCAACTGGCTCGCCGGTCTGCTCGCCCTGGCTCTTTTCAGCCACGCCCAGTACCAGGGCTGGAGTCTCTTCGACCGCGAGGCCGGCGCGCAGACCGCACGCGTTGCCGGCACGGCTGGTCGTGGTTATCACAAGTAGGGCCGGCGCGGGCATGTGAGGCCCCCGGCAGGTCTGGTCGCGTCCTTGCGCCTCCTGCCGACGCCGGCTCCTCATCGCACCGAAGAGCGGCCTGCGCGAAGAAAAGACGGATGTCATCCCGCCGCGCGGTGAGAGAACGCGCGCCATAGCGCCGTGTGCCACCGCTTTCGGGGCGAATGGCCGGACACGTCCATTGACTCGTCGCTGTGCGGGTTACCTTTGGTCTGGTGCTGCTCCCGGCGGCGATCAGACGAGCGCCCGGGGCTGCGTACTGGCCTGCGGCAGTCGGGATCCCGTTGGCGAGCAGTGCCCGCGGCAGCGGAGACGCCCCAGAGGGAGAGAGCCGGTAGAATACGCGGCGAATTGAAAGGGACGTCATGAATGCCAGAAACCCCTCGCTTGTCGACCGGCTATCGGCGATGGACGCGCGTATCCGCTTCATCATTTCGGTCATCGTCCTCGGTCTGCTGATGACCGGGCCGTTCGTGATCACGGCAATCCTGATCTGGGCGAGCGCGCAACCGGCGGAGCAGGAACTTCTCGTTCAGTTGATTGCGCCACACCTGTCCCTCGGCGCGCTGATGACGACCTTCGGCTTCATTCTGGGTTTGCTGGTGATTCGCTATCTGTTCCGCCAGTACGTACAGGGCTTGCTCAAGATGGTCGAGAACCTGCGCCTGATGCTGTCGGCCAATCGCGATTTCCGCGTCACGCCGGAAGGGCCGCCGGAGGTGCGGCTGTTGGCCGAGGCGACGAACGATCTGGCGCAACAGCGCGACGGCCTGATGGACGACGTCGAGGCCCAGATCGCCACCGCCAAGGCCTCGGTGGAGGCCGAAAAGAATCGCCTGGCGGCACTGATGTCAGAGTTGGCACAAGCGGTGGTGGTCTGCAATCTGGACGGACGCATCCTGCTCTACAACAGCCGCGCCCGACTGCAGTTCAAGGCCCTTGCGCAAGGTGGGACGGCGATCGCCGGCGGCGCGCTGATCGGCCTGGGCCGCTCGATCTTCTCCATCCTGGAGCGGAACCAGATCGACCATGCGCTGGAAGTGGTTCGCCAGCGTCTGGACAAGGGTGCCGCCGCAGCGATCGCCAACTTCATCACGACGGCACGCGGTGGACAACTCCTGCGTGTTCAATTGGTCCCGGTGCTGGCGGCCGGCGAAGACCTGCGGCAGCGCGACATGACGGGCTACGTGCTCACCGTGGAGAACATCACCCGCAGTCTCGAGCAGGAGTCACGCCGGGATCAGGTGCTGCAATCGCTGACCGACGGGAGTCGGGGATGCCTGGCGAACATCCGGGTAGCCGTTGGCAACCTGATGGACTACCCCGATATGGAACTCGAGATTCGCGAGCGCTTCGTCGGCATCATCAGCGATGAAGTGGTTCGCATGAGTCAACGCCTCGATCAGACGATGAGCGAGTTTGCCGATTCGCTGAAAACGCGCTGGCCGCTCGAGGACGTGCTGGGTCTGGACATCGTCGCCGCCGCACAGCGGCGTATCGAACAGCAGTTGGGCCTGTCGACGAAGAGCGAGGAGATCGACGAGGCGCTGTGGCTGCGGGTGGAAAGCTTCTCGCTGGTCTTCTCGATCTGCTTTCTCGCCTCCCGCCTGATCGACAACTATCAGATCAAGGAGCTTCGCTTCCGCCTGCTGCCTTTCGGCAAGCTCGCCTACCTGGATCTCATCTGGGCCGGTCACGCGATGTCCACCGAGACGTCCTACACCTGGGAGACGGAAACCATGCAGGTCGGCAAGGAAATCTCGCCGCTGTCCCTGCGCGACGTCATCGATCGTCATGGAGGCGAAATCTGGTACGAGCGCGAAAAGGCTGCACAGCGTGCGTTCTTCCGTTTCGTCTTGCCGGTAGCCGCGCCGGACGAACTGGGGGCGGGCGAGATGATCGACGACAGCGGCGTACGCCCGGAGTACTACGACTTCGACCTGTTCCATTTTCAGGATCAGAGCATCGACCTGGACCGGCCCTTGTCGGACCTGACGTACACAGTTTTCGACACCGAGACCACCGGGATGGAACCGGCTGCGGGCGACGAGATCATCCAGATCGGCGCCGTGCGCATCGTCAATGGCCGCCTGCTGCGCAACGAGAACTTCGACCAGTTGGTCGATCCCGAACGCTTCATCCGACCCGAAGGGATCCGCATCCACGGGATCAGCGATGACATGGTGCGCGGGCAGCCGAACATCGAAGTGGTGCTGCCGGCTTTGCACGATTTCTGCAACGACACCGTGCTGGTCGCGCACAATGCCGCCTTTGACATGCGCTTCCTGCAATTGAAGGAGGAGCGCACCGGCGTGGCTTTCAGTCAGCCCGTCCTCGATACCCTGCTGCTCTCGGGTGTGCTGCATCCTAATCAGGAGTCTCACCAACTGGACAGCATCGCCGAACGGCTGGGGATCGGCATCGAAGATCGCCACAATGCGCTGGGTGACGCCTGTGCCACCGCCGAGGTGTTCCTGAAGATGCTGCCGCTGCTGGCTCAGATGGGAATCACGACCCTCCGGCAAGCACTGGAGGCTTCCGAGAAAACCTACTTTGCGCGAGTCAAGTACTAAGGCTGGGTGGCTGGGCCAGGATCCTCGGCTGCACTTGGCTGGGACACGCCGTACAGCGTCAGGAAACCCGTCGTCAGCCGACGCGAGCGAGGCAGCGACCCCGAATTGACCCCGAATTGACCCCGAATTGACCCCGTTTGGCAGCGCCACCTATACTCCCCCCGTTGCCACTGATCATCCACCTCTTATCGAGATTGCCAACATGAACATGAACAACAAGAGTCCCCCAAAGAGTATCGGCGTCCTCACCAGTGGCGGCGACGCCCAGGGCATGAACGCGGCCGTGCGGGCCGTCGTCCGCACGGCGCTGCATCAGGGCGCCGCCGTTTACGCCATCTACGAAGGCTATCAGGGAATGGTAGATGGTGGCGAACGCATCCGGCTACAGTCCTGGGATGATGTCGGCAGCATCCTGCATCGCGGGGGCACAATCATCGGCACCGCTCGCTGCGCTGCCTTCCGCGAGCGCGCAGGGCGGCTGCGCGCCGCCCACAACCTGCTTCGCCACAGCATTGACCGACTGGTCATCATCGGCGGTGACGGCAGCCTGACCGGCGCCGACACTTTTCGCCGAGAGTGGCCCGGCCTGCTGGCCGAATTGCTGGAGAGCGGACAGATTGACGAGCAGACGGCGCGCGCGCACCCAGCGCTGATGATCGCCGGCCTGGTCGGATCGATCGACAACGACATGGTCGGGACCGACATGACGATCGGTGCCGATTCCGCCCTGCACCGCATCGTCGAGGCGATCGACGCCATTGCCAGCACCGCCGCCAGTCATCAACGCAGTTTCGTGGTTGAGGTCATGGGTCGCCACTGCGGCTATCTGGCTTTGATGAGCGCCATTGCCGGCGGCACCGACTACGTACTCATTCCCGAAAGCCCGCCACCCGAGGGCTGGGAAGAACAGATGTGCGGCTTGTTGCGCCAGGGCCGCATTGCCGGCCGCCGCGACAGCATCGTCGTCGTCGCCGAGGGCGCCCAGGACCGCGCTGGCAACCCGATCAGTTGTGATTATGTCCGGCAGGTGCTCCAGGAGCGACTCGACGAGGACACCCGCGTGACCATTCTCGGTCATGTGCAGCGCGGCGGCACGCCCAGCAGCTTCGATCGCTGGATGAGCACTTTGCTCGGCTTTGCCGCGGTTCAGGAGGTGCTTTCGGCGACGCCCGACAGTGAACCGCAACTGATCGGGATCCGCCAGAACCGTATTCAGCGGGTACCCTTGATGCAGTGCGTCGAGCAGACTCGCGCCGTTGCCCAAATGATCGGCGAGCAGAACTACGCCCGGGCAATGGAGCTTCGTGGCGGCAGCTTTACCGAGATGTTCGACGTTTTCAAGGCAATCGCCGAGGCCTCACCGAGCGTGGCTGCGACGACCCGCCCGCGCCGCCTGGCGATCATTCATGCGGGAGGACTGGCGCCGGGGATGAATTCTGCCGTGCGTGCCGCGGTACGCTTCGGTCGGGATCGCGGCCTGACCCTGCTCGGCGTGCGCGGCAGTTTCGAGGGCCTGCTCGCCGGCCGAATCGAGGAACTCACCTGGGGCGACGTTGAAGGCTGGACCGGCCTGGGCGGCTGTGAACTGGGCACCAATCGCCACATCCCCAGCGTCGAGGAGCTCTACGCCGTCGCGCGCGCGATTGAAACGCACCAGATCGAAGGCCTCCTGGTCATCGGTGGCTGGATGGCCTACAAGGCAGCGTACCAGTTGCACTGCGAGCGCGACCGCTATCCCGCCTTCAAGATCCCGATCATCTGCCTGCCGGCGACGATCGACAACAATCTGCCCGGTTCGGAACTCAGCGTTGGCGCCGATAGCGCGCTCAACGCCATTGTCAGCGCCCTCGATCGGGTCAAGCAGTCGGCGATGGCCGCCAAGCGCTGTTTTGTGGTCGAAACCATGGGCCGCTACTGTGGCTACTTGGCACTGATGAGTGGTCTGGCCGGTGGCGCCGAACGCGTCTATCTGCACGAGGAAGGCGTCACCCTGAAGGACCTGCAAGCCGAAGTCGAGCATATGGTCGACGCGTTTCACACTGGCCGACGACTCTATCTCACCATACGCAACGAGCGAGCCAACCCGCAGTACACGACGGACTTCATGTGTGCGCTGTTCGAGGAGGAGGGTCGCGGTCTCTTTGACGTGCGCCGTTCCGTGCTTGGCCATTTCCAGCAGGGCGGTAATCCCTCGCCGTACGATCGCATTCTGGCAACGCGACTGGCGGCGCACTGCATCAGCTTCCTGAGCGAGCAACTGGCAAGCGGCTCGGCGGATGGCGCCTTCATTGGTCTGGTCGAGGGCAAGGTCACGCTCGTTCCGCTCGGCAGGATGTCGGAGATGGTCGATTGGACCCATTTTCGGCCCAAGGAACAGTGGTGGCTGGAGCTGCGGCCGGTGGTTCAAACGATGGCGCAGTCGATCGCGACGGAGGCCTGATCCAGCCGGTACCCGTGTCAGAACGCTGAAACCCGGGTCGGCAAATGAAAAAATACGGCAAGCTGAGGTTGCCGTATTTTTTTGGAGGGTGCTGGTGGTGCAATCGCATCCTGGAGCACGACTGGCTATCGGGGCATGTGAGTACTGGTGAGGAAGTGTGAGGGTGTGTGTCTGGGTAATGCGGGTGTTGGCCGGAATGCGGCGGAGCCGCAGCGAACTTCAACGCAGATCGTACCGCACGTCTCGGCTGCCACCCTGCTGACTCAGGTGCCGTGCTCGGTCAGTTGCCGCCATCCTTCTCGGCACCACCAGGCCATATCGTGGCTGCCACTCGCCTCGACTGACGCCAACACCGGCAGTAGAAACTCCCGCAGATCGGCAATCACCACCGACAGCGGCATTGGATCTAGCGCATTCTTGCGCAGGAAGGCCTGCCACTGCTTGTTCTTCTGGGCGTCGTTGACGAACTCGTCGCTCAAGCCGATCGGCGCCCCATGGGGAAGGAGAGTGCTCCGTCGCTCGAACGTGGCAGCAACTGCCCGCGACAAGATCGTGCCATCGAAGTCAGAATGACTGGCCAGTACCCACAGATCGAAGAAATCCTTCATCCGGCTGTTGAGCATTCCAAGGGAGGTCAGCGCCTCCAGCTTTTCCGCCACTACGGTGTAGCGGGGGTAGGCCCGGAGCCGTGGCTCGGGCATGTCGCTGAGGATGACTGGATAGTGGACCTCCTCTGGGCCGGGCACGACGGCATCACCAAAACCGATATCGATCTGCACCGGGCAGCGGGCGCTGTCCAACATCCCCACCAGCGTGACCCGGACGCCAGCGTAGTTGGCCTCCTTGCGGATCTCTGTGGCCTTCACCGAGTCGGGCTGGAACACGATGCCGTCCTCGACCTCAATGCGGCACATACTCCGGAAGACCTGCTCGATGTGTGGAATCTCGGCCGGCCCAAAACCGAGTAAATCGGCGTCATGGGTGGGTCGGTGTGGCACATCGAACCACAGATCGAACAGCAATGCTCCCTTGAGCACGAGCTGGTCGCGTTGTTCCGAGATGCTCAGGCGGTAGAGCATGCGCTCCAGTGCATATCTGGCCAGCAGCAGATTGTAGTCCAGGTTCTCGGCACGAGCCTTATTGAGCAGCCTGTTCCGGATGGCAGCTCCGATGTTCCGAACGCTCACGTCAGGCTGTCCAGGTAAGGACGCATTACGTTGGCCACACGGCAGACCTTGGCGTATCGCCAGATGTCGTCACTGCTCATGCGCCTCTCGTGCCAAGCCTCGCGTAGCGCCTCCAGGGCGACGTCGAGACCGATCTTGTTCCGATACTTGAAGCAGTCGGCGACGGTCTTGGCAACGCCGGTGATACGGATGGTCACTCTATCCACGACGTGTTCCTCCACGCCCTCGGTGAATGCCTTGCCGGAGAAACGGACGATGCGCAGTGGCGGATAGTCGGGTTTCGGCGCGAGGGCCTTGTTCTCGATCGCCAGCCACACCTCGAACGGGGCCTGCGTCGTCAGACCATGAAAACGCAGTGCCGAGAGCAGACAAACAACACCCTTGGGCACCCTGCGCGCCACTTCCGCCAGCAAACCGTGGGCCGAAACCTCGCGTCCGGGCAGGCCGTAGAGCCCACGCCCGATCCGCTCCAGCAGGCCGCTGCGGACGGCACGGGTCAGGGAGACCCGGGGAATTCCAAACGGTGCCAGATCACAGGGGCGAATCAGTCCTCGGGATCGAGCCAGTTCGATCAGCCTCTCAGCAGTGGTGTCCATGTCGGGCATAATGTTTCATAACATCGGCAAATGTCAATAACTGCCGATGAATCGAAACGAATGTGCCTATGCACGCCGCACGCACTGTCGTCTACCGGACAAGATAATTGACGCCACCCTCCCCGCCACGAACGCTGGAATCCCCTATCAAGCCGATTTGGCAGTGATAGGCCAGCCGTGAATTGTCACCAGACGGCTGCTGCGTGAAATATACACTGGCGAGCCGAAGACGATCCCTCTTGAGAAATGCCCCGGTGCTGGCACGAATTTCGTCGATCTCGGCCTCTTCGTCAAACGTGAACAGGAAGCCCTTTGCTTCCACGCTCAAGGGTTTGATGCCCTGCTGTTCTATCGATGTCTCCAGTTCCCGGCCCGCTTCGACGACGTAGAACCACCGCTGGTCGCCGTCGCGCCAATAAAGGTGCATGCGGCGCCCGGCACGGAAGCGATAGAGATTCTGATGGTAGCTCAGCAATCGGCCGGCCCGGTTGGCGTCGGCCAGCCATTCGACGAGGCTGTGGTTTTTTTTCTTTCGCTGTTCGAGCAGCACGTTGCGCAAACGCTGTGTCTCGCAGGCACGCACCGTATAAGCCTCCTTCTCTTCCGGGTCGTATTCGCGCGCGCACGGAAAGGCTTCGCTCAGGCACCTTGATGGCGTGACGAAAGCATCCTCTCCATAAGTCTGCGACATCATCGCCTCGTAGTTCGGCATCGCCCCATAGCGCACGCCGGTGTCCTCGCCGGCGTCCTTGCCGATGGCACGACGCAACAGCACCTGCGTAAGATTGCTCCCCCCCGCGCCGCCAACCCGTTCACCCATTGTGTCGCCCACCCCGAAGCGCTGAAACGCCGCCGGGTTGTCGCCCGTGTTTTGGGGTTGCCATGGTTTTCCATCCCAGCGCAGCGGCACGTCCCAAATCACCAGATTCTTGAAGCCGCTGTCGGGCAAGGGCGGTCGATGCCGGCGTATCCGCCCGGCAAACTGGAGAATGTCTCGCTCTTGCCGGCTCTCGATTACCCCCCAATCGAAATCATGATCCCTGCCGGTGGTCTCGAGTGTCGAAACGAGGATCACCGCGATGTTCAGGCACGACGAGCCAGCAACGAAATCCCGCACAAATGGATTGGCCAGCGGCGCGAGATCGCCATTTTCTCCCTTTCGGCAGAGCATTCGGTTCAGTTGCCCATCAATCCAGTTGCGCGTCGCCAGCGACAGTCGGCCGTGCAGACAAACCACGCGGATATCGAGCACCTCGACGGTTTTTTCCTCGGCGGCCCAGGCCGCGAGCGCCAGGGCCAAGCGCTGGCAATGCACTACATTGACCACCTGAACGCATCCGAAGGAAAAGCGGCGTTCATCTGGCAGGGATACAGCGTTGAGCCGGTGAAGCTTATCCACGGCAGCCACCAGGGACAATAGCTGCTGCCGCTGCTCTGACGCGGGGCCATCCGCAGCTTCTTGACGATGGATATAATCGGCAACCCGCCGCTTACCCTGCGCGCCGGCCATCTCCGCAACGCCTCCGGCAAACACCAGGTGTTCCTGCTCGAAACCTTCCGGCGAGGAGATCTTCTGGATGACGGGCGGCGTCGAATCCGAGAACCAGCCCCCGAAGATCCGTGTCTCTGCGCTGTCCAGGGCATCGCGTGACTTGACCCCGGCGAGATAGGCGCGAAAGAGAGCAAAAGCGATCACTGGCGAGAGCGTCGCCGAACTCAGAATGAGGCGGCTGCGCCAGAAACCCGCGGCTTCCACGAGACGGCCAATCGCCAGAAGATCCACTGGCGAATACATGTCGACCTCGTCGATGATCAGGTCCGAGGAGGCCATGCGCAGCAAATGGGTCAGGTAGCTACCGCGCCGTCCGTCGGCGAGCTTCATCACCGTATCGAGCGTCGCTGCGAGCACCGGCGTGGTGATCATCCGCGCTTCGCGATCCTTGAAGCAGCGCAGTGTGCGCATGCGCTCGCCGAGATCCGGTGATGAACCGCCGCCGACGAGATCGATTGACTCGTCGTCGCACTCCGGGTTGCAGATCGACTCGCGGAGATCCAGCGACCCGCCTTCGATGTCGTACATCTTCTGGACCAGCGGGTCGCCGATGATCGTCGCCATGTCGTCGCTGCCAAACCCCATGCCGGCGAACTCGCTGCCCGATTGCAGGGTAAGCGAGCGCAAGGGCGAGGCATAGACCACGCGCAAAGCGCTCCTGAACGCTACGGCGACTTTCAGCGCACCGATGGTCTTGCCGGAGCCGGTTCCGGCGATCATGACGCCAAAGAAAGCGCCCTCATGGACGCCCGTTCGATGCGCGCGAATCGCGCTCGCCGCCTCGTCCTGCCACGCATATTTCGGGTCCCGGCCTTTCCTGCGCAGCGCCAACGGAATTTCCCCCGCTTCCACGCCGGGCATTTCGCGACGCAGCGTCAGGATTTCCTGGGCGGCCATGACGGCGTTGCGGCTCACCGCGATGAGGTGCGCGTGCAGCTTCTGACCGAGGGTCGGCGAACCGTCGGGGAGCACGGCCGAGTTGGCGTAGGCATAGGCCGGCGAAGGCGAACGGTCGGGCCGCTTGTCCGACGAAACTAGGTGGTCGGCAAGCTGCAGCGCCGGCCGCCCGAAAAGCCGCAGGTGATCGAAGAGCCAGAGTTTCGCCGCGGCAAAGCCAGGATCGGAGAGAAGACCGGCCAGTGATTGCAGGTCGTCGCGCAGGCGCTTCTTCCAAGCCTCGTGCAACCACGGCAGTCCTTCCGCAACGAGGCTATCGACCAACATGGCGTCCGCACAGAGCCGCACGTGACCCGAAGAGTTGATCGATGCCGCTGCAAGCGGAACGACTGGGTCGCCCTCGGGTAGGCGATGATGGGCGAGCATCAGCCACAGCAAACCGAAAAGCACCGGGGTTTCCTTGCAGGCACGCCGATCGGCCCCCGAGAAAATCCTCCCGTCGTCGCTGTCTTCGCCCTCCTGGTTCCCCGCGCGGTGCCGCGCCGCCTGCACGCGCAGCGACTCGCGAATCCTGTCGTCGAGCTCGTCGTTGTCGATTGCCGCAATGAAGGACGCGACCCATTGCCCGTCGTCGCCAGAGCCATGGAGCCAGCCCAGCATCATGGCGCTGACCGCTTCGTGGCGAAAAGCTTCCGGACTCGTCCAGTTGCGAATCACCTTTTGAAATGCGCTGTTCGCCTTGCCGATGTCGTGGAGGAGCCCAGCCAACGAAACCAGCCTCAATATCAGCCGCACGGGGTAGGGCAGGTCGGTGTCTTCCTTACGCAACTTCCTGGCGGTCCAGCCGGTGGCGCAGGCACCACCGGGAGTGAACGCGCGCTTGTTGCCGATGATCCAGGCCACCACCCACGCGCCATCGCCGGTGATGCGGTGGCACACCACCGACGTGTGTCGCGAACTCGCCCGGTTCAGCAGCGCCTTGACGGTATTGAGCCCCTCCTGCGTCAGCGACGCTTCCCAGGCGTTGTTGCCGATTCGCGTCGCGTAGCGGTCAAGAATCTTGCGCGCGCTGGCGTTGGCCTTACCAGCGCTCTCCGAGGTGAAGATCACGTTCACCGGACCTCCACGGCCACTGCCTTGATGGTTTCGAACATGAATTCCACGGCATTGAGCCGGCGGATTTCGCGCAGGCATTCGCTCCGGAACTCCTGATCGGTAAGGCCCTCAGCAGCGCACGCGAAAGCCAGGGGCATGATGATTCCATCCTTGACGAGGTCGGCGGTGTCGAAAACCAGCGCACCGCGCCGCGTCAGGCCGTGCGATACAGGCAGCGAATGCGGGATGCCCAGGACCCAAAGCACTGTCGCGGCCAGACCGTAGGCCAAGTAGTTGCCGTGGTCGAGAAACGAATTGGCGAGGTCCCCCCCGTCACGCTTCCCCTGCTCGCGGGCAAAGCCGGACAGACCAAAAGCCTTGGCCAGAATGGCGTACATCTGCTTGGCGCATTGCGCCTCGGCTTCCATGATGGCTTGCGCCGATGCCGCGGCGACAATCCCCGAGCGGAAGCGAGTGGTCATTGGCTGCGGCGACGCACCAGCTTCGGCGACGCGCTTGATCCTGCCCCATGCGGCATCGACGAAGTTGCAGCGCGCGACGGCCATGCGCCGGGCCATCTCCAGGCGCTTTTCCGGTACAAACCACTTGCCAACCCATCCCTGAAGGTATTCGGTGGGCCGATACTCCGACTGCGACGCCAGGAAAATCGGGGTGCCGCCCCCACCGGCGAAAGCCAGCATCACGCCATCCTCGGACAGCCGGCGCGCGGCCGCCTGGGTGATCGAAGTGCCTGTTCCGAGTAGCAAAACCGAAGTGTTACCGGTAGGAATGTTCCAGTAATAGGTGCCCGCGCTTTCCTGGTCGACCGCGTAGTCGACCCGGTCGTCGCGCATCATCACCCGGCAGTGTTCGAGATAGAAAATGCCCTCCCGTTTCGAATGAAGGATGGCGATCGATTTATCGAAAGTTTTGGACATAGGACTCCGGCAGCCGCCATCTCGGCGGTGAATCAACTCTTACAAACCATCTTCTAAGCCGCCAAATCAGGGCAGGTCCCGAGCGGAAGGCGCGTCTTGCAGGCAACTGAACTGACTGCCGCAGGCTAACGTGCCGCCACTGTACACGGTCCTCAAACAAAACACTATCCATGGTATTTAAAGAAATTCTTCATATCTTCGCTGCAATCACCGTAGAATACGGCCGGTCATCAAACGATTTGGGTGTGGATCTTTTCGGCCACGAGGGATCGCTTGCGGATCAAGGAGATGATTTATCGGTGAGTTGTCAAAGATGCCTCGGAGGTGGTAGGTAACGGCTTTCAAGCTGCTTACCCCTATCCAGGAGACCCCTTGAGATGGCAGGAGAGACCGAAGAGACCTGTTTTGACGAGTATGTGGCGGCCCGCGAGCAGTTTGAGAAACTGATGGGTGAACTGCGATCGGAGTCGGCGCGAAGCCTGGAGCATGGGGAAGCCGAATCGCTGATCGCGCGCGAGGGGAATGAGCTGATGCGGCGCTTGATGCAAGGGTACCTGGACCAACGAACGGCGACGGAAGAAAGGTGTGAAGGGGTGACCGGGGCGGACGGAGAGGAGCGGCGGCATTGCCGAGCCAGAAGCCGATCGCTGGTGACGCTGTTCGGAGACGTGACGGTCAGGCGCCTGGGGTACAGTGGAGCGGGGCTGGAGAGCGTTTTCCCGTTGGATGCCACGCTGAATCTGCCGCCGAACAAATACTCCCAAGGGGTGCGGCGCAAAGCGGGTTTGGAAGTAGCCAAGGGCTCGTTTGAAGAGGCGGTGAAGGCCATCCAGGAAGGCACGGGTGCGGAGTTGCCGAAGCGACAAGCCGAAGAACTGTCACGGGCGATCAGCGCGGATTTTGACGAGTTTTACGCCCGTCGGCCGGTGGAGAAAGACGGTCGGCCGGTCGCGGAAGCCAGCGATCTGCTGGTCATGAGTACCGATGGCAAGGGCATTGTCGTGCGTAAGCAAGACCTGCGAGAAGCGACGCGCAAGAAGGCGGAAGCGACGACGTACAAACTCAAGGCCCGTCTGAGTAAAGGAGAGAAGCGCAATCGCAAGCGGATGGCCACGGTCGCTTCGGTATACGAGGTAGCCCCGCATTTGCGGACCGCCGGGCAGATCATGGGGCAAGACGAGTCGTCCGCGCCGAAGCGGCCCAGAATACAGGACAAGCGGGTGTGGGCCAGCCTGCGTCAGAGCCCGGCACAAGTGATCGAGGAGATGTTCGCCGAAGCCGAGCGTCGTGACCCCAAGCATGAGAGAACGTGGTTGGTGCTGGTCGATGGCCAGGAGGCTCAACAGCGGGAAGTCGAAGCGGCGATTGCGCGCCACCGAACGGACGTCGTGGTCATTCAGGATTTCGTGCATGTCCTCGAATACTTGTGGAAAGCCGCCTACTGCTTCCACGCCGATGGCACTTCGGAAGCCGAAGCCTGGGTGCTGGAGCGCGCCTACGCCCTACTCCAGGGCAAAGTCAGCGAGGTGGCCGCGGGGATGCGCCGCAGCGCCACCCGCCAAGGACTCTCACATGAAGCGCGGGCGCCGGTCGACAAGTGCGCCGACTACCTGCTCAAGAACAAGGAACGTTTCGACTATGCTACCGCACTGGCCAATGGCTGGCCGATCGCCACCGGAATCATCGAGGGTGCTTGTCGTCACCTGGTCAAGGACCGCATGGACCTCACCGGCGCCCGCTGGAGTCTGGACGGTGCGGAAGCGGTGCTTCGCTTGCGCTCCCTTCGTGCCAGCGGTGACTTCGAGGAGTATATGGCCTTCCACCATCGCCAAGAGCGCCAGCGCAACTATGGGCTGGCACCGCAGAACAAAGACATCAAATTGGCCGCGTGATCATAGAGAAACCGTGGCTCAAAAGAGCCGCACCCAAACGATTTCGGAGATTTCAATGATCAGGAAGAATTCGGAAACTTCGCTGGCTGCAATGGTGAAGCGATCGGTTTGCACCGTCAGGAAGAAGGATCTGACCGACGAAATCCCCAACTTGGGCTCAGCCAATCCTGGCGGACTGGATCGCTGGGCAAACGCGCTCTTGGCCGAGGTAGGACCCAAGGACGTGTCGCGAGAAAGCCTCGAAGCTTATTTTTCGCAATTGCCGTCGATCCTCCCCAATATCGGAACGCATGGTTTCAAACTTCCGAATCCGGAAGTTACGACGCGACCGATTTTTGCGGCCAGGCCAAATCCATCGTCTCTTCCCAAAGGTCTCATCAGTGAAGCCTTGCTGCCGCCGGGCGTGCTGTACTCGGGCGACGCCGCAAAGATACGCTTCGCAAAATTCCTGCTGGCCAGAGTGGTTCTCGACGAAGAGCCGACTCGTGTGATCGATCAGTTGCTGCTCGGCGAAAACTCGGCACTGGCTGCGGCGCTGGTCCGCGCCGGAATGCCGGCAAGCTGCTGCAAGGAAACCGCCGCAGGCTACCACGAGCAGCTAGGGAGTGACCTTGCCGGGACGGCGATTCACCCGCTCGGCAAACAGATCTTCTACGAAGAAGAAGGATGCGAAGATGTGATCATTCTGCCCGTTGCATCGGAGCCGATGATCGCCGAAATGCACAGGCAAGCACAGTCCCCTGGCCGCTGGCTTGCGTCACGAGAGCTGTGTGCGGTCGGCGGCGCAAATCCGGTTAATGGTGGCGGGCTGTGCAGCGACCTGGGAGGCGCTTTCCAGCTATTGATGGCCGAGCCCCCCGGCGCAGCGGATTCATCCCTCGCGGCGCGTATGGCACGCGGCGGGCGGGTCTACACGCGCTACAGCATTCGCGCAGACAGCATTCAAACCTTCACCCGCGCTGCTCCGCTCGAGCAAACAGTCGGCAATAGCGAGCAACGCGAGAAGGAACAAGCCGCTTACGAATGGTTCGCAGAGGTGCTGATGGCGCCCTTGCTGGCGGCCGATGAACTCGTGGCTGCCGGAACGATCGCGAAAGGTGAAGAGGGGGCAATCGGAGCCTATCTCAAGCGCAATCGTGACGACGCCATCGGCGAGGCAATGGCCCAGGCTGCGGCCGTCGAAGTGTTCGACCTCGTCGCCAGGACGCACATGGGCCTCGTGCGGCACAGCGCGGACCAGAGGATCCGGGATGTATTGATTGAAAAAATGACCGAGGAACTCCTGTGATTACTGCCATTCGATTTCACGGCGTGGGCATCAGCGCGTTAGGCAGCCTGCTGACCGGTGGCGCTGCAGCTTTTCCTCGCAACGCGGTTGGCTTTGTGCATGCCCTGGAGCGTCATCTCAAGAGACAGGCGCTATCGCTCGGTGAGAATCGGCGGGTGGCGATCGGCGTCGAGAACTATTCGCTCCACAAGGGTGAAAAGAATCCCGCCACCCCGAAAATGGCTTTGTGGAAGCCGTGGAAGGGCAGGTCGGAAATGGCTCCTTCGGTGCTCGATTACGAATTGAAGTGCGATGCCACGATCACCCTGATCATCGATTCCGATGATCTACTCGACGTCGAACCTTTGCGAACTGCGCTCAAGACGGTGGTGCCATCGCTGCGCTTCGCCAGTGGATCGATTTTCGTCGGGGAGCGATTTTCGCAAGTCATTTCCGGTACCGATGGCGAAACGCTGAGCCGGGCGATCAAGGCAGTGCGTGCGTCGCGCGCACAGTTCATGATCAGTCGCGACAAGCTCATCACCAAGGGCCGCGAGTTCGATTCATTCGCCGATGGCCTGGCGCTGTTTGATGAGACGCCACCAAGCGACGGCAGCGCTGAGGAAGGTGGCGATGAGTCGCCCGAAGCTGCCGGCGACGCGGAAGATGCCAAGCGCGCCGGGAAATGGCATCGCCAGCAAGCCGGATGGGTGGTTCCCCTGGAAAGGGGATATCAGGCCGTTACCGCACCCCTTGCCGGCCGCCCCGCAGCGCGTGATCCACACATTCCCTCCGTCGTCGCGACCCCTGTTCTCGGGCTCGGTGAGTTCATCACCGCCAGGCGTCTGATGCGTAATCTGGACTTGAACGCCTTCTGGCATCCCTTTTCGGATCGCGCAGTGGGGCTCTATCTTTTCAATGCGTCGTCCTTTAATTCCTAATCGAGGTTGATCATGAGCAATGTGGCACTTCCTTCCTTTTTCTCGGTTTCCCGCGCCATACAGTACAGCAACGGCATCATGCGGGCAGTCATGGGCGACGGTTCCCTCAAACCAATCCCCGTACACGAGTTTTCGGTTCGCGGCGCGAAGTCCAGTCACGGCGACGCTTACAAGCTGGCGCGTGGGGACGCAAAAACGGTCAAGGACATCAACACGCCGAACCCGCAAAGGGTGGATGGCGCATTCCTGCCGGAAGATTCACAGCGTCTACGCCTTTCGTTTTCGATGAACGTCATCGCGATTTCGACCGATCGGCAGTCGTGTAACAACTTTGCCTACACCGGCAAGCTTCGGCAGTTCCTCGATACCTTCCGCGGCGCCGGCGGATTTGAGCGGCTTGCTCGCTTGATTGTCTGGCGCATTGCTGCGGCAGCTGCGCTCTGGCGCAATGGCTATGGCATCGACAAGACCGTCCGGGTCAGGGCCGAGGGCAAGGAGTGGCGCTTTGATTCGGACCACGTCTCGGCGGCAACACCCGAAGGCTTTACGGCTCCCGACGATCTCGTCGACCTCGTCGCCGGTGCGCTTGCGAATCGGCGCGAGGTACTGATGTTGTCGATTGACACGGAGGTCACCATCGGTTTCGGACAGGAGGTATTTCCGAGCCAGGAACTCGAAATGAAGAAGGAGACGAACGGAAAGAGCAAAGTCCTGTATTTCGTCCCGGATGGTGGAGTCGAAACGGCCGCGATGCATCCGCAAAAGATTGGTGCGGCAATTCGTGCGTTCGATATCTGGCATCCGGAATTCGCCAATGCCGGGCCGTTGTCGATCGAGCCGATGGGCTACTCGCACCAGCATCAGGAGAGCTTTCGTAGCGTCGATTCGAAGACCGATCTCTATTCGCACCTGATGGCCATCGAAGATCTTGAGAAAGAGATGAAGTCCACAGGAAGCGCGGACGATCGCTCGGTTTACCTGGCCGCCTGTCTGATGCGTGGGGGCGTCTTTTCGGCAAGCGCTGATAATGAAAAAAAGGCTGCCGACGCGACTGCCAAGAAAGCGCTTGCCGCCGACAGGAAAGCGGCCAGGAAACCCGGCAAATCAGATGCTGACGCTGCCACTGGCTTTGTCGCGGAATAACAGAGGTCAAGCGCGTGGAGAAAGCAGCCAGCCGTTACCTTTCCTTGCCTTCACCCAATGAATGGTGGGAGCGCCCATGAATCCGAAGTATTACGTTGATCTCGACGCCCGTAGCGGCCAGGGACCTCTCGATCTGGGGGAGGTGAATTTTCTGATGTCGCAGATGTTGAAAGGAACGCACCTGGCGATCGTTCAGGAGTGCGGGGAAAACGCGTCCAGCCAGAATGAAATCGCCATCGCTTTCCCGCTAGCCTGCGAGACCGGGCACGGTGGGTTGCTACGCGTATTTTCCGAAGACGAGAAGGTGCTGGGGCGTTTCTTGCGGCATCCGCACATCCATCGCTATGTTCGTCACTTAGACGCTACCATCCAGGAGTTGCCTGCTATCCAGCGGTTTGCGACGTTCTCCCGAAATCGTGTTGCCGATCGCTTCTCGCCATCAGCCCGCAAGCGGGCACGGCAGCGGCTGAAAGAGCTTGGCTTTGCGATTCCCGCGAAACAGGACGAGCAGCCAGGTTTTGTGATCGCTCTGCAAAGTCAGTCCAACGGGGAGGCTTTTCTGCTTCGAATTCAGCGCCGCGATCTGCCGGACAGGAAAGGCGCCGACGGCGCCACGTTCAATGCCTATGGGCTCTCGAGAAACCATGAAGTACCGATGTTTTGAGCGAAGCGGCGATCAACGCGCTGGGTTGGCCAGAGCGTCGCCGCCCAGGAAATGTGGTGTTCTCGCCCTGATCCGTCGGTGCTCCAGGAATCAGGCACTTACGGTGTCGGGGCGGGAGCGTCACATTGGGCATAGGCGTTCAATCAAAATGATGATTAATTGGGAAAATCGTAGTTTTTTGTTGCGGTTTGCCGCCGTGATGGCGGCTTAGAAAAGCGGGCGCTCAGGCCGCGCTGTTGCCGGAGAGTTTGCCGCCGTGATGGCGGCTTAGAAATCGATGATCATCGACAGGAGCAGATCGCCCACGTTTGCCGCCGTGATGGCGGCTTAGAAACAGTGTCGCTCAGTCCGCCGACCAGATTCTTCGTTTGCCGCCGTGATGGCGGCTTAGAAATCAACCGGAATCGCGTCTGCTTGTTCGAGGTCGTTTGCCGCCGTGATGGCGGCTTAGAAATCGACGTGCCGAGCGACGACAGTTGCGATGCGGTTTGCCGCCGTGATGGCGGCTTAGAAAACATCGTGGCGCGCCTTGATGAGCGCCTGCTCGTTTGCCGCCGTGATGGCGGCTTAGAAATGCGCAGGCACCGCAGCGCCCAGGCCACCGACGTTTGCCGCCGTGATGGCGGCTTAGAAAGTGCAGGGCGAGGCGGCACGTGAATATCCCGAGTTTGCCGCCGTGATGGCGGCTTAGAAAACGAATCTGGTCTGGCCCAGGCTGCAAGTCCTGTTTGCCGCCGTGATGGCGGCTTAGAAATATCATGACCACCAATCGGTATACATGATCCTGTTTGCCGCCGTGATGGCGGCTTAGAAATATCGAAAGGCATACCTTCGTTCGTTGAAATGGTTTGCCGCCGTGATGGCGGCTTAGAAACCGGTGACGACGGTATAGAGCGGCACGGATCCGTTTGCCGCCGTGATGGCGGCTTAGAAATCAAAGCCGTCTTCCTGAAACTGCGGGCCGATGTTTGCCGCCGTGATGGCGGCTTAGAAACCCAGCACCACCAACCGCGTCACCATCCTCGTGTTTGCCGCCGTGATGGCGGCTTAGAAAAGGTCAGGCCGGAGCAGCCGGACGCGCGGCGGGTTTGCCGCCGTGATGGCGGCTTAGAAATGCTGGACCGGAAAATCCGGCCGAACCCACCCGTTTGCCGCCGTGATGGCGGCTTAGAAAAACGCGAGCGTCTGAGAAGATGCGCGAGGCCGGTTTGCCGCCGTGATGGCGGCTTAGAAATCAATGGCAACCGCGCCGCCGCCAACGACTGGGTTTGCCGCCGTGATGGCGGCTTAGAAATGGTCGGGGAACATCAGCTTGGGAATGTGCCGGTTTGCCGCCGTGATGGCGGCTTAGAAACAGTATGGGTGGGGTCGTACTTGCCGTCCCAAAGTTTGCCGCCGTGATGGCGGCTTAGAAAAACCGGGACGCCTGCGATGCTGGCGAGGGCATGTTTGCCGCCGTGATGGCGGCTTAGAAAGAGCGTGACGTCTCCGGTGTTGGCGTCGGTGAGTTTGCCGCCGTGATGGCGGCTTAGAAACTTGCCGCCGGATTTTTTCTTGGTGACCGTTTGTTTGCCGCCGTGATGGCGGCTTAGAAAGTACAGCGTCACCCAACTCGCCCTATTCGCCGGTTTGCCGCCGTGATGGCGGCTTAGAAATACAATGTCGAGGCGATCCATCGCAACGAGATGTTTGCCGCCGTGATGGCGGCTTAGAAATTTGAGAGTGTCCTGTCGCGAGTCGACACAAGGTTTGCCGCCGTGATGGCGGCTTAGAAATACCAGTGCGATCGTCGTCAAGGCCAACTGGCGTTTGCCGCCGTGATGGCGGCTTAGAAAATGCAGACCGTGCCGGCGAGGGTTCACAAGAAGTTTGCCGCCGTGATGGCGGCTTAGAAATGCTCATATCCTCGCCCGATACCTCATGTAGCGTTTGCCGCCGTGATGGCGGCTTAGAAACACTTCTTCTGGACGCGTTGATGGTATGCATCGTTTGCCGCCGTGATGGCGGCTTAGAAACTTGGTATGGCTGCGCTCGAATCGCTGGACAAGTTTGCCGCCGTGATGGCGGCTTAGAAATCAAGGCGCCGGACGGCCGGGTGGTGGAGTACGTTTGCCGCCGTGATGGCGGCTTAGAAATTGTAGGGGTACAGGAACGGATCGGTCTCCCTGTTTGCCGCCGTGATGGCGGCTTAGAAAACGATGTTGAGATGGAGAAGATTCGTCAGCAGGTTTGCCGCCGTGATGGCGGCTTAGAAAGCCTGCCCATCCGGCGTAGAGTCCGGTCATGGGTTTGCCGCCGTGATGGCGGCTTAGAAAACGTCGGCCAGGCCGCCTGGATGTACGCCAGCGTTTGCCGCCGTGATGGCGGCTTAGAAATTGATCTGCGACGAAAACGCATCAGAGCACGCGTTTGCCGCCGTGATGGCGGCTTAGAAAACGACGTGGAGATGGAGAAGATTCGTCAGCAGGTTTGCCGCCGTGATGGCGGCTTAGAAATTGATCGAGGTCATCGATGCTCCGGACAAGAAGTTTGCCGCCGTGATGGCGGCTTAGAAATGTACATGCGGTCGACGATGGCGCAGGCGCAGGTTTGCCGCCGTGATGGCGGCGTAGAAAAGACAAGTTGCTGGCGATCCGGGTGTCCGGACGTTTGCGGCCGTGATGGCGGCTTAGAAAAGCGGAACAGCGTCTGCACAGACACCCCGAGCGTTTGCCGCCGTGATGGCGGCTTAGAAATCTCCAGGCCGGCGCGTTGTCGACGCCGACGTGTTTGCCGCCGTGATGGCGGCTTAGAAAGCCTCGCCAAGCTCGCCGACCCCACCGCACCAGTTTGCCGCCGTGATGGCGGCTTAGAAATTGCAGCGGACGGACTTGACGCCTGTGGCCAGGTTTGCCGCCGTGATGGCGGCTTAGAAATACGGAGACATGCCCGGCGCTTCCTGGATCGAGTTTGCCGCCGTGATGACGGCTTAGAAACAGCGAAAACCGTTTCATCGCCGACTGGCTGTGTTTGCCGCCGTGATGGCGGCTTAGAAATACGGAATATTTCACGGCGCCCAGACTGAAACGTTTGCCGCCGTGATGGCGGCTTAGAAACTACAAACCATGCAAGTCCATGAGGCGCGTACGTTTGCCGCCGTGATGGCGGCTTAGAAATGCGGGGACACTGCGATGGCTCTCGCCAGTGCGTTTGCCGCCGTGATGGCGGCTTAGAAAGATACGTGGTGGTGGATCGACGGGAAGCTGTGGTTTGCCGCCGTGATGGCGGCTTAGAAACGCTCGGCGTCACCGTCTCCGCGGTTGATCCGGTTTGCCGCCGTGATGGCGGCTTAGAAATGGCTGAAGGTCGCTCCGCACCACCGCCCGAAGTTTGCCGCCGTGATGGCGGCTTAGAAAAAGTAAAAGGCGGCTCGGTCCAGAGACATGATGTTTGCCGCCGTGATGGCGGCTTAGAAAGATACGTGGTGGTGGATCGACGGGAAGCTGTGGTTTGCCGCCGTGATGGCGGCTTAGAAACACGAGTCAGGCAATGCGGATGACTTCGGCAGGTTTGCCGCCGTGATGGCGGCTTAGAAATGCGCGGGGACGCCGTTCCGCTTGGCCAGAGGGTTTGCCGCCGTGATGGCGGCTTAGAAAGACGTAGTCCAGGAGTTCGATCGCGTTCTTCTGTTTGCCGCCGTGATGGCGGCTTAGAAACGCTCGATCGACCTGATCAACTGGACCTACGGGTTTGCCGCCGTGATGGCGGCTTAGAAATTGACGAGTTCGACGCGGACTTGGGCGCCCACGTTTGCCGCCGTGATGGCGGCTTAGAAAACGCCATAGAAGCGCGTGCCGTCCCATTTGACGTTTGCCGCCGTGATGGCGGCTTAGAAAACGCGAGATTGACGGCGTTGCACATCGTCTCGGTTTGCCGCCGTGATGGCGGCTTAGAAAACCTCGAAGCGATGACCGGGTAGCAGTTCTTCGTTTGCCGCCGTGATGGCGGCTTAGAAACATCTGGCTCGGCGGCCCGTCGTACTCGATCCGTTTGCCGCCGTGATGGCGGCTTAGAAAGAGTACTGCCGCATGGTCCTGTCCCTCCACGCGTTTGCCGCCGTGATGGCGGCTTAGAAATGCAGCGACTTGACCAGCGATGTGCCGTCAACGTTTGCCGCCGTGATGGCGGCTTAGAAAACCGGAGCCAAGTCCGTCCACTGCAAGGTCGAGTTTGCCGCCGTGATGGCGGCTTAGAAATCAGAAAATATGGCGAGGAATCTGATTGGTTCGTTTGCCGCCGTGATGGCGGCTTAGAAATGCTCGTGGCCGGGGGCGGCAAAGGTGATCTGGTTTGCCGCCGTGATGGCGGCTTAGAAAGCCGATCAGGAGCGCGGGTGGTCGATCGAGGAGTTTGCCGCCGTGATGGCGGCTTAGCAGGTTCTCTCACCAGCAAAACATCTGTCCGTCCATCTTCTGCTGACAATTCATTGGGCGAGGAGCCACAGCGCTGGCGACTCGCCGGTTATCGATCAGAGTGCGGTTATCGACGACGTTCGGCTCGTTCATCGCGCACGGCCACCCCACGAACGCGACGGCCATCCACGCATCGCCCGGTTGCGTATCCACACATCCTCAGCGTAGAGTTTGCCGAGATGCGTGACGTACTGATCGCGCGTCATGAACCGGCGCAAGCCGAAATGGAGAAGATCATGCCAGAACGTGCGCTCAACAGCGGAGGTGTCGGCAAGCCCTTCGCGAATGAGGTGGATTCATCCCTTGAACGTGACTCCGGAAGCTACCCCGTCATCGGGATTGGCTACAATGCCAGCGTCCGCCAGCGTGTCGATTACCCTGACCGGAATCTCTGTCGCGTGAAATGGCTGAACAAGCTGCTCAACCGTCTGCTGGATAACGCCGACTGACAGCCACTGCGATTCTGGCAGTGGTGAGAACTCGGAACGGTTGACACGGTCGGCGCCCTGCCCAGTCCTTCAGAGCGGGCAAGGCTCTTCGCTTCTCCCACTACGCCGAAGCACTGTCAGCACTGACCGGCGAGCGACGCCCCAGCCGAGAAATGGGCGGAATACCGGCGACAGGTTGATGAAGCGAAAGCTCGTAAGGACTTTCTCATCTGGCTGGTGCCGATGAAGCCGGCAGAAAGGACGAGAACCGAGAAGGGGGTGACCTACTGCGGCACGGAACTGGACGCGCTGGCGCTGAAGGCGTCGATGCTTCCGTCCAGGCTCGGCAACAAGAGCCTGCTGGACGAAGTGATGAAGAGCTTGTCTGGTAACGTGATCGGGCCAAGGCCGCAGACCCGAGCCGATGCGCCAAGCCATCTCCCAGGCAAACGCGACGAGCAGGCGAACACGTAGCCCGCGATCGCCTGGCTTGGCGTGAGCGCTGCCGGTCAAACAGCAACGTCGCGGCGATCAACTCCAGTTCGAAGTGGCGATGCCTGTGATCGACTGAGAACCGATCGACGTCGACGATCATCTGCCAGCCGACGTGCATCCGCATTGCCAACATTCGGCTACATGGTGGCTACACAGAAGCCAAAAGCAAGAAGCCAGGCCTTGTGAGCCTGGCTAACTGCTTGTTTTATTGGTGGCCAAGCGCGGAATCGAACCACGGACACGCGGATTTTCAGTCCGCTGCTCTACCAACTGAGCTACTTGGCCAATCAACCGAGAATTATATCGAATGCCTTCCGTGCCGTCAAAAAAAGTGCGTGCGCATCAGCAAAGCGGGGGCGACAGCGTCGCCGACCTCGCCTGTATCTCGTAGTCAAGTGGCTGGCACATGTCTTTCCAGACAATTGCGGTAACGCTCATCGACCCGGCGGGCGAACCACTCGGTGGTCAGCCGGCGCGAGATTTTCGGACTTTTCAGGTCAATCCGGGGCAGCAACTCGCGCGGGCGTTTTCCGCCGCCGGCGGCGTCGGCGAGTGCGTATAGCCGTTGGTAGA
>AATN01000086.1_pt1 | contig 24097 bp, 25 predicted proteins | sample 270648 | NCBI WGS metagenome assembly AATN01 (sample SAMN02954269, study PRJNA17659) | bioreactor sludge metagenome | biome: terrestrial; feature: bioreactor; material: sludge; isolation source: Enhanced Biological Phosphorus Removal (EBPR) bioreactor sludge | place: Australia: Brisbane, Queensland
TTCCGGATGGCCTACAGTGCAATGCCCCGGCCGATGGCTTCGGTGCATACGCAGAAGACGATCTTGCCGGCGTCGTCGTAGTGTCGGGCCGCGCGGTCGCGGGCCTGCTCACGGCTGGCGGCGGCTGCCGCATGAACGAGTCGAGGGGCAGGATCGATGCCGGATGGCAACAGTCGATTGCCGTCCGGCAGTGTGCCGATCGACCTCGATGTCGTCGACCGGACGACGTTCCCCCGTCGCGAGACCGCACAGATGGGCAAGATGTCGCATAATATTAGTTGCTTGATAGCGCAAGACAAAGGAAGCTCAGTGTTTTTTGGAAGCCGTGCCGATGGAAGCCAGACCCGGCAGAAAGCCCTTCCGGATCCTGTCGCTCGACGGTGGTGGTACCTTTGCGTTGATTCAGGCGAAGGCGCTTGATGATCTCTTTCCCGGCGAGGATGGACATCAGGTTCTCAGCCATTTCGACCTGGTGTCGGCGTGCTCGGGTGGGGCGATAGTCGCTGCCGCGTTGATCGAGGGTTATTCTCCACGCGAAATCTTTGACCTGTTCGACGACCCGGTCAATCGCTACGCACTTTTTGGGCGCCTGCCCTGGTACCGGAGTCTATTGCAGTTGCTGACCGGCGCCATGTCGGCGTCGAACCGGGTTGGCCAGCGTTTTTCCACCGACGGCAAGCTTGAGTTCCTGCATCGCATACTGCCCCGGATGGGCACCGTGTCGCTGCAGAACCTGCACACGATGGTCAACGACAGCATCGCTCGTGTCCGGGCACAGCGAGACGAGGCGGACAGGGCAATGTCCTTTCTGTTCGTTACCTACGATTTCGACCGTGACCGGGCGCGCATGATGCGCAGCAATGTCGCGAGTCCGGCAGCCAGTTTCCCGCATCGGCAGCAGCGAGCCACCCTGGCGGAGGCGGCGCATGCGTCAAGTACTGCACCGATCAACTGGTTCGACAAGCCCGCAGAACTCGACGGTTGCCGTTTTTGGGACGGTGCGATGACGGGCTACAACAATCCGGTGCTGGCGGGTGTGGTCGAGGCCATCGCCCTGGGCGTGCCGCGTCGCGACATCCGCGTGCTGTCGCTGGGCACCAGCACGGTCTTTCTACCCGAACGCGGAACGGCAGGGATCCCGGATGGACTGTGCCGGTCACGCGCCAGGACCGGCTTCCTGCCGGAGCTCGTCAAGGTCGGCAAGGCCATCATTGCGGATCCTCCGGATGCCCACACATTCATCGCCCACCTCATGCTCGATGGTGGCTTGCCGCGCGACGTGTCCTGCTGCCCGTACACGGAAACGGCCGTCGTGCGCATGAATCCGGTGATCCAGCCGGTTGTCGAGCAGACGACGGGGCAGTGGAGTGCTCCAGCGGGCTGGAGCGTCGACGAGTTCCGCCGTATCGCGGAGATGGATATCTCGGCGAGCGCGCAAGACGACGTGGACCTGATCAAGCGGCTAGGCGACGGCTGGTTGGGGGATGCCTGGCACAATCAGCCTGTACGGGGTTGCGGTGTCTGGGCGTCGCCACCTGCGCAAGCGCCCTTGGCGAACACGGATCAATTGTGCGAAATTGGCCATCGCTGGTATAGCGATGCCAAGGCCGCCTGGATCGCGCTGTCGGCCTGATGGCAGCGCACTGAGCCCGCCATGGCCAAGCCGCGAATCCTGATCCTCAACTGCTATTCCGACAACCACCGCGGCGCGCGCGGCAACCCCTGGATCGTGCCACAGTCGATTGTGCCGGCCGTACTGGCCGGAATGCTGGACCCCGCGCGCGTCGAGATCCGGCTCGCCTGCGAGTTCCGCAACGGCCCCTTCGAGGATCTGCGCGCGCTGCAATGGGCAGACCTGCTGGTGCTCAGCGGCCTGAACCCGTCGTTCGACCGCATGAAGCAGGTCACGGCGCATGCCAGGGCGGTCAATCCGGGAATTGTCGTCGCCATGGGCGGCCCGCTGGCGCGCATGCTGCCGAATCTCAGCCGCCGCTATTTCGATTACGTCTGCGGTGACGATGCCGAGCAGATGGTCTCGCTGGTCGATGCCGTCTTTGGCCCCGGGCACGCTGCCGAGGTGCCCATGCCGCGCCATGACCTGTTGCCGGCGAGCCGCATCATCGGCTACGTGGAATCCTCCCGCAACTGCAACTTCCGCTGCAGCTTTTGCGCCATGACGGCCGAAGACCGCGCGTTCATGGCCTACGACTTGGACGACATACGCCGGCAGATCGACGCCCTTGGCTACCGGCAATGTGTCATGTTCCTCGACCAGAACTTCTTCGGCGGGCCGCGCTCCTATTTCGCGGCGCGCATGGCGCTTCTCAAGGAGTTGTTCGAGCAAGGGAAGTTCGGCGGCTGGGCGGCTCTGGTCACTGCCGACTTTTTCGCGAGTGCCGACAATCTCGCGCGGGCACGTGAGTCTGGCTGTATCGGCTTTTTCAGCGGCGTCGAGTCATTCAGCCGCGTGCAGCTCACCGCCTTCAACAAGAAACAGAATCTGCTGCAGCCGCAGGAGGAAATCATCCAGTCGTGTCTCGAGGCCGGCCTGGTCTTCCACTACGGCCTGATCTTCGACCTGGTCGAGCAAAGGATCGACGAGTTGCTGGCGGAAACCGACTTCATCGTCGCCAATCCGCGCATTACCCTGCCGAGCTTCCTTGGCTTTGCCATTCCCATGCTGGGAACGCCGCTGTTCGGCACGCGGCTGCGTGAAGGCTTGTTGCTGCCGAACCTCAGGCTGCGCGACATGGATGGCCGATCGCTCGTCTGTCGCCCCGTCGACCCCATCGAGAAGGCCATCGCCTTCGCCGCGCTGATGGATAGCGGTCTGTTGGCAAAACGCAAAGTGGCAATGCATGCCTGGCGGTTCTTTCGCCGCTATCGGACGACCCTATCCGGCTGGGGGCTGCTGAGCGGCCTGGCGAATGCCTGGGCGATGAGCTACCCGCGTTTGGGCAGCAATGGGCGCGACGGTATTCGGCCGGGTCGGGAGGGCTGCCGCAGCTACCTCGGCGGTTCCGAAGCGCTGGGGTCGCTCTACCGTCCGCGGATCAGGATTCCCGAACGTTATCACGGGCATTTCGAGCCGCTGTGCGTCACCGATGCCGATGGCGAACTGCACGACGACCTGATCGACGACGCCGCCAGCCTGCTCCGTCCGAGCGGCGGCGTGGCAACGATTCCCACTTATAATGGGGTGGCGGTGCCCTGACAAGCGCCGGTTCCGGGCGTCTCCGGAGAAAGGAAGCGTGGATGCAGACGAACCACGGGATGGCGCGCTTGACCAGCAAGTGGCTCGGCAAGTGCCTGCTGCTCCTGGCGGTGATGGCCCTTGCGCTTTCCGGTGCCTGGCCGGAGACGCGTACCTTCTCGGCGGGACTGACGCCTTTGTGGGACGCCCCGCAAGGTCCCGGTCGCTCGGCGGAGGCGAGCCGCTGGCTGAGCCAACTCCGCGATACGGTGTCGGAACCGCGCGCCGGTTGTCATGCTCTCGAGCTGCCGGACCTGTCACTGACCAAGCCAGCCCGCGCCTTCCAGATCAAGATCGAGCGCGAGCAATTCGCTGCGGGATCGCCGATCGTCTACCTGCAGGAGCCGATCGCCCAGTTCTTCATCGTCTTCGCCACCGACGTCAATGGTTGTCCCTGGTTTTCCATTTCCGGTCGCGGCTTGCCCTTCGCCAAGCGTGACATCGTCAGTCCGTTTCCCTATGCCCGGCTGCCGGCGTTGGCCAGAGACGCGACGATCACGGCGATCGTCCAGGACTACAAGGCGATTCGGCCGTGGATCATGCTCGCCGACGAGACCAGTTTCGTGCGCGACAATGCCGTGTTGTGGGTGGCCCTGGGGGCTGCCAGCGGCATCCTGCTGATGATGATTGTCGTCGCCCTCGGTTTCGATGCCTACGCAGGCAGCCGCGTTGCCCTGGCCTACGCCTTCTACTGCGTCGCGTTGCAGGTCTGGCTGGTGCAGAACTTCGGCATCGGCTCCGCCTTTGTGCCGTTCTGGCCTGGCCCGGAATACTTCCCCATCCTGCAGGCCGTTTCGGTAGCCGGCGTGGTTCTCGGGATCGGCTGTGCGGTGCTCGAGTTCCTGCAACTGCGCGGCAGGGTGCGCGCGGCGATTGGCGGCTTCGTCGTGCTCAGCGCGCTCTGCTTCCTCGGTTCGGCATGGCATGCCACCGGTTACCGTGCCGGCGCAGCCGTTCTCTCCGTCCTCGCCGTGGCCACCATGGTCCTGCTCGTCAGGGGCGTGTTCAGCGGCGACTCTTCGCTCCGGTTGTTCACGCTGGGGCTCGGCGCGACCATGGTCGGCGGGGGCGTGCAGGCCTTTTCGGTAGTCGGTAGCGGTCTCGAGGTCGGCCGACTCGCCGCCTTCGCCTTTCCGCTCGGCAGCCTCTGCCAGGCAGCCTTCTGGCTTGCAGCGCTGATCATCCGGCTGCGCAGCGAGCACCGGGAACTGCACGAGCTCGAAGGAAAGCAGGCGGCGATCATGTGGGCGATGCCGGACCTGATCCTGGTCATCGATCGGCAAGGGATCTGCCTCGACTACAAGCAGCCTTACGCCACGCGCTTCTTCGTTACCGGCGACGAACTGCTCGGCAAGGACGTCTCGGCGGTTCTGCCGAGCGCAACGGCGGGCACCATCCGCCAGGGTATCGAGCGGGCGCTGCACCAAGGCGACCTGCAATCGGTGTTCCTCGACCTGCCGGTCGAGGGCAGCATGCACCACTACGAGGCGCGTATTGCGCCACACGGACCCGACAAGGTGGTAGTCGTGGTACGCGACATCACGCTGCAGAAGCACAGCGAGGAGAAAATCCGTCGTCTGGCCTACTTCGACACGCTGACCGGCTTGCCGAACCGTCAGAGCTTCCTCGAACGCCTCGACCGCGAATTGCTGCGGGCACGCCGGACGAACCACCGGATGGCGCTGCTGTTTCTCGATCTCGACGGCTTCAAGCGGATCAACGATACGCTGGGCCACAGCGCTGGCGACTGCCTCCTGCAGACTGTCGCCGACCGCCTGCAGGAGAAACTGCGCGCCGGTGCCTTCATCGCCCGGCCGGCCCTGGACGAATCGAGCCTGCACTTCGCGCGCCTCGGCGGCGACGAGTTCACCGTCGTTTTGCCCGATGTCGACACGGTCGAGACGGCCTGCCTGATCGCGCAGCGCATACAGGAACTGCTCGGACGGCCCACCCTGATCGGCGAGCAGGAGATCGCGGTAACCTCGAGCATCGGCATCGCACTCTTCCCCGACGACGGCGCCGATGCCGCGACACTGCTCAAGCACGCGGATACGGCGATGTATTACGCGAAGGAGCAGGGGCGCAACAACTGGCAGTTGTATGACCGGACACTGACCACCCGGACGACGGCACGCCTGGCTCTCGAGGGCGATATCCGCAAGGGCCTCGAACGTGGCGAGTTTCGCCTCTTCTACCAACCGCAGGTGAGTGCCGACGATGGCACCATCGTTGGTGTCGAAGCACTGATCCGCTGGCAACATCCGCAGCAGGGGCTGGTCTCGCCGGCAAGGTTCATCCCGGTTGCCGAGGAGAGCGGCCTGATCGTGCCGATCGGCGAGTGGGTGCTCACGGCCGCCTGCCGCCAGGTGCGGCAGTGGCAGCAAAGTGGCGTCCCGGTACCGCGGGTAGCGGTGAACGTCTCGGCACGCCAGCTTGGCGCAGCGGGTTTCCTCGACACTGTTGCGGCGATCATCGTCGCCACCGGCATCGCCGCCGACCGGCTCGAACTCGAGTTGACCGAAAGCATCCTGATGGATCCGGAGGCCAAACGAATCAAGGGACTGTCGCGCCTGCGCGCGATGGGGGTGCACTTCTCGATCGACGATTTCGGCACCGGCTACTCGTCGCTGTCCTACATCAAGCGCTTCCCGATCGGCACGCTGAAGATCGACCAGAGTTTCGTCCACGGTTTGCCGCAGGACGCCGACGATGCGGGCATCACCACCGCGATCATCTCCATGGCGCGCAGCCTCAATCTGGAGGTCGTTGCCGAAGGTGTCGAAACGCGGGAACAACTCGCCTTCCTGCAGCGTGCGCTATGCCCGAAACTGCAAGGTTACCTGTTCAGCTACCCGCTGCCGCCGGATGAGATGGAAGCCATCTTGCGTCGCGGGCGCGTCGCGCTACAGCCGCCGGGCGGTCCATCCGGGCCTCCCGGCCAGGGGCCGGGAGGAGGCGGGCGCCCACCCGCCGGTCAGCCGCCAGGGAGTGGCGGGCGTCCGCCGCGCCAATAGGGCGGGCCCGATGGCCCAAACGGAAGCTGCGGCTCGGCCGGGAGGTGACAGCGAGCCGCCGATCTCCCCCAACTGTGGCCCCAATAGGGTGCCTGCGCAGGAGCAAGGAAAATGACCCGAAATCGCCGCACCACGGCCGACCCCATGGAAGAGCAGATCGAACGCGCGTTGCAGCCCGGCGCCTTCATCGCGGACGCCGCCTGCTCCGCGTTCGTGGGTCACCTCGAGCATATCGCGGCCCGGATTGCCGAGCTCATCAACAGCGATCCGCCGCGCGCCGTCGCCTTGTACGAGGCTTTCCTGGCCGCGTGCCATGTGAAGGTCGAGGAGCTCGATGATTCCAGCGGCAGCTTCGGGCAGTTCGTCCTCGACCTGTATTGCGGGTGGATCACGGCCCGCCAGGCAGATGGTGCCGACCCCGCGGCAACCGCCGCACGCCTGTTAGCCTGCATGGACGACGATGACTACGGCTTCTGTCATCAGCTCGAAACGGAGGCGGCGAGGGTGTTCGACAAGGCTAACCTCGCCGCCTTCGTGGCCTTGGTGCGCGCGCGCTTCGACGCCGCCGCCGGTGCGCCGGCGACGAGCGAGGGTGCGTTGAGGGATCGCTCCGCCTATCTCCGTCGCCGCTGGGGCGCTGTTCTGCGCACGCTCTACGTGGCCGCGCAGGACGTCGGCGCCTACGTCGCCCTCGCCGAAGAGGGCGGCCTCGGGGCGCAGGATTGCCACACTATCGCCACGCTGCTCCTCGCCAAGGGCCAGCCGGAACAATCCCTGGCCTGGGTGGAGCGTGGGTTCGACCTCGCCGGGCAGGTGCCGCAGGCCGCGATGGCGGGCCACGACCTTGCCAGGCTGAAGAGACAACTCCTCGCCAAGGTGGGTCGCCGCAACGAGGCGCTCGACGGCGCCTGGGCGGACTACCGCCAACGCCCGAGCCGGTACACCTACGACGAGCTCTTGCAGTTCGTGCCAGCGGCCGAACGCGGCGCGTGGCACGCGCGGGCCATGGACGCAGCGATGGAGGCGCCGCGCGGCGCCCACCTGAACTCCCTGCTGGATCTTCTCCTGACCAGCGGCGAGACCGGCCGGCTCGCCGATCTCGTGCGCCAGGCCGACGACGATGCCCTGGAACATCTGAGCCACTACGTCACCGAGCCGATCGCCAGAGCGCTCGAAACGACCCAGGCCGACGTCGCGGCCCGCTTGTGGCGCGCGCAGGCGATGCGCATCGTCAACGCCGGCAAGAGCAAGTACTACGCCGCCGCGCTGGCGAACTTCGCGAGCGCCAGGCGCTGCTTCGAGTGCGCCGGGCTCGCCGCCGAGTGGCAGGAAACCGTGCGCCAGGTACGCGCCGACCACCATCGCAAGGGAGGCCTCATGCGGGGTTTCGAGCGCCTCGTCGCCGGCAGCGCGGCGAGCGACGAGCCGAGCTTCCTTGATCGGGCGAAGGCGCGGTGGAGCGGCCGCCAGTGACGAGGAACTGGTGGCTGAGCGGGGCGGGATTCGGATGCCCTGTCCGGCGCTCCCGGGGTCGACTTCGCGATTGACGCCTCGTGATCGCGCCTCACAGGCGCTTGTCAGTGCCCTTGGATTGCCATTCCTGCGCCGCTATTCAGCACTTCGTGTTGGCGCGAACAGCCCCGCCCGCGCATGTTCGCTGACCGCCCGCGCTGCGGGATGAGTCAGTCGTCGTTCTGCGGAAATCAGGAAGAACCGCTCGCGCAGGTCTTCCGTCTCGCCCAGGCTGACGACCTTGTAGTGGGCCATGACGTCCGGCACGCTGGCCGCTGGCGCGGGAAACACCCCGGCACCCGCTTCACCGAAGGCTTTCATCAAGGCGCTGTCGTCGAATTCGCCGACGATGCGCATGTGCCGACCCTGCCGCTCCAGCCAGCGCGGCAGGGCGCCATGGAGCGCACTGTCCCGGCCGGGCAAGAGCAGCCGCGCGCCGTCCAGACAAGCGGGGAACTCACCGATCAGCCGCCCGGCGAGCGCCGGAGCCGCCATGAAGGCGAGCGCCGATTCCCCGAGCGGGTGGCTGTAACCCTTGATATCCGTTCCCGGTGGCATGGGCCGGTCGGCGAGCACCATGTCCAGACGGTGGATGGCGAGATCGGCGAGCAGGCGGTCGAGACGATCCTCCTGGCACACCAGGCGCACCGCCTCGGGTAGCTCCAGCACCGGCGCGAGGAGGCGATGGGCGATGAACTTGGGCACCACGTCGGCGATGCCGACGCGAAAGGTGATGAAGCGCTCCTCGCCGCCGTTCCTCAGCAGCTCCTCCAGCTCGGCACCGGTCTGAAAGATTTCCTCTGCATAGGACTGCGCCAGTCGTCCGGCCTCGGTCAGCTCGAGGCGACGTCCGGCGCGGCGGAACAACGGCACACCGAGTCGTTCCTCGAACTGGGCGATCTGTCCGGAGAGCGTCTGGGGCGTCAGATGCAGACGCTCCGCCGCGCGGATGACGCCACCCGAGCGGGCGACGGCGAGAAAGTAATGGAGGTGCTTGTAGTTGAGCATGGGGCTACTCACTGTTCGTATTTCTCGAAGGTTGCGCTAACTATTATCTGTTTGCCACGAACAGTCAAGGTGCCCACAATTCGCGCTGCCGATGCACCCAACCCCAGGAGGTTCGATGAACATTCAAATCCATGCGCAAGAGTTCACCCTGACCGAGGGGCTGCGCGAGCATGTCGCCCGTCGTCTTGCCTTTGCGCTCAATCACGGGCTCGACAGGGTATCGCGGATCGTCGTGCGCCTGTCCGATGTCAATGGTCCGCGCGGTGGCGTCGACAAACGCTGCGCCATCGAAATACGACTCAAGGGCGCCTTGACAGTCGCCATCGAGGACACCGAGGCCGATCTCTACGCCGCCATCGATCGCGTGGCGGAACGAGCCGGACGCACGCTCGATCGGCGGCTGTCGCGCAGTCGCCAGTTCAGCGCCCTGTCGCTTTCCCGCAAGCAACCGCTGATCGCCGAAGCGGAATGAGAGATCGGTCGCAAACTGCTCGGCGGTCTGCTCGTCAAAGTGGCTGCCAAGGCGTCGGGCAAGACCGGCGGCACCGCCAGCGGCTTTGCCTCCTCCTTCGCCAGCCCCCATGCGCCGGCCCAGGCCGCCAAAGCGTATTGCACGAGGGGCGAACGATGAGCACCAACGCGTTGTGCGACGCCTTCGCGAGTCGGCTCGGCCCCGCCAGAAAGACGCAGACGCAGACCCAGACCCAGACCCAGACCCAGATGCAGACACAGTCTCTGCTGCGGATTCAACAGACGGCCGCGACGCTTGCTGCTGGCCGGGACATGGCCATGCTCCGCGGCCAACAGGGAGGTCCGGCATGACCGCCAGCATCGACAGTTTCGCCACCGGCCCGATGTGGGCCGGCTTCATCGCCTTCGTCATTGCCATGCTGGCGCTGGATCTGTTCGTCTTCGGCGGCCACAAGTCGCACAAGGTCTCCGTCAAGGAAGCTCTGGCCTGGGTGATCGCCTGGGTCTGTCTGGCGCTTGCCTTCGCCGGCCTGCTCTGGTGGTACCTCAACGGCACGCTGGGCGCCGAGGTGGCGCACAAGAAGACGCTGGAATTCCTCGCCGGCTACCTGATCGAACAGTCGCTGTCGGTCGACAACATGTTCGTCTTCGTCATGATCTTCGGCTACTTCGCCGTGCCGCCCGAGTTGCAGCGCCGCGTACTGCTCTACGGCGTGCTCGGGGCCATCGTCATGCGCGCGGGAATGATCCTCGCCGGCGTCTGGCTGGTGACGCAGTTCGCCTGGATCCTCTATGTCTTCGGCGCCTTCCTGGTCGTCACCGGCATCAAGATGTTGATCTTTGCCGAAGCCGAGCCCGACCTCGAGCGCAACCCGCTCTTGCGCTGGTTGCGCGGGCACCTGCGCATCACGCCGAACTTCCACGGCGAGTCCTTCTTCGTTCGCCAGAACGGCATCCTGTGGGCGACCCCGATGTTCCTGGTCCTGGTGCTGATCGAGGCCAGCGACGTGGTTTTCGCGGTGGACAGCATCCCGGCCATCTTTGCCGTGACGACGGACCCGTTCATCGTGTTCACCTCGAACATCTTCGCCATCATGGGTCTGCGCGCGCTGTACTTCCTGCTGGCCGACATGGCGGATCGATTCCGTCTGCTCAAGTACGGTCTGGCCATCGTGCTGGTCTTCATCGGCGGCAAGATGCTCGCCACGCCCTGGTTCCACATGCCGATCCAGTGGTCGCTGTCCATCGTCGGCAGCATCATCGCCGTGTCGGTCGTGGCCAGTCTTGCCCTGTCGAAACCCCATGCCGCCGCCGCTGGAGAAGACGCATGAGCCAATTGCCCGATCTTCCCGTTGCCATCACTTCCGAGCGCGACAACGACGGCCGCCTGGTCGGCCTCGCCTTCGACAGCGTGCCGCCACCGGCAACGCCGGAAACGAATCCCTGGCTGGTCGCGGTCGATGGCTCGGACAGCGCCCTGCGCGCCGTCGCCCATGCCGCGCAGCAGGCCCAAACCATGAACGCCTGTGCTCTGCATCTCGTGCATGTGCAGCCGTGGCTTTCCAGGGAAGCCGCAGAGGCGAAACTGGCGCACCGCGCCTGGCTGGCCACCGAACGGGCGCGCGCGCTGCTCGACGCGAAAGGACATCCGTGGCGGCTACATGTCGTGATGGGTGACGTTGCCGAGGGAATCCTGCACCTGGCCGGACAGCTTCAGTGCAGCGGCATCGTCATCGGCAGTCGTGGTCTCGGTGTCACGGAAAGCCTGCTGCTCGGGTCCGTAACCAGCAAACTCATGCACCAGGGTGGTCCACCCTTGGCGGTAGTGCCATGAACATCGCCGTCCTCAGCTGCCGCGCGCTGCCGGTCGACGCCGCCCGCCAGCGCCGATTTCTTGATAACCCCTTTCTTCAACCACAGGAAACTGTAATGCACTATCCGAGAACCCAGGACGTCGCCCTGCCGCATGGCGGCGCCACATCCATCCTCGCCACCAACAAGGTGATCCGCAACACCTACATGCTGCTGTCGATGACGCTCCTGTTCGCCGCCGTCACCGCCGCCGCGTCGGTGGCGCTGAAACTGCCGCATCCGGGCCTGATCATCACGCTGGTCGGCTTCTTCGGCCTGTTGTTCGCCGTCCATAAATTCAAGGACAGCGGCTGGGGGATTCTCTCGATCTTCGCCCTGACCGGTTTCATGGGCTATACGCTCGGCCCCATCGTCAGCCGCTATCTCGGCCTGCCCAACGGTGGCGAAATCGTCATGCAGGCGATGGGCGGTACCGCCGCGATCTTCATCGGGCTGTCGGCCTACGCCCTGACGACGAAGAAGGACTTCAGCTTCATGGGTGGCTTCCTGATGGTCGGCATCCTGCTCGCCTTCCTTGCCGGCCTGGCGGCGATCTTCTTCGAGATTCCCGCGTTGTCGCTGACCGTCTCGGCCGCCTTCGTGCTGCTGATGTCCGCACTCATCCTCTATGAAACGAGCAACATCATCCACGGCGGCGAGACCAACTACCTGCTGGCCACCGTGACCCTGTTCGTCGCCATCTTCAATCTCTTCACCAGCCTGCTGCAACTGCTCGGGTTCATGAGCGGGGACGATTGACGACGATGTCTGCCCTGATCCAACGCCTGCGGGCACTGGTGCCCAGCCGCGAGCAACTCGCCGCCAACCCCTGGCTGCGCGGACTGGCGCCCTATCTCGCGGATCCGAAGCTGTGGCACTGGTCGCGCCGGGGCGTCGCCATGGGCGTGGCGATCGGCCTGTTCATCGGCTTCCTGATTCCGCTTGCCCAGATCCTGCTCGCCGCTGCGGTAGCGGTGTTCCTGCGCGCCAATGTGGCGGTCGCCGCCGCCGGCACTCTGGTGACCAACCCGCTGACCGTTCCGCCCATCTACTACGCCGCCTATCACCTGGGCGCCTGGGCGACGGGCGCTTCCCGCACAGCCGCGATCTCGTTGGCTGACCCCACCAGTATCGGGGCAAATCTCGGGGCGATCGGCATACCGCTGTTCGCCGGCCTGGCGATCGCGGCCAGCTTCGCCGCCGTCGCCAGTTACCTCCTGATCTCCCAGGCCTGGATCTGGCGCGTCTCCGCGAAACGACGGAGTGCTCGCCCATGAGGCTGTTTTCGCCGCTCTACCGCCGCGCCATGGTCTGGTCGCCCTGGGGCGGTGCGCGCATGGAAGCGGCCTTGCACCACCATGTGGACCGCCTGGGCTGGGCCACCGTCGCGCTGGTCGCGCTGGTCGCGCTGGTCGTGCTGGCGTCTCGCTGACATGAGCGCCAAAGCCAACATCGGCGACCTCCCGGCCCCCGACGGGCGCCAGCGGGTACGCGCCTGGATCGAACAGCCGCGCGTGCAGAACTTCATCATCGTGCTGATCCTGCTCAATGCCGCCCTGCTTGGCCTGGAAACCTCGGCCGGCGCGATGGCGGCGGCCGGCGGGCTGATCCTCGGGCTCGATCGTGCCATCCTGGCGGTGTTCGTCGTCGAAATCGTCTTGCGCCTCCATGCCCACCGTGCGGCTTTCTGGCGCGACCCGTGGAGTGTGTTCGACTTCGCCGTAGTCGCCATCGCGCTGGTCCCCGCCATCGGCCCGCTGGCCGTACTGCGCGCCCTGCGCGTGCTGCGCGTGCTGCGTCTCCTGACCATGGTACCGTCGATGCGGCGCGTGGTCGGTGCCTTGCTCGCGGCGATTCCGGGGCTGGGCTCGATCGTCCTGGTGCTGCTGATCATCTACTACGTCTTCGCCGTGATCGCCACCAACCTTTTCGCCACGACCCACCCGGAATGGTTCGGCGACATCGGTCGCTCGCTCTATACCCTGTTCCAGATCATGACTCTGGAAAGCTGGTCGATGGGCATCGCCCGCCCCGTGATGGAGAGATTTCCCTACGCCTGGGCTTTCTTCGTGCCCTTCATCCTGGTCGCCACCTTCACCATGCTCAACCTGTTCATCGCCATCATCGTCAACGCCATGCAAGGCTACAATGAGGCTGAGCAGCACGCGGCGAACGAGGCTGTGGACATGGCGCGCCAACACATCGAAGCCGACCTGCATGCCGAGATGCGCGGCCTGCGCGACGAAATCCGCGAACTGAAAGCGCTGCTGCCGACCACCGCCGCATCGCCACGCTGAACCACAGCCCAAGGAGAAACCATGAAACGCATTGCCCTGTTCCTCGCCACCAACCTGGCCATCGTGCTCGTGCTGTCCGTCACCATGCGCCTGCTGGGCGTCGAGCCCTACCTCAACGCCAACGGCCTGAATCTCACCTCGCTGCTGATCTTCGCCGCCGTCATGGGCTTCGGCGGTTCCTTCATTTCGCTCGCCATTTCCAAGTGGTCGGCGAAGACAGCCATGGGCGTACAGGTCATCGACACGCCTACCAACTCGACCGAATTCTGGCTGTTCGAGACCGTGCGCAAGTATTCGGCGGAAGCCGGCATCAAGATGCCCGAGGTCGGCATTTACGACGCGCCCGAGGTCAACGCCTTTGCCACCGGCATGACCAGGAACAGTTCGCTGGTCGCGATCTCCAGCGGTCTGTTGCAGCAGATGTCGAGGAGTGAAGCCGAAGCCGTCATCGGTCACGAAATCGCCCACGTGGCCAACGGCGACATGGTGACGCTGGCGCTGATCCAGGGCGTGGTGAACACCTTCGTCATGTTCCTCTCGCGCGTTATCGGCCACCTCGTGGATCGGATCGTGTTCAAGACCGAGCGCGGCCAAGGGCCGGCCTTCTTCGTCACCATGATCGTTGCCGAGCTGGTGCTGGGCGTCCTGGCCTCGATCATCGTCATGTACTTCTCGCGCCAGCGCGAATTCCACGCTGACCGGGGCGGCGCCAGCCTTGCCGGGCGCCCGAACATGATCGCCGCGCTGGAACGGCTGAACTCGCTGCATCCCGCACCCCTGCCGGACAAGCTGGCTGCCTTCGGCATCAGTGGCGGTGGCGGTGGTGGCATCAAACGCCTGTTCATGACGCATCCACCGCTGGAGGAACGGATCGAGGCCTTGCGTCGGCAAGGAACTGCCTGATAGCGAGTGTCAGGACGACCGAGGCAAAGCAGGACGGCACCCGGATGACGGTCGACGGCCACCCGCCGGGCGTGTACCGGATGGCCGCACCGTCGCCGCACGATAAGGCGTTCTACGAGGCGTTCGCCATCCGCGCCGGCGACCGCATGTGGCTCGACCCGAACGACCGGTGACGATTTAGTAAAGGCATGCCATGAAGACGATGACCACGCGGGCGCTCGGCGCCTCGGCCGCTCTTCTCCTGGCCGGCTCGCTCCTGGCCGCCGAGGGGCCGCCACCCCCGCGCCGGGAGCGCGCGGCCTTCGCCCAGGGCGCATCGTCGGCGACGATCAAGGGCAGCTTGAAGGGCTACGCCGACGTCGACTACCTGGTACGGGCGGCGGCCGGCCAGACGCTGCAGGTGAAGCTGCAGGGGAGCAACCTCCAGAACTACTTCAACGTACTTCCCCCCGGCTCGGCCAACGTCGCGATGTACGCCGGCAACATGAGTGCGGAGCAGTCCTGGTCCGGCGTCCTGCCGGCCGACGGCGACTATGCGATCCGCGTCTACCTGATGCGTCCGGCGGCGCGCCGGAACGAGTCGTCGAAGTACGCGCTGACCGTGGCGGTGACCGGCAAACCGCTGCCGCCACTGTCCGCGGCGAGGGACGCCAAGGTCGCGGGTACGGCGTACCACGCGACGGCCAGGGTGCCGTGCACGCTGCCCTACCAGCCGGATGTGAAAGCGTGCGACGCGGGTGTCATCCGCCGTGGCAACGACGGCACCGCCACCTTCGAGGCGATCGGCAGCAGCGGGGTGCAGCGGCGCATCCTGTTCGTGCAGGGCAAGCCGCTGGCCGCCGACACGATGGATCCGGTGACGGCCACGCGGCAGGGCGACGTAACGGTGGTCAAGGTCAGCGACAACGAGCGCTACGACATTCCCGATGCCTTCCTCAATGGCGGCTGAGATTGATTCGCTGCTCCGGGAGGAGACGCTCGCGCACTTGGCCGATCTGTCGCCCCTGGTCGCAGAAGGGTATGATGTACAAAATACTGCACAGCTTGTGCGGCACAGGAGGTCACAATGGGTATTTCCGCAAGCGACGTCATCCCGCTCTCGTACGCGCGAGCGAACTTCTCCGAACTGGCTGACGAGGTCAAGGGCGGCGCCGAGAAGATCATCACCAAGAACGGCGAGAGTTACATTGCCTTGATCGACGCCAGCCGTCTGGACTACTACCACCAACTGGAGCGTGAGCGCATTCACCTCTTGCTGATCGACGAGGCTTCCAGGGGACTCGACGACGTTGCTGCTGGCAAGGTGAACGACGCCCGCAGCGTGATCCAGGCCATCAAGCGCCGTCGCAGCGCCTGAGTCGCAGCCGGGACTGCTTGTGCCGAAAGAACCTGTCGTCAAAGTCACGGCGAATTTCGAGCGCAACCTTGAAGGCATCGAACTATTCCTGGCCGAAGCAGAAGCGCCGCACGCCTTCGACGGCTTGCTGGATGAACTGCTCGCAACCGTGACTCCCAACCTTGAGCACTTTCCCGAAATGGGCAGGCCATTCCTGGCCCGCCAACCGCGTTCGGTCGAGGCCACCAATGCACTGGCAGCGCTGCGCACAAAGTTGTCGGCACTGACAGCGGACGCAGACGCCTTGCGCGAGTACGTCCTCAAGGACTACGTGCTGCTCTACGCGCCGATTGGCGGAGCGATCCATGTGCTCGCCATCAGGCATCAGCGGCAACTTTCCTTCGACTTCGAAGGCCATTGGGCAAGATAGGCTGACGCCAAGCAGATCGACGCCGCCCTGTTCGCAACCGGCAAGCCGCAACCCGCAACCCAAGAGCGCCCGCCAGGCACTCAAGCCATCGCCGCCGGCAACCCGGTCCACACGATTCCCGCCGGCAGGCTGGCGCGCCCGATGCGGCCCTGGAAGCCGCGCAGCGGCAGCGCATAGCAGCGCACATCGTCGGCGCGCGGGTCGATCAGCTCGCCGATCTCTTCCAGGCAGCAATCCTTGTCGGCTTCGCTGCCGATGAGCAGGAAGATGCTGTATTCGAGCGGCGTCGCGTGCTGGCACATCCGGCGATGGATGCGCAGCAGGCGGCGCGGGTCGCTGATGTCGTAGCCGATCACGAAAGCCAGCGCCGACCTGTCAGAAGCCATCGCCCGTCTCCTCGTCGGCAGCGCCCGCATCCGCAGCGGGGTCGCCGATCGGCGGCGAGCAGGGCGCCTCGACCGCAGCCGCCTGCACGATCGCGCTCGCCACGTCCGACACACTCTCGGCGAGCAGCTTGCGCAGGCGCGCGGCGACCTCCTCCCATTCGCCGTAAAAGCGCGCGCGCCCGGCCTTGCCAAGCAGGCAGCCGCTCTCGGTCGTCGAGAAGTCCTCGGCGCGCAGCTTCTCCGAGCGAAACAGCATCAGCGCGTGCCGATCGACCTCGACGCGCAGCGGCTCGACGAGGTCGCAGGCCAACGACTCGCGACCGAAGTCGAGCGCGTGATAGAAGCCGACGAAGGGATCCAGCCCGGCGCCGTAGAGCGCCAGCACCGCCTCGGCGTGCAGCAGCGTGTAGCCGAGCGACAGCATCGCGTTTACCGGATCGCGCGGCGGCCGGCGGTTGCGGCCGCTGAACTTCAGGCGCTCCGGCAGCAGATCGGCAAAGCCCTCGAAGTACGCCGCCGCGCCGGCGCCTTCAAGGCCACGCAGCGACCCGAGCGAGCCTTGCTCGTCTACCGCCGCGATGCTCGTCGCCAGGCGCCGCAAGCTCAGCGTCAGCAGGTAACGCGAGTGCGGCTCGCTGTCGCGGCGCTCGGCCAGGAAAGTGGCTTGCGCGCGCAGCTTCGCCTCGACGATCGCGCGCGCAAAGCGCAGGCAGAAATCGCCATCGAGCGACAGCCGGTATTGCGCCACCCGCCGCGCCGCGTCGTTGTGCGGGCGGCCGAGCAACATCGTCGGCACCGCCTTGCGGCCGGAGAGGACGACCACGCCGATGCCGCGCTCGCCGAGTTTGCCGAGCAGCGCCGACGACAGCGTCACGTCGCCGCGCATGAACACGCGCGACAGCGGCGCCAGCGGCACCGTGCCGATGCGCTCGCCGTTCTCGTAGAAGACCAGCGCCTCGCCGTCGGCCTTCAGCGTCACGCCGCGTCGATCCACGTACAGGCTTGTCATCGCTTCACTCCCTCGCTCAAACGATCAGAAAGACATCGACCGGCGGCTGTATCGCCCGCCCCAGCATGTCGCGCGTCATGCGCGGATCGAGCTGAAAGATGTGCACCCGGTCTTCGCCGGGATCGATCAGCTCGCCCAGCGTGAGCCGGACCTCGCGCAACTCGGCCGCCGTCAGCCAGCACTCGAAGAACGACTTCTGGCCGCCGATCTTGTAGGCCATGAGGAATTTGTGCACGCGCCGCCGGATCTTCGTCTCGCAGACGTCGTAGCAGACCAGGAACAGGGTTCGCGCCGCATCACTCATGCCGCCACGATAGGCCGCCTGGGCGTGGATGTCAGGCGCGGCAAGCTTGCCGGAGGGGACGGACGTGCAGGAGAGGGGGCGTCCCGACGCCGCCAGAGCGGGAGCGAATTTCGCCGCCAGCGCAGGCGGCGCTCCGTGCATCAGAACCCGGCAACCTGCAGCGACACGTCACGCGGTCCCGCACAAGTGCCTATCGACGTGAATATCGTCGAACGAATACAGCAGCCCACCCCGTTCCGTACGTTCGATCAGGCCCGGGGTCACCAGAGCGCCGGCATCCTGGTGAACGCGCTTCACGTCGCGCTCCGGTCGCCGCGCCAGTTCTCGTACGGCCACTTCCCCCGCGCCCTGCAGAACAGGCAGCATGGCCCAGCGGCGATCCGTCAGCCTCCCAGAAACTGCCGACGGCGTTTCGAAGTTCAGGGTTGCCCCTGGTAGGCCGTGGCCGTGAACCCTGCCTGCGCTGCTGCACGCAATGCACCTTGCCAATCGGCATTGATGGCAATGGTCAGCTTCCGCTTTTCCATCTCGCCACCTCCCGGATACAGTCCTCGATCAGCCGATCCACGTCGGCAAAGACATAGGGGGCTCGGTGTTATCGACGGGCTTATGGTCACCCTTGCCGCGCTCACCATCGAATCCGACCGCCCGCGTACCTTCCACCCCGTAAACCAGCCGGTACTTGTAACGATGCTCTGACGGCGGAGGTGCGTCAGGAATCCGCCAGATCACCATCTCATTCTTCGTTCCATCGTCGAGATCGATCGGCGCATCAATATGGTGCGTGGTTCTATCGCCGACATGGATCGCTTCATCATCGCGATGGAATGATCCATCTTCATGATGGAGTGGCGCATCAAGCCGGTGCGTCGTTCCGTTTCGGCGATTGATCAGCGCATTACGGTGGTGCGTCGTTCCATGTTTGCCATGGAACGATCCATCGTCGGCAAGGAATCGTGGCTCTTCGGCAATCCGCCATGCGTTGCAGCGATCCATCGTTGGCTGCCGTCGATCGGCCGGCGACTGGCGCCGCCGCGCCGGTACGCCATTGGCGGTGGCGGTGCCCTGCGGCGAGTGCGGCGACGGCCCGGAACAGCGCGTTGCTCACGTGTCCAGGCCACGCCGCTTGCGTCAGCCGGGTGCGGCGACCTTTCTGGCCCTGCGCGCGAAGCGGCGACCGAGGTCGTCAAGTGTCTCCTCGAGCGCGCCGGTGCCGACGTTATGGACCTTGGCGTACTGGTAGACCAGCAAGGCCGCGGCGTAGGCTTCGCTACCGGCAGCAAAATAGGTGTCGTCGACCTTGCGCAGCAACGTCTGAACGGCGTGGTGCAGCGGGTAGATGTCTTCGACCAATTCAACATCCGCACGGAATTCTGCGAGGCTCAAGCTCGCGGGCAGGATTTCAGGGTGCGCCTCAGCAACGGCCAGCGCCTTGACGACGAAGGAGCGATTCATTTCACCGAACTTCGGCATCGCCGCCCGTTCTTCGGTGCTCAGGTTGATCAGGAAAGGCAGGGCTTCGGCCAGCGTGGCCAGAGCGGCTTGCGCCTTCTCGCGCTGCTCGGTGCTGAAGACGGCGTCAATACGATTGGATGGCATGAGTTATCTCCTTGGGTTCATCAGCACGAAACCATTTCGCGCTGTGTGGCATTAGAAGGGAGTGTCTCACGCCCTGTCAAGAGCGGGACGACCGGTGGGAAATGGCTGTGGCGAGCCATCTCTAGTGGGCGAGTGAGCCGCCAGCGGCATTCGGGAAGCGGCTGTGCTTACTACGCCAAGTGGGCCAGTAGCTCTCTCACCGCGCAAACTCTAGGTTTTGCCGTGAAAGTCGCTCCGGCGACTCACGAACCGCGCGTCGGCGGCCCGAATAGGAGGAGTCAAGAATCAGAGAAAACCGAAATGGCTTTCATCCCCCGTGGTCCCTCATCCACAGCCATGAGGTAGCTTTACGTTGTCACGTGCTCAACGTCTTTCGGCATCAGGGATAATGGCAGCGAGTCGCTGATGTCGGCCACGACGGCCTGCCTGCGGTGCTCAACGCCTTTCGGCATCAGGGATAATGGCAGCGCCCAAATGCGCAAGCGACGACGTGACGATCGATATGTGCTCAACGCCTTTCGGCATCAGGGATAATGGCAGGTCAATGACGCCTTCCAGGTGGACAAGGCCGGCAAGTGCTCAACGCCTTTCGGCATCAGGGATAATGGCAGGGGTGGCCGAACAGGACGGACACGTGTAGGTCGGCTGTGCTCAACGCCTTTCGGCATCAGGGATAATGGCAGTGCTTGGCCCATTCGAGGGGATCAGCCGGCCCTTGGTGCTCAACGCCTTTCGGCATCAGGGATAATGGCAGAAAGCCAGCGTCTTGACGTAGTCCAGCGCCGCCGCGTGCTCAACGCCTTTCGGCATCAGGGATAATGGCAGAACGCCTCGTCCGATAGGACGGATATTCCTGCCAGTGCTCAACGCCTTTCGGCATCAGGGATAATGGCAGTCATGAAAGCGGCCTCGTAATGCGCTTTGCAGTAGTGCTCAACGCCTTTCGGCATCAGGGATAATGGCAGTCGGCGTGTTCGTGGCGATCAAAGCCGCGAAGTTGTGCTCAACGCCTTTCGGCATCAGGGATAACGGCAGTCGCGACGATCTTCGATACCAACATGCAGTCCGCTTAGTGCTCAACGCCTTTCGGCATCAGGGATAACGGCAGCCCGGCAGCCGCTGCTGCGCAAGATCATCATGCTGTGCTCAACGCCTTTCGGCATCAGGGATAACGGCAGACCGATTGCGTCTATCCAGTCGGCCCACGCCTGCATGTGCTCAACGCCTTTCGGCATCAGGGATAACGGCAGCTGCGCGAATGGGTGGGCGATCGCCAGGTCAAGAGGTGCTCAACGCCTTTCGGCATCAGGGATAACGGCAGCACGCTCCACACCGTAGCGCGTAACGCCAATGTGGTGCTCAACGCCCTTCGGCATCAGGGATAACGGCAGGAGCGCCACGCTATCACCGTCTCCGCGCCCAACTCGTGCTCAACGCCTTTCGGCATCAGGGATAACGGCAGCACGCCATCAGCCGCCCAGGCTTCCGGGCGGACGAGTGCTCAACGCCTTTCGGCATCAGGGATAACGGCAGCTCTTGCAGTGCCGGACTGGTAACTTCGACCTTGATGTGCTCAACGCCTCTCGGCATCAGGGATAACGGCAGCATCCGGACGAGTTGAATCGGGCGTCAGTGAATCCGTGCTCAACGCCTTTCGGCATCAGGGATAACGGCAGGAGGACCAGTTCGTTAGCCATCGCTCATTCCGCTTTGTGCTCAACGCCTTTCGGCATCAGGGATAACGGCAGCGCCAAGGCAGGCGCGGTGGCGGTCGGCGCGGTCATGTGCTCAACGCCTTTCGGCATCAGGGATAACGGCAGCCGATCGAATTTAGGTTAAACGCCTGCTGCCAAGCGTGCTCAACGCCTTTCGGCATCAGGGATAACGGCAGTTACCGTGACTCTTTCCGTCCAGGGTGATTGTCAGTTGTGCTCAACGCCTTTCGGCATCAGGGATAACGGCAGACGTCCGCCGGCGCCGCCTCCGCCACGTCATGGCGTGCTCAACGCCTTTCGGCATCAGGGATAACGGCAGCAAGCGTGATGTCGAAGTATTGCAGTCCGTTGCTGTGCTCAACGCTTTCGGCATCAGGGATAACGGCAGCTTTCCGCAAAGCGCTTGCCGACCTCTTGCAGAGTGTGCTCAACGCCTTTCGGCATCAGGGATAACGGCAGGCTCGGCCTTGGCGGCGTCGAGATATTCGGCGGGTGTGTGCTCAACGCCTTTCGGCATCAGGGATAACGGCAGGCCTCGTCGCAGGACGACATCGACGGCTACATCGAGTGCTCAACGCCTTTCGGCATCAGGGATAACGGCAGGCCAACTCGCCACGAACGAAAACGCCTTCGCCCAGTGCTCAACGCCTTTCGGCATCAGGGATAACGGCAGATAGCCGACGCAACGCGCCACCTTGCCGGCCGTGTGTGCTCAACGCCTTTCGGCATCAGGGATAACGGCAGCGCGCGAGATCAACGACGGTGCGCTGCCCGTCGTGTGCTCAACGCCTTTCGGCATCAGGGATAACGGCAGCCGTTGCCGCCTGGGTGGGAAAATCGGTAACGATCGAGTGCTCAACGCCTTTCGGCATCAGGGATAACGGCAGGAGCGACGCGAGCTGCGATGGAAGGCTGAAGCGATGTGCTCAACGCCTTTCGGCATCAGGGATAACGGCAGCGCATCGCATGCAGATCAGCAACAACCATCTCTGGTGCTCAACGCCTTTCGGCATCAGGGATAACGGCAGCAGGCGTTCGGATGCAATACCCCGGCTGTCCGCGAGTGCTCAACGCCTTTCGGCATCAGGGATAACGGCAGGCGCGAGGATGTCCAGTTTGCCGAGAAGCGCTGGTGTGCTCAACGCCTTTCGGCATCAGGGATAACGGCAGGCGCTGGTAGTAGTTCACGACGTGCCCTTTTCTCGGTGCTCAACGCCTTTCGGCATCAGGGATAACGGCAGCAGCGGGCGGTGTCGCTTTGGTTGCGGACGGCACATGTGCTCAACGCCTTTCGGCATCAGGGATAACGGCAGTTGCGGACGTGCGCCAACAGATGCACCGCCTGCCGGGTGTGTGCTCAACGCCTTTCGGCATCAGGGATAACGGCAGTGGCCAACGTCACCCGGACGACAGGCGAGATGAGCATGTGCTCAACGCCTTTCGGCATCAGGGATAACGGCAGAATCATCGGGACCCCAAAACAGGCGCTTTACCTGATTGTGCTCAACGCCTTTCGGCATCAGGGATAACGGCAGTCGACATCTCGCCGATCCGCCAGATCGCCACCGTGCGGTGCTCAACGCCTTTCGGCATCAGGGATAACGGCAGACGCAGAACCTCATCACCCTCGCGCTGAATGGAGAGTGCTCAACGCCTTTCGGCATCAGGGATAACGGCAGCCCCCGAAGAATCCGCCCTCCTCGACAACTTCCGCGTGCTCAACGCCTTTCGGCATCAGGGATAACGGCAGCGGCAGCGAGGCCATGACGCTCGCCCGCCTGCAGCAGTGCTCAACGCCTTTCGGCATCAGGGATAACGGCAGGCACAACCCGGCCGCAGGGCCGGTTCTTCTTGTCGTGCTCAACGCCTTTCGGCATCAGGGATAACGGCAGGCCTTTGTGGGCGAGCGTTTGCAAGTCGCGCAGAACGTGCTCAACGCCTTTCGGCATCAGGGATAACGGCAGCTGGCCTGGGCGCTTTCAAGGCGCTCATCGGCGACACGTGCTCAACGCCTTTCGGCATCAGGGATAACGGCAGGCGACCTGTTCTGGACTCCGGTGAGTGACCTTGAGTGCTCAACGCCTTTCGGCATCAGGGATAACGGCAGCAGTTCAACGATTGGGCAAGCCGAAAGCTGATGCTGTGCTCAACGCCTTTCGGCATCAGGGATAACGGCAGCGCGAAAAGGTGCGCTGGCGGTTTTCAATCAGCGTGTGCTCAACGCCTTTCGGCATCAGGGATAACGGCAGTCCGCTCCTTTATGTGGCGGATTCTTTGTGGAACAACGGCGCTGTACGCAGGCACCGAACAGCATAGGCCTGTGGCGGCGATCGATTGTGGAGAAACACGTGGGATACCCAGAGAAATCATTGCCTTGGCGATGCATGTACCAATCAACGCTGGGAGGACGCACAAGCTACTAATTTTGAAGTCTTTTTGTGGCGAGTCGAGGTAAACAAGCATGTGCCACCATCCGGTGCATGCCCTATCCAGTTACAAAACGGCGAAACGTGGCGGCGGTTCATCCCACTGCTCCGACTTCCCTCTGACCTCGACTCCGCCAGCGCACCGTGGGCAAAGGTGGACCACCAGCAGGTCGTCTTCCTGGTCCAGGATTTGCTCAAGTTCCCAGCGCAGGGCTTCCAGCGCGGTGCGGGTCAGGTGGCAGCGGAACAACGAATACTGTATCCGTTCACCCGTACCGCGCAGGAGCCTGTAGGCTTGGCGCCACCGTTTCGGGTGCCGAATGTCGTAACTGAGAAGGTACCAGTGGCGGTTGCCATGCTCTTCCGTCTTCATCCGCGCAGCCTCATGCGGGCGAAAAGGCCGGGGGCGCCGCTCCACTCCTTCTCGAGCAGCCGCGCTTCCAGCTCGATGGCCCGTTGGTAGCTGAGAGAATAGCCTACCACCGGGTGGCGCCAGACTTCCTGCTTGCGTGCCTCATACAACCCGATCGCCAGCTTGCGACCGGTGTCGGCAAGCCACACCTGGCGGCCGGTACTGGTGAAA
>AATN01000088.1_pt1 | contig 24011 bp, 22 predicted proteins | sample 270648 | NCBI WGS metagenome assembly AATN01 (sample SAMN02954269, study PRJNA17659) | bioreactor sludge metagenome | biome: terrestrial; feature: bioreactor; material: sludge; isolation source: Enhanced Biological Phosphorus Removal (EBPR) bioreactor sludge | place: Australia: Brisbane, Queensland
GAATGCATGGTAATGTTTGGGAATGGTGCGCAGATGGCTATGCCGAGTATTCATCACAAGCTGTCACTGACCCCTGCGGAGCGCCTGCAAGTTCTTCCCGCGTGCTTCGTGGTGGCTCGTGGTTCCACTTCGGTAGGATCTGTCGTTCTGCCTTCCGTTATAGGAGCACGCCTGACGACGGGAGCAGCGACATTGGTTTCCGGTTTGCCCTAGGTTATTTCTGAGCTCAGGCAGGGCGGCGGAGCCGCAAGCGCCAAGGCCGTGTAAGCCGCAGCAGGCGCGTTACGGAGTAGCGCTAGCAGCGGCTGAAGCAGACTGGGCGCTGGGGTGCAGGGGGAGTCCCCCTGCGAGCTGCGTCTGCGGTATACTGACTGGAGAAAACTGATTGTAGGTTCATGTATGTATTCCAATCTTGCCCACATTCCGCTGATCAGTGAAGCTGATTATCTCGCTGCTGAAGCCAGTTCTATTGATAAGCACGAATACCTCAACGGCTGGGTCTACCCACTGCATTGGAATCCCATCACTAATATGGCAGGCGCAATCGATGCGCATGTGAGGGTCACTGGCAATGTGCATTACGCTTTCAAAACCCATCTGCGCGGTAAAGGCTGTGGCTTATATGCTTCCGACATGCGCGTGAAAGTGGAGGCGAAAGATAAAGCTTATTTTTACCCCGATGTGATGGTGACTTGTGACCCTGCGGATCACAGCCGCGCTACCCTGAAAGAAGCGCCGATTTTGCTTGTTGAAGTACTTTCACCTAGCACCAAAGACTATGACAAAGGCGGCAAGTTTGATGTCTACCGTTTGCTCAACAGTCTGCGTGAATATGTGCTGATCGACCCCACCGAGTATTTAGTAGAAATTTTCCGCCTGAATCAGCATCAGCGTTGGGAGTTGTTTAGCTTTGCGGGGGCGGATAGCTTGGTTGAGTTTGCGAGTATTGGTTTAACGGTGTCGATGCTTGCATTGTATGAGGATGTGGTGTTTGGTTAACAAAGTCTTTCAAATAGGTCAATAAAATGGTATCAAACTCTATAAGAGCCGCTATATTAAGAAAGGCTAAGTTAAGAGGTTCAAATGGCTACAGAGAATTTATTAGAACGCATTACCCTTGAGGTAGGGAAATGTGGTGGTCGTCCTTGTATTCGGGGGATGCGTATCCGTGTTCAGGATGTGTTGAGTATGTTGGCAGAGGGTATGGAGACTAGCGAAATTTTAGAGGATTACCCTTATTTAGAGCGAGAGGATATTCGAGCGGTGCTATTGTATGCTGCTCGTCAATTTGACCATCCTGTTTTATTGGCAGCTTAACGAATGCGTTTTCTAGTTGATGCCCAATTACCACCAGCATTAGCACGTTACTTTGCAAGTTTAGGTGAAGAGGCTATTCATGTCTTGGATGTAGGCTTGTTAGCTGCAAAGGATGGTGAAATTTGGGATTTCGCGTTAGCTAATGCTTGGATTATTGTGACTAAAGATGATGATTTTCAGCTCCGTGCTTCCGTCAGTAATCCTAGCCCTCGAATTATTTGGGTACGAGTTGGCAATTGCTCAAAACAACGCTTACTAGAAATATTCACTAAACATTGGTCTCTTATCAAACAGGAGTTAGCGAGGGGAGCGGCTTTAGTAGAGTTATTAGAGCCTATTCAGCGCTAAACACCCTCTAATATCCCCAACATCCCCCGCGCCGCATTCGACAGCGTGCGTTTCCGATGTGTAATCACCCCCAATTCGCGTTGTAGTTTCAGCGGTGTGTCTACCATCACCAATTGCTCATTCAGCAAAGTATGTGGCAGCAGCGACCAGCCAAAGCCTGCACTCACCAGCATTTTTAAAGTTTCTAAATAATTGGTGCTGACATAAACATTCAGTTGATGTTCCAAACGACCTAAAGCTTGGCTAATAATTTGATAGGTGTAAGTATCTTTGCTCGGTAAAACACAGCGGTGCTGTACAAGTTCTGCTAACGAGACTTTATCCTGTTGGCTTAGCGCTTGTTGTGGGCTAGTGACGATATGGAGTTGATCCGTCCAAATCACTTCTGCTTGCAGTTGTTCCGGTAGCTCATTCGGTAATGTGGCTATCGCTAATTCCAATTCGCCTCGTTCCACGGCTTGGCAGGCTTGTTCCGAAGCCACAAAGCGCAAATCGAGTTGTACCGCAGGATAGCGCTGGTTAAATTCACTTAAAACAGGTGGCAAGCGATGCAGGCCAATATGATGGCTTGTGCCCATCGTCAAAGCACCTTGTACCTCACCCGACAAATTCGAGGCAAGGCGGCGAATGTCTTCGAGTTCAGTACGCAAAGCTTGGACACGTGGTAACAAAGCGCGCCCGGCTTCGGTTAAAGTCACTTTACGATTGATACGATTAAATAGCGCTGTACCGAGTTCCGCTTCAAGCGCACTAACGCGTTTGCTAATCGCAGGTTGGCTAATGAATAAGGCATCAGCCGCTAGTGAAAAGGATTGATAGCGTGCGACTTCGACAAAGGCAATGAGTGCGTGTAAGTCCATAAAGGTATTCTAAGCAAGAATGCATTAGATGAAAAATATGAATTTTATTTATCAAAGAGCTGATGATATTCTGCACTGCATCAACATTCCAAGGAGATCCCTGTGGCTGGAAAAACCCTCTACGATAAAGTCTGGGATGCGCATGTGGTGCGGCAAGAAGCCGACGGTACTTGTTTACTGTATATCGACCGCCACTTGGTGCATGAAGTCACCTCCCCGCAAGCTTTTGAAGGCTTGAAAATGGCGAAGCGCCAGCCGTGGCGTACTGCTTCAATGGTGGCTGTGCCTGACCATAATATTCCTACCAAAGATTTAGATCAGGGTATTACTGATCCAGTGTCGCGTCTGCAAGTTGAAACCCTGAATGAAAATTGCCGTGAGTTTGGCGTGACCGAATTTAATCTCGGTGATCCGCGCCAAGGCATTGTGCATGTAATGGGACCAGAGCAGGGTGCGACTTTGCCGGGGATGACCGTGGTCTGTGGTGATTCACATACCTCTACCCACGGTGCTTTTGGTGCTTTAGCGCATGGTATCGGTACATCTGAAGTTGAGCATGTGATGGCGACGCAATGCTTAATTCAGAAGAAAATGAAAAACATGCGCGTCAATGTCAATGGCAAAGTCGGCTTTGGCGTGACGGCTAAAGATATTGTACTCGCCATCATTGGCGAAATTGGCACTGCGGGTGGCACCGGTTATGCGATTGAATTTGCTGGTGAAGCGATTCGTGATCTGAGCATGGAAGGGCGCATGACGGTCTGTAATATGGCGATTGAAGGTGGTGCACGGGCAGGCATGATTGCGGTGGATGACATCACGATTGAGTACGTGAAAGGTCGCCCTTATGCACCCAAGCCCGAACAGTGGGAAGCTGCAGTCAGCGCATGGCGCGATTTGCATTCCGATGCCGATGCGGTGTTTGATTGTGAAGTGAATCTGGATGCAGCCAGCATTAAACCACAAGTCACTTGGGGTACGTCACCAGAAATGGTCTTAGCCGTGGATGGGATTGTGCCTGACCCAGCCAAAGAAGCAGATCCGGTGAAAGCGAATAGTATTCGTGCTGCACTCAAATATATGGGCTTGGATGCGAATACGCCGATTGACCAAGTGCAGGTCGATAAAGTTTTCATCGGTTCGTGTACTAATTCGCGTATCGAAGACTTACGTGCCGCAGCAGCAGTAGCCAAAGGACGCAAACTGGCTTCTAATATCAAGTTGGCCATGGTCGTTCCGGGTTCGGGTTTAGTCAAGCGCCAAGCTGAGCAGGAGGGTTTAGATCAAATTTTCTTGGCGGCTGGTTTTGAATGGCGTGAGCCGGGTTGTTCTATGTGCCTTGCGATGAATGCAGATCGTTTAGAGCCGGGCGAACGTTGCGCTTCCACTTCTAATCGTAACTTTGAAGGTCGCCAAGGGCAGGGCGGTCGGACGCATTTAGTCAGTCCGGCAATGGCTGCGGCTGCGGCTGTCACCGGACATTTTGTCGATGTTCGTCAGTTATAAAAGGAGACAACTCATGAAAAAACTACTCGCTATCGCTTTCTTAATCCCTTTCTTCATGACTTTATCAGGCTGCAACACGATTGCAGGTGCAGGTAAAGATGTGCAAAAAGCTGGTAAAGCTATTGAGAAAGAAGCCAAAGAAACCAAGAAAAAAATGTAAGGGAGTGATGCATGGAAAAGTTTACTGTCCATCAAGGTTTAGTCGTGCCATTAGACCGAGCCAATGTTGATACGGATGCAATTATTCCTAAGCAATATTTGAAATCGATTAAACGCACAGGTTTTGGCCCAACCTTATTTGATGATTGGCGTTATACGGAGCCGGGCGAACCGGGCATGGATCACAGTAAACGTGCCGTGAATCAAGATTTCGTACTCAATTTCCCGCGTTATGAGGGGGCTTCTATCCTAATAGCGCGGGAAAACTTTGGCTGTGGTTCGTCGCGTGAACATGCCGTGTGGGCTTTAGATGACTATGGCATTCGTGCGGTCATCGCGCCGAGTTTTGCAGATATTTTCTTTAATAACAGTTTCAAAAGTGGTTTGCTGCCGATTTATTTGGATGCTGCCATCGTGGAGCACTTATTCAAAGCAGTGGAAGCCAATCCGGGCTATCAATTGACGATTGATTTAGCAGCGCAGAATGTCATCACGCCCAGCGGTGACAAGCTCGCTTTTGAGATTGATGAATTCCGCAAGTTCTGTTTATTGAATGGCTTGGATGATATTGGCCTGACTTTGCAACATGCTGGTGATATTCAAGCGTATGAAGCCAAACGCAAACAAACTGCGCCTTGGTTGTTTAATTAGAGGTTTACTATGACGAAGAAAATTCTTGTTCTGCCCGGTGACGGTATTGGGCCAGAAATCGTTGCCGAAGCCATGAAAGTGCTGAAGGTATTCGCGGATGAAGGCAGCCTGCCTATGGAAGCTGAATACGCGCATATTGGCGGAGCAGGCTATGATGCAGAAGGTAAACCTTATCCAGAAACGACTCAGAAGCTTGCAAAAGCAGCAGATGCAATTTTGCTCGGTGCGGTCGGTGGACCTAAGTATGACACCCTAGATCGTCCTTTGCGCCCTGAGCGCGGCTTATTAGCGATTCGTGCTGATTTAGGTTTATATGCGAATTTGCGTCCTGCGATTTTGTATGAAGAACTAGCCAGTGCTTCTTCACTCAAGCCCGAGTTAGTTGCCAATCTAGACATTATGATTGTGCGCGAATTGACGGGTGATATTTATTTTGGTCAACCACGTGGTATTGAGACTTTGCCGAATGGCGAGCGGCGCGGTTTCAATACGATGGTCTACACCGAATCCGAAATCGAGCGTATTGGACGCACGGCTTTCGAGACGGCAATGAAGCGTGGTAAAAAGTTGTGCTCGGTGGATAAAGCCAATGTGCTTGAAGCGACTGAGTTGTGGCGCGAAGTGATGATTCGTATCGGCAAAGATTATCCAGAAGTCGAGCTAAGCCATATGTATGTTGATAATGCGGCGATGCAACTCGTCCGTGCACCCAAACAATTCGATGTGATAGTGACGGGCAATATCTTCGGCGATATTCTTTCCGATGCAGCGGCTATGCTCACTGGTTCGATTGGTATGTTGCCGTCTGCCTCCTTGAATAAAGCGGGTGTGGGGATGTATGAGCCGATTCATGGTTCCGCCCCGGATATTGCAGGCAAAGGTATTGCAAATCCTTTAGCGACGATTTTGTCAGTCGCGATGTTGTTGCGTTATAGCTTGAATCAGCCAGAATTAGCAGCACGAGTGGAGGCTGCGGTGAAGAAAGTCTTAGCCCAAGGCTTCCGTACCGGCGATATTTACACAGAAGGCTGTGAAAAAGTGGGTACTGTGGCGATGGGTGATGCAGTTATTGCAGCTTTACGCAGCTAAATTGTAAATTTTTCGCTATACTAAGCCCCTGTAGTAAAGCCCTCAGTCTCGTTTTTGCAACCGGCGAGCTGGGGGCGTTTTTTTTGAGGACGATGAAATGACTAAAACCTATGATATTGCTGTGGTGGGTGCGACAGGGCTAGTGGGTGAAACCCTGCTAACCTTGCTTGCTGAACGCAATTTCCCAGTAGGTCAAGTCTATGCTTTAGCCAGTGAAAATTCGTTTGGCAAAGAACTCGAATTTGGGCGCAAAACGCTAGATGTTGAAGAGCTAGCTGAGTTTGATTTTTCCAAAGTGCAATTGGCATTTTTTGCAGTGGATGCGGCACTTGCTGCTGAATATGTACCACTGGCTGCTCAAGCGGGTTGTACTGTGATCGATAACTCTACGCACTATCGACATGATGTTGAAATTCCGCTGGTGATCCCTGCAATCAATCCAGAAGCACTAGCGGGTTATAAAAATATCATCGCTAGTCCGGGTAGTTCTACCATTCAACTAGCGCTGGCTTTAAAGCCAATCTTGAATGTCGCTAAGCTTACGCGTATTCAGGTACTTGCTTGTGAGGCTGTATCTGGAGCAGGTCGTAGAGCTGTGGATGAGTTAGCAGGGCAAACTGCTAGTTTATTAAGTGGACGACCTGTTGAGTCAAAAGTTTTTGAAAAGCAGATTGCCTTTAATCTTTTACCACAAGTAGGTGATTTAATAGAGCAAGGTCATACTCAACAAGAGATGAGCTTGTTGAAGGAAATACGTCGAGTATTAGCTAAGCCTAATTTACCTCTTAGCCCGACGGTGATTCGTGCTCCGGTGTTTTTTGGAAATGCGCTCGAGATATATTTTGAAACAGAAATTCAGTTGCCGCTCACTCAATTACAGTCTGTATTAGAAAATGCTAAAAGCTTAGAAGTGTTCGCGGAACATGGTGATTACCCGACTCCTGTGGTGGAGGCTGCTAATCATGATCCTGTGTATGTAGGTCGTATTCGTGCTGATTTAACACAACCAAATGGCCATCATCTATGGTTGGTGAGCGATAATGTTCGCGGAGCCGCTCTTAATAGTGTGCAGATTGCGGAATTACTTGTACAAACTGGTTTAAAGTGAAGCTTATCGGTTAATTCAGCACAAATTAATTCGACCCTGTAACAATAAGGCGAAGCAGAGAATTCTTATCGGATCGGTAAGGGTATCCGTCGACTTTGGGAAGATTGCTTGCTGTAAAGCACTGATATATAGTTGAATGCTAACAATACCAATAAATCACTATTCATCCAGAATTCTAAATCTAAGGGCTGACGCAAACTCAGGGGATGAACAGAGATGCAACCGTTGCACTAGTAAAGGGGAATCGCAGTGAAAAAACAGGCTCTAAGTATAGCCGTGATGATCGCGGGTGCATATCCTGCGGCGTCGAACGCGCTGAGTCTTGGCGATATCGAGTCAAACTCCAACCTGAATCAACCACTGCGTGCTAAGATCGAATTACTCGCTGCGGGTGTGCAGGACGCAAAGCAGTTACAGGTTCGCTTAGCGCCAGCTAGCGTGTTCAATCGTGTTGGTATTGAACGTCCAGCCTTTTTAGATAGCCTACGCTTTTCTACGAGTGTGCAGAATGGCAAGCCAGTGATTTTGGTGAGTTCGGATAGACCGATTACCGAGCCATTTGTCAATTTTCTCTTGGAAGTGAGCTGGCCGCAAGGGCAGTTATTAAAAGAATATACGGTGATGCTGGATCCACCCGTGCTGATGCAACCGGGTAATACTGTGGCAGGCAATGAAGCCGCTGTGCGCGCTGAGCCACGTGCAAATGGTACGGTGAATCGTCCAGCCCCAGCTACACCAGTACAGCCAGAACCAGAATTATTAGCAGATGCGCAAGCACCTGTACAAGAAGTAGCTCCACAAACAGCGCGTCAAGTGCGTGTGCAACAACAGCCACGTCGTGCTGCACCGAATCGTCAAGCTAGTCAGCAGCGTGCAGCAACTCCTGCTCAAGGTGGCAGCCGTACTTATCGTGTGCGCCCCGGTGATACTCTCTTTAAGGTTGCTAGCCAATTAAGTCAGCCGGGTACTAACATCGATCAAATGATGATGGCCTTGTATCGAGCTAATCCACAAGCCTTTATCGATGGTAATATCAATGGTTTGAAATCCGGTGTGACTTTAAAAGCACCTGCCTTACGTAGTACTCAATCGGTTAGTCGTGCAGAAGCACGTCGGCAAGTACGGCAACATTATGTAGATTGGAAGAGGATCCGCGCTAATGAAGTGGCAAGAGCAGGAGGTTCTGAAGCACCTGTTAGAGAGCGTCCAGCCAGTCGCCCAGCCAATGATAATGCTCGCTTAGAAGTACTAGGCAACAAAGAGAAAGCGGGTGGCAATGAGCCAGTCGTTGCCGGAGCGGGTAAAGAACGCTTGGCTAATCTAGAAAAAGAATTAGCCTTAGCGCGTGAGTCTTTATCAAGCCAACAACGTGAAAACACCGATCTTAAGTCACGGGTTGATGAACTAGAGGCAATGTTACGTAAGAAAAATCGTTTAATTACCTTACGTGATGAGCAGTTGGCTGAGCTACAGAAATCTATGAATGGCGGCAAGCCTGTCGCAGGTCAAACACCAACGACTGAAGCTAATCTTGGGCCTAAGCCAATTGAGTCGCAACCTACAGAAGCTAAGCCAACTGAACCAGTTGTAGCTCAACCAGAGCCAACTACGACTACGCCGCTAATTAATGGGCAAGCACAGCCCCAACCGAATCCAGATTCACCCACTGCTCAAACCAACGGCAGCGATATTCAGAATTATTTGGGTAATGCCACTAATAATAATGAAGTCATGCGTACTAATCCTGAGCAGCAGCAAGCCGGTATGCCTGATAGCCAAGGCAATGCGCTGATGACTCCAGCTCAACGTGCAGCGGCAGCGGCAGCAGCACTCAATGGCAACTTAAATTCTAATCCACAAAATGGCAGCAATTTACCGAATGGCACTATGCCTGATCCGACTCAGCCTAATCCGGCACAGTCAGGTACAGCACTGAATCCAGCTAATCCGGTCAATCCAGCACAGCCTGATCCACAAGCGGCTGTACTACAACCGGCTGAACCTACGCCAGTTACACCGCCTGCAGAAGTGCAAGCACAACAACCCACTGAACCTGCAAAACCTGCTCAATCACCTTTTGTAGATGCACAAGGTGGTGATGATTTAATGAGCATGTTGACTTCACCCTTAGCATGGAAGATCGGCGCAGGTGCTTTACTCTCCTTATTATTGTTAGCTTTATTAGCTCGGTTCTTGGGCAAACGTAAGTCCACTCCACCTCGTGAGCCAGAGTTTAATGAAGCTCAATTTGGTTTAGATGATAATATTCCGCCAGTGCATACCAATAATGCAGGCGGTGTCGACTTCTCTGATTTGGGCAAAGAGTTAGATAAGGCTGAACAAAAGCGTCCCACCTTTGATGAGGTGGAGGATGACCCGTTTGGTGTCAACTTAGGCAATACACATCAAGGTAGTAAAGCTGAGCCGATGAGTCATACAGCGGTTAAGACAGCGGATCAGTCTGAAGATGAAGACGAAGTATTGATGGAGGCTAATGTCTATATTGCTTACGGTCTGCATCAACAAGCCGAAAGTGAGCTAAAAAAGGCTTTGGAGAAGCATCCAGATCGTTTGGAGTATCGCCATAAACTCTTAGAAAACTATTTCGCTGCTAATAACCGTGAAGCCTTTGATGAGCAAGCGCAGATTTTTGCGAATAGCTGCAATGCAGATCGCCAAGGAAAGTTGTGGAAAGATGTGATGACTTGGGGTGCAAAGATTAGCCCTGATAACTCACTGTATAGTAATGGTGCTGCTAGTAGTTTGGGTAAAATGGCTGCGAGTGGTGCGGCTATCGGTGCAGCAGTGGCAGGTGTTGCAGGCTTATCAACACGTGACGTCCAAGCAAATGAGCAAAAATCTGAACTAGGTTTCAATGCACCAGATGATCATAAGGTAAGTTTAAAAGATGATTTAGCCGCAGCCTTGAATGCTTTAGAAGATGACGATCTTAACAATGATCCTAAGCATGATGATTTTGATTTCAATCTAGATGATTTTGATAGTGAGCTGACTACTAAGTCGAATGTAGCAGCTAGTGGTTTGGATACTGGTTTTGCTAAATCGGGTCGTCAAGATTTCCAAGCGACAGAGACCGCCTTACTAGCAGATGATGACCTTGATTTCAACCTAGATGATTTAGTCGGCAATTCAACTACTGAGCAAAAGTCTGCCTCAAGCCGCGATTTAAATACGCAGGATGATTTGGATTTAGATGGCTTGAGTTTTGATGCGCCGCTCGATTTAGACCAACCATTAGCTGCAACTAAAGCGCCTGAGCCAGCAATGGATGATCTTGATAATATGTTGGACATGGACTTTGACGAGCTGACTAAAACAGTTGATGTTCCCAAAGTTGCTTCAGCCGCAGATGAGTTGGATGATGGTAATCTGCTTGATTTCGATCTAGATCAACTGACAATGGATGATCAACACGCCTCTGCAACGGGTAAGGCTGCGTTAGCAGCTACTGGAGTTGCAGCGGCAGCTACCATGGCGACTAAGGCTGCTGATAATGTGACTAGCCTGAATTTGCATTTGGATAAAGATACTGGCATTAAGAAAATCCTGCCGCAGGATACGTTCTACACAGCACCGGATGCAGTCCCTGCCAATCCAGATGATGATTGGTTAGGGGATATTGATGAAGCTTTATCTTTCCTCGATATGCCAGAAGAAGAGTTGGATTTGCATGAAGCGCATATCAGTACGAAGTTAGATCTGGCACGTGCCTATTTAGATATGGGTGATATTGAGGGTGCGCGCTCCACATTAGAAGAGGTGATGGTGGAAGGCAATGACAATCAGCGGCGTGAGGCAGAAACCTTACTACATCAAACTGGTTGAGACTTCAGCTTAGAATCGCTATAAAGGCCGACTTGTTCGGCCTTTTGCTTGTTGGAGCTCATGAAATTAGCAGCGTGTGTGGAATATGATGGAACCGCGTTTTGCGGCTGGCAACGCTTAAGTCATGCCAGTACGGTGCAAGCCTCGGTGGAGAAGGCTCTGTCAGAAGTAGCTAATGAAAAGATTGATGCCGTCTGTGCGGGGCGTACCGATAGTGGTGTGCACGCTAATGGGCAGGTCATCCATTTTGAAACCAGTGCTGAGCGACCTATGCGCGGTTGGTTATTTGGCTCGAATGTCAAATTACCGGATGGGATTGCTTTGCGCTGGGTGCAGCCAGTGACGGATAGTTTTCATGCCCGTTTTTCTGCCATCTCACGCCGCTATCGTTATGTTATTTTGAATCGCTGGGCTAAGCCGGCCATCTTAAAAAATAAAGTCGCTTGGCATCATCACCCTTTAGATGCTGAGTTGATGCATTTCGCCGCACAATCCTTAGTCGGCGAGCATGATTTTTCTAGCTTTCGGGCTTCCGGTTGCCAAGCGACCCATGCGCGCCGTGAAATTCGCAGCTTGCAAGTCAGTCGGCAAGACGATTTCATTTATATTGATATTGTTGCCAATGCTTTTTTACAGCATATGGTGCGCAATATTGTCGGTTCACTGCTTGAAGTCGGCAGCGGAGAGCAAAAGATTGAATGGATGGCTGAACTCTTGGCGCAGCGAGATCGAACTTTGGCAGGGATGACTGCGGCTGCTTCCGGCTTATATTTTGTCTATGTGGAATATCCCGCGCATTTTGGCTTGCCAGCTAGTTATATTCTGCCGGAGTTTGCTCTAAGTTAACTGCTTGGGGTTCTGAGTTTCTCTGCAGCCGTTTGGAGTAGCTGCTCAATTTGTTGAAAAGACTCAGGCTTAGGTGGTGCATTCGGGCGGCTGAGATAGACTAATTGCTGCTCATTCTCTCCTAAACGAATAGCTAGCTTTTCACTATAAGCACGTTCGGGGCTGGCTTGGTCTTGTGCAGTTTTTAGGGCAGTAGGGGCGGCCTCCAGCATTTTTTGCTCACTCACTAGCTTACGTAAAGCCTTTTTAGTTTCTGCATCCAAAGGTGCACTGATAGTTTTCAAATCTGTTGGAGTCCAGCAAGGGGTACTTTTAAACCATTGTGCACAACGGTTTTCCGTATCTTCAAAATAAGTATAGATGAGTTGACCTTGCTCTAATTTTATATCGGTGTAGCTACCCTCAGTACTGGTGAAATAATGCAGTGCTAGATCTTCTTCCATCGGCAAACGTTCACAAGCGGTCAGTAATAAGACAACTATAGTGAAACTAAGACGAATTGGCAGCAGTTTCATGACAAATGTGTACCGTAGATGAGGCTAGAGTTACTGCTTAGAGTCTCTTGGGGATTTAATAGTTCGAGGTGAACGGGGCTTTAATAAGGGATTTTCTAGGGATAAACTTAGCTTAAGCTGAAAACGCGCTAAAATGCTGGCTACATTCGTTTTGAGGGTTAAACATGAAATTCTGTAGCGCTTGTGGAGCTAGCGTCAGTTTAAAAATTCCTGAAGGTGAGGATCGCCTGCGGCATATCTGTGATGCTTGTGGCACGATTCATTATCAAAATCCTAAAATTATTACGGGTGTGATTGTCACACAAGGTGAACAAATTTTATTGTGTCGTCGCGCGATTGAGCCACGTTATGGCTTATGGACTTATCCCGCTGGTTTTATGGAAAATGGTGAAACTTCAGCCCAAGCCGCCGCCCGCGAAGCTCAAGAGGAAGCACAAGTTGAGTTGACAAATCAACGTTTGTTTAGCCTAGTGGATGTACCGCATGCCAATCATGTGCATGTGATTTATTGCGCGGAATTAGCCAATGAAGTCTATGGTGCTGGTGTAGAAAGTTTGGAAGTGCGTTTATTTAACGAAGCTGAAATACCGTGGCGTGAGCTAGCTTTTCAATCAGTTCACCGAAACTTAGAATTATTTCTGGCGGATCGCCAACAAGGCCAGCAACAAGTGCACCATATTCAGTTGGCTTAACAAAAGACCCTAGCCCAAAGGCTAGGGAATCTCAGTGAGAGCAAAGTCCATGCTAATGAAACTGAGTGTTTAAGCTGCAATAGAAAGTTCGTTCGCAGCACAATCTAAGGCTGCAGCCATCGCATCTTCAACCTTCTCCATAAAGATAAATTGCAGTTGCTTGCGAGCATTTTCCGGCACCTCTTCAAGATCTTTACGGTTACGTGCGGGGAGCAACACGGTATGAATGCCAGCGCGTAGGGCGGCTAAGCATTTCTCCTTCACCCCACCGATTGGTAAGACCAAGCCCCGTAGGCTAATTTCACCAGTCATCGCCACATCACTGCGTACACAACGCCCAGTTAGTAGTGAAACTAAAGAGGTGAACATCGCCACGCCTGCACTGGGGCCATCTTTAGGGATAGCACCTGCAGGCACGTGTAAGTGAATGTCATGTTCATCAAACAGTTTTGGATCAATCCCCAAACTCTGTGCGCGTGACTTTACCAAACTCAAGGCCGCTTGAGCACTTTCCTTCATCACATCGCCCAGTTGTCCAGTAATAATCAACTTACCGTGGCCGGGCATTTTGGTGGTTTCAATAAACAAAATATCCCCACCGACGGGTGTCCATGCCAAACCGGTTGCTACTCCCGGAATGCTAGTGCGCATCGCAATTTCACTTTCAAAGCGCTTAGCTCCCAAAATGTTGAGCACTTCTGGCTCATCAATTTGAATTTGAGTCGCAGCCCCTTCGGCAATTTGCATGGCTACGCGGCGCAGTAAAGCACCAATTTTCCGATCTAAATTACGTACTCCAGCTTCGCGGGTGTAATCACCGATCACACTGCGTAAAGCAGACTCAGTGACAGTCACTTGCTCTGGTTTTAATCCATTGGCCTCCAGTTGGCGTTTAACCAAATAGCGCTTAGCAATCTGGACTTTTTCCTCTTCGGTGTAGCCCGGCAGTTCAATAATTTCCATCCGATCACGCAAAGGTCCAGGAATCGAATCCAGCACATTGGCAGTAGCAATGAAGACAACTTGGCTTAAATCAAAGGGCTGCGCCAGATAATTATCACGGAAGGTACTATTTTGTTCAGGATCGAGTACTTCCAGCAAGGCTGCCGAAGGATCGCCGTGATAGCCGCCGCCGCCCAATTTATCAATTTCATCCAGCATAAAGACCGGATTGCGTGTACCTGCTTTGCGTAAACCTTGAATAATATTGCCCGGCAAAGCGCCTAAATAAGTACGCCGATGTCCACGAATTTCCGCTTCATCATGCACACCACCGAGGCTACCACGTACAAATTTCAAGCCCATCGCGTGCGCAATACTTTGCCCCATCGAGGTTTTACCCACACCGGGGGGGCCTACAAAGCAAAGAATCGGGCTACGTCCATGCGGATTGAGTTTGCGCACTGCTAAATATTCCAGAATGCGCTGTTTGACCTTTTCTAAGCCAAAATGCTCGTCATCTAAAATCTGTCGGGCTTTAGCAATATCAATATTTTCCTCGTCGACTTTGCTCCACGGTAACTGTGCAAGCCAATCTAAATAGGTGCGCACCATTGAGTATTCGCCAGAGGAATCTTGCATTTGCTCTAAGCGGCGTAATTCCTTTTTCGCATACTCATCGACTTCTTTGGGTAGCTTCGCTTCTTCTAAAGCACTGCGTAACTCCTCAAGCTCAGCACTGTTATTGTCGTCCTCGCCCAATTGCTTACGAATCGCTTTCATTTGCTCGCGTAACATGTATTCGCGCTGCCGCTCATCCATTGAAGCTTTGGCTTTGCTGTCAATTTCACGGGTAATTTTCAGCACTTCATGTTGCTTACGGAGCAATGCTGAAACCCGTTCTAAACGTTCAGTTAAATCAGTCACTTCTAAAAGCTGCTGCTTTTCAGCCGGAGTCATGTCCATAAAGTTGGCAATCAAATCAGCTAAAGCTCCGGCATCACTGATATTTTGCAGAGTTTGAATCACGTCACTCGGTAGTTGCGGTAAAAGCTTCGCCACCTCAATCGCTAAACCTTGTAAATAACGTCGACGCGCTTCTAGCTCTAGATCATCCGATTTAGGATCAGGCATTAAACTTACCTTTGCCGCTAAATACGGCTCATCGTGGAGATAGTGCTGGACTTTAAAACGTTCTTCACCCTGCACTACTAAATGGTGAGTGCCTTCTTGGGTGGTAACATAACGCAAGACATTAACCAGTGTACCGACCTCATATAAAGCTTCGGCGTCAGGCTCATCATCGTTGGGGTTGCGTTGCAGCATCAAACCTACGCGTCGATTAGTCCGCATCGCTTCTTGCACGGCACTAATCGTGGTTTCGCGTCCTAAGGTAATTGGAGCGATGATGCCGGGGAACAATACAACATTACGCGTTGGTAAAATCACTAACACGTCTTCAGGCAGCTTAAGGCCGGCCTGTACGGCTGCTAAGGTTTCAGTCATGGCTTAAGCTCCTAGTTTATGTAAATTGATTTGCAAGCAGCCATGTTGAAGCTGATGAGTGACTAACTCATAGCGTCCTGCAGGCAAAGCAATACGTCGTTCAAAACGCCCATACGGCAATTCTAATCGATGAATTTGTGCGGCCTGAGCTAAAGAAGGTAAGGGGCGAAAGCCACTGACCACTAAGCTGCTGCCATTGAGATGCACCTCAATGCGCTGTGCATCAACACCGGGTAAAGCGATGGTCAAATACAAGGCTTCTGGCGTTTCAAATAAATCAATCGGTGGCTCCCAACTCGGCTGGCGAACGGCATTAATGGGTCGAAAGAATTGCCGCTGTAGACGTTCAGCCTCGGAGAGCAGTTCACAAGCCTCGACCCACATTAAATGAATAGGACGGGATGGCATTACTGGTTCTCACTGTAAATACTATGTGGAGCTACCCGATGTAACTCCTACTGATTTAGTCAACTAATATGGGCAGTACTGAGAATTTCAAGAGGGAAGCTCTTTAAAGAAAAAAGCTTATTTTTAGGCAATTAGCTGTATTACTTGGTGCTATTGCAAAGATCAAGCAATGGTTTAGCCTGATACTTGACCAACACATCAATGAGCTTTTGAAAATTACTGATTTTAACCGGATCACCTTCGATTTTAGCCTCAGCGAATTCATGAGCATAAAGATCGTAAACACTCTTGGCCTTTTCATCTTTACCAGAACAGGCAATTTTTAAAACCTGTTGTTGGTTTTGAGTCGCATAATTGCGTTGATCATCGGTGATATAAATTGTATTCGGATCAGCGCCATGTTCTAACAAGCTTTGTAGGATATTCGCTAAAGGTATGGTGGGGGTGGGGGGATACTCCAAGTCAGGGGGTAATCCTAGGCCAGAATAGTTGCGCTCTGTACCACAAATATTAAGGATAGGAAAATATTCTTCCCCTTTAGTTTTAAGGTTGGGGTTCGCTCCATATTTGAGGAGAATGTCCAGCATACTGGTGTCACAAGCTTCATTGGCATCTGCAATAGGGTAAGTGTTGGCAGCATCTCGCTCTAAATCTTTTATTCCCTCATTGGGTTTAATACCTACTTGTAACAGTCGTTCTAGAATCTGATTTCGCTCTATTTCATTGGGTTTGCGATAATTAATCAGAAATCCAATAATATTACCTTGGCCTTCCTGGGTATAGCAATGTAAAGATAAGCCATAATCAAGATAAATGACTATGTTTTCAAGGTCACAGCTACCAATAGCATAGCGTAATATAATAGGATCTAATTGATCTATTGGATTTTTGCGAAGTAAGTCAATTAAATATTTTTGACTTCGTTTTTTTGTTAGATTGGATGGATAATATTTATTTACCTGTTGCTGATTATCATAGTTTTGCAATTCTATTGCTTTTTGTGTCACAATATTATATTGATTAGGATATTTGTTAGTAAGACGTATGGTTTTAGAGCAGGTGTGATTAGAAGCAAATATATTTGCGCTTAATGACAATATAAATAATACCTTAACAAAATTAATCGCTAAAAATTTCATTTTCTAAATCCCATTTTTTCAACAGGTAGCCTATTGTCGGTTTTCTTTATTCTGAACGAGTTATCAGTTTGATGTACGTCGGAAAAATGCTGTGCATTAATCGCAAAATCATGATTGTTTTCAATGGTATTATTAACAATCGACACGGGTATCGGTTGCTTGTCTTTAAGTGCTTTAGGAGGTAAGTTCCGATAAGCACTATCCACTTCATGATGTACATTAATCGCTTGATACCACGTGCCATTACCGATACTGAGTTCATTATTGCGAATGCTGCCACCTTTGAAGTATTTATTTGACCGAGTGACAAAGGTCAATCAGTGGTTTAGCCTGATACTTGACCAACACATCAATGAGCTTTTGAAAATTACTGATTTTAACCGGATCACCTTCGATTTTAGCCTCAGCGAATTCATGAGCATAAAGATCGTAAACACTCTTGGCCTTTTCATCTTTACCAGAACAGGCAATTTTCAAAATTTCTTCACGATCTTGAGTCGCGTAATTGCGTTGATCATCGGTGATATAAATCGTATTAGGGTCAGCCCCATGTTCTAACAAGCTTTGTAGAATAGGTGCTAGGGGCAGGGTGGGGGTAGGGGGATACTCCAAGTCGGGGGGGAGTCCTAAGCCAGAATAGTTGCGGTTTGTACCACAAATATTAAGGATGGGGAAATATTCTTCCCCTTGGGTTTTTAGATTGGGGTTCGCTCCATAGTTGAGGAGAATGTCCAGCATACTGGCATCACACGATTCATTGGCATTCGCAATCGGGTAGCGTCCTGCGGCATCGCGTTCTAAGTTTTTCTGACCTTCATTGGGTTTAGCGCCCACTTGTAAGAGTCGCTCTAACACATGATTACGTTCAGTTTCACCTTGGGTGCGACAGTGGGTAAGGAAACTGAGTATATTGCTATCACCCTCTTGAGTGTAACACTGTAGCGAAAGTCCGTAATTAAGATAGAGGTTGATATTCTCAAAGTCACAAGTACCAATAGCATTTATTAAAATACTGGGATCAATTTGATTGATAGGTGTTTTTTCTAATAACTCTATTAGATATGTTTGACTTTGCTGACGGGTGAGTGGAAATGGATAGAATTTTTCCCACTTTAAGTGGTGCTCATAGGTCTGGAGCTCTATGGCTTTTTGAGTAGATATATTATATTGATAAGGGTAGTTGCTAGTTAACGGTCGTATGTTCGTACAGGGAGTATTGAGTGCGAATGCACTGATATGTAGGGTAAGTAGTATAAGTGTACCAATTAGTTTTTTCATTTTTTTATGCTCATTTGTTCTTGTCTCACTTCCATTTTTATAACACGATCTCTATTTTCCAATTCTTTTATCTTTAGAGTATTGGGTTCTGAAAAGATCTTATTAAAATGCTGAGCATTAATCGCAAAATCATGATTGTTCTCAATGGTATTATTAACAATAGACACAGGTATCGGCTGCTTGTCTTTAGGCGCTTTGGGGGCGACATTTCGATAAGCACTATCCGCTTCATGATGTACATTAATCGCTTGATACCACGTGCCATTACCGATACTGAGTTCATTATTGCGAATGCTGCCACCTTTGGCATTCGTGACTTGAATACCGTCAGCATGTTGGGCTAAGACTCCATTAGGCAGGGTGACCGCTGCATCGGGTGCATTGCTGGCCTTTTTTAGTTGCTCATAAGGGATTAGCTCATAGTTGGGGTGAATACTATGAATATGGTTTCTACTAATCGTGTACTGACCAATATTTTTCAAGATAATCCCATGACGCTGGATATTTTCAATCGTATTATTATCAATATTAATTTTTGATTCGGAGTCTGCTCTAAAGGTTTATGGCTACTAATGCTAATACCATCGGCTACACCGGATAGGTGGGTGTTGGTGATGTTTGTTGCATGGTTATATTGCCTATTTTTTTAAATCCCTTGGTTTTTAAGCTTAGCTAATTAAATTAGCTTTAAATTTATCTGTAGAGCGGGTGTATGAAAAATCAGGATAAGCGGTAGGGTTCTCAAAGAGCAGCGTTTTGGGTTTTTGGCTGGAATCCAAGATCTACGCGCTGACAGCTCACCGATTCCGCGCTATTATGTTTCCACTCCAACCGCCTTCTGCGGTTTTGTTTTTTGCTGCATTTAATAACGGATTTTAAGTCGATGCGTGTATCTCAATTTCCTTTGTCCACTCTACGTGAGACGCCTGCTGATGCTGAAGTCATTAGCCATCAACTAATGCTACGTGCGGGTCTGATTCGCCGCACGGCTTCAGGGCTTTATACTTGGATGCCGTATGGCTTACGTGTCTTGCGTAAAGTCGAGGCGATTGTGCGTGAGGAAATGGATAAAGCGGGTGCTATTGAAGTCTTAATGCCTGCCATTCAACCGGCTGAACTGTGGCAAGAGTCGGGGCGTTGGGAGCAGTATGGCCCTGAGTTATTGCGGGTTAAAGACCGGCATGAGCGTGAGTTCTGCGTGGGGCCAACTCATGAAGAAATCATCACCGATTTAATGCGCCGAGAGCTGAATAGCTATAAACAACTGCCAGTGAACTATTATCAAATCCAAACGAAATTCCGTGATGAAATTCGTCCGCGCTTTGGGGTGATGCGTTCACGTGAGTTTATTATGAAGGACGCTTATTCCTTCCATTTAACCCAAGAATCTTTGCAAACTACCTATGATGCTATGTATGCGGCCTATTGCCGTATTTTTGAACGCTTAGGTTTAGGTTTCCGCCCCGTCGCAGCGGATAATGGTTCGATTGGTGGTAGTGGTTCGCACGAATTCCATGTATTGGCGTCCTCTGGCGAAGATGACATTGTGTTTTCGGATGCTAGCGATTACGCAGCGAATATTGAAAAAGCGGAAGCCCTAGCACCGGTTGGTGAACGCCCTGCACCTAGTCAAGCGATGCAGAAAGTGCATACGCCGAATACTAAAACGATTCAGGCTTTAGTGGATAATTTCCAGTTACCCATTGAAAAAACCATTAAGACCTTAATTGTCGAAGCCGCTGCAGACAGTGCTGCAAAGTTTGTCGCTCTATTAATTCGTGGGGATCATGAGCTGAATGAAATTAAAGCGGAGCAGCAGCCTGAAGTGGCTAAACCCTTACGCATGGCGACTGAAGAAGAAGTGCGCTCAGTGATGGGGGCAGGCCCGGGTTCTTTGGGACCAGTTAATTGCCCCATTCCAGTGATCGCTGATCGTACGGTGGCAGCGATGAGTGATTTTGGCGCAGGTGCGAATATTGAGGATTATCACTTCTTTGGAATTAACTGGGAGCGTGATTTACCTTTGCCCAAGGTCGCTGACTTACGGAATGTGCAAGCTGGTGACCCAAGTCCTGACGGTAAAGGTACACTCTCCATTGTCCGTGGGATTGAAGTGGGGCATGTGTTCCAACTCGGCAAAAAATATTCTGAAACCATGAATGCCACGGTGCTAGATGAAAATGGCAAAGCACAAACCATGCTGATGGGCTGTTATGGTATTGGGGTAACTCGTGTCGTAGCGGCTGCGATTGAGCAAAACTACGATGAAGCGGGGATTATCTGGCCAAAAGCGATGGCACCGTTTCAAGTTTCGATAGTGCCTTTAAATATGCGTAAATCCGAGGCAGTCGCACAAGCCGCAGAGGCTTTACACACTCAATTGCAAGCAGCCGGGATTGAAGTACTGCTCGATGATCGTGATATGCGCCCCGGTGCGATGTTTGCTGATCATGAGCTGATGGGGATTCCGCATCGGGTGGTTATTTCGGATCGTGGTTTGCAAGCGGGCAACTTAGAGTATAAAGCGCGTCAAGGTGGTGAAGCCGAACAAGTCGCTAGCGCTGAAATCCTCAGTTTCTTACAAGCTAAACTCGCCTAAAGGTTTAAAGTGCAGTCTTTTAGGTTTTAAAAGGCTGCACTTTTACCCAATCGCCTGGCTCCACACCCGCATTGTCTTCATCTAAAACAAGATAGCAATTGGCACGACTCATGGACATGAGTATGCCTGAACCTTGTGCGCCTGTGGTGCGTACTATCAAACCACCGGCTGGGTCTTGCTCGTAAATAGCGCGCAAAAATTCAGTGCGACCCGGTTGCTTTTTTAGTTTCTGTGCAGAGCGTGCTTGTACGACTAAGGGCTGGTAGTCTGTTTCTCCCGCTAAATATAACAGTGCAGGTTGAACGATTTGCTGGAATGTCACCATGACCGCTACCGGATTACCCGGCAAACCAAAAAATAGGGTTTCGCCTAGTTTGCCAAACGCGAGGGGGCGTCCGGGCTTAATCGCTATTTTCCAGAAGTTAATTTCACCTAATTGATCAAGAATATGTTTGGTATAGTCCGCTTCGCCCACGGAAACACCACCGGAAGTAATGACCACATCGGCACTTTCAGCCGCCATTTTGAAAGCAGCTTGTAAAGCGTCTGGCTCATCCTTGACCACACCCAAGTCCACGACATCAAAGCCTAAGTTTTTGAGCATTCCAAACAAGGTGTAGCGGTTACTGTCATACACACAGCCTTTATCCAAAAGTTCGCCGATTGAGCGTAACTCATCACCTGTTGAGAAAAAGGCCACACGGGGTGCACGATAAACTTTAAGTTCAGCGATCCCTAGGGAGGCCAGCAAGCCTAAATCAGCCGGAATTAAACGTCGACCCGCTGTAAGGATGGTTTGACCTTGAGCAATATCCTCGCCCCGTTGTCGCACATTTTGACCTTGCTTGTGCCCTGTGCCAATCCTTACGGTGGATTCATCCACGAGTTCGGTGTGTTCTTGCATGACCACGGTATCCGTACCTAGCGGCATAGGTGCACCCGTCATAATACGTATACAGGAACCTGTAGGGCATTCAGTTTCAAACGGATGCCCTGCGAAGGCAGTGCCTGCAATCGACAGGGTTTGGATAGCCTCTGTTGGCAAAGCAGAACCTGCCAAAGCATAACCGTCCATCGCAGAGTTCGTATGGGCAGGTACATTGATAGGCGAGATAACATTTTCAGCCAGCACTTGACCTAAAGCTAAACGTAGCGATTGCTTGATGACTGTTTTGATCGGTGTAATCGCCGCCATCATTTGGGCTTGGGCTTCTGCCAAGGATAAACTGGATGGCTCACGTGCATCAGCACAGCTTGGGGCAGCGTGAATCTCTGTAGCCGCTTGAGATTTCTGTCCAACAATTCGCTCCAGAATAAACGCTGCAATCGTGGAGGGCTGCTGTAAATCAAGTTGGATGACTCGCTTATCTTCTAGTTCAAGTGGCCGGTCACTTGCAATCGCCATGATTTGGGGATCATCAGGAAATAAGAAAGGATTACCCAGAATAGGGCGATGTAACTCAATTTTCGCTAGGGTTTCGTGTTTAAAGCCTTCCACAAGAATCAGATCAATCGAATTGTGATTGACCAGTTCTAAAGCGGATTTGAGCGAAACTTCGCTAGCCTCCGTCTGTTCAAATAGCACCGCGCGCGTTTTCTGTGAGGCCAAAATCACTTGATCAGCACCTGCGCTTTGAAAGCGAAAGGTATCTTTGCCGGGTTGATCAAGTTCCACTTTATGATGCGCATGTTTTATCACGGCCACCCGTAAACCTTGGGCGCGTAACAGTGGAATAAGAGTAGTAATTAAAGTCGTTTTCCCCGTGCCACTCCATGCGCAAATACCAACCATGGGAATAGATTTTGAACTCATAGGCGGCCTTCCTGCAGTGCTTGATAATGAGCGGGAGTATTAATATTTTGGAACATGATAGCAATATCACTACAGTTCACAGTAGCCATGCGCTGTTGTTGATACCAAGCGCGTAATTGACGCTCACCACGCGTTAGAAATGCCTCCAAATTCGGCAGTAAAGCGATGGGGACTAAAGCATAAGTAGGCTGTAGTTGCTCACCATCATGCGCAACGACTAAATCTGCTTTGGAGGTATTCAACACGTGCAGCATACGTGCGGCAAAATTAGGGGCAAGATAAAAGCTATCGCAGGGTATGGTAAGTATATAGGGTGTTTCCACCGTGTGCATTGCCGTTGCTAGACCCGCTAAAGGGCCTTGGTAATCAGGGGCTTGGTCACTAATGACCGGAAATCCGTAGCTTTGATAAATAGCCTGATTACGGTTGGCATTAATCACTAGACTGCTTAGCTGAGTTTGAAAGGCAGCAATAAGATGTTCAATCAAGGGGCGGCCTTGCCATTCAATCAAGCCCTTATCTAAACCACCCATACGGCTACCTTGCCCGCCCGCGAGAATGACACCGGTGACTTGATCTTGCTTAATGCTCATGCTTTGAAGTCTAGACTAAATTAATGCTTGGGCTTTAGTTTGAAAGAAGCTATCTAGGGAAAATCTATTTTGGGCAGATTTTATTAATTAAAGATTTTAAGGTTAGGGAATGTAATAATGTACTAACGTTAGAAAACATTTTCCACCTATCTATATTTTTCTGTTTCAAGCGTTTTTTAGTCGTAAACTAGAGTTGTGTTTCCAACTCATCAGCTAGTCATAAATACAATAAGGATTTTAACTATGAGTGAACTTGCCAATCCATACTCACCGCCACGTTCCAATGTTCGTTTGCCAGAGCAGCCGCTTGCTACTTATCAATTGCTAGCTGAGCCACGTGCAGTTCCAGCAGTTATGGGGTTTAAGTGGATAGGTGAAGGCTGGGCTTTGATGAGACCCGATTTAGGCATGTGGATTCTGATGCTGCTGACAGTGATAGTTTTCAATATTCTGATTTCTTTTCTGCCTTTTATTGGTGCGACTATTAATACTTTACTGACTCCGGTATTTGCAGGCGGGATGCTCATGGCACTTAGAGGCGCAGAACAAGGTCAGCGGGTGCAATTTTCTTCACTATTCGCTGGCTTCTCTACCAAGTTTGCGCCTTTACTTGGCTTAGGCGCTTTAAATCTAGCCATGTGGTTGATAGTAGTTGCCTGCTTGGGTGTGCTGTTTTGGAGTTTTTTTGCGATTTATGGCGCAGATGTAGCGACTGTGGATCTACCATCTTCTTTCTCTACCACTGCGGTATCAATAGCTGTGTTATTGGGCTTCATCGGCTTTGCAGTGATTAGCATGC
>AATN01000089.1_pt1 | contig 24004 bp, 17 predicted proteins | sample 270648 | NCBI WGS metagenome assembly AATN01 (sample SAMN02954269, study PRJNA17659) | bioreactor sludge metagenome | biome: terrestrial; feature: bioreactor; material: sludge; isolation source: Enhanced Biological Phosphorus Removal (EBPR) bioreactor sludge | place: Australia: Brisbane, Queensland
TCATCACCTCCAGGCGCGTAAGGTCCGCATTGACGGACGTAGGTAAAGACGCTCTCCGTCCCCTCCTCACGAAAGGGCTGGCTTTATCAGGATTTTCACGTTCTTGGGAAGACAACCGCTACTCGGCCAGCAAGAAGCAGAGCAAATTCTGCGCCAACACTGCCGATCTCCGCAAAATCAAGAAGTTGAACTACTCGTCCCTTATGATCGCGGACGAAGTGTAAAGTTTTCCGACGCTTTTCGCCTTGCGAAGGAAAGGGAAGGATAAGAAATGCAACCGCACCATCGGGAGTACATGAGCCCCCGCGAGGCGGCGTCAGGGCCTGCGCACTCGGATAGCATACAAGAAAGTTCGTGATTAGCAATGAACGTCAGCTACCCAAATTGAACGCCACCGGAGCCGCCCGCAGGCGGCTCCGGTGGCACCACACACATCTCTTCCTTTCGAGGTCGGACGCTACATCAGCCTGGAACGTCTGGTCGAGCAGAACAAGGACCGTTACTACGAGACGCTGGAACTGAGTTCGCAGCGCTGGCACGAAGCCAAGCACGATCCGTGGCATTACATCAACTACGTGTTGTTCATCCTCAAGAGCGCTTATCGTGAGTTCGTCGAACGGGTTGGGGAAACCTCGGAGCCGCGGGGATCGAAAACCCAGGTGGTGCTGGAGGCTATCGCGAAGATGCCGGGAACGTTCTCCTTGGCCGACCTGGAGCGTGCCTCCCCGGCGGTGAGCCGGAACATGATCCGGCGGGTGCTGAATGCGCAGAAGGAACAGTCCGTCGACTGCATCGGCCGAGGCCCTGGTGCGCTTTGGCAGAGAAAGGGGTAAGTAACGCGAAAGGATGTAACAAAGAGGGTAATGTCCGCAAGGTGTCGGGACTGGTGAGACACCTGCGCCACGCAGACAAGGGCCAGCCAGCTTGCCTGATCGCCGCTCCAACGGAAAAAGACGCGCCGCACGCCCCGTTTCACCGGGGTTCCTCGGCCTTCGCCGCTGGTGAGGGATCCGTTGGCAACCGCTCGCCTTCGTCGCTCTCTTTCATGATCTGATCGATCTTCTCCTGCAGCGGATCGCTCTGGGCTTCAGGGGGCCATGCGACCGGCGCTGGCGGTGCGGGGTCCTGGAGAGGTTCCTGTTTTCGGGCGGGTTTTGGGATCCGTTGCGGCTTGGGCTCGGCGACGGGTTCCGGCGACAGGAGTCTGCGGAACCAGCCGGTGATGCGCGCCCACAGGCCGGTGTCTTCCGGTGCCGCGAAACGAGCACGTGGATCGATGAGGCGAGCACGCAGGGCGTTCCCGAAAAATTCGCCGACCACCGGCAGGGCGCTGTGCGCCCCCTGACCCCAGTAGTCGCTGCGCAGCGTGACGCGACTGTCGTTGAAACCGACCCACGCCCCGGCGACCAACTGCCGGTGCATCAGGATGAACCAGCCGTCCGCGTTGTCCTGCGTCGTGCCGGTCTTGCCGGCCACGTCGGCGCGGATGCCATGGCGGCTGCGGATATCTCTGCCGGTGCCGCGGTTGATGGCGCCGCGCAGGTTGTCGAGCAGCGTGTAGGCGACGTCGGGTTCGAGTGCAATGTCGGGGTCTTGCGGGCTGAATTCCTCGATGACCCGGCCGTCGCGGTCTTCGATGCGGCTGACCAGCAGCGGCTCGAGGTAGCCACCGCCATTGGCGATCGTCGCGTAAGCGGCAACCATTTCCTTGAGAGTGACGGGACTGGTGCCCAGGGCGAGCGATGGCACGGCTTCGAGCTTGCTCTGGCGCACGCCCATGTGGCGGGCGAGTCTGGCCACCTTGGCGGGGCTGACCTGCTGGATGAGTTGCGCGGTGATGGTGTTCTTCGAATAGGCGAGCCCGTCGCTCAGGGTCATCGCCTCGCCGCTCGGTGGCGCGCCATCGGTGGGCCGCCAGACCTCGCTGCCGCCGACGGCGATTTCCACCGTCTGGTCGATCAAACGGTCGTCCGGGCTGGCGCCCTGGCGGTAGGCTTCGCCGTAAACAAATGGCTTGAAGGTCGAGCCGGGCTGGCGGCGCGCCTGCTGCACATGGTCGAAGGCTTCCTGCTCGAAGTCGCGGCTGCCGACCCAGGCCTTGACGTGGCCGTTGCGCGGGTCGATGGCCAGGAAACCGATCTGTATCTGCGTCTTTTGCTGACGCAGCGCCCGCATGAAGTCCTTGTCGGCCTGCAGTTCCAGCATGGCCTGTGCAGGGGTCCGGTCTTTGGCGATTGCGGCGGCGTACTCCGGCGATTCGCGGATGAAAGCCTGGACCAGGCTGGAGTCGGTGCTCCACGCCGAGCGCTTTCCCCATGCTGCGTTGGCGATGTTCTGCAAGCTGTTGCCCTGGCGCGTCACGGCCTGGTTGGCGGCTGCCTGCAGCCGGGAATCGATCGTTGTGCGTACCACCAGCCCGTCGCCATGGATGCTGTAGTCGTTGCGGTCGGCCCAGGCAATCAACCACTTGCGCAGTTGCCTGGCGAAGTGGGGTGCCGGTCCCGATGGTTCCGTCTGGCGCTCGAAGTCGATACGCATGGGCCGCTTGCTGAGCGAGTCGAATTGTTTCGAGGTCAATTTCTCGCGCTTGACCATTTGCTTCAGCACCGTGTTACGTCGCTGCAGGGCTCGCTCGGGATTGAGCACGGGATTGTAGTAACTGTTGCCCTTGAGCATGCCGACCAGCGTCGCGCTCTGCAGCACATCGAGCCGGTCGGCCGAGGTATCGAAATAGGTACGCGCCGCCATCTCGATACCGTAGGCGTTGTAGAGGAAGGGGACGGTGTTGAGGTAGGTCTCGAGGATTTCGTCCTTGCTGTGGACGGCCTCGATCTTCAATGCCGTGATGGCTTCCTTGATCTTGCGCGTCAGCGTCGGCGCCCGGCCGATCTCCTCCGGGTAGAGGTTGCGGGCGAGTTGCTGGGTCAGCGTCGAGCCCCCCTGGCGGTCGCCCCTGAGGTTGTTGAGCGCCGCGGCAGCGGTGCGTCGCCAGTCGAGACCGAAATGGTCATAAAAGCGGTGATCTTCCGTGGCGATCAGGGCGTTGATGACGTATGGCGAGATCTCGGCGAGTGCGACCCATTCCCGGTTGGATTGCTTGAACTCGGTGAGTCTCTTGCCATCTGCCGAGAGGATTTGCGCCGGGTGCTCCGATGACGCCTTGCGGATGTTGCTGATACTTGGCGTGAACGGGATGAGGATGAGGACATAGAGCAGCAACAGCGCAGGCACCGCCAGCAGTGTCCGGATCACCCCCCGCCGGGTCGGGTGGCGGAGCGAGTCGAGCGTGCCGGCGAAGCGGGACGAAAGGCCCGGGGCAATCCGGGTCGCCAGGTTTTTCAGTTCACCAAGCAGGGAACGTATCGATGAGGCCATTGATGGTTCGTTTCAAGCCCGAACGGGCTCGTGCGCAAGCGGTCTTGCCAAGGCTTTTCGAGTGTTTTCGAGCGGGAGACATCAGATCTGCAGGACAGTGTATCGGTATGTTGCACCGCTTCGGGTATTTTCTCACGGTCGCACGGGCGGTCGCTGGGCCGGCAGCGGCGCCGGCCGACAAGCTCGCGCCGGGCAAGCGTCCTCACCTGCTGGCCGCCCTCCGCGTCACGCGCGCAGGCGTCGCTGATCGGCAGGCGGTCGGCGTTTGACCTTGCCTGACAGGGCCACCTATACTCTCCCGGTGTCGCTCAACTTCCGCTCCCCGTCCTCTCGCTCGTCCTTCCGGGCGCTTGCCGCGATACTGCTGCTTGGCCTGCTGGCCAGTTGCGGCAGCACGCGGAGCAGCGTCGCCGTCTACCAGAACGAAGGCTTCGAAGCCAACGAGACCTTTTCGCGGCTGTTCGACGCCGATGTCGACGCGACCTGCGAGGCGGCGCGGCGCGCCCTGCTCAGCCAGGGCTACGTGCTGAGCACTCTGAAGCGCGATTTCATCAGCGCCAGCAAGAACTTCCAGCCCGAGGGCGAGGTGCATGTGCAAATCGTCTTCAACGTCGTCTGCGCGCCGGAGGGTGGGCAGGAGCACGTGTCGACAGCCTATGTGAACGCGATCCAGGACCGTTACGCGCTGAAGAAGAGCCCGAACTCGGCGACCGTCGGCGTCGCCGCGCTCGGCTCGTTGTCGATCCCGCTCGCCGCTTCCGACGATTCGCTGGTCAAGGTGGCGAGCGAAACGATTCCTGCCGGACCCTTCTACGACCGCTTCTTTGCGCTGATGCAGCGCAACCTCGCGCAGCAGGCGGGCGAGCGGTAGCGGCGCGGCCCGCCGACTGGCGCGGCGCTGACGGTGCCGCGCCGCCCGTGCTGCGTTCAGAAGGCAGCGTTGACCTGGACCCAGAGCTGCGGACTGCGTGAGCGGCCGTCGGAGTCGTTGCCGTTGACGTCGCTGGCCGGGTTGTTGCCGAGGCGCTGTGCCAGCGTTGCCGAGATCTGGCTGTTTGTCGTCGGCGTCCACACCGCCGAGGCGCCGAAGCCGGAGAGCCCGTACTGGTTGTCCAGGTTTGGCGTCAACACGTTCCAGGTCGACCACGGGTTGCGGTGCAGGCGGATTTCGCCATGATCGAGGAAGGCCACGACACGCCAGTTGCGGTCGATTTCGCGGCGCCACTCCAGGTTAAGGAGCCAGCCTTCGTCTCCACTGGCTTCGCCGGTCGGGTAGGCGCGCACGCCCTGCGGTCCGCCGAGGACGAACTTCTGCGACGAGTCGAGGTTCTTGCTGGCCACTTGCCCGGACAGCGCTGCATACAGCGCCGAGGTTTTCGACAGGCGCAGCAGATGCACGAGCTGCCCGCTGCCCTTGTCGAAGCCGCCCTGTGCCTGCGCGGTCACCGCATCCTGGCGCTTGTTCGCCGCCCAGCCGTCGAGCGTGATCCGGCCCGACACCCATTGCGCTGAATAGCTGGTGTAGGCGCCGAGGCCAGTGAGGCCGAGCAGGTCGCTATGGTCGCCGCTGAGCCCCAGCGTCAGGGTCTTGCTCTCGATATCGCTGGTCGTCACCCCCAGGGCGCGGTTGACGAATTTCTGGCTCGCCCAGTTGGCCGACACCGACAGGTTGTTCAGGCGGGTGCGCAGCAGCGGATAGCTGACAAATCCGGCAAGCGAAGAGGCTTCGCCATTTGCGCGCAATGCCGACATCGTCGAATCGCCGCAGCACAGCCGGTAACGCGATTCGATGGCGACGACGCCGGCTCTCCAGCCATCATCGCCGAGGGGTAGCGCGTAGCTGCCGCGCACGAACGAAGTGCCTTCGCTGACCAGGCCGCGCAGGCTCCACTGGTCGCCGAGTCCATAGGCGTCGTTGATCGCTATCCCGGCGCCCAGTTCCGCCCTGCCGGTGTAGCGGTTGCCGGCATTGTCCATGTCTATGGTGCCGGCGAGGACCGCTCCCTGCCCGGCCTCGATGAGGACGCGCGTACCGCCGAGTTCCTCGCCCGGTGTCAGTACCGCACGGGCGCTGGTTGCTGGCAGGTCGTTGATGAGCAGCAGGCCGCGCTCCAGGCGCTCTTCCTCGAGTGCGCTTCCTGGTGGCAGCGCGCCGGCCAGCATGGCGCGCAGCCTGTCGTCGGAGAGGCGTGTATCCGGTGCGCGCTTGATGTCGATGCCTTCGACACGGCCCTCGATGACGCGCAGTTCGACGACGCCATCCTTGATCTCCTGCGGCGGCACGTAGGCGCGGGCGGCAAACAGGCCGCGCTTGCGCAACCACGCCTCGAACTTCGCGGCGACACGCTGCAGGCCGTCCACGCTCAGTGGCTGACCGGCGAAGGTGGCGAGAAAGGCCTGCGCCTCGGTCTCTGGTACCGCATTCAGGCCGGTGACGCGGAAGGCGCTCACCTCGGTCTTCGGGCCGCTGTCGGTGGCGCTCTTGCCACCATCGACCGCATCGGGGGTGGGCGGCATGAAGGGCGCAGCCGGCGGCTGGTCGCGGCGGATTTCCTCGCGCAGTAGCGAACCGGCGTCAGGCGGTGGCGCCGCCCAGGCTTCAGTCGCCAGACAGAGGAGTAGCGGCGTCCAGATCAGCGTTGCCGGCGCGCGCCGTTGGCGAAGAACAGGATCGTGTGGCGGGCGCAGACGCCAGGCTTCAGTGGTGGTCATGGCTTCTCTCCCGAGCGCCCGGGCGTCAGCAGGTACTCGCCACCTTCCGCGTGGCCTGCGGAAACGACGATGCCGTACTGCGGCACCTGTGGGAACTCGCTGGCCACCGCGGCCTTGATCGCGGCGTGCAGTTGCTGGCCCGAGGTCTCTTCCTTCATCTGCTCGAGCGACCGGATCAGGTTCCAGGCAAAGATCGAATGGTCGTCGTAGCCCTCGTCGGAAACGGGCTCCTCGCCGCCCGAGGAGAACGCCAGCACCGAGCGCCGCGTCAGCGTCTGCTCGCGGCTGATGCGGACGCTGTCGGTCACCTTGCCTTCCCGGGTCAGCGAACCGGAGTAGCAACTGTCGGAGACCAGCATCACCTGTTTGGCCGGGATGTTGCGCAGGGCGCGGGCAATCGTCTGGTTCGAGATCCACTGGTACGGCGTCTGCACGTCAGCGTCGGTGGGCAGCCAGTAACCGGTGTGCGTGGCCTCGTCGAGATAACCGTGGCCCGAGTACATCACCAGCACGCTGTCGTTGCGCGCGGTGTTGCGGATCAGGTCGTTCAGGGCCTTGACCAGTTCCTGGCGGTCGGCATTGTCGACCACCCTGGTCTCGTAACCCATTCGGTCGCGCAGTTGCGCGGCGATGGCGTTGGCGTCGTTGATCGGGGTCTCGAGTTCGGGGATTGGCGAGCGGTAGGCGTTGTTGCCGATCAGCAGCGCCACCTTGCGTCTGACCGCCGGTTGGTAGCCGTCGTCCGCCGCTCGCAGCGGCGTGGCGATGCACAGCTCGCTGCGACCGTCGATGCAGTCCGGAATGTCGGCGGCGCCGGGATTCTTCGCCAGCACAGCCAGTGCGTCGGCAAAGAGCTGGCTGCGCGCCGCGTGTACCTGCCGGCTGATGGCCTGCAGGTCGCCAAGCTTCAGCACGCCGGCGAGCCGGGGCATGGTCGTGCTCGCGTCGACGATCAATTCCGGTGGAGGGGGGGGCGTTTTCGTTGTGGCGCTGGCCAGCGTACCTGTTGGCGAGGCCTGGCTCGTTGCGCTGCCGCTCGGGAAATTGCTCATCGCCGCGCCACCGCTGCCCAGGCCTCCGGGGGGCGCGATGGCGGCCGACACCAGCCCGTTGGTCCGTGGATTGGCGGACGACTGCTCGCTGACCCGGGTATCGGTCGTGACGATGGCGCTTTTCACTTGACCGACGAGCGAGGAATCGCCTCCGCCGGACGTGTAGAACACCCGGTTTGCCGACAACAGGATGTCCCCTTGAATGCTGGCGCCGTCAAAGGACACGACATACCCGCTCAGGCCGTTCAGGTAGGTGGTGGACGGCTTGTCGGTGATCAGGGACCAGAAGCTGCCGGCCGGGAGCGTCAGAGCGCTGGCGCCGACATTGTTGGTGAAGCTGCCGCCCGCGCGGAGATCGATATGCGGCTGCACGCAGGTGCCGGTGCACAGTGGGTCCACGGTATAGACGGGGCCGAGGCCAAATCCGTAACCCCTGTCGACGGCGACAATCGGCGCGTTGAGCGTCATGTTGCCGCCGGTGTACAGGAGGATGTTGACGGCGGTGATGCCATTGACACCATCGACCGAGCCAACCGTAATTCCCGTGCTGCTGTCGTTGATGAGCGCGAAGTCACCGACGCTACCGCTGCCCAGGTCGGCGGCGACGGTGCCGATTCTGTTGCCACCGACCGCATCGACAAGAATGATCTCGCCGCTGCCGGTTGCCACCAGTTGTCTGGCGGTTATCGGCGCCGCAGCCGACTGCCGGACCTGGCCGCCACTGGTCAACTGGAAGCTGAGCAAACCATCGGCGTTGGTGAGGGAAATCGGCGCATTGATCTGGACGCCGCCGCTGCCGGCGTCGAAGAGCAGGCCAGACGCACCCGAACCGAAGGTGATGGGAGCGTTCACCACGACGCTGCTGCCGCCCAGATGCAGGTCTCCGGCATCGATATGGCTGGCGTCGAGGTCGGCGGCGACCGTCAGAGGGCCGCCGCCGCTCCATCCGATGACAATGTTATGGGCAGCCGGTGCATGCAGGGTGGCGATTTCTGTCGGGGAAAGGCTCAGCACGCCGGCGCTCGGGGTCGACTCGATGCGGATGGCGCGAGTCGAATCGAAAGTCCGGATGCCGATACTTGCTGCGCTGCTCGTCGTCGTGCCGGTCAGATCCAGGTCATTGGCGTGGTACTCGACGTCCGCCGCGTTCACGCGGCCGGTGCTCGAAACACTCAGCGTCCCTGCTGTATCGATCTTGAAGACCCCTGGGGTGCTGACGGCACTGTTGATCCGGACACCCGCCAGCGCCTCAAGACCGATCCCCAACAGTCCCGGCCCGCCCGTGATCGGCGCGTCGATGGTGATGTTGCCGCCGGGGGTGCTCAGCGCCAGGTAACCGGCATGGATCTGGCTGCCGGCAAGCGCGGCCCCCACGCTGATGTCGCCGTTCGGTGTAAAGAGCACGATAGCCCGGTCTGCATCCGCACGCAGGGTGGCGAACTGGGTTGGCGTCAGGCTCAGGATGCCCGCGCTCGGCGTCGCTTCGATGCGGATCGAGCGGCCGGGATCGTTGGGCTGGATACTCAGCGTACCGGCGATGGCCGTCGTCGTGCCGCTCAGCACGAGGTTGTTGGCCTGGTAACGGACGGCATCGCCGCCGCCACCGCCGGGGCCGGTACCGGTCACGTTGGCGAAGACGTTCAGGGTGCCCGGCGCGGTGGCAGCGAAGCGTGAATTCGGCCCGGTACCGGTGACGTTGCCGATGATCGTGATGTTGCGTTCGGCCACCAGGGTGAGCGCGTTGCCCGAACTCCACGACACGGGGTCATCGACGAAGATGTCGCCGGCGCCGCCAGGAGTGCCCATCGTCGCCGTCTGGATGGTCACGCTGGTCGTCGCGAGGAGGCTCGACAGCGCTGGGCCGGTAATGTCGCCGCCGGATGGCACCGAACTGATGGTGTAGTCGTTCGGATCGATCAGCCAGTTTCCCGTCTTGCCGTAGGCTGCAGCCGTGGTGACGCGCGTGGAGGAATCGACTTTCACGCTGTGTCCGGATGTCTCGATGAAGCCGCCATCGCCGCCGCTGGGCGCCGAAGCGTCGAGGGTGCCAGCGACCTTGACGGCTCCGCCGAGCAGCTTGATCACTCCCTGGTGCTCGCTGAGCGTGGTGGCGCGGACGATGCCGCTGTTGTTGATGGCGCCGTTGGCCAGGCGACCGGCGGCGTCGGTGCTCATCAGGACCCAACCACCGTCGGCGGCTACGAGGTTCCTGTTGTCGATCAGGCCGGCGACATCGGCCCGGTCGACGCGGATTTCGATCAGCCGGTCGCCGGAAAAGTCGACGCGCAGTTCCTCACCGCTGGCCAACGCGACAGTGCCCAGTCGGGCGGCGATGATGCCTTCGTTTCTGACTTCCGGTGCGAGGAGGGCGATGTAGCCGCCGTCGGCGGCGGTCAGCGTGCCCTGGTTGACGATGCTGCCGGAACTCTCCTTCGTGAAGCGGTAGTTGCCGCTCATGAAATCGTCGTTGCCGAGCCTGAGGCTGGCGGCCAGCAGGCCGCCGACATCGACGCGGGCGGTGGGGCCGAAAAGGACGCCGCCGGGGTTGAGCAGCCAGACCTGGCCGTTGGCGGAGAGGCGACCGTCGATGACCGAGCGTCCGCCGTCGGCGCCGACGCGGTTCAGTACTATCGCCGAGGCGGAAGGCTGTTGGAAGCGGACGGCGGCATCGCTGCCGACATTGAAGCTGCGCCAGTCGATGACGGCCTTGGCGGATGTCTGGTCGATGCGCATGCTGCTGCCCGTCTGACTGATCGTGGCACTGCCGGCGGTGACGACGCCGCCGCTGGGCAGCGCCGTTGCGGCAAGCACGGACGCCGCCGGCAGCGATAGCAGCCCGATGGCGGCAAGCAACAGGGACTGCTGTGCCAGTCCATGCGCCGGGCAGCTGCCGTCGGTTGGGTGCGTGTGCCGATGCGCATGGCGCGCATGAGCCGGGTCAGGCGTTGGCAAGGCGAGGTTCGTGCTTACGGCTGCCGGGTGGGTGAGGTTCACTGCCGTTCTCGTGTCGTTGAGGGCATGAGCTTGCCCAGTGTCTGGGCCGCACTATACTATACTCCTCCTGCCATGACAGAGGCAAATGCCGACCGGCGTTTCCGGGATCACCGCCGACCGGGGCGACGCCGCGAGGTTACGGGACAGAGAGGTGACCCGAAGAGAGGGCTTTGCCGGGTCTGCCGGGTCTGCCGGTGGTCAATCGTCGATTGACCACCGTTGACGGCGCCACATATACTCTCTGCGCTGCGCGCGTGATGGCCCGCGGGAATGACAAGAGCACACCCGGGAGTGGAGGAAACCGATGTTCAGAGGCCTGCTGTCGTTTTTTCGCACGAAGACCGGGAACGCGCCTGCCGAGGTCCCGCCGGTGGCCAAAGTCGCCGTCCCCGATGTGGGCAGGCCCGATGTCGGCCGGCCGGAAAGCCAGACGTATCTTCGGCATCGGCCCATACTCGATCGCGAACAGCGCGTGGTTGCGTATGAACTCACCGTGGAGAGGCATCGAGCGCTGCATGCCCACCAATGGCAGGCGACGTCGCGCAAGCTTTTCGGTGATGTCCTGCTTTGGCAGTTTGCGCAGGCGAGGCTGGATGCCCTCCTCATGCAGCGTCTGGTGTTTCTGCCGGTGGGTATCGGGATCATCGACCACCCGGCGCTGGCCAGCCTGCCGCGGCGCAACGTCGTGCTGCAGATTGCCTGGCACGATGAGGGTAGCCCGGGTTCGCCGAGCACGCTGCTTGCCGGTATGACCCGGCTGCGCGAACTCGGGTTTTCCCTGGCCTGCGCCCACGATCTCATGGACGGCGACGACGGATTGGCGGCTTTGGCGGACTACGTCACGGTCGACGTGGGCCAGATGGCGCCACCCGATCTCCTCGACGTGCAACGCCGGCTGTCGGGCCGCCACCAGCAGAAGCCGCTGATGGCAATGAACGTCGACTTCATCGAGATGTACCACGCTTGCCGCAAGATGCGCTTCGGGTATTTCCACGGTGACTTCATCAGTTGTAGCGAGGAGGCGGAAGGCAACGTCGATCTTCCCCCGTACAAGGTGGCAGCGATGGAACTGCTCAATGCGATTCGCCGGCAGGCCAATCACGACGAACTCGCGGAAAAGGCATGGTCCGACCCGACACTGGTGTTGCGTCTGCTGCGCGTCGTGAACTCGCCTGCCATTCGTCTGCGCGCGCCGATCAGCGATCTGAAGCAGGCCATCACCTACCTCGGCTACGACGAACTCTACCGCTGGGTGACGCTGCTGCTGTTTTCCAGTCATCGCCCGGAGGACAGGCAGCCGATGGAAAATGCCTGGCGCGAGACGGCCCTCGTGCGCGGGCGCTTCATGGAGGTGCTCGCCGCCGGGCGCCTGAACACGCTGGAATGCAGCCAACTATTCGTTGTCGGCGTCCTGTCGATGATCGACAAGCTGTTTCGCATGTCGATGCAACACGCGGTGGAGAAGTTCACGCTGCCACCGGAAGTGTCGAATGCGCTGCTCAATCACCAGGGAAAATTTGCCGGCTATCTCGAACTGGCGTTGGCCTGCGAGAGTGGTGATCAAGCGTCGATCGAGACCCTGGCCGCAGATTGTGGCTTCGACCTGAACGCCGTCAACCGATGCCAGATCGAGGCGCTGGAGTGGGTCCTCGGGTTCACCGAGGCCGCGGAAGAGCTTGCTCGAGACGCCGGTTAGTCGGTGACGGTACGGCCGCCTGCAGCGGCGGGGGTCTCCTGGATTCCTTGCCGCCAGAACAAAAAGCCCGCCTTGCGGCGGGCTTCCATGGGGAGCCAGGCATACAGCCAAACCAGACTCATTCGAACTCGATGATCACCTGATCCACCGACAGGCTCTCGCCGGGTGCAGCGACGACCTTCTTGACCTTGCAGTCGAGTTCGGCCTTGAGGACGTTTTCCATCTTCATCGCTTCGATGACGGCCAGCTTCTCGCCGGCACTGACCTGCTGTCCGGCGACGACCGACACTTCGCGCAGCAAGCCGGGCATCGGTGAGAGCAGGAACTTCGAGAGGTCCGGCGGCAGCTTCTTGGGCATCAGTGCCAGCATGCGGGCAGCGTTGGCGGTCATCACCGTCGCCTTGACCTGCTTGCCGAAGTGCACGACACGATAGAGCAGACCGATGCGTTCGAGTTGCAGACAGATCGGCGCACCGTTACAGGTGCCGTGGAAAACGAGTTCGCCGAATTTCCAGTCGGAAACCAGGTCGTAGCGGTCCGCGCCGTGCGTCACCGAGTAGCCTCCGGGGATCGGTTTCACCACCACCGGGTAGTCCTTGCCCTCCATCTGCACGACCCACTCGTCGCCGACCTTGCGCTGGTGGCCCGCCATCTGGCCGCTGACCTGGACGGCACGATCGATATAGCGGCGACGGCCGAAGGCCGCCAATGCGGCGAGAAGCCCCGGATCGTCATGCACCACGTCGGCGGCAACGAAGCCATCCGGATACTCTTCGGCGAGGAAGGCCGTGGTGAACACGCCCGACAGGAAGCGCGGATTCTGCATCAGCGCCGCCTGGAAGGGAATGTTCGAATCGATGCCGCGAATCACGAACGCGTTGAGCGCGTCACGCAGTCTGGCGATCGCCTGGTCGCGGGTGCCGCCGTGGCAGATCAGCTTGGCGATCATCGAGTCGTAGTACATCGAGATCTCGCCGCCTTCGAAGACGCCGGTGTCGACTCGGACCTGACCTTCGACGGTCTCCGGTGGCCGGTACTTGACCAGACGGCCGACGGAAGGCAGGAAGCCGCGGAAGGGATCCTCGGCGTTGATCCGGCATTCGATCGCCCAGCCGTTCGGCTTGATGTCCTCCTGCTTGAACGGCAGGGGTTCGCCGGCGGCGACGCGGATCATCAGTTCGACGAGATCGACGCCGGTGATCATTTCGGTGACCGGATGCTCGACCTGCAGGCGGGTGTTCATTTCCAGGAAATAGAACGACTTGTCCGAGCCGACGACGAACTCGACGGTACCCGCGCTCTGGTAGTTGACGGCCTTGGCGAGCGCCACCGCCTGCTCGCCCATCGCCTTGCGGATCGTGTCGTTGATGAATGGCGAGGGGGCTTCCTCGAGGACCTTCTGGTGCCGCCGCTGGATCGAACACTCGCGTTCGAGCAGGTAGACGGTGTTGCCGAAGGAATCGGCGATCACCTGAATCTCGATGTGATGCGGCCCTTCGACGAACTTCTCGATGAACACGCGATCGTCGCCGAAGCTGTTGCGGGCTTCGTTGCGGCAGGCCTCGAAGCCCTCGAAGGCTTCCTTGTCGTTGAAGGCGACGCGCAGTCCCTTGCCGCCGCCGCCGGCGGACGCCTTGATCATCACCGGGTAGCCGATTCCCTTGGCGATTTCGACGGCCTGTGCCGAGTCGGCGATCTCGGCATTGTAGCCAGGGATGGTGTTGACCTTCGCTTCCATCGCCAGCTTCTTGGAAGCGATCTTGTCACCCATCGCCGCTACCGAATAATGCTTCGGGCCGATGAAGATGATGCCGCTATCCTCGAGGCGGCGGGAGAACTCTTCGTTCTCGGAGAGGAAGCCGTAACCGGGGTGTACCGCCTCGGCGCCGGTCGCCTGGCAGGCGGCGATGATCTTGTCGATCACCAGATACGACTCCTTGGAGGCGGCAGGGCCGATACATACGCCTTCGTCGGCCATCAGTACGTGCATCGAGTCCTTGTCGGCCTCGGAATAGACCGCGACCGTCTTGATGCCCATTTTCTTGGCGGTCTTCATGACCCGGCAGGCGATCTCGCCGCGGTTGGCGATCAGAATTTTCTTGAACATCTCTATTTCTCCCCGTCGATCAAAGCGGAATGTTGCCGTGTTTGCGCCACGGGTTTTCCAGCTGTTTGTTGCGCAGCATTGCCAGAGAGCGGCAGATGCGCTTGCGGGTCTCGTTGGGCATGATCACGTCGTCGATGAAGCCACGCGCGCCGGCGACGAAGGGATTGGCGAACTTGGCCTTGTACTCGGCCTCGCGCGCCGCCAGTTTGGCCGGGTCGTTCTTCTCCTCGCGGAAGATGATCTCGACCGCGCCTTTCGGACCCATGACCGCGATTTCGGCCGATGGCCAAGCGAAGTTGACGTCGCCGCGCAGGTGCTTCGAGGCCATCACGTCGTAGGCACCGCCGTAGGCCTTGCGGGTGATCACGGTGATCTTCGGCACCGTGCACTCGGCATAGGCATAGAGCAGCTTGGCGCCGTGCTTGATGATGCCGCCGTATTCCTGCGCGGTGCCGGGCATGAAGCCGGGAACGTCGACGAAGGTCACCACCGGGATGTTGAAGGCGTCGCAGTAGCGCACGAAGCGGGCGGCCTTGATCGAGCTCTTGATGTCCAGGCAGCCGGCCAGCACGAGCGGCTGGTTGGCGACGATGCCGACGGTGGACCCGTCCATGCGCGCGAAGCCGATGACGATGTTCTTGGCGTACTCGCGTTGCAGTTCGAAGAAGTCACCGTCGTCGGCGACCTTGATGATCAGTTCCTTGATGTTGTACGGTTTGTTGGCGTTGTCCGGGACCAGCGTGTCGAGCGAGAAGTCGAGACGTTCGGCCGGATCCTGCGACGGCAGGCGCGGTGGCTTTTCGCGGTTGTTCGACGGCAGGAAGCTGATGAAGCGGCGAATCATCATCAGGGCTTCGACGTCGTTCTCGAAAGCCAGATCGGCGACGCCGGACTTGGTCGTGTGTGTGATCGCGCCCCCGAGTTCTTCGGAAGTGACGTCTTCGTGCGTTACCGTCTTGACCACTTCCGGGCCGGTGACGAACATGTACGACGAGTCCTTGACCATGAAGATGAAGTCCGTCATCGACGGGCTGTAGACCGCACCACCCGCGCACGGTCCCATGATCAGGGAGATCTGCGGAACCACGCCGGAGGCGAGAACGTTGCGCTGGAAGACATCGGCGTAACCGGCGAGCGAAGCCACGCCTTCCTGGATGCGCGCACCGCCCGAGTCGTTGAGACCGATCACCGGCGCACCGACCTTGATCGCGTGATCCATGACCTTGCAGATCTTCTCGGCATGCGCCTCCGAGAGCGAGCCGCCGAAGACGGTGAAATCCTGCGAGAAGACGAACATCAGGCGACCGTTGATCGTGCCGCAGCCGATCACGACGCCGTCACCGGGCACCGACTGTTCGGCCATGCCGAAGTCGTTGCAGCGGTGCTCCTTGAACATGTCCCACTCTTCGAAAGAACCACTGTCGAGCAGGAGCTCGATGCGCTCGCGGGCAGCCAGTTTGCCCTTGCTGTGCTGGTTGTCGATGCGCTTCTGGCCACCACCCAGACAGGCCGCCGCGCGCTTTTCTGCTAGCTGGCGAATGATGTCATGCATATGTTCTACTCCCTAACGGTCGCGTCAATCAGAACTACAAACAAGTCGGAGGTTTCGTTGCAATAGCCAAGAGTCAGTGCTTTAGATAGGTCAGCAGTCGTGAAGCGGCTGCTCCGGGCGTCGTTCGCCCTTCGGCGACGTCTGCCGAGAGTTCCGGCAGCGCCGAGCGGACTGCCGGATGCGAACGGAAATAGTGACGCAGGCCCGAGTCGATCAGATTCCACATCCAGTCGACGGCCTGTCGACGGCGCTTCTCTTCGAACTCGCCGCTGGCCGTCATCGTCGTCTGGTAACGTTCGATCTCGGCCCAGAATTCGCTGATGCCGCGCTTGGCGAGCGCGCTGACGGTGAGGACCGGCGGCCGCCAGTTCGGGCTGGCGCTGCGCAGCATGGTCAGTGCGGCCTTCATCTGGCCGCGGGCAAAAGCCGCGGCGCGTTCATCGATATCGGCCTTGTTGAAGACCACCAGGTCGGCGATTTCGACGATACCCTTCTTGATCGCCTGCAGGTCGTCGCCGGCGTTGGGCAACTGCAGCAGGACAAAGATATCGACCATGCCGGCGACAGTCGTCTCGGACTGCCCGACGCCGACCGTCTCGACGATGATCACGTCGAAACCCGCTGCTTCGCAGACCAGCATCGCTTCGCGCGTCTTGTCGGCGACGCCGCCCAGCGAGCCGGACGACGGGCTGGGCCGGATGAATGCCTCGTCGCGCTGGCACAGGAACTCCATACGCGTCTTGTCGCCGAGAATCGAGCCGCCGGAAACCGACGACGAGGGATCGACGGCGAGCACGGCGACGCGCTTGCCGGCTTCGATCAAATAGAGGCCGAGAGTCTCGATGAAGGTCGACTTGCCGGCGCCCGGGGCACCGGAGATGCCGACGCGAATCGTCCGGCCGGTGTGCGGCAGCAGTGCCGTCAACACCTGGCGGGCACGCCGCTGATGATCGTGGTGCGTCGATTCGACGAGCGTGATGGTCTTGGCCAGCGCTCGCCGGCGACCGGCCAGCACCCCTTCCACGAGATGCTGGTCGGCAGCCGACAGGCTGGTGGCAGAGGTGCTGGTCATGTCCCTAACCAAACGTTGGTACGAGCTTGTTGCTCAGGCTGGAGCGTGCGAACGTGCCTTGCGGATCTCCGTCAGGACGGTCATTGCCGAATCTTCGATTCGCGTTCCCGGGCCGAAGATGGCCTTGGCGCCAGCCTGGAAGAGGAAGTCATAGTCCTGCGCCGGGATGACGCCACCGGCGAAAACGATGATGTCGTCGGCGCCCTGATCCTTGAGTGCCTGAACCAGCGCCGGCAGCAGCGTCTTGTGACCGGCGGCGAGCGACGAGACGCCAACGGCGTGCACGTCGTTTTCGATCGCCAGGCGTGCCGCTTCCTCGGGGGTCTGGAAGAGCGGGCCGACGTCGATGTCGAAGCCGAGGTCGGCAAAGGCGGTGGCCACGACCTTGGCACCACGGTCGTGACCATCCTGGCCGAGCTTGGCGATCATGATGCGTGGCCGACGGCCTTCGTCCTCGTTGAACTTGGCGATCTCGGCTTTCAGCGATTCCCAGCTTGCCATGCCTTCGAGGACCGCGCCATAGACGCCGGAAACGGTCTGCTGTGTGGCGCGGAAACGACCGAAGGTCTTTTCCATGGCGTCGGAGACTTCGCCGACCGACGCGCGCAGGCGCATGGCGTTGACCGCGAACTCGAGGAGATTGCCTTCGCCGGTTTCGGCGCAGCGCGCCAGATCGGCGAGTGCCGCGTTGACCTTGTCGGTATCGCGGGCGGCACGAACCTGCTTGAGACGGGCGATCTGCGAATCGCGCACGGCGTTGTTGTCGATGTCGCGAATGTCGATCGCATCTTCCTTGGCCAGCTTGTACTTGTTGACGCCGACGATCACATCCTTGCCGGAGTCGATGCGCGCCTGTTTATCGGCGGCACAGCCCTCGATCTTCATCTTTGCCCAGCCCGATTCGACGGCGTGCGTCATGCCGCCCATGGCCTCGACTTCCTCGATGAGCTTCCAGGCCTCGTCGACGAGATCCTGAGTGAGTTTTTCCATCATGTAGGAGCCGGCCCAGGGATCGATGACGTTGGTAATGTGTGTCTCTTCCTGGATCACGAGTTGCGTGTTGCGGGCAATGCGCGACGAAAACTCGGTCGGCAGCGCGATCGCTTCGTCGAGGGCATTGGTGTGCAGCGACTGGGTGCCGCCAAAGACCGCCGCCATCGCCTCGATGGTCGTGCGCACGACGTTGTTGTAGGGATCCTGTTCGGTGAGCGACCAGCCGGAGGTTTGGCAGTGCGTGCGCAACATCATCGACTTCGGGCTCTTCGGCGAGAATTCCTGCATGATCTTCCACCACAGCAGGCGCGCCGCCCGCAGCTTGGCGACTTCCAGGTAGAAGTTCATGCCGATGGCGAAGAAGAACGACAGTCGGCCGGCAAACTCGTCCACGTCGAGGCCGGAAGCGATTGCCGTCTTCACGTACTCGCGGCCGTCGGCGAGGGTGAATGCGAGTTCGAGCGCCTGAGTCGCTCCGGCTTCCTGCATGTGGTAACCGGAGATCGAGATCGAGTTGAACTTGGGCATGTGGTGCGCGGTGTAGCCGATGATGTCGGAGATGATCTTCATCGACGGCTTGGGCGGGTAGATGTAGGTGTTGCGGACCATGAACTCCTTGAGGATGTCGTTCTGAATGGTCCCCGACAGCTTTTCCTGGGGTACGCCCTGTTCTTCGGCGGCGACGATGTAGCCGGCGAGGATGGGCAGGACGGCGCCGTTCATCGTCATCGACACCGAGATCTTTTCGAGCGGGATGCCGTCGAACAGGATCTTCATGTCCTCGACGGAATCGATCGCCACACCGGCCTTGCCGACGTCGCCGGTGACGCGCGGATGGTCGGAGTCGTAGCCGCGGTGCGTCGCCAGGTCGAAGGCGACCGAAACGCCTTGACCGCCGGCGGCCAGCGCCTTGCGGTAGAAAGCGTTCGATGCTTCGGCGGTTGAGAAACCGGCGTACTGACGGATGGTCCATGGACGTACGGCGTACATCGTCGCCTGCGGGCCGCGCACGAAAGGCGCCAGACCCGGCAGCGTATCGGTGTATTGGAGCCCTTCGACATCCGCCTTGGTATACAAAGGCTTGACGACAATACCCTCAGGGGTGACCCAGTTCAATGCTTCGATGTTGCCACCCGGTGCGGATTTGGTGGCGGCCTTTTTCCAGGCCTCGATGTTTGGAGAAACCAGTGGCGTTGCATTGTTCGCGTTGGACATGACGGAACCTTTCACGAAATCTGTGGATTGAGGCGGCGCTCCCGCCTTCGACGCAAGAATCATACCGACTTGGAGAATCGTGCCGAGTCAGAGCCAGCTGAAACGCTTGACACCCCGCCCTGCGAATAATACTGTATCCATAATTATGAAAGCAAGGTCCGATGGTGACCCTGAACAAGTCGGCAAGAAAAGATCGATGGCTCCGAGTCGTATAGCGCAGACTGCCCTTTACCAGGAGGTTGCCGAGAGACTGCGCCAGCGGATTTTCGCGCACCAGATACCGCCGGGAACGCGCATCGACGAGCAGGGTCTGGCAATCGATTACGGCATCAGCCGGACGCCCTTGCGGGAAGCCTTGAAGGTCCTGGCGGCCGAAGGGCTGGTGACGCTGAGGCCCCGCCGGGGTTGCTTCGTCACCGAGATCTCCGAGCAGGATCTGGACGAGATCCTTCCGCTGATGGCCATGCTCGAAGGCCGTTGCGCGCTGGAGGCGACCGGCCGGGCGCAGCCCGCGGAGATCGCCAGGCTCGAGGCCATTCACCGGCAACTCGAGCGTTTTGCCGAGAACAATCAGATCGAGCGATTCTTCGAGGCCAATCAGGAGTTCCACTCCCAGATCCAGTTGATGGCCGGCAACCGCTGGTTGCGACAGGTGATCCAGGACCTGCGCAAGGTACTCAAGTTGACACGTCTGCTGTCGTTGAGTATCGACGGTCGTCTGGAGCAGTCCTTGATCGAACATCGCGTCATTCTCGATGCGATCAAGGCCGGTGACGCGGTGGCCGCACAGACGGCGATGCACGATCACATCCTGTCGGTGCGGCGCGCGCTCGTCAGGAGCATTTCGCAGCATGAGGTGCCGGCATGAGCGGTCGCATTCTGTGTCGCCGCGAGTCGACGATTGCGACGGTCACTCTCGCCAATCCGGGCAAGCTCAACGCCATCGACCACGCGATGTGGCAGGAGCTGGCCGCGATTGTCGGCGAGTTGTCGGACGACGAGGAAGTCCGTTGCGTGATCGTGCGTGGGGAAGGCGACCAGGCGTTTGCCGCCGGTGGCGACATCGGCGAGTTCGCCAGCAAGCGCGACACCCTCGAGCACGCGATGGCCTACCACGCGCAGGCAGGTGCTGCCTTGCTGGCATTGTTCACCTGCCGCCATCCGACGATCGCGCTGATCCAGGGGCCCTGTATCGGCGGTGGGCTGGAGCTTGCCGCGCAGTGCGACCTGCGCATTTGCGGTGCGTCGTCACGCTTCGGCGCGCCTATCAACAAGCTCGGCTTCTCGATGTATCCTGCGGAAATGGAAGCGCTGCTGCGTCTGGTCGGCTCGGCGACGCTGCTCGAAATCCTGCTCGAAGGGCGGATCCTTGGCGCCGTCGAGGCCCTGGCCAAGGGGCTCGTCACGCGTGTTGTCGCCGACGACGAAGTCGCTGCCGAAGCGTACGCCAGCGCGCGTCGCATCTGCGCCGGCGCACCTCTGGTCGCGCGCTGGCACAAGCAGTGGATACGCCGTCTGCAGCATGACGTTCCGCTAAGCGAGGATGAACTGCGGGCGTCCTTCGCCTTTCTCGAAACGGAAGACTACCGCGAAGGCCTGGCGGCGTTCATCGAGAAACGCCAGCCGAACTTCCGTGGTCGCTGATCGCCTTCGTCAGGCGAACAGGCCCCACAGCATCTTGGCGGCGAGCGCGATCAGCACGACGGCGAAGAGGCGCTTCAGTGTGGCTACCGGCAAGCGGTGCGCCAGGCGCGCACCGAGCGGTGCAATCAGCATGCTCGACGGCACGAGCCAGACGAAGGCGGGCAGGTAGATGTAGCCAAGGCTCCACTCCGGCAGCCCGGGGTGTCCCCAGCCGTTGTAGATGTAGCCCAGCGAGCCGCCGATGGCAATCGGAAAGCCGACGGCAGCCGACGTGCCGATGGCATGCTGCACGCGCACGTTGCACCAGGTGAGGAAAGGTACGGTGAGCGAGCCGCCACCGATGGCGACCAGCGCCGACAGCGCGCCAATGCCGACACCGACCGCAATGACGCCCGCCGCACCGGGCAAGTCGCGCGACGGCTTGGGTTTCAGATTGAGGATCATCTGCACTGCCACCAGGCATACGAAGGCCGTGAAGAAGATGGCCAGCGGCCGGGCCGGGACGCTCGACGCGAACAAGGTGCCAAGCAAGGTCCCGAGGAGAATCCCCGGCGTGATCTGACCGACCACCCGCCACAGCACGGCGCCGTGCCGGTGGTGCGCACGCAGGCTGGCGAGGGCAGTGAACAGGATCGTCGCCATCGACGTGCCGAGCGCGAGATGGAGAATCTCGGAACCCGGAAAGGCAGCCTGGGCAGCGAACATCATGGTCAGCGCAGGGACCATCACCAGTCCGCCGCCAATACCGAGCATGCCGGCAAAGAAGCCGGTAAACAGGCCCAGCGTGATATACGCCAACCACCAGAGCAAGTGAGACCCCCGTCAAGGCCGCGGCCAGAAGGCCACTATCATCCCACGATTCCCGGCCGGGGTGCGCTTTGCCTGACCGCCGCTGACCGCGGCTGAGCGCCGGTGCGTCCCGGGCAGTGGTCGCCATCGGCCAGTTCACTGTTGTCCGAGGATCTCCTCGAGCATCCGGTCTACACCGCTCTGCCAATCGGGCAGGTTCAGGGCGAAAGCGGACCGCAGCTTGCCGGTATCCAGGCGCGAGTTGGCGGGCCGTGGCGCCGGCAGCGGATAGGCACTGGCCGGCACCGCCTCGACAGCCTCCGCGGCAACGCGAATCGGCTGGCCGGCTCGTCGCGCCTGCTCGACGACATGTCGGGCGTAGCCATGCCAGCTGGTCTCGCCGCCGGCAGCCAGGTGATAGAGACCGGCGAGTTCAGGGCGCTGACGAGCGCTGCGAATCGCATGTGCGGTGACATCGGCGAGGAGTTCGGCGCCGGTCGGCGCACCGATCTGGTCCGCGATGACGCGCAGATGATCGCGCTGCGCCGCCAGGCGCAGCATCGTCCGGGCGAAGTTGTTGCCGCGTGCGGCGTACACCCAGCTGGTGCGGAAGATCAGGTGCTTGTCGCAACGATGGCCAATGGCCAGTTCGCCGGCCAGTTTGGTCTGGCCATAGACGCCGAGCGGAGCGGGGGCATCCGTTTCCAGCCACGGCCTTTCGCCGCTGCCATCGAACACGTAGTCCGTCGAGTAATGGACCAGCCAGGCACCCAGCCGGGCGGCTTCCTCGGCCAGCACGGCGGGCGCGCGCGCGTTGATGGTGCTGGCCTGATCCGGTTCCGTTTCGGCCTTGTCCACTGCGGTATGAGCGGCGGCATTGACGATGACATCGGGCGCGACTTCGCGTACGCAGGCGGCCAGACCGGCGAGATTGCTGAAATCGCCGCACAGGCTGCCATTCCCTTCGCAGTCGAGTGCGACGACCTGGCCGAGCGGTGCCAGACTGCGCTGCAGTTCCCAGCCAACCTGGCCGCGCTTGCCGAACAGCAGGATCTTCATTGGTCGCGTCCCTGGTAGTTCTTCTCGACCCATTCGCGATAGGCGCCGGACTGCACGTTCCTGACCCAGTCCTGGTTCTCCAGGTACCACTGCACGGTCTTGCGAATTCCGCTGGCGAAGGTCTCGGCAGGCCGCCAGCCCAGTTCGCTTTCGATCTTGCGGGCGTCGATGGCGTAGCGCCGGTCGTGGCCAGGCCGGTCGGCGACGTAAACGATCTGGTCACGGTACGGCTTGCCGTCGCCGCGCGCGCGCAGTTCGTCGAGCAGGAGACAAACCGTGTGCACGATGTCGAGGTTGGGCTTCTCGTTCCAGCCGCCGATGTTGTAGGTTTCACCGGGGCGACCGGCATCGAGCACGCGCCGGATGGCACTGCAGTGATCCCTGACGTAGAGCCAGTCGCGAATCTGCTGGCCGTCGCCATAGACCGGCAAGGGCTTGCCGGCGAGGGCATTGACGATCACCAGCGGGATCAGCTTCTCGGGAAAATGGTAGGGGCCGTAGTTGTTCGAACAGTTTGTGGTCAACACCGGCAGGCCATAGGTGTGATGGTAGGCTCGCACCAGATGGTCGCTCGCCGCCTTGCTTGCCGAATAGGGACTGTTGGGTTCATAGCGGTGGAGTTCGCTGAAGGCGGGCTCGTCTCTGGCGAGCGAGCCATAGACCTCGTCGGTCGAGACGTGGAGAAAGCGGAAGCGTCTCTGGGCCTCGTCCGGCAGGCTGCCCCAGTAGCCGCGGGTGGCTTCCAGCAGGTGAAAGCTGCCGACGATATTGGTCTGGATAAAGTCTTCCGGGCCGTGAATCGATCGGTCGACATGGGATTCGGCGGCGAAATTGACGATGGCGCGCGGCTGATGGCGGGCAAGCAGCTGGCTCGTCAAGGCGGCGTCGCCGATGTCGCCGTGCACGAAGACGTGGCGTGGGTCACCGGCCAGCGAGGACAGGTTTTCGCGATTGCCCGCATAGGTCAGCTTGTCGAGATTGACGATCGCCTCGTCGCTCTGCGCCAGCCAGTCGAGAACGAAGTTTGCTCCGATGAAGCCGGCGCCGCCGGTAACCAGAATCATGTCGCGCTCCTTCCAGGAGAATTGGGAAAAGGGGAGGGCCGTGACCGACGCGTCACGGTGTGCTTCCGGCGATCGCGTCTAGCGGCCGTAGCTGTCCTCCAGGCGGACGATATCATCCTCACCCAGATAGCTGCCGGACTGCACCTCGACGATTTCGAGGTCGATCTTGCCCGGGTTCTCGAGCCGATGAACGACGCCGAGCGGGATGTACGTCGACTGGTTCTCCGACAGCAGCAGCGATTCGTCGCCGCGCGCGATCACCGCCGTGCCCTTGACGACGACCCAGTGCTCGGCGCGATGATGGTGCTTCTGCAGACTGAGGCTGGCGCCCGGTTTGACGAGGATGCGCTTGACCTGATAGCGCGGGCCATTGGCCAGTCCCTCGTAGCTTCCCCAGGGGCGATGCACGATGTGCCTGAACTCGATCTCGCCGCGGGCTCCGAGCTTCAATTCGGCAACCAGCGTCTTGACGTCCTGGGCTTTCGACTTGTCGGCCACCAGCACCGCGTCCGGCGTGGCCACGACGATCAGGTTCCTGACCCCGACGGTGGTGAGCAGTCGTCCCTCGGAGAGCAGCACGCAGTTCTCGGTGTCCACGCTATGCACGTCGCCGCGTTCCGTATTGCCGTTCTGATCGGCGAGACCCAGCGTAGCGAGCGCATCCCAGGCACCGATGTCGT